>Ga0075160_10002001_pt1 | contig 12325 bp, 5 predicted proteins | sample JI91814C2DNA_FD_70969 | JGI IMG/M metagenome (GOLD analysis project Ga0075160, IMG submission 70969) | Wastewater effluent complex algal communities from Wisconsin, to seasonally profile nutrient transformation and Carbon sequestration -... | ecosystem: Engineered > WWTP > Effluent > Algae...
GCTTGCCATTCCTGTCAAAGAAACGCTTACGCACTTTGAGGTAACTGTCTTCTTCAGTATAAGCACCGCTGACACTGATCCCCTCGGCCTGCCAGAAATAATACAGACGGCCATTCCCTTTGGCAGCAATTTCAATATTATTACCCCCCAAAGTTTTCATATCAGCAGTCCAGCTTTTCTCATCCACCTTACCCACTGTTTTTCCATTGACTTTGATCTCTGCTGTTGCCGTAGAATTATTGGCCATCCTTGCATGCTTACCCAGGGCCAGAAAGGCAAATGCTCTTTCCTGTGTACTGAGCCATCTTCTTGATTTCAATTTGGCCGCCACATGTTTGACCATGGTTCCTACCTGTGCATTTCCAGGATCCACTTCCAGCAATGCATTCAACGCAATAGCTTCATCCCTGATATCAGAGTAATAACTGCCACCTGTTTGCGGCACTGATTCTTCCCCGCTAAATGAAGCCGGCAGCATGGACGAAAATGATCTTTTATCTCCGGCAGTAGCATAAGCCGCTGCCAGCAGGTAACGGCTATCCAGGGCCAGCAATGCCGTATTGGCTTTGTAATAGTTCATGGCCGGAACATTTGTTTTACCAGCCAGTGCCAGCACATACAAACCATAAGCTACTTCCTTGGGCGCAATCTTCTTGTTCTGATCCCGGTTATAATAATAAGTGATGGTTTCCCTGTTCTTAAGTTTGTTAGTGATATAATTCAGCATGGTACTGAGCAGACTATTATCCACTTCAAAGCCTGCTTTTCTGGCTTCTAACAGAAAATGGGCAGCATATATCGTGGTCCACCAATCTTCTCTTCCTTCTCCATCCCATAAGGTAACTGCACCATTATACAACTGTCGCATTTTTATCTTGCGGATGGCTTCAATGATATTCGTATTGGCATTCAGTTTTTGCTGTTGCTTATTGGTCTGCATCAGGTCCGACAAATCACCATAGTATAACTGAGGGAATGCCGCAGAAACAGTTTGCTCCGTACAACCATAAGGATATTGCACGAGGTAACGCAATTGCTCTCCCAATTCCAATGCAGGTGAGCGACTCACTACCAGACTATAGTTGACACTAGTTGGCATGAAATCACCCAGTCCGATCGTTACTTTCTGATTGCTGCCACCGTTCACTGTTCCACTTCCGCTGGTCTTTTGCAAAGTAGAAGGTGGTCTCACGGCTATATCTGTTACATCTACAAATTTTTCTCCCATGCCACTTACGGTTACCGTCACCTTCGCCAGGTTGATGGAAGGATCAGCTACAATTCTGAATCCCGCACTGTTCTCACCCTTGGCAGCCAGGCTAATAGTCTGACTATTACCACCCACTACTTTCACAGGTCCTTCGGTTGCAATTGTTGCTGTAATCGTGCTGGCATTGGAAGTTGTATTCGTTAATGTAACCGGCACATTCACGGTATCCCCGGGACTCAGGAAACGGGGCAGGGCTGTACTGATCACTACAGGGTCAGCTACCGTCATAGTATTATCTGCAGCACCAAAACTGTTCCCTTTATAAGCGACTGCCATCAGTCTGAGTTCACCACTGAACTGGGGCACTTCCACTTCAAATTCCACTTTGCCATTGCCGGCTGCTTTTTTGATACCACTCCAGTAACTTACCACTTTCACACGACGGGCCTGCATGGGACTGTTTCTTTTTTCAGTAGAAAATTCAAAGGCCCCGTCACCACCTGTACTGCTCAAGCGTGCCCTCAGTTCTTCAAAAAGCAAAGGATAAAGATCATAGCCAGCTACCTGCAATGCTTTCTTCTGATAAAAATAATCGTAGGGATCAGGTGTTTTGAAATCACTGATTTGCAACACTCCATTATCAACGGCAGAAAGCGTAACCATACTGCCCGGGGAAGCTGTAACGGTAATCTTTTGCTTTGTTTTGGAACGAACGGTTTTCGCAGCATTGATCTCAACCGCAATCTTCCGGTTCTTTTCTTCGACAGTAACATTTTTAAATCCATGGGCTACCGTTAAAGGAATATCCGACACTTCGTGTGGTTTGATCAGTGTGGCCGTGATATAGACATTGGGCACATGTTCGGCCGTTACTTTCAGGTCCAGGCTGGCAGAACGGTTACTCACTTCCACCATCTGATGAGAAATGATATGATCGGTTTCCAGGGTCACGAGCATCTTCCCGCTGAATGGTGTTTTGAATAACGCTTTGACTGTTTCACCGGTACTGTATGATTTTTTATCAATGGAGATATCAATATTTCCTTCCCGGCTTACTTCAAAAGAAGTATTCGCATTGCCCCAGCCGCCATAGCTGTAGAAAGTACGGCTGATATAGGTGGAAGCGCCGGGGAGATAGATTTTCAATTCATAATCACCCGGAGTACGGGGAATTGCTGTGTACACGGTATTACTGCTTACATTCAATTGCTGTTCGGAAAGCAGTTTATCTTCTCTTTGTGATTCATACCGGAAATAGCTGCCGCTTTTGGTCAGCACGGTACGGTATTCATGTTTGATCAGCTCCACCCTTGCGGTGGCACTGGTTCCGTTTCCATCTTTATTCACCGCTGCCAGCTGGAATTTTACAGGCTGGTTCAGTGGATAATAATAGTAGCCATCATTCTTTAAGCCAAAGAAAACATCCTGGGTAAATACATCTGTCCTGGTACCGCGGCTAACAGGTCTTCCGGTTTCATCAAACACGGTACTATAGAAACTGGCTTCCAGCAAGCCACTGTTTAGATATGTGGCTGGCACTTCATATTCAAAAACGGCATTACCGGCTTCATCGGTGGCTCCCTCTTTCACCTGCTTATCATAAAATGTATTGGCATTGACCAGGCTGAAATCATAGCCCTCAAATTTTTCAGGACTGAACGCTTTTTGTTTCAGCTGGATCTCGGCTTCGTATTTCCGGTTGGCCGCGGGTGGTCCAAAGAAATTCATGGCATTGATGCTGAGATTTCCTTTTTCACCGGGACGAAGGAATTTTTTATCCAGTTCTGTTTTGACCCGGATACGATCCGGCACAAATTCTTCCACTGAAAAAGTTTTGGAAGAAAGCAGGACTTCATTGGAAGTGTAAACTTCCATGGTATAGGAACCAGTGATGGCTGACAAAGCAATATCCAGGCTGCCTTCCATCGAACCTTCCTCATTCAGGGTTTTACGAATGGTCTTCAGCTCTTTTCCGTTAGGGAGCAGGAATTTGATCCGCAGTGGAATATCACCAGGATTTTTCCAGGCCGCATCCCTCAGAATTACAGAGAAATTAATTTTTTCACCGGGACGATACACATCCCTTTCTGCATACACAAAGGCATCAAAACCGGCTGCATTATTTCTTTTCCCTCCCACATCAAAACGGGAAGTATTCACCCTGGTATTACTGAAAGGCATGTAGTTAAAGTCATCTTCTGTTTTGGCGATAACCATGGCTGGTTTGAAACCACTGAATTCTTTATTCGCAAAACTGATGGCCGCCATCCCGTCTTTATCGGTAGTGGCCGTACCAATCAGCTGGTTATTGACAGAATAGACCGCCACATTCACGGCATTCACCGGTTCTGCTGTCTTGATGGAATTAGTAAAGACATAAATTTTATCACGTCCTTCTTTGGTAATCAAACCAAGATCGGACAACGAAATAAATCGGCTGTCTTTTACCCAGTAATCATCGGTAGAGCGGATCATCACATGGTACACTCCTTTGAAATCAGGCAGGCGGTCTTCAAACTGTGAAAAGTTCAGCAATCTGCCACCCCCGCTTTTGGGAAGGGAGCGGGTATCAATTTCTTTTTCATAAATCACATCTCCCAGCATGGCATTGCCACCGCTGTAATCATCATAATAATACTCTTCTTCATAACCCTCTCCATCGGGTCCGCTGCTGTTTTCTTTTGGAGAGTACCCATATCGCTGTGCCATCAGCAGGTTGTTCTCATATATTTTTGAAATCACCAGTTTTACTTTTTGTACCCCGCTGATCTGGACTTCCATATTCCTGGCTCCTTTTTTAGACAGGTAAACGGCTTTATTGTTGGTGAATTTGATATCAGCTTCCAGTTCCCCGAAACCAATACCGCCATTATAATCTTCCCGCATCACGCCACCCAGTTTACCCCGCAGGCCCTTATTGATCTGGAGGGCATAGGATTTCTCGGTATCAAACTTGTCGCTGCGCAGGGTAAAGCCATAATCGTTAGGCTCCACCGTAAACACCAGGTCAGGATCCAGTTTGATAAAATTCTTAATACTCTCCCCGCTGAGCTGCTGGCTGGTTACAACTTTGACCACTCCTTCGGCACCATCATATTCAGATGCTACTCCCTGGATGGTCAGTGTAAAAGGAGAAGGGATATTGACAGCATTGACAATATCCTCCGCTGTACTGGTATTGCCTTTTTCAGGCTCCAGTCCTTTACTGATGGTGATCTTTGTTTCATAGTCGCGATCCTCTGTTTTCAATCCATTGATACGGACAGACATTTTATTATCAGCTGCCACAGTAAGCAGGCTATAATCCGCTTTTTTACCATCGACCTCGATATCCAGTTTTTGTTTCAGGTCGTCCGGTTTTACTCTGTAATTAAAAAGGAGGTCAATCTGGGGCACTGCTGTGGTATTACTTTCGCCCACCCAAACCACCTGGGCATTGTCGAGCGATAAAAGCGGGGTATGGAAACTTATTTTATCCCCTCCTTTTACGGAATTGTATTTACTGAATTTCAGGACAGCCCCCTTGATCTTTGCCTTGTAGGTAGTGGCGGGTTGCAGGGGTTCTGCCGGGGAAAAGACAAGTTCATCCGGGCTTTGCCAGCGGAAGCGGCCTTTGAGTGCCGGTTCAAAGGAAATATAATCGGTGGAGTCCCAGGCATTGAGCATGGAGTCCTTGGCCAGTGAGTGACTGAACCGGAATACCAGGTTACCCAGTACCGGTACTTCTCCTTTCGCATTAGTAAAAGAAAGGGAGATCGCATTCTTTTTACAGGATGACAAAAAAATAGCCCCGGCTGCCAGCAGCGGAACTAAAAACAGTTTGATACGCATAATGTGTGGTTAAAGATCCCCGGGGCATGGGCCCTTGGGGAAGTATAATGGTAATGAGAAGGTAGAAATATTTGATCAGGTAAAAAATTCAGCTGTGCATTTGTTTTGCACAGTTATATGTCCGAACCGGTGCATCCGCACCGGGATGATTCAAATCACTAGGGAGGAATGTCTTTTGAGGTATGTCTGCCTGGTTCATTACCGTCAGACGAAAGCGCTGGTTCCATAAAGGAGGCGGGGAATTTGACAGGAAAGATACACAGCATATAAAACGAGTTGCAAATTTTGAGCGATAAATATTTGTTAACTGGCCAAAGCCTGCATAGCTTCCGGTTACATTTTGCATCTGATGAGATGCAGCTATTGCGGAAATTTCATACATGCGTAGGTTTTCATTCAAAATAACCCGGAAAGGAATATTGCGATTCCTGAAAAGACTGGGATTGGGCTTTCTGGGTCTGATCCTGCTCTTTTTTATCCTGAACTGGATTTTTCCTGTACCGGACAAAGTGGAGTATTCTACCATTATCACCGATCAGAAAGGGGAAGTGATTAATGCTTATCTCACCAGCGATCAGAAATGGCGGATGAAGACGGAACTGGATGAAATTTCCCCCCTGCTTCAAAAAACCATTGTGAACAAAGAGGACCGGCATTTTTACCGGCATATTGGTGTGAATCCCTTTGCGGTGATCAGGGCTTTTTTCAGTAATCTTTTTCATATGCGCCGGATGTCGGGGGCCAGTACCATTACCATGCAGGTGGCCAAAATGCTGGAGCCCGGCAAAAGAAATATCTGGAGCAAGATGCGGGAAATGTTCAGGGCCCTGCAACTGGAACTTAAATACAGCAAGAAAGAAATCCTGCAATTATACCTGAACCTGGTTCCTTATGGCGGAAATATCGAAGGAGTTAAAGCGGCCTCGCTGCTGTATTTCAATAAGAACCCGGATCATTTGTCACTGGCGGAAATCACTTCACTCAGCATCATCCCCAATAAACCAGGTGTCATGGTTCCCGGCCGGAACAATGATTTTATCATTAAAGAACGAAATCGCTGGCTGGAGCGTTTTGCCGAAAGAAAGGTTTTCACCGGGAAGGAAATACAGGATGCTTTGGCAGAACCGCTCAATGCCCGGAGAGGGGTAGTTCCACATTATATCCCGCATTTATCTTACCGGTTGAAAAAACAGGGCGGCGATATTATTCGAACCCATATCAACCTGAATACCCAGTTGAAAACTGAGAAACTGGTGGAAGATTATATCCGGAGTCAGCGGTTGAAAAATATCCGGAATGCGGCCGTGGTTATTATCGATAACCAAACCAATCAGGTTATCACTTATGTGGGCTCTTCCGGATTCATGGATACCCTGGATGGCGGACAGGTAAATGGTGCTGCTTCGGTAAGGCAGCCGGGTAGTACATTAAAACCTCTTTTATACGGATTGTGTTTTGATGAAGGTTTACTGACGCCAAAGACTGTAATGACGGATGTGGCTGTGAATTACGATGGGTATGCGCCGGAAAACTATGATGATAAATTCAACGGTTATGTAACAGTAGAGTATGCGCTTGAACATTCTCTGAATATTCCGGCGGTAAAGGGGCTGCGCATGCTGGGACATGAACAGTTAATCAATAAACTAGCGGCCTGTCATTTTAAACAAATACAAAAAGACCGCCGCAAGCTGGGCTTGTCCATGATCCTGGGCGGTTGTGGCACCACATTGGAAGAGCTGACTGCCTTGTTTGCTTCATTCGCGCATAATGGGAAGTTCCGGTTACCGGCTTATAGCCATCGCGACAGTCTTGAGTCAACTTTTCAATTGCTGAGTCCTGCCGCTAATTATATGGTCAATGAAATTCTTTCCAGGGTTAACCGCCCAGACTTTCCTTTAAACTGGACTGCAACGGAAAGAATGCCCAAGATTGCATGGAAAACAGGCACCAGTTATGGCCGGAAAGACGCCTGGAGTATTGGTTATAATAACCGGTACACGGTGGGAGTTTGGGCGGGAAATTTCTCTGGCCAGGGAGCGGCTGATCTGAGCGGGGCTAATACGGCGACCCCCTTACTTTTCAAAATATTTAATACCATTGATTACGACAGTGATGAAGCCTGGTTCAAACAGCCGGCGGATTGTGATATCCGCAGGGTATGCAGTGAAACCGGTTTATTACCTGCGGATCATTGTGCCAACCTGGTAACGGATTATTTTATTCCGCTGATCTCCCCTACCCGAGTTTGTGATAACCGGCAGGAAGTGCTACTTAGTGCTAATGAAAAAATATCCTATTGCCGTAGTTGTGTCCCCGCTTCCGGATATAAAAAGAAATGGTTCAAAGTGGTGGAACCGGAGATGCAATCCTGGCTGGATGAGAACCGGATTGCTTATATCAAAATACCTCCGCACAATCCTGATTGTGAAGTGATATTCAAAGGGGCGGCACCGGTGATACAATCGCCGGTAAACGGAACGGAGTACCTGATCAATAAAAAAGATCCGGAGCCATTGCAGCTAATTTGCAAAACCGCCAATGATGTGAGTAAGGTTTACTGGTATATCAATAATAAATTTTACAAAAGCAGTGACCCGAAGGAAAAGCAGTTTTTTGTACCCACTGAAGGGCCGTTGAAAATATCCTGTACGGATGATAAGGGCAGGAACCGGGATATCAGGATTACGGTCAGGTATGTGGCGTTGTGATGTATTTCTACTTACTATCATGTGGTCATTTAAAAAGATCCTCCATGGTTAGCTCGGATACGACTCGTCCTGTATAGTAAATATTTTGTTTTGTGCCATAGGTGGTGATCAGGGTCGGAAAGATTGTTTTTCTTGTCTTTGTCTGTTCTTTGAAGACCTTTATTTTGTTGTCGAGTTCTCCTGCATATTTTTTATCGATGACAAACTCATCTCTGGCAAATTTCATTTCACAAAGATTGATGGTATGATCCGCCCGATCCAGCAGCAGGTCGATCTGTGCGCCTGTTTCTCCTTTTTTAGGTGTGTACCTCCAGGCGGATACTTCTGTATACACGCCTGCGATTCCAAGTGCCTGTTTGATGGCATACTGGTGTTTCTGGCACACTGCTTCAAAAGCAAAACCGCTCCAGCTGGTATAGGATTGAGTTTGCGAAAGCCGAAGCCAGGTTCCCGCCCCGGTAGCGCGGGCCCCTTCAATGAATTTCAGGTAGAACAAACTGTACTCATCGGATAATTTATAAACAGCATCTCTAAGGGTGCGGTCAAAAGGTATGTATTGGGTGATAAAGCCGGATTGCTCCAGTTCGTCAAAAAGTTCCGTGGTCCAACCGCCGGTAGTAAATCCGCAGGCTCCGATGATCTCCGCCCGCGTCATGCCTTTTGCCTTTTTGGATAAGACCCTGACGATCGCTTCATGATTTGCAGCATGGGCAAAAAGCGATTGGTAAAGATCGCCGAATTCAGTTTTCAGCATACCGTTTTTGGTGAAACAAAGCCGGTCAATTGTCTGTGAAGCGCTCTCTCCCTTTTTTATCTGTTTTAAATATTGCGGGATGCCGCCCATCGCCATATAGAGTTGCAGCACCTGGTAGAGGTCCAGCTTCACCCCCTGGTGGAGCAGAAAATCCCCTGTTTCCGCAAGAGTGAATGGCAGGAGACGAATACGTTGGGTCACCCGGTTATGCAATCCGCCATGGTCATTTATAATATTCCGGATGATCCAGGAGGCTGCGGAGCCACAGATCACCACTTTCACGACTGAATGACGGGAAGCCCAGGTATTCCACCAATGGCTGAAAGCCTGTAAAAATCCTGACCTGGGTGTACACAGCCAGGGGAGTTCATCGAAAAGTATCACCACGGGCTCTTTCTTAAGCAATGACTTCAGGTAATCACTTAAGCGGCTGAAAGCATCTATCCAGTTGGCCGGGTCGGCGGGTACCACCGGAATTGCCATGGATGCCTGCAGGGCCAGGCTGAAATTGTGTAACTGGTCTTTGAGACCCGCCTCATGTATCCCGGTTAATTCAAAGCGGATATGTTTACCATAATGATTGCGGATCAGGAAGGTTTTCCCGATTCGTCTTCTTCCATACACAGCGATCAGCTCCGCATCCCCTGAATACAACGCATCGCTGAGTATTTTCTTTTCCTCCTCCCGCCCTATAATGGTTTCCATGTGTACTATTTATAATCCTCCACAAATATATAAATTTATACACTTATGGATGAATATAAAAAATTATAATCCTCCACAACCTATTTTTAAGTAGCAGATATGGCGGCTTATAAAGCGCGCCGCCAACTGTTCTGCCGTCCAAAAAAACAGGAGAAAGATATCATCCACATCAAGAATGAGCGGCAAAGAAGTAAGGGTTTCGCCCACGTCAAATAACCATTTACTTTTCCGGATTACAAAAGAATGTGATGTATTGAACCTATAAGCCCCGGATAGAGGTCAGCCATTCGCCCATATCCTGATTGCAGGACCAGGATATGCTGTGACAACCAGCAATAAGACAACTGAAAGGATTGATCGTACCAGACAGGAAAGGCATCATTATACAGATGTCCGGAGCAACTGTGACCTGGAAAAAAGAAATGACCAATCAGTTATTTCTTATATGTAGCCCGGCTTAAATCGGAGTAATGAGATCGGGTCATTAATAATTACTCTTTGGTTACCGACCCCGCTCCACTCACTGACTGATTAACTTCAGGACTTCCTTTGTACCGGACATGACTGGCGCCACTGGCATCGGCTTTTAGTTGCACACTGGCCATGACTTCTGCGCTGCAGGCACCCGATAAACTTACCGTGGCCTTTTCACTGGGGAGGTTATAACATAAAGCTTTTGAGGCTCCTGAGGCGTCGATATCCAGGTCACGGGTTTCACCACGAAGGCGGGCCACACTGGCACCGGAAAGCCCTAAATGGATCACTGGTGTTTTCAAATCCATCTCGGCCTTACTGGCACCACTTAGATCGATGGTTATAGCATTGTCTGCACTCAGCCTGTTCTCCGAAATCACTTCACATGCACCGGATAAATCAAAATCGGTGTAAGAAGGGCTGCTGATATATACTTTGATGGAGGAACTGGGTTGCAGATTAGTCCCCTCTTCCTGTCGGATGACCAGGGTTTGACCTTCCACATACGTTTCAATATGCGTAAGCAGGTTGGCATCCGTCACCAGTTTCACCGCCCAGGCTGAATCCTGCCGGGCATAAACCTGAATGGCACCGCTGACCTGTACCTCACTAAACCCTGTTTCTTTCCTTGATTCCTCCTTTATCTCTCCGTTTCCCCGAACCTTGTCACGGGCAAAATCGCAGGAATTTAGTGCAAACAGGAGGACAAGCAGGCTGATGGCGGAGGACTTCATATTTGATGATTTGATGGTCAAAGCTACAGGATATTTACCTGAACAAATGATAAGACGCAGGGACCCGGCCGGGGGTTACAAGCCGGTTCAAAAGGCTGGAATCGTTGACAGGTAATGGTTTCAGCTCTTTATCTGCAATTGACGACAGTTTTTTTACCTTCGCGGCATCCCTAAAGGCAGTATAACCCCAGCAACATGAGTGAAAAAATTCTGATTCTTGATTACGGTTCCCAGTACACGCAACTAATTGCCCGGGCCGTACGGGAGGCCAATGTTTATTGTGAGATCATTCCCTATCATAAACCTTTTGAATTTGAACCGGGATTAAAAGGCATCATCCTTTCCGGCTCCCCCTGTTCAGTAAATGAAGACGGGGCTCCTGATTCGGATATCCGCTCATTTATTGAAAAAGTACCTGTACTGGGCATCTGTTATGGTGCACAGCTCACGGCTAAAAAATTCGGCGGACTGGTAGCCAAAAGCAATAAGAGGGAATATGGCAGGGCCATGCTGAAACAACTGCAGTCCGATATTATTTTTGAAGATGTAGTTGCCGATAGTCAAGTCTGGATGAGCCATAGCGATACGATCAAAGAACTCCCGGCCGGTTTTGAACTGCTGGCCAATACAGAAAGTATACCGGTTGCTGCATTCCGGAGAACAGGTGACGACAACAAAGCACTGTATGGTGTACAATTTCATCCGGAAGTGTACCACTCTAAAGAAGGAAAAAAAGTGTTGCGCAATTTTCTGGTTAAAATCTGCGGCTGTTCGCAGGACTGGACTCCGGCGCATTTTATTACTGACACGGTCGAAGCGTTGAAAAAACAAATCGGAGACCGCAAAGTGATCATGGCATTAAGTGGCGGGGTTGATTCTACTGTGGCGGCCACCCTGATTCACCGGGCGATTGGCAAAAATCTCTACGGCATATTTGTAGACAATGGGGTGCTTCGGAAAGATGAGTTTCAAAATGTACTGGATACCTACGCCACTATTGGTTTGAATGTAAAAGGTATTGATGCGAAAGAAAGATTTTATACCAAACTGGCCGGAAAAACGGAACCGGAAGAAAAACGAAAAATTATCGGCAGTTTGTTTATTGATGTCTTTCAGGAAGAATCCAAAAAAGTGGCCGGCGTTGAATTACTGGGACAGGGAACGATTTATCCTGATGTGATCGAAAGCGTTTCCGTACACGGCCCATCGGTGACCATTAAATCCCATCATAATGTAGGCGGCCTCCCCGATCACCTGCATCTGGAACTGGTGGAACCTCTCCGTTCCCTGTTCAAGGATGAGGTGCGGAAAGTGGGCCGGGAACTGGGCATCCCCGCCGGAATGATTGACCGTCACCCTTTTCCGGGTCCAGGCCTGGCGATCCGGATTTTGGGAGAAGTGACCGAAGAAAAGGTACAGTTATTGCAGCAAGCGGATCATGTGTATATTCAGGCACTAAAGGATAACAATTTATATGCAACTGTTTGGCAGGCAGGTGCTATCTTACTGCCTGTGAAAAGTGTAGGGGTGATGGGTGATGAAAGAACTTATGAATACACGGTAGCCTTAAGGGCCGTGACCAGTGTAGATGGGATGACTGCCGACTGGGCCCATCTGCCCTATGATTTCCTGGCCAATGTATCCAACGAAATCATCAACAATGTGAGAGGGATTAACCGGGTGGTTTATGATATCAGCAGCAAACCACCGGCGACGATTGAGTGGGAATAATGAGCCGGTCAAAACCTGGCATTTTGATTTAAAAAGAACCGCACGCTATGCGCATAAAAATTTGGATGGCCGCCTTACTCCTTTTGGGATTTCTGCAGAGCAGAGGTCAGGGTGGGTCCGGCAGTTTGAAGATTGCCGTTTTTTCTCCATTATACCTGGACTCTGCATTTGACGC
>Ga0075160_10002002_pt1 | contig 12323 bp, 7 predicted proteins | sample JI91814C2DNA_FD_70969 | JGI IMG/M metagenome (GOLD analysis project Ga0075160, IMG submission 70969) | Wastewater effluent complex algal communities from Wisconsin, to seasonally profile nutrient transformation and Carbon sequestration -... | ecosystem: Engineered > WWTP > Effluent > Algae...
GGTCAGCAAGCTCATCTTGTATAGCTTGGCGGCGAAGAAAATGCCGACCAAGATCAGGCAGGAACCGGCGCCGAAGGGGTCTTCGACCACGCCGTTCAGCCCGCTTTGCACAAATTTGGCCGGAATACCCAGGACGGTTTCCGAGCCGAACCAGGTCGCGAATGTGGTGGTGATGATCATCACCAGTGGCAGGTGGCGCCCGGCAATCGCAAAATCCGAGGTGTTCTTGACCCGGCGCGCGGCCCATAGCCCGATGGCGATGGTGACCAGGAGATAGGCAAAGACCAGAGTCAGGAGCATGGTGGCGGGTCGCTAAGGTTGGACAGGACAGTGCGGATGACAACGCGGCATTTTTGGGCGCGCCGGATTATCACTGCTCTGCGCGGCCCGAGCACAGGCGGGGTTTCACCGGCCGGCCCTCGACTTCGGGGGGGCTGTCGTGCGGCTATGAGCCGGCAACATCGACCGCTTGCGGCGCCACCCGCGGCAAGAGCAGCTCGAACACCGCCCCCTGCCCTGCCACGCTGCTGACGCGGATCTCGCCCCCCAGCATGGAGCGCACGATGGTGTAGCACAAGTGCAGGCCCAGGCCACTGCCGCCACTGCCGAGCTTGGTGGTGAAGAAGGGATCGAAGACGCGAGACAGGTACGCTGGCGCGATGCCGCGGCCGTTGTCGCTGAAGCGCAGGCGCACCCGATCAGCGCCAGCCGCTTCAGCCTCGATGCGCATCTGGCCGTTCTGCCGGCCTTCGAAGCCATGAATGATGGCGTTGAGCACCAGATTGCTGAGCACCTGGCCCAGGGGGCCGGGAAAGCTGTCCAGGCTCATGCCGGGCTCGACGTCGATCTGCAGTTGATGGCCGTCCTTGCGCAGCCGGTTGATCAAACTCAGCTGGACCTCCTCGCAGAGCTGCTGCAGCTCGAACTGCCGACGCCGCTCCGAGGTTTGGTCCACCGCCAGCTGCTTGAAGCTGGACACCAGGCTGGCAGCGCTGGCCAGGCCGCGCACCAGCAGGCTGGCGCTGGCCTCGGCGGTGTCGCAAAAGGCCTGCAGCTCGGAGCGGCGCAACTGGCCACCGGCGAGCAAGGCCTTGAACTCACGCGTGCCATCCTGAAGGGTGCTGGCCGCCAGCAGGCTGTTGCCCAGCGGCGTGTTCAGCTCATGGGCCACACCAGCCACCAGAGAGCCCAGCGAGGCCAGCTTCTCTTGCTCGAACAACTGCTTCTGGGTGCGCTTCAGCTGGGCATAGGCGTCGGCATTGTCCAGTGCGACGGCAGCGTAGGCGGCAAGAGCCTGGAGCAGGTCGAGGTCGGTCTGACGGTAGGCATCGGCACGCTCGCTGAGCACGCTGATGACACCGATCACCTGGCCCTTGACGCGCAAGGGCACATAGAGCCCTGAGGCCGCCTGCGTCGGCTCGGCACCACTTTGTAGCTGCAGATACTGGGACCTCGCATCCTCCCCCTGGCCGGCACCCTCGCGTGCCTGCATCTCAGCATCCAGAAGCCGGTTGTCATGGCCAAACTGGCGCAGCCACTGCGGCTCGCCGCTGAGCACGCAGCGGGTGGCCGGTTGCTCGCTCGCAGCCAGGCTGCGCCGGTAGGGCTTGAGGATGTGGCCGTGGTCGACCACATAGTCGAATGCCACCACCTGCTCTTCAGCCCGCAAGAAACCGACACCGAACACCGTCGCCGGCATCAGGGCCGCGACATGGCGGAACAGCGCCTGCTGGATGGCCTCCAGATCCAGGGTGGCGGTCAGCTCCCGGCCGATTTCGCTGACTGTGGCGATCTGCTGCCGCTGCGCTCGCACCTGGGCCGTGCGCAGTTCGACCTGGGTTTCCAGTTGCAGCTGCACCTGGCGCAGCCGGTGCAGACGCAGCCGCCAGGCGGCCGCGAGACCCAAGACCACGGCCAGCACAGCCAGACCGCGGAACCAGAGGCTGCGCCACCAAGGCGGTTGAACAGCGATTTCCAGCAACTGGCGCGGCTCACCCCAAACGCCGTCCGGGTTGGCGGCACGGGCCAACAGGCGGTAGCGTCCCGGGTCGAGATTGGTATAGGTGGCCAAGCCCTCGCCGGGTGGGCCCTGGATCCAGCCTTCGTCAAAGCCCTCAAGCTTCCAGGCATAGAGCAGGCGCCCGGCGTTGAAGAAGTGCTGGGCACGCAAATCGAAGCTGACCATGGCCTCGTGATGACTCAGCTGCAGGCGCTCGGCCAGAGACAGCGGTCCTTGCACGCCCAGGGAAGCCAGGCTGCTGGCCGCCTCGCCGGCCACGCTGGCCGCCTGCGCCGGATCCAGCAACGAGCGGTTGAAGATGCGAATGTCGGCCAAGACCACTGGCGGCGCCACGGGGTTGTCGCGCAACTCACCCGGCTCGAAACTGAGCAGGCCGTCGCCGCCGTAAAGCAGTCGACCTGCGAAGCCCTGAGCGCTGCCGCCCTGGGCAAAATTGCCGCGGAATTGGCCCGTACGGGCAGGGTAATGCCTCAGCGCTTGGCGCTCGGGGTCGATGCGGCTCAGCCCTTCCGGGCTGGCAAACCAGAGCGCGTCGTCTTCGGCGAGCTCCAGGCTGTGCACCCAACCCTTGGGCATGCCCACCAAGCCGCGCCAGGACTTGAGCTGCCAGGCCGGGCCGTCGGGCACCAGCTCGTACAAGCCGAGTTGGCTGCCCACCCAGATGCGCCCTCGTCGGTCTTGACGCATGGCGTAGATGGCCAGCTCGGCCGGCTGCGGCATGTCAACGCTCGGGCGCAAGGGCTGGCTGAATCGTTCCTGCGCCGCATCCCAAAGCTGCAGCCCACCCTTGCTGCCCAGCCACAGTCGGCCGTCGCGGTCAGGCAGCAGGCAGTCGATCACCTCGTTGCTCAGGGTGCCCGACTCGCCAGACTGGCGCCGGTAGCGACTGACACGATCGTCAGGGCCGATGCGATACGCACCACCAGCACTGCCAGCCCAGAGCCTGCCCTGGGCATCAAGCACCAGGGAACTGATGGACATACCGCCGCCCGTGCGCTCGCCGAGATCGAAGCGTTGTGCCTGCCGGCTTTTCAGGTCGAGCAGGAACAAGCCCTCGTCACCCCCGACCCAAAGGCCGCGCCCCGGCTGCAGCAGCAAGGCCTTGAGGTAGCGCATGGGCAGCTGTTGGGTACCAATACGCTCGGCCTCGCCGCTGGGCAGATGCAGGCGGTTGAGACCGCCGCCATAGGTGGCCACCCAAGCATGGTCAGGGCCGTCGGCGGCCACGGCCATCAAGCTGTCGATGGACAGGCTGGAATCCTCCCCGACCACCGACCGGTAGCTGCGAAACCCGCCGCTGCGCAGATCGGCCAGGGACACGCCCCAGCCCCAGGTACCGACCCAAAGCACGCCGCTGCGGTCTTGAAACAAGGCCGAGATGGCATTGCTGTACACACTCTCGGGCAAGGCTGGGTGATGCACATGTGATTCGAAGCGCTGGCTGCCCGCACGCCAATGCCAGAGGCCGGCGCCGCCAGTGCCGATCCAGATGCCATCGTCCTGATCGCGAAAGAGGCTGTGCACCAGATGCGTCGGGCCACCCCAACGGGCAGGCAGGTCCAGTTGAGCGCCGCTGCGGGTGTCCAGCATCTGCACGCCGGCATTGGTGCCGATCCACGCGCGCTGCTCGGCGTCGATCACCAGACTGCGCACGCCCGCCTCGGCCTTGCCGAAGCTGGGCAGCGGCCATCGTTGCTGAAGCTGAGCCCGAGCATCGACATGCAGCAGCTCGCGGCCACCCACCACCCAGACACCTTCGGCACCATCACTGACCATGGCCAGCATGCTGGGCCGGCGCCCTGCCACCAAAGGCTCAAGTGCTGGCAGAGCCACCGGGCTGAACTCACGCCGCGCCGGGTCGAAAAGCAGCAGGTCGATGCCTGTTTGCACCCACACCCGGCCTTCGCTGGCCGGCTGCAAGCCCAGCACCGTGCGCTCACGCATATGGCGCACACCCGGCAGACCATGGCGGCGCAGAGTCTCGCTGCGCAGATCCATCTCATCGAGCCCGCGCTCGGTGCCAATCAGCAAACGCTCACCGGGCAAGAGCAGCAAGGCGCGCACACCCGGATGACTCAAGGTCTTGGCATCGGCTGGCTCGGAGCCGAACAACTGACCGCGGCGCCCGTCATAACGGTACAGACCAGCGCTCGTGCCCAGCCACATGACGCCGCGGCCGTCTTGCTGGGCGCTGGACATCACCGCCTGCAGGCCGGTACGCTCGCCGCCCAGTTGCTCAAAGCGCAGGCTTTGCAAGCCGCTGCCGGCTTGAGCGAGCAAGCCTGTCGCACACAGCAGGCAAAGCAGCAGCGTCCGGCAGAAGAAAAAGATCGAACGAGGGGCCAAGCGCATGCGCATGCGCCGCAGCCTAACCGAATCGCCGAGCCAGGCCCACCGGTCTGTCCCTAGGGAAGCTCTGCCTCAATCAGCACGGCCCCTGCCAGCGTGGCCTCGGGCAGTCTGCGGCCTTGCAGCCCATCCCGATCCGCACTACCGGGTCTCGCCCCGATTCAGGCAGAGCTGCCCAGGGTGACAAGCCGGGCTGTCAACCGCTCAGAGCCAGTGCCAGCGCAGCAGCACCTGGGTGGCCAGCAGGCCCAGGGTGAAGCCCACGGCGCCATAAAGCAGGGCCTGCAGCAGGCGGTTGGTGCGGCGCTGTTCGCGCAGCAAGGCCTCGAGTGCGCGCGAGTCTGGCGCGCTGGCCTGACGCTTGAGCGCGTCGTGCAACAGGCGCGGCAACTCGGGGAAGAGCTGAGCGTAGCGCGGCGCTTCTTTCTTGACCTGGTTGATCAAGGCGCGCCAGCCGACCTGCTCGTTCATCCAGCGTTCGAGAAAAGGCTTGGCCGTGGCCCAAAGGTCGAGCTCGGGGTCGAGCTGTCGACCCAGGCCTTCGACATTGAGCAGGGTCTTTTGCAGCAGCACCAGCTGGGGCTGGATCTCGACATTGAATCGGCGCGAGGTCTGGAACAGGCGCATCAACACCTGGCCCAGCGAAATGTCCTTCAGTGGGCGGTCGAAATGCGGCTCGCAGACGGCGCGCACGGCGCCTTCAAGTTCGTCGACTCGGGTGTCGGCCGGCACCCAGCCCGAAGCGATGTGCAGCTCGGCCACGCGCTTGTAGTCGCGTTGGAAGAAGGCGATGAAATTCTGGGCCAGGTATTCCTTGTCGACCTCGGTCAGGGTGCCGATGATGCCGAAATCGAGCGCCACATAACGGCCGAAGGTGGCCGGATCCAGGCTGACCTGGATGTTGCCCGGGTGCATATCGGCGTGGAAGAAGCCGTCGCGAAAAACCTGGGTGAAGAAGATGGTGACACCGTCTCGAGCCAGCTTGGGAATGTCGATGCCGGCCGCCTTGAGGCGATCCAGCTGCGAGATCGGCACCCCCTTCATGCGCTCCATCACGATGACCTCGGTGCTGCACATATCCCAGTGCATCTCGGGCACCAAGATCAGGTCCAGACCCGCCATATTGCGGCGCAGCTGCGCGGCATTGGCGGCCTCGCGCACCAGATCGAGCTCGTCGTGCAGATAGGTGTCGAACTCGGCCACCACCTCACGCGGCTTGAGGCGTCGGCCGTCGGCCGATAGGCGCTCGATCCAACCGGCCAGCGTGCGCAGCAGGGCCATATCGTCGTCGATGGTGTCCAGCATGCCGGGCCGCAAGACCTTGACCGCCACCTCGCGGCCGTCTTTCAGCGTGGCGAAATGGACTTGCGCAATCGAGGCGCTGGCCACCGGCTCGGCGTCGAAGCTGCCGAACAGCTGTTCGACCGACTTGCCAAAGGCTTTCTCGACCAGGGCTCGCGACTGCGCGGCCGGGAATGGCGGCACATCATCCTGCAGCTTGGACAACTCCAGCACGATGTCCTCAGGCACCAGATCGCGCCGGGTCGAGAGCACCTGCCCGAACTTGACGAAGATCGGCCCCAGGTGCTCAAGCGCCAGACGCAGGCGCACACCGCGCGGCTGCTGCCAGCTGCGGCCAAAAGAAATGGTTCGGCGCAGCAGCTGGAAGCGGCGGCGCCGCAAGCCCGACAAGGCCAGCTCATCGAGACCGAAGCGAAGAATCGTCCAGACAATGACGAAGAGCCGGGCGAAGTACCTCATGCGCTGCCGCGACCCGCCGCGGCCGCCACCCCGCGTGCGCCAGCCGCCAAGCCGGCGAGCGCCGAGGCAATGGCACGGCCCCAGCGTGCCAGCTGGTGCGCAGCCACCGGGCCAAGCACCGCCGCCAAATCGTCTTCGATGTCCCAGCGCAGGTTCTCGATCAGCCAGTTCATGGCACCCGCGAAGGCGGCATCCCCCTGGACAGAGACTTGCGGCTTTTGGCCCGTCAGCGAACCCAGGGCCAACAAGGCCGGGTTGCTGGCATCAATTTCGATGCGCAAAGCGCCCTCCGGGGCCTGCTCCAGGCGCTCAAACAAGCCAGCCGGCGTGACCCCCAACGCCAGGTCAGGCGCTCTGGGCAGGAGGCCGGGCCAGTTTTGCAGGTGCAAAAGCACTGCCTGGCCGGAAAAGGGCTGCAATCGTGCCATGGCCAAGGCCTCGCGGCTGATGACATGATTGAGCAACAAGACCATGCGATCCTGCGCGGCCGGTGCAAACATGGAGGTCCATTCTTCAAGCATGGCGCGGATTGTAGGGAGTGCGGCCGAGGGGCGAAGTTCTAGGGGGAAGCGGGGAGCCGGGAGCACTTCGTTCTGAGCGAGAATCGCTGAAATTTTTTCCCTCACAGGGAGGGGCGCTCGGGCGTGTCGAGAGTCAGCAAAATCCAAGAAGCGCAAGCAAAGCCGCCCGGCACCAAGGAGTTCAGGAACGATGTTCGAGGATCGAAGTTACAAAAGAACGTTCTACAGCGCACCCCAATCGATTGAGTCCTTCATCGCCGCCTTTCTGGAGCCAGGCCTGGTGGTGCTGTGTTACCTGGCGGTGAATTACTTTTTTGATGAGCCGGTGGTTCGCTCTGACCTGACCCTGTGTTTGCTGGTTTTTGCACTGACCTTCCCTGGCCGCAACCGCTTCGCCGACACCACCATCAGCGCCGCCATTGATGTACTGGGCTCCTGGATGGCCCTGCTTTTCATTCTGGGCCTCTGCGGTTATGCGACCAACAGCATGGGCTATTTCGACGACGACGTGCTGCTGTGGTGGATCACGCTGACGCCGCTGCTGCAAATCGTGGCCATCAAGTGCGGCGCCCTGCTGCGCCGGCGCAGGGTGAGAGCCACCAGGCGTGCGGCCGTCATCGTCGGCGGCGGCCCGCTGGGCGCCAAGGTCGCGCGGGCCCTGCGCGAGGGCCCGGACCGCGGCATCGATTTCCTCGGCTTCTTTGACGACCGGCAAGATGAGCGCCTGCACCCCGACGCCAATGCCAAGCTGCTGGGCATGCTCAGCGAGCTCAGCGACTTCGTGCGCCAGCACGGGGTGCGCGAGGTCTACATCACCTTGCCGCTGGGATCACAGCCACGCATCGTGCAGCTGCTGGAGCAGATCCAGGGCACCACGGCCAGTTTGTTCTTCGTGCCCGATGTCTTCGGCATCAGCATCATCCAGGGCCGGCTCCAGGACATGAATGGTGTGCCCGTGGTGGGCATTTGCGAAACCCCCTTCACGGGCACCAACGAACTGGTCAAGCGCATCAGCGACATCGTGCTGGCCAGCCTGATCCTGGTGTTGATCTCGCCCATCCTGCTGGCCGTGGCCGTGGGCGTGAAGCTGAGCTCGCCCGGCCCCATCATCTTCAAACAGCGCCGCAACGGCCTGGACGGTGAAGAAATCATCGTCTACAAATTCCGCTCCATGCGGGCCATGGACAACGGCCCGGTCGTCAAGCAGGCCACCAAGGACGATCCGCGCATCACCAAGTTTGGCGCTTTCATCCGCCGCACCTCGCTGGACGAACTGCCGCAGTTCGTCAATGTCTTGCAGGGCCAGATGAGCATCGTCGGCCCGCGGCCGCATGCCGTGGCGCACAACGAAGAGTACCGGCAGCTGATCAAGGCCTATATGGTTCGCCACAAGGTCAAACCCGGCATCACCGGCTGGGCCCAAGTGAACGGCCTGCGTGGCGAAACCGACACGATCGACAAGATGAAAGCACGGGTCGAATACGATCTGGAGTACTTGCGCAACTGGTCACTGGCCCTGGACCTGCAGATCATCGTGCGCACAGCCCGCCTGATGCTGTTCGACCGCCAGGCCTACTGAAGCCATGCGCGGACGATCTGAAACACCGCCGCGTCGTCGCCCTGCTCCGCCCCCGGGTGCGGCCGATGACGCCCAATCAAGGAATTCCATGCTCGCGCCCAGGCACCGCTCTTCCTCTTGCATCGCCCTGCTCAGCGGCGGCACCTTGCTTGCCGCCGCCATGACTGGCCCGGCTCATGCCGAAAGCAACCCCTACTACGTCGGTGCTGCGCTGAACCTCAGCCATGTCTCCAACATCTACCGGCAGAACAACAATGCCAACAACGATGTGGTGAGCACGGCCAGCCTGTTGGCCGGCCTGGATCAGAGCTTTGGCCGCCAACGCCTGTTTGCGGATGCCTCGCTGCAGGCCAATCGGTACCGCAGCAACACCGGCCTGAACAACCGCGGTTACACCCTCAAGGCCGGCTTGGACTGGGCCACGATCGAACGCCTCTCCGGCACCATCAGCGTCAACAACAGTCGCTCCCTGGCCAACTACAACATCGGCAGCGGCGTGCAGCCCATCTTCAAGAAGAACGTCGAAGACAACAAGCAAGTCGACGTGATCGCTCGCCTGGGTCTGGCCACCAAGTTTGCGCTGGAAGCACAAGGGGGCCTGCGCAGCCGGCGCTTCACGGCCACCGAGTACGCTCGCCTGGAATTCGACCAAAAGCGGGCCTCGCTGGGCCTGGTCTACCGCCCCAGCGCCAATCTGCGCCTGGGCGCCGCCGCGCGGCTGACGCGTGATGAATACCCGCGCTACACCCTGATCAACCCCATCACCGGCAGCTATGTCGGCAGCTATTTCGAGCGCAAGGACCTGGACCTGACCGGCCGCGTCGTGCTCAGCGGCGCCAGCACGGTCGAAGGCCGCATCAGCAGCGGGCGTTCCAAGCTCAAGTCCGGCCAGGGGCGTGACTTCTCCGGTGTCACCGGCCGTTTGAGCTGGGTCTGGCAACCGACCGTGCGCTGGAACCTCAGCAGCAGCGTCAGCCGCGACACCGGTTTGGAGACCTCGTTCTTCAATTTCGGCGGCAACAGCCTGAGCTCGGACCAGAACCGCATCAGCACCGGCGCACAGTTCTCGGCCAACTACGAGCTCAGCTCCAAGATCGTGCTCAACGCCGGTTTCAGCACCAGCAAGACCGATCGCCGCGACGAATTCCTGAACCAGCAAAGCAGCAGCTTCGACCGCGACAAGAGCTTCAATCTCGGCGCACGCTGGACGTATTCGCGCGGCATCCAACTGGGCTGCCAGTACAGCAAGAACTCACGCGACAGCAGCATCACCGTCTACGTCTTTGACGCCGACAGCTACGGCTGCTACGGCCAGATCATCCTGAACTGAGCGCCCCATGGCAGACACCATTCTCCTGACCGGCGCCACCGGTTATATCGCCTCCCACACCTGGCTGGCTTTGCAAGCGGCCGGTTTCCAAGTCGTCGGCGTCGACAACTTCAGCAACAGTTCCCCCGAGGTGCTGAAACGCCTGGCCGGCCTGAGCGGGCAGACCCCTGTATTCGAACAGGCCGACGTCTGCGACCCTGCCGCCATGGCCGCTGTGTTCGCCCGCCACCGCCCCCAGGCTGTTGTCCATTTCGCAGCGTTCAAAGCCGTGGGGGAATCGACCCAGCAACCGCTGGCCTACTACCGCAACAACCTCGGCGGCTTGGTCAATACCTGCGAGCAGATGCGCGCGCATGGTTGCTCGCGCATCGTCTTCAGCAGCAGCGCCACGGTCTACGGCGTGCCCGAGCACCTGCCTCTGCGCGAAGACGCGACGCTCTCAGCCGTCAACCCCTATGGCGCGACCAAGCTGATGGGCGAGACGATTCTGCGCGATCTGGGCGCCGCCGATGCTGACTGGCAGACCGCCTGCCTGCGCTATTTCAACCCGGTCGGCGCGCACGAGAGTGGCCTGATCGGCGAAGACCCGCGCGGCACGCCCAACAACCTGATGCCTTATGTGGCCCAGGTCGCCGTCGGCCGACGGCCGCGGCTGCAGGTCTTCGGCAATGACTACGACACGCCCGACGGCACCGGCGTGCGCGACTACATCCATGTGCTGGACCTCGCCGAGGGCCATGTCGCCGCCTTGCGCTTTCTGCTGGCGGGCCGCGAATCCATCACCGTCAACCTGGGCACCGGCCAGGGCTATAGCGTGCTCGATCTGGTCAAGGCCTATGAGCAGGCGAGCGGCCGGCCTGTGCCCTACGACATCGTGCCACGCCGGGCTGGCGACGTGGCCGCCTGCTATGCCGACCCCGAGCTGGCGCGCGAACGCCTGGGCTGGCAAGCGCGCCATAACTTGGCCCGCATGTGCGAAGACAGCTGGCGTTGGCAACGACTGAACCCCAACGGCTTCCAGCCGAGTTGAAGGCGGCGACTCCCATGACACGCATCCAAGTTCAACCCGTCATCATGGCCGGCGGCAGCGGCACGCGGCTGTGGCCGCTGTCGCGCGCCGGTTTCCCCAAGCAATTCCTGGTGCTGTCCGGCAACAGCAGTTTGTTCCAGCAAGCCGCCACGCGGTTGGCCGGCCTCGCGGCCGAAGATATTGAGCTGGGCGCGCCCACCATCGTCGGCAATGAGGAGCACCGCTTCCTGGTGCTGGATCAGCTGCGCGAGACCGCACTGGAGCCCAGCGCCGTGCTGCTCGAGCCCATGGGCCGCAACACGGCGCCGGCGCTGACCCTGGCCGCTCTCCACGCCCTGGAAGATGGCAGTGACCCGGTGCTGGTGGTGACACCGGCCGATCAGACCGTCACAGACGGCACGGCTTTCACCCGCTCGCTGCAAGACGCAATCCGTCAGGCGGCCAGCGGTGCCATCGTCATTCTCGGCATCACACCGGACCGACCCGAAACTGGCTACGGCTACATCCGCGCCGAGGCCGACGCGCAAGGACTTGCGGTAGCGCAGTTTGTTGAGAAGCCCGACGCCGCCACGGCAGAACGCTATGTGGCCGAGGGCAGCTACCTCTGGAACAGCGGCATGTTCGTGTTGCGCGCCAGCGTCTGGATGAAGGCACTGGAGCGCTTCCGCCCCGATATTGCCGCTGCCACCACCCTGGCATGGCAGGCCCGCAAGACCGACGCAAAGTTTGTGCGCCCGGGCAAGGATGCGTTTGCCGCCGTGCCCGCCGAGTCAGTCGACTATGCGGTGATGGAGCGCTGCCCTGGCAGCGACATCGCTCTGCGCATGCTGGCTCTGGATGCCGGCTGGAACGACCTCGGCGCCTGGGAAGCGGTCTGGCAGGTGGCCGAGAAGGACGCCCAAGGCAATGCCGCTCATGGCGACGCCCTGTTCAGCGACAGCCACAACAGCCTGGTCCACGCCACCAGCCGCCTGGTCAGCGTGGTTGGCCTCAGCGACATCGTCGTGGTCGAGACGCCGGACGCAGTGCTGGTCAGCGACCGGGCACGCAGCCAAGAGGTCAAGAAAATCGTCGCCCGCCTGGACGCCGAGAAACGCGGCGAGCAGACCCTGCACCGCAAGGTCTACCGGCCCTGGGGCTGGTACGACAGCATCGATTCGGGCGAGCGCTTCCAGGTCAAGCGCATCATGGTCAAGCCAGGCGCTTCGCTGAGCCTGCAGATGCACCACCACCGGGCCGAGCACTGGATCGTCGTCTCCGGCACAGCCGAAATCACCAATGGTGACAAAGTGCTGCTGCTGAGCGAAAACCAGAGCACCTACATCCCGCTGGGCCAAACCCATCGTCTGGCCAACCCAGGCCGGGTACCACTGGAAATCATTGAGGTACAGTCCGGCGCCTATTTGGGCGAGGACGACATCGTCCGCTTTGAAGACACTTATGGGCGTCAATGACTGAAGCACACTCGCCTCAGCCGCTGCCATCGACCACTTTCATCCATTTTTCCAAGCATTCATCATGAGCATCATCGCCGTCGTCGGATTGGGTTATGTGGGCCTGCCCCTGGTCGTGGAATTCGGCAAGCACAGCCGAACCATCGGCTTTGATATTGCCAAGGACAAGGTCGCCAAATGCCAAGCCGGCACCGACCCGTCGCGGGAACTCGAAGATGCGGAAATGGCCCTGGCCGTACACGCCGAATACAGCCATGACCCGGCCTGTCTGGCCGAAGC
>Ga0075160_10002012_pt1 | contig 12277 bp, 10 predicted proteins | sample JI91814C2DNA_FD_70969 | JGI IMG/M metagenome (GOLD analysis project Ga0075160, IMG submission 70969) | Wastewater effluent complex algal communities from Wisconsin, to seasonally profile nutrient transformation and Carbon sequestration -... | ecosystem: Engineered > WWTP > Effluent > Algae...
GCGCGCCCAAGCCAACGAAGCTGAGCGGCAAGCACAGGACAGCCAAGAGAATGTGCGCAAAGTCTCTGCCCGCAATCAGCAGGAGGCAGCAACCTACTCCCAGCCGCGCGCCAGCAGTACCAGTGAAGTACCGCTGAAAGTGCAAAAATTGATTGAGCAGATGTATGACGCTACCAGTGAAAAACGTGCTGATAGTGGCAACGCACTCAAGACCGATGTGCATGCCGCTCCTGTCGTCAATATGCAGGGGCAGGCGACTGGCCGGATTGTGAATGTGAGCGCCTGAGGCGCTACTGCAACCGCCCTTTTGGTGCTATCGGTATGGGAAGTGCCAGGACTTCAATGCCTTCGTCTGCCAAGGCCTGTGTTTCGTCCACCGTCGCGGTACCCCGAATGCCGCGCGACTCTGTCTCACCATAGTGGATTTTGCGAGCTTCCTCCGCAAAATCACTGCCCACGTCGGTCGTTTCGGAAACCAGCTTTTTGACCAGCGCTTGCAATGCATCAGTTACTGCGGAGCTGTTGGCGCTGGGCGCTGGTGGTGCTTCGCGAGAACCTGAGAGTGAAAGGCGTGGTGCACTCAGTTTTTTGGAAACCGCAGGATCACCGCAGAGCGGGCAATGTACCAGTGACTTCTGGTGCTGTTCCACAAAATCCGCCTCAGAGCCAAACCAGCCTTCAAAGACATGCCCCAGCGTGCACTGCAGATCCAGCACTTTCACGGGGTACAGCCTCGGTCAGGTGCCCAGCATCTGGCGAATGGCATTGCCACACAGGGCCAACAAGCCACCGGGCAACAGGCCCAGCACCAGCACCAGACCGCCATTGATACACAGCACAACCCGTACATCGAGTGGCGCCACAACACTGCTGGCAGTGATGGGTTCATCAAAATACATGACCTTGATCACGCGCAGGTAGTAGAACGCGCCAATCAGCGACATCAGCACTGCAAATACGGCTACTCCCAGGTGGAAAGCCTGGCCCGATGCCACCAAGGCCTGCAGGACCGCCAGCTTGGCATAGAAACCCACCAATGGAGGAATGCCTGCCAGAGACAAGAGACACACGGCCATTACACCGGCATACAAGGGGCTGCGCTGGTTCAGACCCGCCAGATCAGCGATTTCTTCACTTTCAAAACCTTCTTGTGACAACAGCAGCAAGATACCGAAGCTCGCAAGTGTGGTCAGCACATAGGTGATGACGTAGAACATCGCCGAACTGTAGGCGTTGGCGGTGAAGGTGAGCGAATCACCGCTGACCACGCCCGACATGATGCCCAGCAACACAAAGCCCATTTGTGAAATGGTGGAGAAGGCAAGCATGCGTTTGACATTGGTCTGCGCGATGGCCGCCAGATTACCTACGAGCAAAGAGCCTACGGAGAGCATCAGCAGCATCTGCTGCCAATCCATGGCCAGAGGGAGCATCCCCTCCACCAATAGCCGCATGATCATCGCAAAGGCCGCCAGCTTGGGCGCCCCGCCAATCATCAGCGTGATGGCAGTAGGTGCACCTTGGTAAACGTCTGGAATCCACATATGGAAGGGAACCGCACCCAACTTGAATGCCAGACCCGCCACAATGAATACCAGACCAAACACCAACACCTGGTGGCGAATTTGACCGGACGCGATGGCTTTGAAGATGGCGGTAATGTCCAGGGATCCCGTAGCCCCGTACACCATGGACATGCCATACAGCAGGAAGCCAGAGGCCATAGCACCCAGCACAAAGTACTTCATCGCCGCTTCGGTGGCCGTCGCGTTGTCACGTCGCAGCGCAACCAGCGCATAGCTGGACAGGGTCAGCAATTCCAGACCCATGTAGATCACCAACAGGTTGTTGCCGGAAATCATGACCGACATGCCCAACAGCGCAAAAATGCTGAGGGTGAAGAGTTCACCGCCGCGCAACATGCCACGGTGCGCCGAATAACCGCGCGCATACACCAGGGTCACCATCACGGCTATGGTCGCAAAACACTTCAGCCAGTTGCCCATGGCGTCGCTGACCACCATATTGCCAAAGCCGTACAAGGTAGCGCCGCTGAGGGCTCTTTCCGCCTGCATGTACGCCACCACAGCCAGCGTCACCAGTGTCAGCACATAGGTTTTACCCCGCAAGGCGGTCTTGACGCCGAGGTCCATCAAGGCGATGACGCAGGCCATCACCAAGAGCACCAAATCGGGTAAGGCTACGATCCAACTGATTTTGTCAATCATCTTTCGTCTCTCAATTCAGTTTGATCAGTTCAATTTGGAAATCGCAACATGCTTGAGCAGTTGCGCTACCGAAACGTCCATGACGTCGGTGAAAGGCTTGGGGTAGACACCCATCCACAACACGGCAGCTGCAAGTAACGCCAGCATCAGAAACTCGCGGGCGTCGATGTCCTTCAAGGCCTTCACGTCGTCGTTGACCACCGGGCCCAGGTACACGCGCTTGAACATCCACAGGGTGTAGGCAGCACCAAAAATCAAGGCTGTGGCGGCGGCAGCGCCAATCCAGAAATTGAACTTGACGGCAGCCAATATCACCATCCATTCGCCAACAAATCCGGCAGTACCGGGCAAGCCGCAATTGGCCATGGCGAAGAACAGCGAGAACGCGGCGAACTTGGGCATGGTGTTGACCACGCCACCATAACTTGCAATTTCGCGCGAATGCACGCGGTCATACAACACACCGATGGACAGGAACATGGCGCCCGACACAAAGCCGTGGGCAATCATCTGCACCAGACCGCCCGACATGCCCAAGTCGATGAAGATAAAGAAGCCCAGGGTCACAAAACCCATGTGCGCGACCGACGAATAGGCCACCAGCTTCTTCATGTCTTCCTGGACCATGGCCACCAAACCTACGTAGACAACGGCAGTCAACGACAATGCGATCATCAGCCAAGCCCATTCGTGGGCCGCGTCAGGTGCAATCGGAAGCGAGAAACGCAAAAATCCATAGGCACCCAGCTTCAACATGATGGCCGCCAGCACGGCAGAACCGCCGGTAGGGGCTTCCACGTGTACATCAGGCAACCAGGTGTGTACGGGCCACATCGGCACCTTGACAGCAAACGCGGCAAAGAAGGCGAAGAACAGCAGAGTCTGGCTGGTGCTATCCAGGCGCAAGGCATGCCAGGTTGCCATATCAAAACTGCCACCCGACTTGGTGTACAGGAATATCAGGGCCACCAGCATCAACAGCGAGCCCATCAGCGTGTACAAGAAGAACTTGAACGCCGCGTAAATCTTGTTCGGACCACCCCAGATACCAATGATCAGGTACATGGGGATCAGTGTGGCTTCGAAGAACACGTAGAACAGCAGGCCGTCCAATGTGGAAAACACACCGATCATCAGACCACTGAGAATCAGAAAGGCAGCCATGTACTGGTTGACACGGCGTGTGATCACTTCCCAGCCAGCAATCACCACAATCACGTTGATAAAGGCGGTCAACAGGACAAACCACAGCGATATGCCATCCACGCCCAAATGGTATTTGACGTTGAAGCGGTCAATCCAGGCGGCGTTTTCCACAAACTGCATCGCAGCGGTGGACGTATCAAACTGCGTATACAGCGGCAGGGTCACCAGGAAACTAACCACTGCACCGACCAGCGCCAACCACCGCACAGCGGGCGCTTGTTCGTCACGCCCCAGCGCCAGCAAAACCAGACCGAACGCAATCGGCGTCCATATCGCCAGGCTCAACAATCCCATGTTCTTCTTCTCCTACTTGAGCCAAACAAAATACGTCATGAGCACAAAGATGCCCAGGATCATGACCAGGGCGTAGTGGTACAGGAAACCGGTCTGAACCTTGCGCACCGAGCCCGAAATCCAACCCACCAGCTTCCAGGAACCGTTCACCACGGTGCCATCGATGATGGCCTGGTCTCCACCCTTCCACAAAACGGTGCCCAGCCCGCGGGCGCCGCGGGCCAAAATGTTCTCGTTGATCCAATCCAGGTAGTACTTGTTTTCCATGAAATTGAAAACCGGCAGAAAGGTCTTTTTGATTGCTGCGGGCCACTCGGGTTTGAGCATGTAGAAGACGTAAGACAAAGCCACACCGGCAACTGCCAGCCAGAAAGGCAAGGTGGAAAGTCCATGCACGGCCATCGCGACAGGACCATGGAAGGCCTCACCCAATTCTTTCATTGCAGGATGCAATTGCGCATTCACAAAAATGGCGTCATTGAAGAAGTTGCCAAACAACATGGGCTCAATCGTCAAATAACCAATGAACACCGACGGTATCGCCAACAATATGAGCGGTACGGTCACCACCCAAGGCGACTCGTGCGGCACATGGTGATCACCATGGTGTCCGTGGTCGCCATGGTGGTCGTCGTGGTGTGCGTCCGGGTTCTGGTCAAAACGCTCTTTGCCATGGAACACCAGGAAGTACATGCGGAAGGAGTAAAACGCCGTCACAAACACACCGGCCATGACGGCAAATTTGGCGAAGCCTGCAAAGGGCAAATGGCTCTCCATTACGGCTTCAATGATGCTGTCTTTGGAAAAGAAGCCAGAGAACAATGGTGTTCCGATCAAGGCCAAGGAACCCAGCAGAGACGTGATCCAGGTGATGGGCATGTACTTGCGCAGGCCACCCATCCAACGGATGTCCTGGTTGTGGTGACAACCCATGATGACCGAACCGGCTCCGAGGAACAGCAGCGCCTTGAAGAAAGCGTGTGTCATCAGGTGGAACACGGCCACAGAGTAGGCCGATGCACCCAGGGCAACTGTCATATAACCCAGTTGCGACAACGTGGAATATGCTACGACGCGTTTGATGTCGTTCTGGATAATGCCCAAAAAGCCCATAAACAAGGCTGTAATGGCGCCGATCACCATGATGAAGCTCAATGCGGTGTCGCTCAGTTCAAACAGCGGCGACATACGCGTCACCATGAAGATGCCGGCGGTCACCATGGTCGCCGCGTGAATCAAGGCCGAGATCGGTGTAGGACCTTCCATGGAGTCAGGCAACCACACATGCAAGGGGAACTGTGCTGACTTGCCCATGGCACCGATAAACAGGCAAATACAAATAACCGTGATCAGCATCCACTCAGTGCCTGGCAGGGTCAAACTGGCCAGTTCAGCGGACTTGGCAAAGGCTTCGGTGTAATTCAGCGTACCAGCATAAGCTGCAATCAGACCAATACCCAAGATGAAACCAAAGTCACCCACACGGTTGACCAGGAAGGCTTTCATATTGGCGAAAATGGCCGTGGGTTTGTTGTACCAGAAGCCGATCAGCAGATACGACACCAGACCCACTGCTTCCCAACCGAAGAACAACTGCAGCATGTTGTTACTCATGACCAGCATCAACATTGAGAAGGTAAACAGCGAGATGTAGGAGAAGAAGCGGTTGTAACCCTCGTCTTCTTCCATGTAGCCAATGGTGTACAGGTGCACCATCAACGACACGAAGGTGACGACACACATCATCATCGCGGTCAAGCCGTCGACCAGAAATCCTATCTCCATTTTCAGCCCCCCCACCACCATCCAGGTGTAGAGGGTCTCATTCAGGCGAGCACCGTCTATGGCGACGGACTTCAGCGTCATGGCCGAAAGCACAAAGGCGATCAACACGCCCAGAATCGTCACGGAGTGGCTGGCACGGCGGCCAATAACATTGCCACCGAACTGGGTTCCCAGCACGCCGGCAAGTATGGAACCCACCAAAGGCGCCAAAGGCACCCACAGCAGCGTAGAAGCAGACAGGGTTTGACTCATATTGTTCTCTTAACCCTTGAGCGTATTGAGTTCGTCCACGCTGATACTGGACTTATTGCGGAACAGCAGCACCAAAATGGCCAGACCAATGGCGGATTCAGCCGCGGCCACCGTCAGAATGAAAAACACAAATATCTGCCCGTGCATGTCATTCAGATAATGGGAGAACGCGACGAAGTTTGTGTTCACCGCCAGCAGCATCAGCTCGATGGCCATCAGCAGCACAATCAGATTGCGCCGGTTCAAAAAAATGCCCACAACGGACAAGGCAAACAGAATGGCGCCCAAGGACAGGAAGTGACCCAGTGTCAAAATCATGCTTTTTTCTCCTCTGAAGCTGCGTCAGCTGCCGGTGTTGGAACGGCTGCCTGGGTTGCTGCGTACTTAACCACCGAGAGACGGTCTTTAGCCTTGACGCGCACCTGATCCGATACATGGATGAATCTGGAATCCTTGCGGGCGCGCAACGTCAAAGCAATCGCTGCAATCATGGCGACCAGCAAAATGGCAGCGGCAACTTCCAGGGGATAGATGTATTGCGTGTACAGCAACTTGCCCAATTCTTTGGTATTGGATGCGCCCGCCACCACCGCTGTGCTCGGTTCATCGACCACCCGAAACCCCCCCATCAAGACGGCTGACATTTCCAGAGCTATGACGACGCCAACAAGAGCCGCAAAGGGAAAATGTTTCCAGAAATCGCGGCGCAAGTTTTCCATGTTGATGTCCATCATCATGACAACAAACAGGAACAACACCATCACCGCTCCAACGTAGACCAGAATCAGTGTGATGGACAAAAATTCAGCCTTCAACAGCATCCAGATCATGGAAGCCTGGAAAAACGTCAGCACCAGGAACAGGACGGCGTGAATGGGGTTACGGGCTGTGATCACACGGAATGCTGCAAACAGCATGATCGCGGAGAACACATAAAACAGACCAGTCGTGACACTCATGATTCAAATTCTTTCTTGCGACGGATCAGCGGTATTTGGCGTCGAGCTGTCGATTGGCCGCAATCTGCGCCTCGTAGCGATCCCCCACCGCAAGCAACATCTCTTTGGTGAAATACAAGTCAGAACGCGACTCACCGTGGTATTCAAATACCTGCGTCTCCACAATCGAATCAACCGGGCAGCTCTCTTCGCAAAAGCCGCAAAAAATGCACTTGTTCAGATCGATGTCATAACGGGTCGTGCGACGCGAACCGTCATCGCGCATTTCGGACTCAATCGTGATCGCCATCGCGGGGCACACCGCTTCACATAACTTGCAGGCAATACAACGCTCTTCGCCATTCTCGTAACGGCGCAAAGCATGCAGACCGCGAAAGCGCGGAGACAACGGTGTTTTTTCTTCAGGGTACTGGAGTGTGACTTTGCGGCGAAACGCATAGCGGCCTGTCAAGGCCAAGCCTTTGAAAAGCTCCCACATCAGAAAACTACTCAGAAAATCCTTCAGCGAAAACGCCAACGGCTTTTGGGTAACGGTATTTGCAGACATGGATGTACTCTTACTTCCAAATGTTATAGGGAGCCGGCAACTGCATCCAAGCGCCTACAACGACCAACCAAACCAAGGTCACGGGTATGAATACTTTCCAGCCCAAGCGCATGATCTGGTCAAAGCGAAAACGCGGAAAGGTTGCACGTACCCAGATAAAGAACGACATGAACATGAACGCCTTGAGACCCAGCCAGATCCAACCGGGAATCCAGTTCAGCAGCGGCGTATCGATGGGCGACATCCAACCACCCAGGAACAAAAGCGTGCCCAGAAGGGATACCAGGTAAAAATTGGCGTACTCAGCCAACTGGAACATGGCAAACGACATACCTGAATACTCAACCATGTGGCCGGCAACAATTTCAGCCTCACCTTCGACCACGTCAAAAGGGTGCCGGTTGGTTTCAGCCATGCTGGATATCACATAAACAACAAAAATAGGCAGCAATGGCAACCAGTTCCATGACAGGAAGGTCAACCCCATCCCTGCAAAGTGCCCCTGGCCTTGGCCCATCACGATGTCCGTCATGTTCATACTGGATGACACCATCAGGACAACCACGAAACAGAAACCCATTGCGATCTCATAACTGACCATTTGGGCGGAAGCCCGCATCGCCCCCAGGAAAGCGTATTTCGAATTCGAAGCCCAACCGGAAATGATGATTCCGTAGACCTCCATCCCTGCGATTGCCATCAGAAACAGCAGCCCCGCATTGATGTTGGACAAGGCCACTTCCGGGCCAAATGGAATCACGGTCCATGCAGCCAAGGCTGGCGCAATCGTCATCACGGGACCCAAGAAATACAGTCCTTTATTGGCCGCGGCTGGAACCAGGATCTCCTTGGTCATCAACTTCAGTGCATCTGCAATCGGCTGCAACATGCCAAACGGCCCCACCCGATTGGGACCGTGGCGCACTTGCATGTAGCCCAACAGTTTGCGCTCCCACAACGTGGTGTAGGCGATCACGCCCATCAGCGGAAGCACGATGGCGAGAATCTTGATCAAGGCCCAGATGACAGGCCAAGCCAGTTCTCCCCACCAAGGCGCAGCAACCAAGCCCAGGCCAAAATTGAACAGCGCGTCGATCATGCCAACACCTCCTGCGACACGCCTGCCTGATTAGCCGCACGGCCGTCCGCTGTCAGCTGCAAGGACGAGGCCCGCCGGACAATGCTGTCCAACTGGTAGATGCCAGCCACGCAAGGCTCCGCCGTACTGGCTGCAGATGCAGCCTGCCATGCACAGCTGTTGTTCAGCTGTTCTGCCGGTACCTGCGTTGGTACACCACCCTCGTTGTGTGCATGCATATGCTGCAAGACCTCTTGCGCAGATTCAAACTCGAATCCGGGCAGCCCCAAGACATTGGCCAAGGCACGCAATACCTTCCAGGCAGGACGGGTCTCACCCAATGGTTTGACGACGGCATAAAAACTCTGCACCCGCCCTTCGGCACTGACAAACGTGCCCGGAGTCTCCGTGAATGGCGCAATCGGCAACAGAACATCGCTGCATTCCATATTGGCCTTGAACGGGCTCAAGGTTACGACCATCTCGCACTGCTTCAAGGCAGCAACAGCAGCAGCTCCGGCAGCCGAATCGAACTCGGGCTCGTTGTTCAACAGGATCGCGGCTTTCAAGCCGCCAGCCAACATTTGTGCGGCATTCAGACCCTTGTTGCCTGGCAGAGCACCCGCCAACTGCGCACCAACGGTGTTGGCTGCTTCGGTCAGGTACCCATAGGAAGCGCCTGTTTGTGAGCCGATCCAGTTGGCCAAAGCAAGAATTTGGCTGGCTTGTGCATGGTGGGCTGCTGCGTTGCCCAACAAAATGGCCTTGCGCTCGCCACCCAACAGGGACTGGGCGATGTTTTTCGCGGTATCGGTTGCCTGGCCGCTGAGCGGGGCCGAAACGCCCTTCTCTGCTGCAATGACCGAAGCAATATCGGCCAAGGCCTGCACCCACTGAGTAGCAGGAGCAAGCAGGTGATTGCGGATGGGCATGCCCCAATCGGAAGTGTTCGTATTGACCACGCTGATCACACATCCGCGTTTGTTGGCCTGGCGAATGCGCTGGGCAAACAGAGGATGGTCCTTGCGCAAGCTGGACCCGACCACCAGAACACGCTCCAGATTGGACAATTCTGCAATGGACATGCCCAGGTAACGCGCGCCACTCTTGCAGTGGGTGAAGTCTGCGTTACGCAGACGGTAGTCAATGTTCTCGCTACCCAGACCACGCACCAAGGCGCCGGCCAGATGTATTTCTTCCAGCGTGCTATGAGGGCTGACCAAAGCACCAATGGAACCGGCGCCGTGCGAAGACTTGATGCCCTGCAATCCATGGGCCACGTATTCCAGAGCAGTCTGCCAGTCCACGCTCTTCCACTCGCCGCCCTGTTTGAGCATGGGCGTAGTGAGCCGCTCGCTGCTGTTCAGGGCTTCGTAAGAGAAACGGTCCCGGTCGGCGATCCAACATTCGTTGATGGCTTCATTTTCCAAGGGCACAACCCGCATGACGGTGTTGTTCTTGACCTGTACAACCAGATTGGTTCCGGTGGAATCGTGCGGGCTGACCGACTTGCGGCGCGACAACTCCCAGGTACGGGCGCTGTAGCGGAACGGCTTGCTGGTCAGCGCACCCACCGGGCAAATATCGATCATGTTGCCCGACAATTCCGAATCAACGGTCAGGCCGACAAAGGATTCAATCTCAGCGTGCTCACCACGGTGGGACATACCAAGCTCCATGGCGCCTGCGATCTCCTGTCCAAAACGCACGCAGCGTGTGCAATGGATACAGCGACTCATTTCTTCCATGGAAATCAGCGGGCCGATATCTTTGTGGAACACCACGCGTTTTTCTTCCTCGTAACGCGAGGACGAACCACCGTAACCTACGGCCAAATCCTGCAACTGGCACTCACCGCCCTGGTCACAAATCGGGCAATCCAGTGGGTGGTTGATCAACAAAAACTCCATGACGGACTTTTGTGCCTTGACCGCCTTGTCGCTCTTGGTGCGGACAATCATGCCCTGCGTTACCGGCGTTGCGCAAGCTGGCATGGGCTTGGGCATCTTTTCCACATCAACCAAGCACATGCGGCAGTTGGCCGCGATACTGAGTTTCTTGTGGTAACAGAAATGGGGAATGTAGGTGCCCGCCTTTTCGGCCGCATGCATGATCATGCTGCCTTCGACAATGTCAACCTTCTTACCGTCGAGTTCGATTTCGATCATCTTGTCACTCGTTTAGACGTAGGCAGGGACCATGCAGGTCTTGTGCGTTACGTGGTGCTCAAATTCGTGTCTGAAGTGCTTGATCATGGCGCGCACCGGCATGGCAGCCGCATCGCCTAACGCACAGATCGTGCGTCCCATGATGTCGTTGGCCACACTGTCCAACAGGTCCATATCCGCAGGCCGGCCGTGGCCCGTTTCGATACGATCCACCACGCGCGACAACCAACCCGTACCTTCACGGCAGGGCGTGCACTGGCCGCATGACTCGTGCATGTAGAAGTAGCTCAGGCGTTGCAGTGCCTTGACCATGCAGCGCGTTTCGTCCATGACAATCACCGCGCCAGAGCCCAGCATGGAACCGGCCTTGGCAATGGAGTCATAGTCCATGGTGCATTCCATCATGATGGAGGCAGGCAGCACGGGCGAGGACGATCCGCCGGGGATCACCGCCTTCAGTGCCTTGCCATCGCGCACGCCACCGGCTAGCTCCAGCAGCTTGGAAAAAGGCGTTCCCATCGGAATCTCGTAATTGCCCGGGCGCTCCACATCGCCACTGACAGAATAGATCTTGGTGCCGCCGTTGTTGGGCTTGCCGCATTCCAGGTAGGCTTGACCACCATTGCGAATGATCCAGGGAACCGCAGCAAAGGTTTCCGTGTTGTTGATCGTGGTCGGCTTGCCATAGAGGCCAAAGCTCGCGGGGAAAGGTGGCTTGAAGCGCGGCTGCCCCTTTTTGCCTTCCAGCGATTCCAGTAAGGCGGTCTCTTCACCGCAGATGTAGGCACCAAAGCCATGGGCCGCATGCAGCTGGAAGCTGAAGTTGCTGCCCAGGATGTTATTGCCCAGCAGGCCAGCCGCACGGGCTTCTTCGAGCGCCTCTTCAAAGCGCTCGTAGGTCGAAAAAATCTCACCGTGGATGTAGTTGTAACCCACCGAAATGCCCATCGCAAAGGCGGCAATGGCCATGCCTTCGATGACGATATGGGGGTTGAACTCCATGATGTCACGGTCTTTGCACGTACCCGGTTCACCTTCGTCCGAATTGCAGACCAGGTACTTTTGACCAGGAAACTGGCGGGGCATGAAGCTCCACTTCAGTCCGGTGGGGAAGCCTGCTCCGCCACGTCCACGCAAGGCCGACTCTTTGACCGTTGCAATGACCTGGTCCTGCGTCATGGACTCGCCGCCACCGATACCCAAAACCTTGCGCAGGGCCTGGTAGCCACCGCGTGCCTCGTAGTCTTTCAGGCGCCAGTTGGCACCGTTCAAGCCAGCAAAAATCTGCGGGTTGATGTGGCGATCATGAAAACAGGTTTGCACGCCAGTGGCGCGAAACTGGGAAAGGATATGCTGGGCCGTCATCATTTATTCTCCACCGCCCGCAAACCATCCACCAACTGGTCCAGCTTTTCCGGTGTCATGAAACTACACATGGAACGGTCGTTGACCAGCATCACAGGAGAGTCCGCGCACGCGCCCAGGCATTCGCTCTGTTGCAGCGTAAACATGCCGTCTGGCGTGGTCTGCCCCATGGAGATACCTAGCTTCTTTTCCAAGTAGTGCAGCGTGTTTTGGCCTTCGCGCAACTGGCATGGCAAATTGGTGCACACATTGAGCTTGTACTTGCCAACGGGTCGCTGGTTGTACATGTTGTAAAAGGTCGTGACCTCGTGCACGGCCATGGGTGGCATACCCAGGTATTCGGCCACCTGGGCTTCGCTGTCGGTGCTGACATAACCCAACTCTTGCTGCACGAT
>Ga0075160_10002015_pt1 | contig 12273 bp, 9 predicted proteins | sample JI91814C2DNA_FD_70969 | JGI IMG/M metagenome (GOLD analysis project Ga0075160, IMG submission 70969) | Wastewater effluent complex algal communities from Wisconsin, to seasonally profile nutrient transformation and Carbon sequestration -... | ecosystem: Engineered > WWTP > Effluent > Algae...
GCACCCACAGATCGGCCGTATCGGGCGGGCGCATCGCCTCTGTCAGAAAAGCCTGCCGCGCCGTCGCGGCGCCTTCGCTTCCCGGCCATGGCCCCACCGCCCTGCGATCGATCCCCAGCCGGTCCATCAATTCCTTCAGCGCAAATTGCGGATGGCTGGGCGGCAGGCTTGACCAGCTCAGCGCATCCAGTTCGGTGTCGAGCCCGTCCAGCACCACCGCGCCATTCGGCAGGCCGGCGATGACCTGCATCAGGTCGGCCGTCGCGCGGATCGACCCGGACGATCCCGCGACAATGAACGGCGCATCCGGCTGGCGGGCTTTCAGCCTCTGCGCATAGGCGCGAATCAGGCGGCTGCGGCGCTCGGCCGGGTCCATCTGCCCGCGTGTCTCCAGCAGTGCCGGCCAGGCGGTGGTGACCAGCGCCAGAAAGGCGACCGTCTTCTCCCAATGCTGCGCGAGGTCGGCGGGGGCGAGCGCCGCGATACCGGAAAGATCGGAATCCTCGTTCGCGGCTTCGTCGATCAGCCGTGTCAGAGATCGTGCAAGCGCCAGCGACACGCCGAACCCGCCCGCCGATCCTGCCTCGCGCCGGAATGCGGCAACGCGCTCCGCCAGAATCATCTCGCGCTCAAGCCGCGGCACCTCTGGCGGGAGGCCGCCCAGATCGGCCGCCGGATCGATCAGCGCCTCGTCTTCGTCGACATCGCCCAGTGTCACGATGCGTGGCAGCACCACCGCGTCGCGGTTCAGCGCCTTAGTCAGCGCCTCGGCCAGCGCCCGCGCCGCACGGCGGGTGGGCAGGAAGATGGTGGCATCGGCGAGCGCCAGCGGATCGCCGTCTTTCGCATGGCGCGCGACAAGGCCTTCGGCCAGATCGGTCAGGAACGCGCGCCCCGGCGCGATGGTATAGACGCCGTGCGGCGTGGCGCTCACGCGGCGCGGCCCTTGGCGTAGAGGCCTTCTTCCGAAAGCCAGTCTTCCGCCTCGTCCACCGCTTCGGGCGTGTTGATCTCCAGCCAGTCGCCATCCAGCCGCTGGCCGTAGAGCCGTCCCGCGGCGATGGCGCGGTCCCATACGACATTGGTCGAGAATTTCGCCGCCGGCGGATCGGCGAAAAGACGCGGATGGCAGATCTGCACCGTGGTCCAGACGAACGGTGCCACGGTGCGCGGGCTGCGGCGGCCGAGGCGCCCGGCCGCGTCCATCACGAAATCGCCCGCGCCGTGATAGCCGACCGAACGCACGGTCAGCGCCAGCAGCATCAGCGCGTCCATGCGCGTCTCGTCCCACGATCGCGCGAGACGATGCAGCGCGTCGCCGCGCGCATCGACGAACAGCGCGTCGGTGTTCACCGAAAAAAACGGCTCGTCGTGGAAGTGGTGCAACGCCGCCACCGTGCCGCCGCCGGTATCGAGCAGCTGCGCGCGCTCGTCCGAAATCACGATCTCAAGATCGCTGCGCTTCTTCAGGTGCTCGGCCACCATGTCGCCGAGATAATGGACGTTGACCACGGCGAAGGTGACGCCCGCCGCGACCAGCCGGTCGAGCATGTGATCGATCAGCGGCTTGCCCGCCACCTCGATCAGGGGCTTGGGCTTCTTCAGGGAAAGCGGCCGCATGCGGGTGCCGAGGCCGGCCGCCAGAACCATGGCGCGTTTGGGGGCGCTCATGTCCGTGCCTCCTTTGGCACATGCGTGTCGAACCACGCCTTCACCCCGGCAAGCGCAGGGTCAGCTAAGCAGCGGTCCAGGTAGGTCCACAGGCGCGGCATGAATGCGGCATAGCGCGGCTTGCCGTCGCGCGTCACCAGCCGCGCGAAAATGCCGAGGATGCGCACGATATTGAGCGCCCCCAGCGCGTGATAGGCGGCCAGGAATGCTGTGCGGTCCACGCCCGACGCAGCGAGATAGCGCTCAAGACAGCGCGCCTCCAGCTCCGCCGAAACCGTACGGCGCGCGTCGTGCAGCAGCATCGAAAGATCCCACACCGGATGCGCCTTCACGGCGTCCTGAAAATCCAGCAGGCCGACCCGTGCCGCGCCGTCGCGGTCCGGCAGCCAGATCAAATTCTCGGCGTGATAGTCGCGGTGGCAGAAGACGCTGGCGTTCGCCGCACCGGTCGCGCGGATCGGCGCCCAGGCCGATTCCCAAGATGCCAGCGCCGCATCGTCGAACGTGAGGTCGCGCAATCGCGGCATCCATTCGGTGAAGATGTCCTGCGCCGTCTTCAGCGCGAGGTCGTCATAGGCGAGTAGTGGCCATCCGCCCGGCAGAACATCCGGCGGCGACTCCTTATGCAGCACCAGCAGCGCGTCGATGGCGGCATCGTAGAGTGCACCTTCGTCCGCGCCGTCCTCGATCAGACGGGCGTAAAGTCCGTCACCGAGATCCTCGATGATGGCGAGACCTGCCTCGGGCTCGGCATGAAATATCTCCGGCGCCGACAGTCCGCGCGAGACAAGATAGCGGGCGCAGGCGACGAAGGCGTCGACCCGCCCCGCCGCCAGCCGCGCCAGCGCGTTATAGCCGAGCGCCGCGCGCTCATCCGCGTCGGCTTGCGGAGGGCATGGCGCGGTTTCGACCGAGCGCGGCTGGTTCATCAGCATCGCGCCCTTGCCGTTCAGCGACAGCCGCTCATAGGTGCGGGTGGAGGCATCGCCCGGCAGTTTGTCGCGCGCCGCGTCGCCCCATCCGGCGCGGGCAAGGAAGGCGACGATTTCATCTTCGCGGCTCATGCGGCGTCTTTCGCGATGCCGGGGATGAGCGATGGCCAGCGCCCGCCGCCCGACAGCACCGCGCGGCGCGGCTCGCTGGCCAGCAACACGGTCAGAGCGTCTGAAGGGAGATAGCCGTCCGCCTGTTCGGGCCATTCGATCAGCGCCGCGCCCTCGATCAGAGCATCGTCCAGCCCCAACTCCTCGATCTCCTCGGGCCGCTTCAGGCGATAGAGGTCGAGATGGGCGATGGGCAATGTGAGGTCATAGCTTTGCAGCAATGTGAAGGTCGGCGAGGGCGTCTCACCCTCATGGCCCAGTGCGGTGAGAACCGCCCGGGCCAGAGTCGTCTTGCCGGCGCCCAGATCGCCCTGCAGCAGCACGGCGTCGCCCGGTGCCAGCCGCCGCGCGATGGCCGCGCCCAGCCGCCCGACGGCCGCGAGATCGGGCAACCCGATCACCGTGTCTCCGCCCTGAATCGCTGCCCGCATAGGCTCCTTTTGCCCCATGCAGCCGCGTTGCGGCAACGCCCGGTTTCGTCCGGTGATGCGTTGATAATCCGCGCCGCTTCCGGCAGGGTCCGCGGCCTGAAATTGAGGGGAAACCGCGCATGGCGGGAACCGTGATCATCGGCGCAGGACAGGCGGCCTCACAGCTTGTCGCAAGCCTCAGAACAGAAGGCTATGCCGCGCCCATCACCGTGGTCGGCGACGAGGCCTATCCGCCCTATCAGCGACCGCCTCTGTCCAAGAAGTTCCTGTCGGGCGAGTTGGAGGAAGACCGGCTCTACATCCGCCCGCTGGAGTTTTACGCGCAGGCGAACGCGACGCTCATCCTCAACACCCGCGCCACGGCGATCGATCTGGATGCGAAGACCGTGACGCTGTCAGATGGCGCCAGCCTCTCCTACGAGACGCTGGCCTTCACCACCGGCAGCCGGGTGCGAAAGCTCACCGTGCCGGGGGCCGACCTGCCCGGCATCTACTATCTGCGCGGCATCGCCGACGTGAAGGCGATCCAGCCCCATTTCACCGCCGGCAAGCGCCTGGTCGTCGTCGGCGGCGGCTATATCGGGCTGGAGACGGCGGCCGTCGCCGCCAAGCGCGGCCTGAAGGTGACGGTTGTCGAGGCGCTGGAGCGCTGTCTCCAGCGCGTGACGTCCCAGCAGATCTCGGACTTCTTCGAAGGCGTCCACCGGGCCGAGGGCGTCGAAATCCTGACCCGCACAGGCGTGCACGGTTTCACGCAAGGACCGGGAGGGACGGTCGTCGTGAATACGGCGGGCGGCGACATCGAGGCCGATCTGGTGATCGCCGGTATCGGCATCCTGCCCGAACAGGAGGTCGCCCAGGCGGCGGGCCTGGTCTGCGAGAACGGCATCGTCGTCGATGAATTTGCGCGCGCCTCGGATCCGAACGTCTACGCGATCGGCGACTGCGCCAATCATCCCAATCCGCTGCTGGGGCGGCGTCTGCGGCTCGAATCGGTCCAGAACGCCATCGACCAGGCCAAGGCCGCGGCGCTCGCCATCACCGGCAAGCCCAGGGCCTATGCCGAGGTGCCCTGGTTCTGGTCCGACCAGTACGATCTGAAGCTCCAGATCGCCGGCCTCTCGGCCCCGGGCGACGAGGTCGTGCTGCGCGGCGACCCGGCGACCCGGAAATTTGCGGCGTTCTACCTGCGCGATGGCCACGTGGCGGCGGTCGATGCCGTCAACGCGGCGCCCGAATACATGATCGGCCGCATGATGATCGCCCAGAAGAAACCGGCTGAGGCGGCTAAGCTCGCCGATCTTTCCGTGCCGATGAAAAGCTTTATGGCCTGAGGCTCGCCGCCGCTTCCGTCAGACGAGAATATCGCCGGGCGGCCGATCGTCCTTCCGGCGCCGCGGCGTGCGCGCCGTCGCGCGGGCATGCCGCCGCCGGTCCGGGCCACAATAGGTTGCCGTCTCCACAAAAGTCCGGCCCGGGGGCGTCACCTTGAGAAGTTTTGAGGTCAGGCCGCCAATGGTCAGCGGCTTCAGCAGGATGTCGTCAACGCCCGCATCGCGCGCCTCGCGGATGATCGCGATGGTCGGCAACGACACTGTCAGGAGAACGGGCGTCATGCGGCGCTCATCTGCAAAGCCGAACCGGATCTGACCGATCAGTTCAATACTGTTCATCTCGGTCAGCGTACTGTCGACGATGACGGCGTCGAAGCGCTGATGGCTGAGACGCAGCAGCGCATCCTCGCCGCGATTGACGCTTGCCGAGCGCCGGACGCCGAGGTCGACAAGGATGTCGCACAGCAGCCGTGACATCTGCGCCCGCGGCTCGGCGACAAGGATGTCGAGGCCTTCAAGCCTCGCCCTGCCGTCTGGCTGGGGTGTCGGCCCGACGCCGGGGCATGAAGATTTTTCGAGATGAGCTGACGACATGATCGACTGATCACAGGCTACGCGCTGGACGATCCGTCTGTGAATCGTCCACTCGTGCGGTGACGCGATACCTTCGTATAGGCGCGCGGCAGTATGCCCAAAGGCTAGAACCGGACGGGATGCGGAAAACCGGTACCGAAAGCCCCTCTGGTCTTGCCCTTGACCTCGGGCACGTCAATGCCTGGATGCAGGCATCGCGCGCAAGTACGCGAGCCGCCGAAATACTCCCGCCGGCTATCGCGCTGGGCGCCACATTCTACAACCTGTTTGTCGCCGCCCGCCCCGCCCCGCTGGGGACGGCGGAACTTGCGCTCAATGTCGTCGTCATATGCGCTCTCGCACTGACAATGACCTTGATCGCGATCACCGGGTTTTCCCGTCAGATCGTCACCTGGTCCGCCACGCTGGCGATCAGCGTCGTCTTCATCTTCGGCAGTGTGTTCATCAACTGCGTCGAAGGCGGCGATCCCCTGCGGGTCATGCTGTGGCTGCCCTGGCTGATGCTCGTCTATGTCCAGAACGCCGGCGTATTCCGGCCGCTCGTCGCACTCGCGATATCGGGTACGATCTTCCTCGCGTCGCTCTCGGTTCCCATCGTCTATCTGGGCTGGGGCGATCTGCGTTTCGGCGCGCTGCATATCGACGTCGTCGTCATCATCTCGCTGCTTCAGATGTCGCTGATCGGCATGCTGTTCAACGTCGCGCGCCGGCGGGAAGCCCATCTTCTCTCGCGTGTGCGGGCGGAACAGGCGCTCGCAACAGAGCAGGAGCGGGCGCGCGTGGCGGCGGAGCTTGCTAATGCCCGGCTGGAGCGGGCGCGATCCGACCGCTCGCTGACCGCAAGCGCCCTGGCCGTCTCCGTGGCGCACGAGATCAGGCAGCCGCTTGCGTCCATCATCGCGTCTTCCCAGGCCAGCCGGAACTGGCTCTTGCGCGAGCGGCCCGACATCTCCGAGGCCCTGTCCTGCAGCGATCGCATTCTTCAGGATGCGCTTCGCGCCAGCGATATCGTTGTGTCGATGCGCGATCTTCTCAGACGGCGGCCGACGGAACGCCAGCTCATCGATGCATCGTCGATCGTCGTCAACCTCGAACCCACGCTGCGTGCGGTTGGCGATGCGCATGAGGCGCAGCTCATCGTTGAAACTGTCACGCCACTGCCTCTCGTCAGCATCGATGCGGGCCAGATCGGCCAGGTCATCGTCAATCTTGTCGAGAACGCTATGGAGGCGAGCGCCGTAAACCCGCCCGGCAGCCGTCCCGTCCGGCTCGCCATTCAGCCGGCCGGCGACGGCATCGAAATTCTCGTCGAAGACGCGGGCCACGGCTTCTCAAGCGGCCCGGCGGAACGGCTGTTCGACGCGTTCTATTCGGAAAAGCCCGGCGGCATGGGGTTGGGCCTTGCGATCTGCCAGACGATCATCGACGCCCATGGCGGCCAGATTCGGGCTCAGTCGCTGTCGCGGGGGCCCGGTTCAGCGTCATCATCCCATCCCGGCGATCCGCCACGACGTAGCGGGCTGGGCAGATTGCTTCACAGCGCCGCCCAGCCGCTCGGCCATACGCACGAGGTCGGCAATCGAGAGCGCCCCCATCTTCCGCATAACGCGCCCCCGATGCATCTTCACGGTCACCTCGCTGAGATCGAGCGCTGCGGCGATCTGCTTGTTCATCTTGCCGGCGACGACCATTTCCATGACCTCGCACTCGCGGGTCGTAAGCCGCGCATAGGCCGCCCGCAGCGCCGTCAGCCTGTCATCCTCGGCGCGCCGCAGGCGATCGGCGTCCAGCGCCAGCGCGATGGCGTCCAGCAGGTCCTGTTCCCGAAACGGCTTGGTGAGGAACTCGACGGCGCCCGCTTTCATGGCCGTCACCGCGACGGTCACATCGGCATGGGCTGAGAGAAAGACGACCGGCACATTGTCGCCGCTTTCACGAAGGCGGCGCTGCAGGTCGAGCCCGCTCATGCCAGGCATTCGCACATCCAGCACCAGACATTGCGGATCGCGATCGCGAGACATGCTGAGAAACTCGTCGGGTGATCCGAAGGTCGTTACGTCAAGCCCGATCGATCTCAGCAGGCTGCCGATCGAGGCTCGCATCAGGGCGTCATCATCGATGACGCAAATTGCTGCCGGGGACATTCGCTTCCATACGCAAATCGTCCGTGCACGGTGAAGCGCGCTGGCAGACCCGGCAAGCTGTCGGCAGGCACGATCCGCATTCAGCAAAGACTTGCCGTCCGGGCGTGTCGTATCGGTCACTTGCAACTTACGTCGGCGGCAAGGTCAACGGCGCTCTTGAGGGGGCTTATCTGGACGATGTGGTCCAGTCCCGCATGCAGAATGTGACCTGCCGCACGTCTCCGGATCTGACGTCGCGCCGCGTCAGGTACGCCGCCGCGAATCAGTCAGCGGTCTTTGCGGTCCCGAAAGAGGCTCGGCATGGCGCGACAGCCTCTTTGCAGACTTGCCAGTCCGGTTCGGGCATGATTTCTACGCCGGAGCAGGCAAAAAATGCGGACTTCAGGTCCGCAAAATTGAGGGGATCGCCCGGAAATGGCCAAGGTCAAATTCATCGAGCACAACGGCAAGGAACATGTCGTCGAGGCCGCCAATGGTCTGACGGTTATGGAAGCCGCGGTGAAAAACCTGGTTCCGGGCATCGACGCCGATTGCGGCGGCGCCTGCGCCTGCGCGACCTGCCACGTCTATGTTGATCCGGCCTTTGCTGACCGCCTGGCCGAGAAATCCGACATGGAACAGACCATGCTGGATTTCGCGAACGAGGTGACGGACCAGTCGCGCCTCTCCTGCCAGATCAAGCTCTCGGACGAACTCGACGGCCTGATCGTCCGCCTCCCGGCCAGCCAGCACTAGCTCCGGCTGGCGATCCCTGGCGCCAGCGCGCTTCCGCTGATGACTTGGGTCGGGCGGCGCGCGTGCGTGCTCGGCGTCCAGTCATCGTGCGGATGAACCCGTCGACAGAGGCATTACTGCCTCGCGAAGAGGCGTTTCTGGACGGAGCGATCTACGGCGGTGTGCCTGCGATTGGCGCAGCCGTCACATTCTTTTGCTCTGCCCGTGTAACGCTTGAACACACGCGGCGTTTGGAACTTGCCAGAAATTTTGTCGGCGGATATCAGCGCGCCGCGATTTTCTTGGGGAGTTGATTATGCGCGTTACAGTTCTCGCCTGCGTGTCGGCATTGGCCATGTCTGCGCCCGCCTACGCCGACGATTGGACCGGCTTCTATGTTGGCCTTCATGCAGGCTATGGCTTCGGCGAGAACCGCGTTGCGGACGACAATCCGACGTTGTTCTACGAAATTGAGCCAGCCGGACTGATCGCCGGCGGCCAGCTTGGCTACAACCATCAATTCGGTTCGTTCGTCATTGGCATCGAGGCAGACGGCACGCTCGGTGATCTCGATGAGTCGACCGAACCCAGCGATCCGTCGGGTGCGTTCGATGTCGCTACGATCGAAATCGACTATCTCGCTTCCGTGCGGCTGCGCGCCGGCTATGCGACAGAGTCGGCGCTGTTCTATGTGACTGGCGGCGTCGGCTTCGCTGCCTGGACTGATCGCAACTTCATCGGCGGCCTCGAATTCGGGTCGGGCGCCGATCATGACCGCACCGGCTGGACGGCCGGTGTGGGCGTCGAATACGCGGTCGACGCGAACTGGAGCGCCAAGCTCGAATACCTTCACTACGGGTTTGACGAGGAAATCCAGCCGCCCAGCGCCTTCTGGTATATCGGCTCCGATTACTTCGAGACGAGCTTCGACACCGTGAAGGTCGGTCTCAACTACCGCTTCTGATTCAGAACGGCGTTTCGATGCCTTCGAAGCCCGGCAGCGCCGGGCTTTCACCGGAGCGCGGCAGGTGACACGTCACCTCCGTGCCTTCGCCCTTCTTGGAGCGCAGCGAGACCCAGCCGCCATGCAGCTCGACGATCGAGCGCACCAGCGCCAGGCCAAGGCCGGTGCCGCGCGGCGCATCGCCGACCTTCTGGCTTTCAAATCGTTCAAAGGCGAGCGCCTGCTGTTCCGGCTCGAAGCCCGGGCCGGTGTCGCGCACCCAGAAACGAAGTCCTGCACCTTCCGCCGCCGCGCCGAACTCGATCGTGCCGCCTGAGGGCGTGTAGCTGATCGCGTTGGTCAGCAGGTTGAACATCACCTGCTTCAGACGAGCCGGATCGGCGCTCAGCGGCCCGAGGCCCTCCGGTGCTTCCATCACCAGCTCCAGGCCTTCCTTGTTGCAGCGCTCCTGCACCATGGATTTCAGCGAATTCAGGAACTCGATCGGATCGACGGGCTTCAGGTCCAGCTTCAGCTCGCCCGCATCCAGCGCCGCCAGATCGACCATGTTGTCGATCTGCGTCTTCAACTCGGCCGACGCGGCCAGCACGTTGCCGAGGTAATAGTCCTGCCGCTCGCTCACCTCGCCCGCGATGCCCGCCTTCAGGGCCTCGGCAAAGCCCATGATCGAGGTCAGCGGCACGATCAGCTGATAGGAGACATGGCCGATAAAGTCGGTCTTCAGGCGCGCTGCGGTGGTCAGCGCCTCGTTGCGCTCCAGCAGGCTCTGCTCGGCGCGCAGCGAATCCGTCATGTCGACGAAGCTCATCAGCGTCGCGCCATCCGGCATCGGCACGGCGGCGAAGTGCAGCGTGACGTCGTCGCTGCGCTGCATCTCGCCGCTTACCTCGATGCGCTCGGCCGCACCCGTGACCTGACCGCGCACCCGGTCCCAGTCGGCGCTGTCGCCGCCCAGCGCCGCACAGAGCAGCGCGACCTTCTCGAAATGCGGCTCGCCCGCCAACTGGTCGGGCTCAAGCCCCCACAGATCGGCGAAGGCAAGATTCCAAAGCTTCAGGCGGCCATCGGTACCAAAGAACGCAACGCCCTCGTGCAGATGATCCAGCGTCGAACGCTGTACGTTGAAGAGGTCGTTGTACCGGCGCTCCAGGCTCAACTGCTCGGTCATGTCCTCGTAGATGTAGAGCAGACCGCCAAACGGATGCGGCTGACCCGCAATGCGCAGCGTCGCGCCGTCGGGCAGGTGCCACACCTCTTCCTGCGGCGCGGTCATCGAGGCGTAGAGCTCGGCCCGCGTGCGCTTGAAGGCGGCGAAGCTCTTTTCTTCCGGCAAGCGGCGGCTTTCGCGCAGCTTCTCCAGAATTTCGCCTTCGGTCGGCTTCTGCTTCAGCCAGGCCGGGTCAAGCCGCCACAGATCCAGATAGGCGCGGTTGTAGAAGCTGATCTTCTGATCCGGGCCGAACACGGCGACGGCAGTCTTCAAGCGGTCCAGCGTATCGTCATAGGCGCTGATCGTCCGCTGCAGGCGGTCACGTGCTTCTGCGGCGGCGCTCTCATCGGCAATCGTGATGGCGACGGTGTCGCCTGCAGGCGCGGCGGTCACTTCCACAGCCTTGCGCTGGCCGTTGATCACGGCAAAGCGGCGCTCTGTCACAGGCGTGCCTGCCGATAGCGCCGCCTCCGCGAGGGCAGGCTCGTCGGAGAAGAGTTTCGCCTGTGCGGCGACGGCCGCCGCGGCGGTCGCCGCGCCCGCCGCTTCGGCATAGGCAGGATTGGCATAGAGCAGCTTGCCGCCCCGGCCGCGGGCCGCCAGCGGCGTTGGCACGGCGTCGAACATGTCGGCCAGCGCGCCATCGCCGGCAAAATGCGGCTCGGGCGGTGGCGGCGACAGCATCGGGTCGCCGGCATAGCTGCCTTCCAGGAAGATCGCGCTCTCGCGGCCCGCCGCCCGGCCCCGCGCGCGCAGCGGTCCCTGCTCGGGATCGCGCGCGCTCATCGTGAAGGGCTCGCCGGAATGGCGCAGCTTCTTGATCGCCTCGGCCAGCGCGAGGCCATCCGGCCCGCGCAGCACGCGCTCCAGCCGGCCCTGATCGGGCCCGAAGATGCGGGGCCGCGCCGCCCCCGGTGGATAGAGATAGAGCGGCGTGTCGCTGGCGAGCAGCAAGGCGCTGCGCTCCGCCGCCAACTGACGCGCCTTGGCGACTTCCGCCCGCAGGGCTGTTTCGCGCGTGCGCCCGCGCTGGATCGCGCCGATCGCGAACAGCACGCCGCAGATCGCCAGCGCCACGAGACCCGCAATGGCCAGCGGCATGACGAAGGCGCCCGGCCCGGCCTCGGCGACGTCCTGCGCCTGCGCTTCTGTGGTCAGGGCAAGCATCGACGCCAGACCGAGGCCTGCCCGCCGCTCTAGCAGCCTGTTGAAATGCCGGACCATCAGGCCGCGTTACCCTCGTCGACCCACGCGATTTGTCTGAAAGGCGAAGCGCGAATCGTCCCCCGGCCACGATAGGCGCGCAAGACTCGTGGTTAAAGAGTCCACAGGAACGGATTCGCCGGCGCGGTGAGTCCAAACCGAAAACAAAAGCGCCGGCGTTGCCGCCGGCGCCTGTCGTCTTGCCCGTGCGGGCAAGATCAATAGCGGTAGTGGTCGGCCTTGTAGGGGCCGGCGACCGTCACGCCGATATAGGCGGCCTGCGATTCCGACAGCTTGGTCAGCTTCACGCCGATCTTCTCCAGGTGCAGGCGGGCGACCTTCTCATCGAGATGCTTGGGCAGGGTGTAGACCTGCTTGGCGTATTTCGACGTGTTCGTCCAAAGCTCGATCTGGGCGATCGTCTGGTTGGTGAACGAGGCCGACATCACGAACGAGGGGTGGCCCATCGCGTTGCCCAGGTTCACCAGGCGGCCTTCCGACAGCAGGATGATGCGGCGGCCCGAGGCGAGCTCGATCTCGTCGACCTGCGGCTTGATGTTGTTCCACTTGTAATTCTTCAGGCCCGCGACATCGATCTCGTTGTCGAAATGGCCGATATTGCAGACGATCGCCCGGTCCTTCATGCCGCGCATGTGGTCGACCGTGATGATATCCTTGTTGCCGGTCGCGGTGACGAAGATGTCGGCGCGGGGCAGGGCGTCCTCGATGGTGACGACCTCATAGCCTTCCATCGCCGCCTGCAGCGCGCAGATCGGGTCGACTTCCGACACCATCACGCGGCAGCCGGCCTGGCGCAGCGACGCCGCCGAGCCCTTGCCCACGTCGCCATAGCCCGCGACCACGGCAACCTTGCCGGCCATCATCACGTCGGTGCCGCGGCGGAT
>Ga0075160_10002022_pt1 | contig 12257 bp, 9 predicted proteins | sample JI91814C2DNA_FD_70969 | JGI IMG/M metagenome (GOLD analysis project Ga0075160, IMG submission 70969) | Wastewater effluent complex algal communities from Wisconsin, to seasonally profile nutrient transformation and Carbon sequestration -... | ecosystem: Engineered > WWTP > Effluent > Algae...
AAGCAATAATAACCCGCCATCCAATCTTACGGTCAATGCCGTTGTGTCAACCGATAATAGCGGGAATGTAAGTTTTACTGCAACGGCCACCAATGCCGTGACCTACGAATACGGATTTGGAAACGGGGTATTTCAAACCGTGCCGTCTGGTACTGTTACTTATAAGTATCCTGCCTCGGGAACCTATACGGTAACCGTGGTGGCCAAATCTGCCGGTGGACAATCCATTTCAAAAACTATCAGCATTACGGTAGCGGTTACTTTGACACTGGTATGGTCGGATGAATTTGATACACCAGGCGCACCGGATCCTTCCCGTTGGGGTTATGATCTGGGAGCAGGTGGATGGGGTAATAATGAATTGCAGTATTATACCAACCGGCTGGAGAATGCACAGGTTTCAACCGGTACGCTGAAGATTACTTTGAAAGCAGAGAGTTTCAGTGGCAGCAATTATACTTCGGCCCGGATTCTTTCGAAGAATAAATTTTCATTCAAGTATGGTAAAGTAGAAGCCAGGGCCAAACTGCCTGCGGGCGGTGGCACCTGGCCCGCCATCTGGATGCTGGGTGATAATATCAGTACGGCCGGATGGCCTGCCTGCGGGGAAATTGATATCATGGAGCATGTAGGAAACCAGCTCAACAAGATTTTCGGCACTGTACATCATCCTGGTCATTCCGGAGGCAATGCTGATGGTGGTACCACGATTATTGCTGATGCCACTACTGCTTTTCACCGGTATGGAATGGAATGGACGCCGACCACAATCAAATTTTCAGTGGATGATGTGGTTTTTTACACATTTGCCAATAACAATACATTGCCGTTTAATCAAAACTTTTTCCTGATCATGAATATTGCCATGGGAGGCAATTTTGGCGGAGCCGTGGATCCAGCCTTTAGTACCGGTATCATGGAAGTGGATTATATCAGAGTGTATCAATAAGGAAAAATGAAACAGTTACTTTCCTGTCTTATTACAGGTCTTGCCCTGCTTGCTATATCCGGATGCAGTGCGCCATTGCACAGCCAGACCTCTTTTAATAAACTGGTTTGGAGTGATGAGTTTAATTACCAGGGATTACCTGATAGCAGTAAATGGGGCTATGACCGGGGAACCGGTTGCCCGGATGTCTGCGGCTGGGGTAATAATGAATTACAATATTATACCTGGAACCGGAAAGAAAATGCCCGTGTTGAAAATGGCAAACTGCTGATTGAAGCAAGGAAAGAGCCAATGGAAAGTAAAAACTATACTTCTGCCAGACTGGTTACTAAAAACAAAGGACACTGGAAATACGGCCGTATCGAAATCAGGGCCCAGTTACCTGCCGGAAGAGGTATGTGGCCTGCCATCTGGATGCTGCCTGAAAAATGGGAGTATGGCGGATGGCCCCGCAGTGGTGAAATTGATATCATGGAAAATGTGGGATACATGCCCGATTCCGTTTTTGGTACGGTACATACCGAAGCTTATAATGGGATGCTGGGCACCCAGAAAACAAAAGGTTTATTATGCCGCGACCTGGCTGAGCAGTTCCATATCTACAGTATCGAATGGACCCCAGAGTATATTTCATTTCGCATGGATGGAAAAGAATACAATCTTTTCCGGAATGATCAAAAATCAATAGCAGCCTGGCCATTTGATCAGGAGTTTCATCTCCTGCTTAATATTGCAGTAGGCGGAAACTGGGGTGGAAAGAAAGGAGTGGATGATGGGGTGTTTCCTCAGCAAATGAAGATTGACTGGGTCAGGGTGTATCAATAGTCAGCCCGCTTAAGAATTATATCATTTCGCTTTGCCGGCGAACAACGAATGCATGCTTATGTCCAGAATAATTCCCTTCGCCTTCCTGCTTTTTAGCACTGCAACAATTAAAGCACAGCAAACAACCGTTTCAAAAACAGAAAGAGCCGTTGACTCTGTTCTCCGCTTAATGACCCTCGATGAAAAGATCGGTCAGATGAACCAGTACAATGGTCCCTGGTCGGCTACCGGTCCTTTGACGAATGATGGTGACCTGCTGGGTCAGGTCAGATCAGGCAAGGTTGGTTCCATGCTGAATGTAACCGGGGTAAAACGCACCCGTGAATTGCAGGAGATTGCTATGCAGTCGAGACTGAAAATTCCATTACTCTTTGGGCAGGATGTGATACATGGTTATCGCACCATCTTTCCGCTACCCCTGGCTGAAGCAGCCAGCTGGGACCTGGCCGCTATGGAAGCCAGTGCCAGGGTAGCAGCAAAGGAAGCGAGTGCGGCAGGTATACATTGGACATTTGCACCCATGCTCGATATCAGTCGTGATCCCCGCTGGGGAAGAGTGATGGAAGGAGCCGGAGAAGATACTTATCTCGGTTCATTGATTGCCACGGCCAGGGTGAAAGGATTCCAGGGAAAAGGTTTTGGTGATACCAGTGCAGTGATGGCCTGTGCCAAACATTTTGTGGCTTATGGGGCAGCAGAGGGAGGAAGAGATTATAATACGGTGGACATGAGTTTGCGCCGCCTCCATGAAGTATACCTGCCGCCATTTAAAGCTGCTGCTGATGCAGGTGTGGCCACATTCATGAATTCATTCAATGATCTCAATGGGATACCGGCAACGGGTAGTAAATATTTGCAAAGAGATTTGCTGAAAGGAGCCTGGAAATTCAATGGGTTTATGGTGAGCGACTGGGGCAGCATTGGGGAAATGATCAATCATGGTTATGCCAAAGACAACCGGGAAGCAGCCATGCTGGCGGCCAATGCCGGCAGTGATATGGATATGGAAAGCCGGAGTTATACCAAAGAGCTGGCGAAGCTGGTGAAGGAAGGAAAAGTAAAGATGAGTGTGATTGATGATGCGGTCAGAAGAATTCTGAGGAAGAAAATGGAAATGGGATTGTTTGCGAATCCTTATAAGTATGCTGATTTAAAAAGAGAACAGGACAACTGGGATAATCCGGAACACCGCAAAATTGCCAGGGATGTGGCCCAAAAAAGTATCGTATTACTGAAAAATGAAGGATCGGTTTTACCTATATCAAACAAGACAGGTACTATTGCCCTGATCGGTCCTTTTGTAAAAGCAAAATCAGATCACCTGGGATTCTGGAGTTACGACTGGCCCGATGATACCGCAAGGATCAGCTCCATCTGGGAAGCGGTGAGCCGGAAGATGGGTGGTGATTCAAAATTATTATATGCAAAGGGTGCTGCGATTACCGGTGATGATCGTTCCGGTATTGCCGAAGCGATAGAGAAAGCCGGAAAAGCGGATATCGTTATCCTGACGGTGGGAGAGGCCAGGGATATGAGTGGTGAAGCCAAAAGCAGGAGTAGTATTCAATTACCCGGTGTTCAGGAAGAACTGGTGAAAGCCATTGTGGCCTTGGGCAAACCTACGGTGGTATTAATCAGTGCGGGTCGTCCATTGATCTTTAACTGGACCGCCGATCATGCACCGGCTATTTTGTATACCTGGTGGCTGGGAACGGAGGGAGGCAATGCCATTGCCGATGTGTTATTCGGCGATTATAATCCTTCCGGCAGGTTGCCCATGAGTTTCCCGAGAGCTGAAGGACAGATTCCTATTTATTATAACCATTACAATACCGGTAGGCCGGCCATGCATGACAGCGATAAGTTTTATCGCTCGGCCTATACTGATTTATCCATCTATCCCAAATACCCCTTTGGTTACGGTCTCAGTTATACGCAATTTGAATACAGTCCGGTTAGTCTGAGTACCGCCACTCTCCGCAAAGGACAAACACTCAGGGCTTCAGTTACACTCACCAATAAGGGCAAGGTCGCCGGAAAAGAAACGGTGCAATTATATATCCGCGATATGAGCGGATCGGTGGTAAGGCCTGTAAGGGAGCTGAAGGGTTTTCAGCAGGTACAATTGCAGGCAGGTGAAAGCAAAACCATCAGTTTTAATTTAACAGTAGAAGACCTTCGTTTTTACAATGAGCAGTTGAAATATATCTGGGAGCCGGGTGCTTTCAAACTGTATATTGGAAAAGATGCGGCGCATAATAATGAAGCGGCGTTTGAGGTGCTGCAATAATTTTAATTCCGGCGAGTCTTAAATCCGACGAGTCCTCAGTTACTAGTATGTCATGCCGGGCCGCTTAATAGAAGCAGAACGTTTATATATCGTGGTCAGCCAAATTGGTAAATCAGCGTATCAAGTCAGCAATGCCCCGGCATCTTTTAGCGCATCATTTCCCAACTGATATTACAAGATGGTGTGTATTCACTGATTTTTCCGAAATTTAAAAAGAAATGGCCTGGCTTACCAAAGCCAACGAGTCCCTGCAGGAATGTTGCTGATTCGCTACAGACGATGATTAAGCAGTAGACTCTTTGGAGAAGGAAGGAAATTCGAAAACGAATGTAATTTTTTATGAAAGTAAAATTTATCGGTAACCCCCAAAAAGGCATTTTAGAAGATGAATATGGTCAGAAAACAGATAGCCTTGTTGTGGGAAGAACGTATAATGTTCTTGGAGTGGAAATTATAAAAGGCGCTTCTTATTATTACTTAGCGACATTTAATGAGTCCTTTTATCCCACTCCTTATTTATCTGAGTATTTTGAAATTGTTTCTTCTCAATTGTCTAAGTATTGGGAAATTTCAATTGAAAACGAAGTTGTTAAGCTTATGTTCAAAGATTGGATAAGAGTGCCAGATTTTGTAACGGTTTTCGTTCGTAGTATTGAGGAAGGCTCTGAATCGTACAAGTATCTAGAGCAATTTGAAGTTTATAAATCGCGAATTGATAAAGAGAATAAATAAGTTTAAAGATTCCTTCCTCCTACGAGTCTTCTGCATCTCCAACTTCTATTGCAAGAAGGCTTGTATTAACTAATTTTTCCCGAAATTTAAAAAAGAAATACCCAGGCTTACAAAAGCCAATGAGTCACTGCAAGAATGTTGTTGATGCGTAAAAGAAGATGATTAAGCAGGAGACTCGTTGAGGAAGGAAGTCTAGCTATCTGGGTGGTTGAATCACTTTGTTCAAAATAATCGTGTTGGATTTCTTGTCATACTTCAAACTTGATTCATTTAAAAGTAACCAATTGTTCCACATGAAGTAGTCTCGCTGGGTTGGAGTAGTTTGTCCGATATAATTTCCGTCAGATTCGGAAGGTATTCCTGTTAAATTGGTAAAAAATTGTATAACGCCAACACGTTTTAAAAGTGAATCAGAATTTGGATTTTCTAAATATTTCTTTATGATATTTAGCTGTGTGGTAACAATTCTTAAACAAGATGAGTCAATTTTTTGAGCGAAAGATGAACTGTTGAACCAAATAAATAAAACAACTGGAAAGAGATACTTTTTCATATGATTTTTATTAATACATTATAGCGCCATGCTATTTTAGTAGATTATAAATAATTGAATATAGCTTATCATTCTTGTAGTATTTTTCGTTGCAATAAATGATAAATCCATCAAAATCATTTTTTAAAAAATGTATTTCTTTGTCGGAAAGTTCAGAAAAGTGAAAAATAACTTTTATAAATTCTGTATTAATGTTTGGCCTGCTGGGATTAATAATAGAAAGATTCTGAAGTTCGGCGCAAATTTCACTTTGAACACTCTTGTTATCGACAGAAATGGTTGAATTCTCATTTTTGATTTCTATAAACTTAATATTATTTGTGCAAGAAAAATCAATACCTTTTTTGGGTCTTAGTCGTATTGCAAAGAACATTACAATTAAAAATAGAAGTACAGATGTAATAATTATTTTGTTCTTTCTATTTATTATAAATCTCTTCATGAACTTTATTTGGGTTTAAAGTTAATTTATCTGAAATAAAATTTTAAAGTTCCATTGCTTCTCCAAAGTATCTAATGCTTCCTCAATTTCTATTATAAGATGGCTTATATCAAAGAATTTTCCCGGAAATATGAGAAAGAGGATACCAAGTTTACAAAAGCCAACGAGCCTCTGCAGGAATTTTACTGATAGACGAAAGGAGATGATTGAATAGGAGACGCGTTGGGGAAACTTATTCCGGCGTAAATAAAACATTTTTCATGGAATCAAGTGCGGAAAAAAGATTTGTTGAGTTAGTCAAAAAGTCGCCAAAAACGAAAGCAGAGATCGTTGAAATGGAAGAGATGGGGCAGCTATTCCAGCTGGAATTACAGAATATGCAAGAACCTTTAATCAGAGATTTGCTACATCTTGGGATAAAAGTTTCATCTGTCTGGGACCTGGTCAATACGAAATCTTCATACCCCGAAGCCATAGCTGTTCTGGGAAAGCATCTTGTATTAAATTACAATATCCGTATTAAGGAGGGAATAGTAAGGGCGCTTGCAGTGAAGGAAGCGAAGGGAAAATTCACTGCGGAATTAATTAACCAGTATAACCAATCGGCCAATAACAAAACGGATGAAAGTTTAAGATGGGCTATCGGGAATACCCTTTATTATACGATTGAAAAAAAGGATGCTGCTTTGCTTTTTCCTATTGTTTTGAATAAAGAGAATGGAAGGTCCCGAGATATGTTTATTGAGGCACTGGGGAAATTTAAAACAGATGAAGTTAGGACTGTCTTGAAGCAGTTAGTAACCGATGGTGAATTTGGGCCTCTTGTGCAAAAGCTACTCGCTAAATTTAAAAGCTGATGTAAATCTTCAGCTTAAAGTCTAACACTAATTTACCATCCTATGAAATCCCCCCTCACTTCACCTCCTCAAACTCTATATAATCCCCGGAGCCCGGCTGGCTGCTACGGGTGGAAGGACCGGGATTGGTGGTGGGGCGGTTAGCCTGTTGTTGCTGCTGCATTTGCTCCTGCATACGGGTATGCATTTCACGGAACTGTTTCTTGAAACGGCGGCTGGCAATATAAACCGGGATGATCAGTTTAAAGATCAACTGATAAGCCAGGTAGATCAGTATGGCGTAGAAAACATATTTCACAACACAAAGATAGGAAGGGCCGGGTGCCGCCTGCCGGGATTAACGATTGCTTTACCGATCCGGACTGCTATTGACCGGGTGCTTAGTTTCAGTCTTATTTGGAAGGAATAGCCCATTTTCATTACTTTTGCAATGGAAATAGCAAAGAGAAGGGAACGAGGCCGTTCCCTTCTTCTTTTATAGTATATGAGCGCAGAGACCCAAATAAAGCTGATAGAAGATAAACTGATGGCACTGATCAGCGGAGAACCCTCCCTGTTTCTGGTGGAATCCCGGATCAAACCCACGAACAACATTAAAGTGTATATCGATGGCGATCAGGGCATTAGCATTGAAAAGCTGGTATATTATAACCGGAAACTCTACAAGGAAATTGAAGAATCAGGACTCTATCCCGATGGCAATTTTTCCCTGGAAGTCTCCTCACCCGGACTGGATGAGCCCCTGAAAATGAGGCGGCAATACCTGAAAAATGTGGGCCGGTTTGTAGAAGTGGTGGACCTGGAAGGGGGTAAAAAAGAAGGAAAATTGCTGGAAGTTCGGGAAAACGAGCTGCTGCTGGAAGAAATAAGAGGAAAAGGAAAGAAGACGGAAACCCTGCAGCATGTAGTACCGTTTGAACAGATAAAAGCAACAAAAATTCAGATAAAGTTTTAAAACAGCACCCCAGGTGTCTGTAATTGTAATTTCAAAAAAGTGCTATGGCAAGTATTAACCTGATCGAGGCTTTCCGTGATTTTAAAGACGCGGAAAATATTGACCGTCCGACCATGATGAAAGTGGTAGAGGATGTATTCAAGACATTGCTCCGGAAAAAATTTGGCAGCGACGAGAACTTTGACGTAATCGTTAACGCAGAGAAAGGTGACCTGGAGATCATCCGCCGCCGGATGATTGTGGAAGACGGACAAGTAGAAGATCCCCTTTCCCAGATCGGCTATTCTGATGCCACCAAAATTGAACCGGACTTTGAAGTAGGAGAGGAATTGTATCAGGAAATTGACCTTTACGATTTTGGCCGCCGGGCCATCCTGGCTGCCAAACAAACCCTGGCCAGCCGGATCAGCGATCTGAAAAAGAACGCCCTCGCCAAGAAATATGGCGATCGTACCGGTGATATCATCAGTGCAGAAGTATACCAGGTATGGAAAAAAGAAATCCTGCTCCTCGATGAAGAAGGCAACGAACTGATCCTTCCCAAGAGCGAACAGATCCCACAGGATTATTTCAAAAAAGGTGAAAGCATCCGTGCCGTAGTGAAGAAAGTGGACATGAAAAATAACAGTCCGGTAATCATTCTTTCCCGTACTTCTCCCGAATTCCTGGCTAAGTTGCTGGAAATTGAAGTACCGGAGATTTTTGATGGCCTGATCGTGATCAAGAAGATTGTCCGTGATCCGGGTGAAAGAGCCAAGGTAGCTGTGGAATCCTATGACGACCGGATTGACCCCGTAGGCGCCTGCGTGGGGATGAAGGGAAGCCGTATCCACGGAATTGTAAGAGAACTGAAGAACGAAAATATTGATGTTATCAACTATACCAGCAATATCCAGCTGCTGATTCAGCGGTCATTAACACCGGCAAAGATCACCAGCATGGAACTGGATAACGAAGGAAAGCATGCAAATGTGTACCTTAAGCCTGATCAGGTTTCCCTTGCTATCGGTCGCCGCGGGGTGAATATCAAACTGGCCTGTGAACTGACCGGCTACGAAATTGATGTGTACCGTGATAATGAAGGGGAAGTGGAAGGCTTTGATATCGACCTGGATGAATTTAGCGATGAGATTGACGAGTGGGTAATTGATGAACTGAAGCGAGTGGGTTGTGATACCGCCCGCAGTGTACTCGACCTCACCGCAGAAGAACTGGAACGCCGGACGGACCTCGAAAAGGAAACGATCGCAGAAGTTCGCAAGGTGCTGAAAGAAGAATTTGAAAAAGAGTAAAAGAAAAATGTGAAAGTGTGAGAATGTGAATCCCGATAGCTATCGGGAGTGAAAATGACTGAACAGTCAGCTTTTCATTTCCGCATTTCCACCGTTTCCACATTTCTACATTAAAAAAATCGAATGGCAGAATTAAAACTTCCGAGATTACTGGCAGCGGCCAAAGAGTTTAACATTGGTCAGGATACACTCATTGAGTTCCTGAGCGGTAAAGGGTTTTCGAAAGATGACCTGAAGCCGACTTCGAAGCTCAGTGAGGATATGTACCGTGCCCTGCAGCAGGAATTTTCCAGCGACAAAGCTGCAAAGCAAAAAAGCGATCAGTTGGAATTGCCCAAAGGCGCCACTGCTGAAGCTAAAAAGAAAAAAGAGGAAGAGGAAATCCTTTTCAAAAAAGAAGAGAAGCCTGCCGCGAAGCCCAAGAAGGAAGAAGAGGTGAAGCCGGTGGAGGAAAAACCTGCCAAGGAAAAAGAACAAGAGCCGGAACCAGTGAAGGAAGAAGTGGTGGTGAAAACAGAGGTTCCTGAAATCGAGGGTCCCAAAGTAATTAATAAGATCGATCTCTCTACTATTGACTCTTCTACCCGGCCGAAGAAAGTGGTGAAGGCCAAAAAAGAACCGGAACCGGAAGTAACAGAAGAGAAGCCGGCCAAAGTTGTTAAGAAGACGAAGAAAGAAGAAGTAGCAGAAGAAGTTCCTGTGGCGAAAGAAGAAACCCCGGTGGTAACAGCTCCGGTGGTGGAAGAAGATCTGCCGCCAGTGATCGAAAATATCGAAGTAGAAAAACTGACCGGTCCCAAGATCCTTGGGAAAATTGAATTACCGGTTGATAATGATACCCGTCCTGTTAAGGATGAAAAGAAACAACGCAAGCGTATCCCGATTGCGAAGAAAGATACCAAGAGAGAAATCTTCATCAATAAAGACGCAGATAAAAAACCCGGACCCGGAAGAGATCAGGGACGTGGTCGCCCCACACCCGGAAACCGCAGAGATACACGCGGTAAGCGGGAGGACAAACTGATTGATGAAAAAGAGATTCAGGAAAAAATCAGGGAAACACAGGCCAAACTGGCTGGTGCCGGTGGTCGTGGAAAGAGTCTGAAAGCCAAACTCCGCAGAGAAAGAAGACAGGAAGCAGCCGATGCAATGGGCGATGCAGCAGATGATAACAAACTGCAGGTAACCGAATTCATCAGCGTGAGTGAACTGGCCAGTCTGATGGATGTGAGTTTTGCAGAAGTAATCAGTAAGTGTATGAGCCTTGGCATCATGGTGTCTATTAACCAGCGCCTGGATGCAGAAGTTATTGAACTGGTATCAAGCGAATTTGGCTTTGATGTGGAGTTCATCGATATGGAGAAGCAGATGGAGATGGAAGAGGAGTATGATGATGAGGACACTGAAGACGAACTGGTGCACCGCTCTCCGATTGTTACTATCATGGGTCACGTTGACCACGGTAAAACCTCCTTGCTCGACTATATCCGGAATGCCAATGTGGTAGCCGGTGAGGCCGGAGGTATTACCCAGCACATTGGTGCCTACCAGGTAGAACTGCAAAATGGTAAGGAAATCACTTTCCTTGATACGCCGGGTCACGAAGCCTTTACGGCCATGCGTGCAAGGGGTGCCAAGGTCACCGATATCGCCGTGATTGTAGTAGCAGCGGATGATGCCGTGATGCCACAAACCCGTGAGGCCATCAGCCACGCACAGGCAGCCGGCGTACCGATGATCTTTGCGATTAATAAGATTGATAAGGACGGTGCTAATTCACAAAAAATATATGAACAGCTTTCCCAGATGAATATCCTGGTTGAAGAATGGGGCGGTAAGTTCCAGAGCCAGGAGATTTCAGCGAAGAAAGGACTGAATATCGACAAGCTCCTGGAAAAAGTATTGCTGGAAGCAGAGATACTGGACCTCAAGGCCAATCCGGACAGGGAAGCGAATGGTACCATCATCGAAGCAACCCTGGATAAGGGTCGTGGTTATGTGGCTACCCTGCTGGTGGAAAACGGCACCCTGCATCCCGGTGACCTGATCGTGAGTGGTCAGTACTTCGGTAGGGTGAAGGCCATGTTCAATGAAAGAAATAAGAAAGAAGAAAAAGCCGGTCCTTCTGCACCTGCAGTAGTACTGGGTCTGAATGGTGCGCCGCAGGCTGGTGAGAAATTCAAAGTTTACGAAGACGAGGCAGAAGCCAAGGAAATCGCAAATCGCCGGGCACAGATCCTGCGCGAACAGGGTATCCGTACGAAGAAACACATTACACTGGATGAAATCGGTCGCCGTCTGGCACTGGGAAGTTTCAAAGAGCTGAAAGTAATCATCAAAGGTGATGTGGACGGATCGGTAGAGGCCCTGAGTGACTCCTTACAGAAATTGTCAACCGATGAGATTATTGTGAGTGTGATCCATAAAGGCGTTGGACAAATCAACGAAAGTGATATTGTGCTCGCCGAAGCATCTGATGCCATCGTGATCGCCTTTAACGTGCGTCCTTCCCTGCAGGCTTCCCGCCTGGCAGAGAATGCCGGTATCGAGATCAAGATGTACTCGATCATCTATAACGCTATCGAAGAAGTGAAGAGTGCGATGGAGGGAATGCTTGAACCTAAAGTACAGGAGAAGATCATTGCCAATGTCCAAATCCGCGAAGTGTTCAAGTTTGATAAAGCAACCGTGGCCGGATGTTATGTGTTGGATGGAAGGATCAAGCGTGACTCCAAGATCCGCCTGATCCGCGATGGTATCGTGATTTATCCTGCCGCTGGCAGCGTAGCCGAACTGGCTTCCCTGAAGCGTTTCAAAGATGATGCAAAGGATGTACAGGCAGGTATGGAGTGCGGATTAACGATCAAGAACTTCAGCGATTATAAAGTTGGGGATGTGGTGGAAGCGTATGAGGAAGAGGAAGTGAAGAGAACCTTATAAAGGGAGTGGCTAGTGGGGAGTGGCGAGCTTGCCCGCAGTAGCCTTAGCGAAGGCGGGTGGGGAATACACCGGTTGTGGCTGGAATGGTTTTTTAAGTAGGAAATGTAGCGGAAGTGTTTGAGGGGGAATGGGGTTTAGCTAGTGGCTAGTGGGGTTCGGCGAGAGGCGAGTAGCTAGTGGCAAGTAGGGAATACACCGTTTGTAATTTGAACGTTATTGTTATTTAGGATATGTGTTGGAAGTGTTTGAGGTTGAGTGGGGTTAAGCTATAAGGAAGTTGACAGAGGGGGATTTCCCCACTTGCCACTCCCCACTAGCCACTCGCCTGATCAAACTTTTGTTAAATACCCTTTTCCTTATCAGGAATCGTCAAAGGGAAAAGTATTTTTGAATTTATGCGTACGATTAAAAAATTGGCTGCT
>Ga0075160_10002027_pt1 | contig 12242 bp, 10 predicted proteins | sample JI91814C2DNA_FD_70969 | JGI IMG/M metagenome (GOLD analysis project Ga0075160, IMG submission 70969) | Wastewater effluent complex algal communities from Wisconsin, to seasonally profile nutrient transformation and Carbon sequestration -... | ecosystem: Engineered > WWTP > Effluent > Algae...
TGGCCGCCCGAGAGCTGGGCCGGGCGGCGCTGCAACAGCGGCTCCAGCTGCAGCAACTGGGCCACCTCGCGCACGCGGGCCTCGCGCCGCGCGCGCGGCCAGCCCTGCATCTCCAGCGGAAAGCCGATGTTCTGCGCCACGCTCATATTCGGGTAGAGCGCGTAGTTCTGGAACACCATGGCAATGTCTCGCGCCTGCGGCGCCAGGGTGTCGATGCGCCGGCCCTTGAGCCGGATCTCGCCGCCGTCGGCCTGCTGCAGGCCGGCAATCAGGCTCAGCAAGGTGGACTTGCCGCAGCCCGAGGGGCCCACCAGGATCAGCATCTCGCCCTCGTCCAGGTCGAGGCTGATGTCGTGCAGCACCGGCTGCTTGCCGATGTGCTTGTGAATGTGGGAAAGGCTGAGGCCGCCGGTCATGGTGAGTCGCTATGCAATGAGTGATTCAGTGAGGGGCGCAAGAAATGCAACCACAGAGGCACAGAGACACAGAGGTTCGCGTTTGCAATTTCTCTGTGTTCGCTCCGTGCCATCGTGCGTCTGCGGCCCTGCTCGGTGTTCATGGCTTTGGGGTCTAACCTTTTACCGCACCGGCCACCAGGCCGCGGGCGAAGTGGCGCCCGGCGATCAGGTAGACGGCCAGGGTGGGCAGGGCGGCCAGCAGGGCCGCCGCCATCTCCAGGTTGTAGGCGCGCACCCCGCCTTCGCTGTGGGCGGCCAGCTGGGCCAGGGCGGCGGTGATGGGCCGGGCCTCGTCGGGCCCGAAGACCAGGCCGAACAGATACTCGTTCCACAGCGTGGTGAACTGCAGAATGATCACCACCACAAAGATGGGCCGTGAGAGCGGCAGCACCAGGCGCGTGAACAGGGACCAGAAGCCCGCGCCGTCCAGCCGCGCGGCCTGCAGCAGCTCGTCCGGGAAGCCCAGGAAATGGTTGCGGAAGAACAGGGCCAGGGGCAGGCTGTAGATCACATGGATGGCGATCAAGAGGCCCAGGCTTTTGCTCAGGCCCAGCTTGGCCATGCTGATGGCCAGGGGCAGCAGATAGACCTTGACCGGCAGGAAAAAGGCCACGATCAGCAGCAGCGACACCCACTGCTCGCCCCGAAAACGGTACTTGCACAGCACAAAGCCGTTGAGCGCCGCCAGCAGGCTGGACAGCAGCACGGCCGGCACCGCCAGCATCAGGCTGCTGGCAAAGCTGCCGCGCAGCAAGGTCCAGGCCTCGCGCCAGGCGCTGCCGCTGAAGGCTTGCGGCCAGGCCAGAAAGCTGCCCTGGCTCAGCTCGGCCCCGCTCTTGAAGCTGTTCATCAGCATCAGCAGCAAGGGCCCGGCCATCAGCAAGGCGGCCGCCAGGGCCAGGGCGTGCAGCAGCGCGCGCAGGGGCCAGGTTTTTTTCATGCGCCGGCCCTCCTGCGGGCATCGCCGCGCGAGCGTGCCAGCGCGTAGGGCAGGGCCACGGCCAGCACCATCATCAGCATCACCATGCTGCTGGCCGCGCCCAGACCCAGGCGGCTGCGCTCGAAGGCCATCTGGAACATATAGAAGGCCGGCAGCTCGCTGCTCTGGCCCGGCCCGCCCTCGGTCAGCGCCACCACCAGATCAAAAGTCTTGATGGCCGCCGGCAGCAGGATCAGCAGGGCCGAGAACAGGCTAGGCCCCAGCTGCGGCAGCAGCACGCGGCGGTACAGGGTCCAGCCCGAGGCGCCGTCCAGGCGCGCGGCTTGCACCAGGCTCTCGTCGATGCCGCGCAGGCCGGCCAGGAAGAGCGCCATCACAAAGCCGCTGATCTGCCAGACGGCGGCCACCACCAGGGCATACACGGCCATGTCTTCATCGGCCAGCCAGTCCCAGCGGAAACTCGCCCAGCCCAGCGCGCGCAAGCCCTCGGCCAGGCCTTGATCGGGGTCCATCAGCCAGCGCCAGGCGCTGCCGGTGACGATCATGGACAAGGCCATGGGGTGCAGATAGATCCAGCGCAGAACCCCCTCGGCGCGCAGCTTCTGGTCCAGCAGCACGGCCAGGCCCAGGCCGATCAGCAAGGGCAGGGCGACGAAAAGGCTGGCAAAACGGAGCAGATTCCAGAGCGCGGCCAGCCAGCGTGGGTCCTCGAACAGGCGCTGGTACTGCAAGAGGCCGACGAACTCATGGCTGGGCAACATGCCCGAGCGCGTCAGCGAGAGCCAGGCCGTCCAAGCCAGAAAGCCGTAGAAGAACAGCGCGCCCAGCAGCAGCCCCGGCGTGATCAGCCAGAGGGCGCTGCTACGGTCGCTGAATCCGAATCGGGTAAGCAAGTGCATCTTCCTTGTTTCCGGGGGCTAGTCGCGCACCTTGGCCGCCTGCAGCAAGCGCTTCTGCGCCAGCTCGGGCGTCAGCCGCTCGCTCGCCCAGCAGGCGGCCACCACATCGCGCAGCGCGCCGTAGCCGGCCTCGGGCAGGCGGGCGCCCAGGGCCAGCACCAGTCGGCCGCTGGCCTCGGCCGCGCGGAAATCGGCATGGCTTTGCCGAGCGCAGGCGTTGAAGCCGGCCAGACTGGCATCTCGCCGCACCGGGATGCCGCCCTTGATCCGCGCATAACGCGCCGAATCTTCGGCCTGCATCAGAGTCGTGGCCAGGCGCTGTTGCAGCAGCGCTTGCTCGGGGCTCTGGGGTTTGAAGAACAGCAGCCGATCGAACTCAAAGTAATGCAGATCGGCGTGTCCCGGTGCGGCGTGGCAGTCGTAGTCTTCGCCGGGCTGCCAGCCGGCTTTTTGAAACTCTCCATTGGCCCAGTCGCCGGTGAACTGCAGCGCGGCCCGGCCCTGCAGCAGCAAGCCGGTGGCGCCGGCCCAGTCGCGGCTGACCTGGGCGGCATCGGTGTAGCGCTTGATGCGCTTGAACTCGCGCAGCATGTCCAGCATGGCGGCGCTGCCCAGCAAGCTGGCGTCACCTTGCACCAGCGCCCGTTCGAAGAACGCCGGCCCGCCCCGGCCCAGCACCAGATTGACGAAGACGCTGAGCTTCTGGCCCACCGAGCTGCCGATGGCCAGCGGGATGACGCCAGCCCGCTGCAAGGCCTCGGCCACGCGGAAGAATTCGTCCCAGCTGCGCGGCGCCGCCAGGCCCAGACGCTGCAGCAGGCGGCGGTTGCTCCACATGCTGTTGAGTCGGTGCACATTGAGCGGCACGGCCACGGGCCGGCCCTGCCAGCGCAGCTCGCGGTCGATGGCGGCCGGCAGCAGGCGCGGCCAGTCGGCGCTGACCGGGCTCAGGTCGGCCAGGGGCACGGCCTCGCCCCAGAGCTGCACGGACTTGTCGATTTGCGCCAGCGCCGGCGGGTGGCCGGACAGAAAGCGGGTCTTGAGCACCGTGTTGGCATGGCCGGCGCCGGCCACCGGCGTGTCCTTCCAGGGCAGGCCGGCCGCCTGGGCGCTGCGGCGCAGCTCGGCCAGCATGGCGGCCTCGCTGCCCGAGGTCCACCAGTGCAGCAGCTCCAGGGGCGGTGCGGCTTCGGCGTGGCCGCAGGCCGGCAAGGCCAGGGCCGCGGCCAGGCCGAGCAGCTCGCGGCGTTGCATCGATGTTGCGAGGCCGCTCACAACGCGTTCAGCCGGGTTTGCAAGGCCTGCACCAGGGCGGGCACCAGCTCGTCCACCATCCGGGCCGCCGCGTGGAGCGTGGCCTGGGCCTGCGTCCGCTCGGCCGCCAGCAGCGCTCCGGGGGCCAGGTCTTGCCAGAGCCGCAGGCCCAGGTCGAGCAGGGCCGCCAGCGTCGGTAGCAAGGGCAGCAGCGGGCGCAGCCGGGCATGGCGCTGCAGCAGGCTCTCCCAGTGGGGCAGGGCGTCTCGGCAGCGCTGCAGTTCCGTGCAGGTCTCGGCGCGGCCGAGTCGGTTCAGGCTCTGGGCCCAGGCGCTCTCGGCCGGCAGGGCGTCGGCCAGGCGGTCCAGGGGTTCGTCCAGGTGGTAGCGACCCTCGCGTTTTTTGTGGTGGTGGCGGGCATAGCCGCTGGCGGGTTCCAGCAGGGCGGCCAGGCCGGCCAGGCTGAGCGCGTCGCTGGCATCGCCCTCGCACAAGGCGGCCCAGGCGAGCTGTAGGCTGGGCCGTGCCTGCACACCGGCATGGCATTCGGCCCAAGCCTGGGCAGCGCCGAGGCGGGTCTGCAATGTGGCCTCAAGCCCTGAGGCCTCGCCCGCCGGGTCGCTCCACAGCCGCTCGGCCACGGCCAGCAGGCGCGGCCAGAGGCGCAGGTCCAGCTGCTCGGGCGCCACCAGCTCGCTCCAGAGCGCGGCCTCGCCGCCGAGCAGGCGCGGGCGCGTGGCGATGTGCGTGGTGGCTCGCGCGGCGGCTTCATCCTCGGTCGGTTCAAGGGCCTGCAGGGTGCAGCTGTGGCGCAAATTGCCCAGGCGCAAGACGCCCTGTCCCGGGCCCTGGGCGACCACCGTGCACCAGAGCTCCAGCTCGCCCAGATCGCAATCGCCACGGGCGCGCAGGCGCCAGGGCAGGTCGGCCGTGCCGGTGCCGTCGATGCTCAGGGTTTGCAGCGACACCGCGTTGTGCAGGCTGCCCAGGCCCTGGGCTTGCAGCAGCAGCTCGGCGCGGCCGCGGGCATCGCAGCGCAGCTCGGCATGCAGGGCATGCAAGGTCAGCTGGGCCTGCAGCCGCCAGCGCGCCGCGCCCGGGGCCAGCGGCGGCGCGGAAGGGGCCGGCTGGTTCAGCGGGGTGCGCCAATGGAAGGCGGCGCTGTGGAATTGGTCCAGGTAGAAGCCGGCCGAGCGCAGCAGGGCCGGGGCCAGGGTCAGGTCTTGCCCATGGGCATCGTCCGCCTGCAGCGCCGCCGCGCCCCGCCAGCATTGCAGCACCGCAGCCTCGGGCAGCCCCGGGCCGCGCAGCTCGTCCCAGCCAACCATGCGCTTGCAGCGCGCGGCCAGCAGCGCGGCCATGCGCCGCACATAGCCCGCTTGCGTCTCGGCCAGGGGCAGGCCCAGGCGGTGCCAGGGCTCGGGCGCCAGCTCGTCGCCGCCGATGTGCACGAAGGCGTCAGGGAAGACCTCGGCCCATTCGTCCAGCAAGCTGGCGATGAAGTCGTAAAGCGCCTCCTGGCGCGGGTCCACGGCCGCGCCGAAGATGCCAAAGCCGCGCTGAGCCTGCTGGGGCGCCGGCGGGCACAGCAGATCCGGCTTCGCCAGACCCAGGGCCCAGCAATGGCCGGGCAGGTCCAGCTCGGGCACGACGCGGATGCCGCGCTCGGCCGCTTGGGCCACCAGGTTGTGGGCCTGTTCCAGGCTGTAGCTGAAGCCGGCGCTGGCGCGTGCGGCCAGCTCGGGGTGGCGAGCCGAGGCCAGGCGCCAGGCCTGGTCGTCGCAGACATGCCAGTGCAGCACATTGAGCCGGGCTGCAGCCATGCCGTCGAGCAAGCGCGTCAGGGTGTCAAACGGCAGGGGCCGGCGTGCCACGTCGACCAGCAGGCCACGCCAGGGGTGGCGGGGTGCATCTTCGATGCGCAGGCCGGGCAGGGTCGTGCGGCCCGCCAGCAGGGCGCCATGCCGCAGCTGGCTCAGGGTGTGCAGGCCGTGCTGCGCGCCCCAGAGGCGTGGCGCGCTCAGGCGGATCTCGCCCTTGGCTGCGTCGATTTCCAGGCGGTAGGACTCGTCGTCGCCGAGCTGAGGCACGGCCGGGCGTGCGTCACCGATCTCCAAGCGCAGCCGCGGGCCCCCCGACCCAGCCGCAGCCAGGTGCAGATCGGGCAGCAAGCGCTGCGCCAGCGGGCGCAGGGCGGGCAGCTCTTCATCCGAGCAGCACCAGCCGGCCAGCGGCAACTCACCGGCCTGGCCCTGCAGCTGTGCGGGCCAGGGCATCAGGCTGTGGCACCAGCCATGCAGTGGGTTCAGGGCCGCTTGTGCGGCGGCCATGCCCTCATCCATGAACGCAATCGACATGCGTCCATCATGGCCGCGTCCATGTGCAGCCTGTCTCAAGCTTGTCTTCAGGTTGTCTCAAGACTGGGGGGCTGGCCCGACTTGTGCGGCCTGCGTTGAGCCCGGGCGCCTGCCGGTGTTTGCCCAGCTGGGCAGCGTCGAAGGGCTGAGTTAGGCTTCGAACCGCGGGAAAACCTCAGTTCACCCGAAGGGAGCGCAGGCCATGTCCGGAGGCAATTGGAAAGAAATGTTCGAGGCGGCCGAGACCGGCGACCTGGCCTTGGTGGAGTTCCACGTCCAACGTGGTGTGGATATCAACTACGCCCACCCGGAGTTTCTCAGCACCCCCTTGGTTGCGGCCATCTTGGCTGGGCAGGAGGCAGTGGCGCTCTATCTCTTGCAGGCCGGCGCCAACCCCGACTTGCCCTCCGAATTTGACCAGGCCACGCCTCTGATCGCTGCGCGCAAGGCAGGCCTGGCTGCGGTGGAGCAGGCCTTGCTGGCGCGTGGCGTGCCGCCGCTGCCGGCTGAGCCGGCGCCGCCACGGTCCTGGCTGGCGAGGCTGTGGCGTGCGTGATCGCAGTGGGTCCGAGGAAGCGACAGGCGCAGCATGAGCGAAGGCAAGAACACCCGCTATTTCTTCATCAGCCACCCCAATGTGCAGATCAGCGCCGAGGTGCCGGTGCCGCAGTGGCCGCTGTCCGAGTTGGGCCGGCGGCGCATGCATGCGGCGCTGAAGCAGCAAGAAGCCTGGCTGGGGAACATCCGGGCGATCTTCTCCAGCGCCGAGCGCAAGGCCCTGGACAGTGCCGAGATCCTGGCCGGGCATCTGGGCCTGCCGGTGCAGGTGCTGGAGGCCCTGGGCGAGAACGACCGATCCGCCACCGGTTTCCTGCCGCCGGCGGAGTTTGAGCAGGTGGCCGATGAATTTTTCGCCCGGCCCGAGCAGTCGGTGCGCGGCTGGGAGACCGCAGCGGCAGCCCAGGCCCGCATCGTGGGCGCCGTGCAGCAAGTGGCCCGCAGCCACGCCACCCAGGGCGGAGATGGCGATGAAGGGGGCTCGGTCGCCATCCTGTCGCATGGCGCCGTCGGCACTTTGCTCTACTGCCACCTGGCCGGCCTGCCCATCTCGCGCCGCTGGGACCAGCCGGCCAATGGCGGCGGCAATTTCTATGGCTTCGAGTTGAACCCGCCGCGTGTGCACGGGACTTGGCAGCCCATCGATGCGGTGGTTTGAACTTGCAGCGGGTCACCCTTGCCAGCGTGTTGCAGATCGATGTGGCTGAGTCCCGAATCGCGCCATCTGATTCACCGCCTAGCTGCTAACGCGCCAAACCCATTGATGGCCACACACGGATGCCGTCGGGTCTATTGCCTGATGGGATCGTTCTGAGTAGTTTTTCTTTGGCGATGAAGCTGTCAAATTTCTAATTGAGCCTTTAATTTACAAACTAATGAAAATGATGAGAAAAATAATCTATGTCGTTCTGCTGGTTCTACTCGGGGTCCACGGGAACAGCTGGGCCGCCGAAAGTTTGCCCGAGATCCAAGAGCTGGTGATTGACAGCACAGTGATGGGGGAGAAGCGTAATTTGGTGGTGTATCTCCCAGCTGGCTATCAAAACAGCAAGAACCGTTTTCCCGTTTTTTATATCACTGATGGCAATATACATGGTCCTCATACAGCCGGCACCATAGACTATTTGGCAAAAGCGGACCAAATGCCTCAGATGATCGTGGTTGGGGTAGTGAATCCGCCAGAAACTCGTACCAGAGATTTGACGACAACCAAGTCTGAAAATCGAGACTCAAAGCAAGTAGAAAATGCAGACCGATTTTTAGTATTTATCGAGAAAGAGGTGATTCCTCTTGTAAAAGGTCGATACCGGACTTTGGATTATCAAGCCTTGTCGGGCACCTCACATGGAGGCCAGTTTTCTATCAATGCATTGGTCAAGCGACCAGGCTTGTTCGACGGCGTAGTGGCCATCAGTCCGTCTTTGTACTGGGACAAAAATCAAATGCTGGCCTTGTCTGAAGCTGCTTTGAAGAGCCATCAGCTAAAAGGACGCTTGTATGTGTCTATTGCCAATGAAGTGGCGACGATGACGGAGCCATTCCAGAAATTCGTCGAACTGATGCAACGTTACCCATCTGAAAATCTGGCAGTGGCAAGCCAGACCTTTAGCAACGAAACTCACAATACCACCGTGTTGCAAGGGCAGTATTATGGCTTGAAGCACCTGTTTTCAGCTTGGCCTATTCCTGATTCCCCTCAAACCCTGGCGGATTTGCAGGCGGTTTTTGAGCGGCGCTCGAAGTTGCTGAACACGGCGATGGTTATCCCTGAAGATCGAGCGGCTGGATATGGCCAATGGTTGCAGTACTTGAATCGACAGGAAGATTCTTTGGCCTTGCTCAAGTGGAATCGAAAAACCTATCATCAGTCTTATCATGCGCATATCGCTTTGATTAAAGCTTATTTGCATTTTAAATTAACGGAAGCTGCCAAAGCAGCACTTGAAGAAGCATTGAAATCGATAAAGGGTCTTAGTCCGGAACAGAAAGAACAGCTTGAAGGACTATTTGCTTAGCATTCGAAATGCGGAATACCCTCCGCCCGTTTGATGCCGATTCCGAGGCGTTGGCTTTGAGTAATGCCCCACCTTGAATGGGCATATGTGTGCAAGAAACACAACAGGTATCTCTACGATAGGGGCCATGAAACATGGGTGCCAAAACCTGGATGTTGCTTTACGTGGATGCAGGGCAGGCGCGCGCCCAGCTGGCGGCTCGGCCGGCCCTGGATCGGGCCGAGAGTGCCCGTGTGGCCGCGCAGCTGTTTGCGGCGGATGAGTTGCAGCCCCTGGCCGATGGCAGCCTGGGCTGGACGGCACCGCCCGATGAGGAACTGCTGGTGGGCTGCTTTTCAGGCGGCTTGACCGTGCTGGCGGCCAAGGAGTTCGCGCTGGACCGGCCCTCGGCGCTGGAGGCGCGCTTTCTGGCCCACGCGCAGGGGCGCGATGTGTTTTTGCATGCCATGCACAGCGCCGCCGATTGGCTGGCTCTGGCGCATTGGCGCGATGGGCGTCTGCTGCGAGCCCTCAGCGTGGCGCCTGACGACGGGCTGATCGAAGACCAGGGCACACCTTGGGCTTTTGAACTGCCGTTCTGGGACGGCGCCCACCCGGCCGATGATCCGGACGAGCTGGCCGCGGGCGAGGCGCCCTATCCGCTGCCCTTCCACCCGCTGGAGCTGGGTGATGCGGCCCTGCGCGAACTTTTTGGCTACCACCTGGAGGGTCTGGTGGATGCCAGCCTGCTGGAGCCTGAATCTCTGCCCCTGCTGCGCTTCAAGCGCAAGGCCCGGCGCAAACCGTCCTGGTTCAGCCGGTTCTGGTGATCGCCGCCACGGGCCGGTAGGCCACCGCGTCGATCTCCACTTTCGCATCGATCATCAGCCGCGCCTCGGTGGTGGAGCGAGCCGGTTTGCCGCGCGGGAAATAGTTCAGGTAAACGCGGTTGAAGGCGCCGAAATCGCGCGCGTCCTGCAGCCAGACGGTCGTCTTGCAGACGTCGTCCAGGGTGCAGCCGGCCAGGGCCAGGGCGTACTGCAGATGGGCCATGACCTGGCGGGTCTGCGCCTCGATGCCGCCGGCCACCACCTCGCCATGCACATCGGTGGGCACCTGGCCCGAGACGTAGACGAAATCGCCGGCGCGCACGGCGGGTGAGAGCGGGCGGGGCTGCTGGTCACTGGCCGTAGGCGCGAGGCCCAGGTATTCGAGGTGGCTGATCGGCTCTTCGGTGGGTAGGTGGCTGCTGTTCATGGCGCCGCAGTCTAGGTCGCTCCGTCGCGCTTGGGCTGCTGGAACGAGGGCGATCTGCGGCTTCTTAAGCTGACCTTGAGATGGCCGGGCCACTGCCGCCTGCTGTGCAGCGATGATGATGGCGCATGGATACGAAGACCGCTCCCACCCCTTCCGTTTCACCTCACCACCCCGAGCGCAGCCACGAGCTGCTAGGCCCGTGGCTCAAGGGCTTTCCGCCTCTGCAGGCGCCCCTGCCCTTGAGTGCGCTGGCCGACCAGGGCTGGCGGGCGCTGGGCCCCGACATGCCCATGCCTCTGGCCCTGCTGCGGCGCGAGGCCCTGGCGCACAACATCGCCTGGATGCAGCGTTTCGCGGCTCAGCGCGGCCTGAGCTTGGCGCCGCACGGCAAGACCACCATGAGCCCGCAGCTCTTCCGCCGCCAGCTCAATGCCGGTGCCTGGGGCCTGAGCTTTGCCAATGTGCAGCAACTGCGCATCGGCGTGCAGGCCGGTGGTGTGCGCCGCGCACTGATCGCCAACCAGCTGCTCGGTGAGGCCGAGCTGGGCCTGCTGGCCGCGCTGCTGCGCCAGACCCCGGGCCTGCGCGTGGCCAGCTTTGTGGATTCGCCCGCCCAGTGTCAGCTGCTGCAGGCCTGGCAGGCGCGCCAGGGCCCCGGCGCGCCGGCGCTGGAGCTGCTCCTGGAGCTGGGCTCAGAGGGCGGCCGCTGCGGTGTGCGTGATGCGGAGTCGGCCCTGGCCCTGGCTCGCCAGGTGCGCGCGGCACCGGGCCTGCGCCTGGTTGGGTTGGCGTTCTACGAAGGCCTGGGTGCACGCGGCGAGGACGAGGCTGACCGGGCTTGGATGGCCGGCTGGACGCAGCGCGCCCATGCCTTGCTGGCCGCCTGCGAGGCCGAGGATTTGTTCGAGCTGGCCGAGGGCCAGGAGCTCTTGATCTCGGCCGGTGGCTCGGCTCTCTTTGATCTGGTCTGCGGCGCGCTGCGCCCGCAAAGCCGCCACCGCTGGCGCGGCCTGCTGCGCTCGGGCTGCTACATCACCCACGACCATGGTTTGTACAAGCGCCTGGTCGATGTGGCCGCGCCGCGCATTGCAGCCGAGGGCTTGATGGAAGCCGGCGAGCCCGGCCTGCAAGGCGCGCTGGAGGTCTGGTGCCAGGTCTTGTCCTGCCCCGAGCCGGGCCTGGCCCTGCTGGGCGCGGGCCGGCGCGATCTCTCGCACGATCAGGGCATGCCCACGCCAATCGGCTGGGCGCCGCTGGGGAAGCTGCAGGCCGGCCCGGCCCCGGCCGGCTGGCGCATCGAGGCCATGAATGACCAGCATGCCTACCTGCGCTGGGACGCGCAGGACCCGGCCATCGCGGTGCCCGCCGTGGGCGACCGGGTCGGCCTGGGCATTTCCCACCCCTGCACCACCTTCGACAAATGGACCTGGCTGCCCATCGTCGAGGGCGAGGACTACCGCATCGTCGATGCGGTGTTGACGCATTTCTGAGGCAGGCACCATGCAGCTGCTGCGCGGCGCGCTGATCGTGGACGGCGTTCTGAGCCCGGCCTGGACCGGTGATCTGCTGTTCGACGCCAGCGGCATCCTCGAGATAGGCCCGGATCTGTCCGGCCGGGTGGGCAGCCATGTGCCGGTCCGCGATTGCCAGGGTCTGGCCCTGGCCCCTGGCTTCATCGATGTGCACACCCACGACGATGCCGCCCTCTTGCTGGACCCGGCCATGAGGCCCAAGCTCAGCCAGGGCGTCACCACTGTGGTGGTGGGCAACTGCGGCATCTCGCTGGTGCCGCTGCGCCTGGCGCCGGATCAGGCGCTGCCGCCGCCGCTGAACCTGCTGCCCGCTGAGGCTTACAGTTACGCGCACTTTGCCGACTACCGGGCGGCGCTGGAGGCCGCGCAACCAGCGGTTAATGTGCTGGCCCTGGTGGGCCACACGGCCTTGCGCGCGGCCTGCATGCCTGAGCTGGACCGCCCGGCCCAGCCGAGCGAGCTGGCCGCCATGTGCGCGCTGCTGGATCAGGCTCTGGCCGAGGGCGCCGGCGGCTTGTCCTCAGGCACCTTCTACGCCCCGGCCGCCGCCGCGCCACCCGAGGAGTTGCTGGCCCTGGCCCGGGTGGCCGCGCGCCACAGCGGCCGCATCTACGCCACCCATCTGCGCGACGAGATGGCCGGCGTGCTGGCCGCCATCGAGGAGGCGGCCGATACCGCCCACCAGGCCGGCCTGCCGCTGCAGATCTCGCACCACAAGTGCGCCGGCCACCGGCAATGGGGCCGCGCCATCGAGACCTTGGCCTTGATCGAGCGCCTGGCCCAGCGCCAGGATCTGGGCCTCGATGTCTACCCCTATCTGGCTGGCTCCACCGTGCTGCGCGAGGATCTGGCGGATGGCCACACGCCCATCCGCCTGACCTGGTCGGAGCCGCACCCGGAGCGCAGCGGCCAGTGGCTGGCCGAGGTGGCGTCGGAATGGGGCGTCAGCGAGCGCGAGGCCTGCCGTCGCCTGCAGCCGGGCGGGGCCTGCTA
>Ga0075160_10002028_pt1 | contig 12239 bp, 7 predicted proteins | sample JI91814C2DNA_FD_70969 | JGI IMG/M metagenome (GOLD analysis project Ga0075160, IMG submission 70969) | Wastewater effluent complex algal communities from Wisconsin, to seasonally profile nutrient transformation and Carbon sequestration -... | ecosystem: Engineered > WWTP > Effluent > Algae...
TTCTTCTTAAACCTGAATTCATTTAGGATACCAGGCGTTGTGTATGATCCATTACGGTATTGCATCATTAAGGATGCCCACTCGGTAACACCTTCATACAGCCAAAGATGCTGTGAGGCTGTCGGCTCGGCAAAATTAAAGTCTTCAATAATCTCGCTGTGAATGTTTAAAGGCGTTACAATGTGAAAAAACTCATGTGCAGAGATATCGCGCAGAAACGAACCATAGGAAGCAGAGTAAGGCTGATCATCAAGCGTGTACACAGAACTGAAAGAGTGTTCAAGCGCACCTCCAATCCCCGGTGAGTTGTCAAAGAAATATAAAAAATTATAGCGATCAACGGGAAGCCCCTCCAGAAAAGCGCTCGCATCATTCATTACCTGCTCTACATCATTCAAAACCTGACCTGCTGAAATCTGATCGCTCTTTGAATAAACATTTACATTGATCTGTACACCATCCACCAAAATGCTAGCAATGGTTATATCACCGATCAGGAATGGTGAGTCAACAAATTTGTCATAGTCTTCAGCGTAATACAATCCCTCGTCTGTTTTAGGAAGAGAGGTAGCTATTTTCCAATCTGAAGGATAGCTGACATCAAGATAAAAATCACGCTCTTTTAGTCCAGTCGGATATCCCAATACATCAAAGGTATTTAGGAGAGAATGATCATTTTCAATTGAAGTTCCGCCCATCAGATAAAGCTGGTGCTCCGATACAGGGGTATCAAATGTTTCCTTCACCTCAAACGTAATCATATGGGTAGCGGCTGGATTGCTTAGCTCCCACTGGTTCGTGTTTATTTTTGTGACTGTAAGCTCATTGAGTTCTTCGTCAAAAGCTTTAACGTTTTCAACAAATCTTCCTATATCGAAGATGTCATAAACACCGGGTACAGTTGCGGGAAATTGAAAAATCTTGTTAGCATCGGTTAACTCGCTAACAAACATCCGGACCTTAAACGTATCATCACTTCTGTCAGTCAGATCAATCTCGTAGTAAAACGATGTGCTTAGATCAACTTCATCGGGAACGGTTGAATTATCGGAAGACTTATTCTCATCGTCACTACACGAAGCAAATAACAATGCTGAAAAAAAGATCAGTAATGCTGTGGGCTTTAATCTCATAAAGAATAATTATTATGACTCAATAAGGGATGAAAGCTCAAACCACCGGCTTGTTTTAGCATCTATTTCAGTCGTCAGTTTCTCAATATCCTTCCCTATTTCAATCAATAACGCAGCATTCGAGGATGAAGTACTTAAAAGCTCATTTAGCTCGGTTCGTTTCAACTCCAGAGAAGCAATTTCCTCCTGTAACCTGGCATGTTCCTGCTTCTCTTTGTACGAAATCGTGTTTTTCTGGGAACTAGGGGTAACAATTTCACGCACTGCAGGAGATTGTTCTTTTACCTGATCCTGTTCATCGACCCAGTTCCGGTAATCCGAATAGTTACCATTGAACAGCTTAATCTTTCCATCTCCTTCAAAAACAAAAAGCTGATCGACCAGGTGATCCATAAAATAACGATCGTGCGATACAAGCAGCATGCATCCGCCAAATTTCTCCAGGAAATCTTCGAGCACGTTTAACGTGTCGATATCAAAGTCGTTGGTAGGCTCATCCAGAATGAGGAAGTTAGGATTCGTAATCAATAACTTGAGCAGTTGCAATCTTTTCTTCTCTCCCCCGCTGAGCTTGTCGATGTAGTTGTATTGCTTGTCAGGCGAGAATAAAAATGTCTCCAGAAACTTTGACGCAGATATCTGACTGCCGTCTGCCAATACAATATACTCTGCGATACTTTTTACTTCTTCGATAACCCGGTGGGCCGGATTGAGCGTAATCGTTTCCTGCGTAAAGTATCCGTACTTCGTTGTAACACCAGGAATTACTTCACCCGTATCGGGTTTGAGCTTTCCGGTAAGCATGTCCAGGAATGTTGACTTTCCAATACCGTTCTTTCCAACTACACCAATCCTGTCTTTCTTCTTAAATACATAAGAGAAATTATCGATAATTTTTTGTGAGCCATAGCTTTTAGAAACATGCTCAACCTCCAGAATTTTCCCTCCTTGTCTTGACTCCTTAAAATCAAGCTCAAGCTTATCTTTTTTGATATCCTGTGAAGCCTTATCTTTTATATCGTAGTAAGCTTCTACGCGGTATTTTGCTTTTGTTCCACGCGCGCGCGGCTGCTTACGCATCCATTCCAGTTCCTTTTTAAGAAGCTGTCTTGCTTTCGAGACTTCAACTTTCAGCATCTCCTCCCGGTCATTCTTTTTCTCAAGAAAGTAGGCATAGTTGCCTTTATACCGGAAGATCTGCCCCCGATCAATCTCAACAATTTCAGTAGCTACATTGTCCAGAAAATACCGGTCGTGTGTTACCATGATAAGCGTAACTTGCTGTCCCGCGAGGTAATTCTCAAGCCATTCAATCGCGGTAAGATCAAGGTGGTTGGTGGGCTCATCCATAATGATGAGATCCGGTTCCGTTAAAAGGAGTTGCGCAAGGAAGATGCGCTTGCGTTGCCCTCCGGACAACTGCCCGAATGTTTTATCGAGATCCGGTACACCCAGCTTACCGATGATCTCATGAACTTTCGCCTCGTAATCCCAGGCGTTAAGCTCTTCCATTTTTTCAAGCACGGCTTGCATACGTTCGGGCGATACATCAGGGTGTTGAAGACAGTCTTCATACTCCTTAACCACCTTTGCGATCTCATTGGAGTCGCTGAACAAAACGTCTTTTACGGTAACAGAGTCGTTTACCCGAGGTTCCTGGATGAGGAACCCGGTTTTTATACCTTCCCGGACGCTAACCTTACCGGAATCGGAAGGAAGCTCTCCTGTAAGTATTTTGAGAAGCGTTGATTTACCAACACCATTATTGCCCACCAGGGCAAATTTCTCGCCTTGCGAGATACCAAGGGAAATGTCTTTGAAAAGCCACTTATCGTGGAATGACTTAGAGATAGACTCTGCTGACAGATAATTCACAACCGCACCATTAAAAACAGGCGCAAATCTACCATTTATAATTGTAGAATTGTGCCTGCGGATTCTCTTTAGTAAGAGTATCAGCTGGTTAACGCGACTGCAGCGAATCTGAATTTATCTCCAGATATACCGAACTTCGCCAGACTTTTTACGAAAGCAGAATAAGCAAAATCCGATCTGGAAAAGTGCAGTTGAAACGATGGCAAAAAATAGCTCCATACTCATCGGTTTATTGATTTAATCTAAAAGTTTAATAAAGTTATATAAAATACCTTATTTTCAATTAGTTATGAAAAATATTTTTAGCGTTAGTTGACCCATGGACATTAAAAAGGAGCTTTTAAAGGGGCATTCCAGGGCACTAGCAGACCGGATTGTGAACTATGTTGACTCAGATCAATCGCGGTTTAATACCCTGATTGCCATATTTTTAGCCGGACCCTATCAGATTACTCAACGGGCCGCCTGGCCGCTTTCCTGTTGCGTAGAGAATTATCCGTTCCTGATAGACAGCCATTACGGCCATGTGCTTAAAATACTTAACCAGCCAGGGATACACGATGCCGTAAAACGTAATATCATGCGATTGTTGCAGTTTGTTGATGTGCCCCAAAAGTACCAGGGAAAGGTGATCGAGCATTGCTACAACCTGATGAGTCCCACGGAGCCTATAGCCGTCAGAGTATTTGCCATGACGGTTCTGGCCAACCTCGCAAAGCAGCACACCGATCTCAAAAAAGAGCTGAAACTCGTGATTGAAGATCAAGTGCCATTTGCAACGGCCGCCTACCTCTCGCGCTCAAAAAAGATTCTCAAGCAACTGGAAAAGTAGTTTTATTTTTGCCGCGCCATGAATAAGAAGCCAGTTGAATTTTCGGAGCATGTTTGTAAGACCTGCGGTAATGTTTTCGTGGGCTTGTACTGCAACATCTGCGGAGAGAAAGTAATCGAGGCTAAAGACCGGTCGTTCAAGAATTTCATCGGTAATTTTCTGACAGCCATCACCCTGGCTGACAACCGTTTTCTGAAAACACTGTGGCTAACCATTAAGAACCCGGGTTTTCTTTCCAAAGAATATGCTAATGGCCGCAGGGTCAATTATCTCCGTCCGCTTCAGGTGTTCTTTGTATTGAACCTTGTATACTTTCTGTTTCCCGTTCTGCAGCTATTCAATTCTACGCTCAGGACACAAATGTACTTTTTGTTTCATAGTCCGATGATCCGGGGCATGGTTAATCAACGCTTGAGTGATGAAGGTATCAGCTTAACCGGGTTCGCAATGATCTACAATGAAAAGACAACCATTCTCGCGAAGCTTTTAATTGTTGTGTTCGTTTGGATCGCCTCCCTCCCGTTAAGCATTATCTTCCGAAAGAAGAATCGATACTTTACAGATCATGTCGCGCTTTCCGTGGAGCTTGCATGTTTTAATATCTTTGTAAACGCCATTTTGCTTTCCGGAATTCTTATTGTTCTTAGCAAAATCTTTATGTGGAGCGGAACAACATTTGGAGATTACTTAAATGATACAACGCTCACGATCATCTTCATTTCTACCAATCTGTATTTTATTTATCGTGCCGCAAGAACCTTTTATGATCAAAAGGGAAAAAGTCTTATAATAAAAAGCGTGCTGGGGATTATCGGACTCTTCCTTGCGCTGGAAGCTTATAAGCTCCTGCTTTTCTTCGTTACATTTTATACCATTTAGCCACAAGCATCGGAGCAGCTCAATAACCCGTCCGAATTACAGCTTTCAAATCGTGTAGCATGCTGTATAAGCCAAAGTAGGTGCGGTTAATATAGAGGGCATCTTTAACTCCGCGAGCCTTTTTGGAATCCCGAAGTTCTTTCATGGTTGAAAGTTCCTCCCCAAACTGAAACAATTGCTCAAAATACCGCGCATCCGAGAAGTCGAATTCGCTGGTAGTAAACGGTCTGCTCAAAAGCTCAACTAGTCGTGAGAATGTATTGATAAAGAACTTCTTCTCCTTTTCCGAATCCTCCGGATAGATAAAATGGAGATCGTAGAAAGCTTTTTCTAAAACCTTTTGGTCATGTAAAAGACTAGGATCTAACAGTCTGAAATATTGTTGATAAAAATTCTCCGGAATAACTTTAACGCATCCAAAGTCAATCACTCCCAGTTTGAAATCAGTGGTAACGATGAAGTTGCCGGGGTGAGGGTCTGCGTGCATAGCTTTAAGCGTATGCATCTGAAAATGATAAAAATCCCATAGTGCCTGACCAAGCTGACAACCAATTTCTTTTACGATCGGTTTTTTTAGGATTTCACCTAAGGGTTTTCCTTCTATCCAATCCATTGCGAGAATCCGATGACTGGAGAACTCGGGGTAATACGTTGGAAATACCAGATTCTTTAGGTGACTACACTTCGTTGATAGCGCTATGGATCGCTTAAGTTCAAGTGTGTAATCAGTTTCTTCGAGCATGCGCTGCTCTACCTCCTGGATAAACTCATTGTAATCAACAGGGTTGATTTTAAACATTCGCAAGGCAATGGGTTTCACCATTGCGAGGTCGGACTTCACACTGTCACCGATTCCCGGATACTGCACTTTTACAGCCAGTTTCTTTCCATTCTTTGTCGCCAGATGAACTTGTCCCATTGAAGCCGCATTGGAAGCAACTGTTGAAAATGAATCAAATAACTGGTCTGGTCTTTTGCCAAGTTGATTTTGAAACGTTTTTACAACCAAGGGGTATGAGAGCGGAGGGGCACTGTACTGCGCCATTGAAAATTTCTGCTGGTACGCTGTGGGCATGATGTTTTTGTCCATGCTGAGCATTTGAGCAACTTTTAATGCACTACCCTTTAGCTCACTTAACGAATCGTAGATATCTTTTGCATTATCTTCATGTAAACTTTCGCGCGTTGTTTCGGCATCAACAATCTTGCGGCCATAGTACTTTATGTAGTTCGTTCCGATTTTCGCACCAGTTGTGATGAATTTTCCGGCTCGTTGGACTTTCGTAGTCGGAATCTTACTAAATTCTTTCATGTTAATTTTTATGGGCAAGATGTACTCGCCTTATTTTACCTGACTTTGATAAAGGAATTTTCCAAAATCAAAAGCTGCATCCAATGCTCCCTTCCCCACCAGCTCAAAGGCAAAGTTTACTGACTTCTCAATGAACGCATCAGTTTTCTCAAATGCAGGACTGTCATCATTTTTCCAAAAAAGAATCAGGAATGAGAGGTGAGCCCAAAAAAATGGCGGGTATACTCTATCGAGGTATGGTCGCTCTGCCACTTCGCCTTTTGCTTTACCCAAAGCAAGAAGTTCAGAAATGAATTCTTCAAATGTCTTTTTGTAAGATTTCAGGAATGTTGGAACAACCTCCAAACCTGGTCTTTTTTGTAATTGATACAGGATAAAGCTCCGGTTAGCCGTTAATAGTTGGACATGTGTGTAGTAAAAAGTCAGTACTTTTTCACGTGTACTAAAATTCTCAAAATTTTCATCTGAGCGAATAGTGGCTATCGATTGGTCCATTAACCCTTTCCAAATTGCCTTCTCCAGAACTTCAAATGAGTTGAAGTATTTGTAAAATTCCAATTCAGAAATGCCTAACTCAGCACAAAATGAGTAGACTGACAACGGCTGCTTGCCATGTGTAAGAACATACGCAATATACTTTGAGGTCAGCGCTAAGTCCGTTATTGGCGTTTTGCCAGTTGACCTTGGACGGGAAGCTTTTTTCTCCTTTTTTCTGGTTTCCATGTCCTCTTAACAATATTTATTGAAACTTTGTTTTCGCTTTGCACAAAGAATTTATGCATGGCTCAGTTCGAATACTTACATCGCTGATACGAGCGAATTTTAGACGTTCATTGCGATAAAATTAGGGTGAAAAAAAAATCCCGCATTTGCGGGACTTTTTCCAAATTCAATGTGCTATCTTCTCTTAGTGCTTGTGCCCATCGCCCTCTTTCTTGTGGCCACCATACCATGACTCCTGAAGCTTATGGAACTGATCATGAAGTGCCGTAAGGGATTCACCAATTTTCACAGAGTCACCGCTTTGTGCAATCTGAATAAATGAGTTTGTATCATTCTTAAGTTGCGTAAGGTTTGTCTTGGTTGAATCATTATCAACCTTTTCGGGGAGTGGTGAATTTGCCCACTTCTCCGCTACTTTTGCCATCTCAGCGGCATTGGCTTTAGCAGGCTCCAGATTGGCGGAATCCTTGAACGGATGAAAGCTGTCTGCCATGATCATATGGAACTCATCCATCTCAGGCCATTCATCATTATTTGCCACACTTTCATTTTTCTTTTCACCGCACGCAACGGCCAGGAGAGTCATAAAAACTACAACTGCATATAATGTTAATTTCTTCATTTGTTTTTCGTTAGTACACAAAACTATAAAATTATCAGGTTCTTTCGCGCTTGCGGTATTTTTTATACTCAAAAATTTTCATGAATTTTTTCAGCAAATCAAAATAAAGGGTAATAAAAAGAATCACCGTCATTGACCAGATAACCGAGATGTTAAAATAAAGTGTGTCAAAAGTCTTACCAAAAAAGTACTTGGTAGGCTGAAACAGGTTTGCTGAAAAATCTATTCCATAGGATGGCTTGTGGTCATCGAAATAGATCGGGTAGATTTTCTGAATCAACCTTCCATCGTATTCAACCAAACGATCCAGCGTAGCTGTATTTTTTACTGCACTTGAAACCATTTTGTTTTGATAACGATCCCGGTCCTCTGAAAACTTAGTGGCTTTCTGAGGCGTGTCGGTAAGCGAAGCAATCATTGTTTCCTTTTCCTGCATCGCACGCGTTTGCTTCTTAGCGTAATATATTTTTAGTGTCGATAGAAACTTCATTGACTTCGCATAAATCGTGGAGTCAAACTTTCCAATGGCCAGTCGTTCGACTTCCGGAAAATTATCCCGCCCCACCTGGTCGAGTTCATAGTTTATTTCATTTTTTAAAAGGGACAGGGATGCCGCTAATTTCTCATGCCGTGGATTGCGCCAGTTAGGTCGATTTCCTAAGCAATACGCCAGTTCAGTTTCAAGCTTTGGGATATAGTAGATTTTCTTGTAATCCGATTCTGCTACCGTGCGATCAAGCTCATAAAATTGCTTTTCAAATTTGTTATCCCGGAACTGCGTAACCATAAAGGCTTCAAATGCCCAGCGCGAGGCCATCATCTCACCCACAATAGGCACGCCAATGGGCTTGCTGACGGCTGGATTGAACTTATCGAAATTGATTACGACACCGCTGAGCAAAAGCTGCGGAATAATCAGCAACGGAATCAAAATGTAAATGGTGACAGCTGAGTTAAAGGACGAAGAAATGTTCAGTCCGAGCATATTAGCAAAACAAGCACAACTGAATAAGATTACCCAATACCGCATTTCCGTGATCGGTATTTCCAACACAAAATTCCCAACCACCATAAACAAAATTGTTTGGATGGCCGAAATAAAGAACATGACAAAAACTTTTGAGAACAGGTAACTTCCCCTGCTCAAATGGAGAAACTGCTCACGTTTTAATATCTTACGATCGCGAAATATTTCTTCAGCGCTTACGGTTAAACCAAAAAAGAGCGCGACCACAACACACATAAAGAAATAAACCGGAATATTGTCATTATCGGCAAATCGGTAAACCGGGTTTTCCTGGTTGAGTATATTGTAATATCGCACCATGAAGCTGATGAAAAATGCCAGCACGGGTGCCTCCAACAGATTGATATATAAATATTGCTTGTTTGCCAGCTTCGAAAGAACGTCCCGCGTAACAAACGTCTTGAATTGATTTATTCTTCCCGGAATCTCCTGTGTGACCTTCAACCTGTCGCGGGCATGTTCAAGCTTCGGTACTTTAATCCGTTGCTTAAAATACTGATACCACTGTCCTGCTGATATCTTTCGCGTAGTAGTTAAACGACCATATTCATTAACCACTTTTGTTTCGATAATATTGAATACCTGTTCGGGATTAATGTTTCCGCATTCAGGACAGGCGCCCTGAGTTTTATTTGCAGCATTAACGATATCTCTGAAGTAAAGGACGGACTCAATTGGATTGCCATAGTAAATCTGAAATCCACCAACATCCAGAATGATCAGCGTGTCGAACATCTTAAAAATATCGGAGGAAGGCTGGTGAATTACCACGAACACCATCTTACCCCGCAGGGAAAGTTCCTTTAGCAAGTCCATGATGTTTTCCGAGTCCCGCGATGACAACCCTGATGTAGGCTCATCTACAAAAAGGATAGTGGGCTCACGCAGTAGCTCCAGTCCAATATTTACACGCTTTCGCTGCCCACCGCTGATGGTTTTATCGAGCGGTGACCCAACTTTAAGATGTCGTATTTCAGTAAGGCCAAGCTGACCTATGATTCGCTCGACAAGTTCTGTAATTTCTTCTTTTGTATGCTGTCCGAAACAAAGCTGGGCAGCATAGTAAAGATTTTCAAACACGGTAAGATCCTCCATCAGCAGATCATCCTGCGGAATGTAGCCAACGACACCTTCTACTTTTTCCGGATGTTGATGAATATCAATCCCGTTAATCATCACGCGGCCACTGGATGGTTGTTCAGCGCCATTCAAAACATTCAGCAACGTAGATTTACCGGATCCACTGGCACCCATTATGCCAATTAACTTTCCGCCATGCTCAGCGATATTAACATTTTGCAGTGCGGCCTTACCGGTTTTAAAATGGTAAAATAAATGATCGACCGTAAACGTGATCTTGGTTTGACTCTCTCCTACCAGAAATTTACTAATGACATCGCTGTAGTAAATAGATTCTATTTTATCACCGCGAATCGTGCTGCCGGTTGGAAATATGTCTGTTCTGCGCCTCGCGAGCGGAATACTGTTGAGATAAACAAGTGAAATACCCAGATACTTAATAAAGTAGGTATCGGAAAGCTTCAGCACGGCAATGAGGCCGGTTAGATTTTTTTCAACAATGTGCGGCCCCGGATAAGGTTTGTCGCCCGAGCCTTCATCGATGATGAGCACATTCCTGGATGCAAGCTCTTCGGTATCCTGCCCGGTAACAAAATCCTTTAACGCCTTAACTTCCTGCTGATCAATTTTTAATGCCTGGCCTATGTAAAAGATAAGATTACGCTGGCGCTCCGGAATTTCATTATCAATGAAAACAAGCTCCACGATTTTAACAATGAGTACTTGCTTTTGCTGGGTGGTAAGAGCCTGGTTCACCTTCTTGGTGATCTGCATGATCTTCGCCCAATCATCGACAAATTGCTGTGTTTCGCGGTCGATAGTTGAGGTGCCGGGTTCCGGCTCGGCTACGCGGTAATTGTTATAGAACTGATCAAATAGATTCAGATAATACTTAACAGCATCCCGATTGAGGTATAGCCCCAGGAAGCCTTTAATATTGTTGCGCTCATCCTCCGTGATGCGTTCACGGGTAACAATGGCAAATAGTTGGATTACGGCTTTGAGTAGCTCTTCACTCATGTGGAATATTCCCCCTTAAATGCGCACAAAATAGGAAATAAGTGGCAATAGACGAGCATTCATGCACCTGATAAAAGTTTCAATCTACAAGGCAAACCTACAGGAGAGCACAACCATATTGAGTGCTAGCCGATCTTGCTGGTTATCAGATCGCTCAATACCATCAAGCCTTCGCGAAGATATTCATCTTCCAGTTGAAGCGGCACGGAAACAGGTCTTCCTTCTCCATCGAGTTTTACGTCCATCTTATGATTGGCTGCCTTACGCTGCTCTGCCTCTTCAATTTCCTTTTTACGCGTTACTTCATTTAACGAAACACGTTTTTGCTCAATGCTTCTGCGGGTTTCGTTCGTCTCGTTAACAAACTTGTTGAGATAAGGGTCCGATTTCAACCGTTCCCTGTATGACCTGTTCAAGCCCGTGAGAACCTTTTCATCAATCATCGGAGCTCGCTGGTAGAGCGCACCTTTAATTTCATCCCAGGGCAATGCGTTTGCATTAGAACTCTCACCAAACTGTTCCGGGTCAAGCGCTGAGGGAAGTTTAACATCCGGTGTTACTCCTTTGTGCTGCGTACTGTTTCCGCTTGCACGGTAAAATTTCTGAAGGGTTACTTTCAAGCTTCCAGCGCCCTCTTCTTGAACATACCTGTCAAGTGAAACAACGGATTGGACAGTACCCTTTCCATACGTGGACTCTCCTACAATCACCCCGCGATGATAATCCTGGATCGCGCCTGCAAATATTTCAGATGCAGAAGCACTGGAGCGATTTGTAAGCACTACCAACGGACCATTGTAGGCAATACTCGGGTCATCATCTGTCAAAACTTCCGCTGTGCGAGAGTAAGAACTTCTGACCTGAACAACCGGACCATTCTTAATAAATAATCCTGTTAAACTAACAGCTTCAATCAGCGAACCCCCTCCATTGTTTCGTAAATCGAGCACAATCCCATCAACACCTTCCGATTGAAGCTCAGCCAGTAGGCGCTTTACATCACGTGTTGTGCTGTTATAATCCGGATTACCCTTTTGATATTCCTCAAAGTCCATGCTGAACATAGGAATTATGATTGTACCCAGCTTAAGTTTTTTGCCATTTTGAGTCGTTTCAACGACTTGTTTTTTAGGCTTAGTATCTTCCAGCTTAACCTTGTCACGGGTTAAAGAAATTAATATCGGTGGGCCGTTAATGCCTGTCTCGGCCGGCAAGATTTGAAGTCGCACCTGGGTGCCTTTCGGGCCTTTGATTAATTTAACTACATCATCGATTCGCCAACCGACAACATCAACCACTTCACCGGAGGCTCCCTGACCAACACCAATGATCCGGTCATTCGAATGAATCAAGTTACTCTTCTCAGCCGGTCCTCCTGGGAGTACCTCATTTACCTTTGTGTAGTCGCCATCGGTTTGCAGTCTCGCCCCTATTCCTTCCAACGCCTGATTCATATCCTGCTTGAACAGATCAGTTGCTCGAGGTGATAGATAATTAGTATGAGGATCGTACGATTCCGCAATAGCGTTCATATAGATTTCATAAACATCATCGCCAGTCTTTTGACTCTCCGACTTGATATACCTTTCGAAACGTTCGCGAATAGTTTTACTAATTTCCTCAGTTTTCTTTCCCGCCAATTTCAGACTTAGCGCTTGATTCTTAATCGATTTTGTCCAGATATCATTTAACTCCTGTTGTGACTTGGGCCAGGGGGCTATCTCCCGATCATAGTC
>Ga0075160_10002035_pt1 | contig 12213 bp, 12 predicted proteins | sample JI91814C2DNA_FD_70969 | JGI IMG/M metagenome (GOLD analysis project Ga0075160, IMG submission 70969) | Wastewater effluent complex algal communities from Wisconsin, to seasonally profile nutrient transformation and Carbon sequestration -... | ecosystem: Engineered > WWTP > Effluent > Algae...
CCCCCCCCTTTCGCCCAAGCCGGGCCACCCCCCTGGAGATCGCATGACATCCATTCCTTCGCTCACCTTAGCTAGCGGTGGCTCAATCCCGCAACTGGGGCTCGGCACTTGGCAGATGCCGGATGCCGAGATGGTCCGCGTTGTCGGCATGGCCTTTAACCTGGGATACCGGCATATCGATGGGGCTGCGGCTTACGGCAATGAAGATGGCCTGGGCCGCGCCATCGCCGCTTCTTCCGTAGCGCGTAGCGACCTATTCATCACCACCAAGCTGCGAAACCCAGACCAAGGCTACCGCGAAGCGCTCAAGGCGCTTGACGACAGCTTGGCCAAGCTTCGCCTCGACTACGTCGATCTCTACCTTATTCATTGGCCATGTCCAGCTCATGATCGCTTCGTCGAAAGCTGGAAGGCACTGGTCGAAGCGCAGGACGCCGGCAAGGTGCGTGCAATCGGCGTATCCAACTTCCGTGCGCAAGATATAGATCGCGTGACCCTGGCGACGGGCGTTACCCCGGCGGTCAATCAGATCGAGTTGCATCCACTGCTCCAGCAAGCCCAGCTGCGTGACTACGACCAGGCACAGGGCATCATCACTCAGTCTTGGAGCCCGCTGGCGCATGGCGGTGAGCTCCTCGCTCATCCGGTGCTGCGCGACATCGCGGATAAGCACGGGAAGAGTCCGGCGCAGGTCACCCTGCGCTGGCATGTACAGCTGGGCCTGGTGGTTATCCCGAAATCCGTCACCCGAGCGCGTATCGAAGAGAACGCAGCGATCTTCGATTTTGTTCTCGACGAGCAAGACATGGGGAGGATCGCAGAGATCGACGCCGGGATCCGCCTGGGACCAGATCCGGCCAACTTTGAAGACATGGGCTGAGTTGCCCATGAGCAGACTTGGAAGAGTCGCCTGTTTCGGCGAAGTACTGATCGACATGATGGCCGAGCCTCCGGCTACAAGCGACTCGCCGCGTGCTTTCCTGCAGTTTGCTGGCGGCGCGCCGGCGAACGTCGCTGTTGCCGTAGCCAAGCTTGGCGGTGACAGCAATTTCATCGGCATGCTCGGCCAGGACATGTTCGGGGACTTCCTGCTCAAGAGCCTGCAGGACGCGAAAGTGAGTACTGACGGCGTAGTGCGCACCGACCAAGCGAGAACCGCGCTCGCCTTCGTCGCCTTGGATGCGCATGGCGAGCGCACCTTCAGCTTCTATCGTCCGCCCGCTGCTGACTTACTCTTCCGTGCGCCGCATTTCGATCAGGTCGATTTCCAGAACATTCGCGTCTTTCATGTGTGTTCCAACAGCATGACTGAAGACGAGATTGCTACGACTACATTTGAGGGCATGCGGCGTGCCAGTGCAGCTGGAGCCGTGGTCAGTTTCGACATGAATTTGCGTCCCATGCTCTGGCCGCCGAAGGTAGATCCGGCGCCCCGCGTGTGGCAGGCGCTAAAACTGGCTGATGTGATCAAGCTTTCGAAGGAAGAATTCGAATGGCTTTGCGCGGGGCACGGATCAGATCCGGAGGCCATTCACAAGAAAATTTTGCAAGGCCGGGCAAGCCTGCTTCTAGTGACCGATGGTGATCACCCGTTGCGCTGGTACACGAGGTTGGACGCTGGTCAGATTCCGGCGCTCCAAGTCCAGGTACAGGATACGACCGCCGCCGGCGACGCTTTTGTCGGCGGATTCCTCTACCAACTTACGCAAAGGCTGGAAGGTGACGCAACGCTGGAAGCGTTCTGCGGAGATCGTTCAGCGATCGAAGCGTGCCTTCAATTCGCAGCGGCTGTTGGCGCACTTGCAGTGACCAAGAAAGGTGCATTCGCTGCCATGCCGACGCTTACCGAAGTTACTAACTTGATCGAGGAGCAGCAAGGATGTCGAGCGACAACAACGGCGTAATGGATAGGGAACATGCAACGTCCGAGGTGGGCCCCGTCATCCTGTACGCGACCTTTACCGCCTCTCAAGGCAATGCCGAGGCCATCGGCGTACTGTTGGGGGAATACGCGAAGAAAGTGCGTAGTGAGGCCGGGAACGTGATGTTCGAAGTGTCCTGCCGCGTAGATCAGCCTGAGTCCTTCTTTGTCTATGAAGAATACGTCGACCAGGCCGCCTTCCAGCATCATCTCGATGCTCCATACGGGCCGCCCTTCAATGCAGCAATCGCACCGATGATTCTCGAGCCACAGTCCGTTCTGACTTTTCTAAAGCGGTTCTAAGGTATCCGAATGAGCGCTTCCAAGACCTTGCAGTCTAACTGGGTGATGCCGTTTGTCGTGCGTTCGCGGGCAACGACTAGCTTGGCGATGATCTTCCTCCTGTTGCTGGCTCCTGCAGCATGGGCAAAAAAGCCTTTGCCTGCAGCGCGCGCATCCGATTCGCCAGCGGCCTTGAGAGCCGGTGCGGTCGCATCACCAGACAGGTTTGGTGCCGAGGCGGCTCAAGAGATGCTCGCCGCCGGCGGCAACGCAGCCGATGCTGCCGTGGCAACGGCCTTCGCACTGGCGGTCACGCTCCCTACGGCCGGGAACATTGGCGGCGGCGGCTTCATGACGATATGGATGGACGGCAAGCCGTACTTCCTGGATTACCGCGAGAAGGCGCCTGCAGCGGCCAGCTCCACGATGTACCTCGACCAGAAAGGTGACGTCGTCCGCGGGCTCAATCTGAATGGACCGCTGGCGGCGGGTGTTCCGGGTTCGGTTGCCGGGATGTGGGCTGTGCACGAGCGATTCGGGAAGCTGAGCTGGTCTGATGTGATGGCCCCCGCAATCCGATTGGCCAGAGAGGGTTTCGAAGCCTATTCCACCGCGAAGCCTACCTCTGACCCGCAGCGGATCAACTTCAATGACTACTTCGGCGGCAAGATGACGAAGGGGGAGCTCTTCAAGCAGCCGGAGTTGGCCGCCACCCTGCAGCGCATCAGCGACAAAGGACCAAGCGAGTTCTACGGAGGATCCACCGCTGATCTGCTGGTTGCGCAGATGAGTCGCACTGGTGGTCTGATCACGCATAAGGATTTGAGGGACTACGCCGTCGCTTGGCGTGAGCCATTGGCCATTACCTGGAGCGATTACACCATCTTCACCGCACCACCGCCGAGCTCGGGTGGCCTGGGTATTGAGCAGCTGCTCAGAATGAAGGCCGTACTCGCCAACGAGTTCGCTGGGACACCGCTGAACTCTGCGCAATACGTTCATCTAACCGCTGAGATGGAAAAGCGTGTGTTCGCGGACCGAGCGCAGTATCTGGGAGATCCGGACTTCGTGCAGATTCCACTTGCGGAGCTCCGATCGGAGGCCTATCTGGCAAGGCGCGCGGCTGAAGTCGATCCGGCTAGGCCAACGCCATTGAGGGAGGTGAAACCAGGGCTCGAAAGAGGATCTGGCCATCCGACGGTAAGCAGAGAGAAACCCGAGACCACGCACTACTCGGTAATGGACAAATGGGGAAATGCTGTCGCCAACACCTACACCCTCAACGGTAGGTTCGGAAGTGGTGTGGTGGTCGAGGGCGCAGGCTTCCTGCTTAACAACGAGATGGACGATTTTTCCGCCAAGCTAGGCGTACCGAATCAGTTCGGTGTAGTGGGTGGTGATGCGAATACGGTGCAGCCAGGCAAGCGCCCCCTTTCCTCGATGAGTCCTACCATCGCGGTCAAGGGTGGCAGGCCTGCCCTGGTGCTCGGCACCCCCGGGGGATCACGCATTTTTACGGCGGTCTACCAAGTACTCGTCAACGTGTTGGACTACCGCCTGCCGCTTGAGGAAGCCCAAGTGCAAGGGCGCTTTCACCATCAATTGCTGCCCGACAACGTGATCTATTACGAGGCCAGTCGGACTTCTGACCTCGTCGCCGAAGACCTACGCGCGCGTGGCTGGAAGTTGCAGGACGGTTTGGGTGGAGGCGGCAACATTCAAGCGATTGAGCTAATAGGCGACATGCCCACTCCAGTCTCTGATCCACGCAACATCAATGGCCTTGCGCTAACCGTTCCTGCTCTGATTCAGTAAGGAACACCCATCTGTTGCCGTCAAGTAATTGTGGCGCTCTGCCTCAAAGAGGAACTCATATGATCAGGTTTGTTATCGCCATCGCACTGCTTGGAGTCGCCACGCCGGGATTCGCAGCTGTCTGTGAACAGGTAATCAAAAGTGACGACGCGATGAAATTCGATCTCAAGGAGATCGTCGTTCCGAAGTCATGCAAGAAATTCACAGTGAAGCTTGAGCACACAGGGAGGCTGCCCAAGTCGGCAATGGGGCATAACTGGGTGTTGACCCGCGCTGAAGATTTCCAGGGTATGGCCAAGGCAGCCGCAGCTGCCGGAATTGCCAAGGACTACGTGCCAGAAGATGGTCGCATCATTGCCCATACCAAGCTGCTCGGTGGTGGGCAATCAGACGCAGTGACCTTTGATGTTGGGAAGCTGGCTGCTGGGAGAAGCTACACCTTCTTCTGCAGTTTTCCTGGTCACTGGGCAATGATGAAGGGCGTGTTGACCCTGGGAAAGTAACCTTTCCCTGACCAGTTCAATCCTGCAATAGGTGGCAGAGGACGTCTTCTGCCGAGTCAATCGCGCGCCAAATGATGGTAAGCCAATGAAGAAAGCTATCTACTTTTTCTTACTTGTTACGAGCTTCGGGCTACACGACTCCGTTTATGCTGAGGCGCGGGAGGCAGCGAAATCGGCCTTTGACGAAGATGTCGATTTCCTCAGCAAGTATGGCGATGTGATCGTCTTGAACGATCCATCGGGAAGGTCGCGTATCGCGGTTATGCCCTCGCTTCAAGGGCGCGTGATGACCAGTACACCGAGTGGGACAGGGAATCTAAGTTACGGCTGGATCAACCGTGCGCTCTTCGAGTCTGGTGAGATATCGCCGCAGAAGAATGCGTTTGGTGGTGAAGAGCGGCTCTGGCTCGGTCCGGAAGGTGGACAATTCTCCATCTTCTTTGCCGCTAACAGCTCGTTCACACGACCGAACTGGTTCACTCCCGCGATGATGGATCGCGATCGTTGGGATGTCGCTGCCCAGGACGCGCACTCAGTGGCGTTCACCAAGTCCGCCACACTTACGAACTACTCAAAAACCAAGTTTGATATCAAAGTCAGCCGTGAGATCCGTGTCCTGGATACCGGCGATGCGCTGGCAGAGCTGGGTGTAACCGGGAATGGCCAACTCACATCGGTCGCGTATCAGACAGTCAACGATCTCGAGAACACCGGCAAGGCTGCGTGGAATCAAGAGACCGGCATGCTCATGATCTGGCTACTCGGACGACACAATCCCTCGTCCGATACCACGATCATCGTTCCTATCCATGCGGATAAAGGAAAAATGCTTGGGCCGGTGCTCAACGGCGAGTACTCGGCGCGGGTTCCGAAGGACCGCCTGACGGTGGACGATAACGCGGTGTTCTTCCGAGGTGACGGGGAGCATCGGAGCAAGATTGGTTTGACCGCTGAGCGAGCAACGGGATTGCTCGGAACCTACAATCCAACCAACCAAACGTTGACCATCATCAAGTACACCACAGGAGTGCCTGGCGATGTATTCGTGAATCAAAAGTGGGAGTTGCAAGAGCATCCTTTCCACGGAGGGGATGTTGTGAATGCCTATAACGGCGGCCCCACCGCGACCGGGGAGAGACCCTTTACCCCGTTCTACGAACTTGAAACCTCTTCGCCTGCGCGCGCACTGAAGCCCGGAGAGCGTCTTCGTTTTGTCCAGACTACCGCTCATTTTCAGGGTGAAACGGAAGCGCTGAACGGTTTGGCGATGAGTTTGTTGGGCGTATCACTCGATCAAGTAAGCAATGCATTCACGAAATAGACGCCTGAGTGACTGGGCTTCTCTCTCAACCGGTACCTACGCCCCTGATACTGTAGTGCCGCTTGCCGTCGGATGAGGTGGGCCAGCCTCCAGGCCGCCATCGTGTCTACTGTATGCAATAGCTGTTGGAAGACGCTATGGGCGCATTGCATAACTGCATGCAGCTGCAAGTTTCTTCTTCCTATTTTCTTCCGTGATCTGAGTCAGCTACAACATACTCTGCCGTGCATCGTAGACGGGGCTGCAAACTCCCTACGCGCCCGCAGCAATGGCGGCGATGCCCCTGCATCTTTGATGCTATATGGCGCAGCTGCGCTTGCGGAGCGCGACCTATTCGCTTAGATCCCCCCTCTTCGCAGGACCCGCCGATGACCGACGCCACGCCCGCCACCCGCGCCAAGCTGCCGCTGCACTGGAAGATGGCCATCGGCTTCGGTGTCGGCCTGCTGGTGGGCCTCATCGTCCATGCGACGGGCCAGGGCGATGCGGCATGGGTCGATCAGGTAACGAAGTACGTCACCACGCCCTTCAGCAAGATCTTCCTCAACCTGATCTTCATGCTGATCGTGCCGCTGCTGTTCTCGGCGCTGGTCTGCGGCATCGCCGAGATGGGCGACATCCGCGCGCTCGGCCGGATCGGCTGGAAGACGCTGGCCTACACCATCGTGCTGTCGGCGGTCGCCGTGCTGCTCGGCCTGGTGCTGGTCAACCTGTTCAAGCCCGGTGCCGGTGTCGATCCGGCGCTCGCGCAACAGCTGATTGCCGAGAACGCGGAACGCACCAAGGAAATCGTCGCCAGCGTCGGCACGCAGGCCACCGGCATGGACATGCTGCTGTCGATCGTGCCGGACAACGTGATCGGCGCGGCCTCCAGCAATGCGGCTATCCTGTCGCTGATGTTCTTCGCGGTGATGTTCGGCATCGGCCTAGTGCTGACGCCGTCGGAGAACACCGGCATCCTCAAACGCGGCATCGAGGGCGTGTTCGAGATCTCGATGACGCTGATCGGCCTGGTCATCCGCCTGGCGCCGTACGCCGTGGCCTGCTTCATGTTCAACCTGGCAGCGATCTTCGGCTTCGATCTGCTGGTGCGGCTGGGCCAGTACGTGTTCGTGGTGGTATTGGCGCTGGCACTGCACCAGTTCGTCAGCTATTCGGTGGCGCTGAAGCTGGCGGGCTACTCGCCGTTGAAGTTCTTCCGTGGTGCGCAGGAGGCGATGGTGATGGCGTTCTCCACCGCGTCGAGCAACGCCACGTTGCCGACCGCGCTGCGCGTGGCCGACGAGAAGCTGGGCCTGCCGCGCACGGTCTCGCGCTTCGTGCTGACCGTGGGTGCCACCGCCAACCAGAACGGCACCGCGCTGTTCGAGGGCGTGACGGTGATCTTCCTGGCGCAGTTCTTCGGCGTCGACCTGTCGCTGGGCCAGCAGTTCATGGTGATGCTGGTCTGCATCCTGGGCGGCATCGGCACCGCCGGAGTGCCGTCCGGCTCGCTGCCTGTGGTGGCGCTGATCTGCGCGATGGTGGGCGTGAACCCCATCGGCATCGGCCTGATCCTGGGCGTGAACCACTTCCTCGACATGTGCCGCACCACGCTGAACGTCACCGGCGACCTGACCCTGGCCTCGCTGGTGGCCAAGGGCGAGAAAGCGGCGAGCTAGACAGCCTGTAGGCGGACACTGCGTTGCTTAGCTTCGAGCACCGGCCGATGTCCGCTTATGGCCGAAAGTCGCCTTCGGAACATTTTGATCAACATTCATCCACTAATCACCAATCCCATCGGTCTGCGCGACCTCGACTTGGGAAATTGAACCAAATGGATCGGCGTGTTCTGTCCGATCTCGAGACAAAACTGACTAGTGAGGCACTGGACATCAGGTCTGCAAGTGAGGTTGGCTGCCAGAAATGCCATGCAGAGCCACTGGAATGGTGAAGTTGGTCGTCAGTGAGGTTCAAATTTTTCACGCACCATGCTTTTCTTGCGCTAGTGTACTTTTTATGAAGAGGTACGGTTTTTATCAAACGATGTGCTTTTTTTGCGGCGATGCACTTTTTATGAAAAAGCACAGTTTTCTGCGCGCAAGGTCTTGTTTTTCGAAAGTTACATTTAGCTATTGCATTGCATAAAAATTCTCGTATCGTCCGGTCATGTCCGGACTAAACGTGTCGAATGAAGTACTCCACGCAAGCTCAGTTGACGAGCTCGCTGCGTTGATTACTGCAAGAAGCGGCCCTTTCATACGAGTAGCAGATGCGTGGCATCTCCTTTGCTATCCATCTTTGGATGCTGCAAGGAAATCAGCAGCACGGAAACAAACACCGATCGAATTCCTGACGCTTCCCGGTCGTCGTGGCCAATATCTCCGAAGCATCGATCTGGCAGCTTGGCTATTCACAGCACAGACTCCTGCTGGCGAACGGAATGATAAAAATCAAGTTCGATAGACCCCAAACTCAAAAAAAGGAGAATGCGAAAATAGACCTGTCTCCCGAATAGCAAAAGGGCCTGAGTTCTAGCTCAGGCCCCTTTGGGTTTTGTCTGCGTTCGACGGCTGACAAGAGCCACGTTAAACCGTGAGCAACTTACCTGTCAATAGGTAGGAATGGGTCTGTTTGCGCCAAGAAATCATGGTGCGATCTTCTTTCTCGGCATCAACTAGCGGGTGGCTCCCGGGCGCTCGATTGCTGCTTGCTCGACATCAGCGTCCCTGCGCAAAGAATCAGTTGGTCAATTAGATGACTGACTATGGGTACATACGGGTGCTACCCGGATACCGCGCACTAACGCCAAAGGGCGTGGAATGCGTTGAAGAGGTTCTCTCAGGCGTGCCTGTGCGCAGCGTTGGAGAAAAGTCGCTACTGAGCATGAGCGGTGGATACTCGAACCCAAAGTACCGTCACCAGAAAGAGTACGAATCGAGAGGGTGCGAGAAGACATTTATCCTCACATCTATCCTTGACCCAAATGTTGTGGACATCTTTCCACAGCCCACAAAGCTAAAGGTTGTACGACACGACAGGACTGGGCGTCAGCGGCTGGGAGAGTACGTTCCAGATTATCTCAGCTGTAATGTAGATCGCTTTGCATTCGTAGAATGCAAAAATCTTGAAAAGCTTAAAGCAAATGCTGATTCCATGCAGGACTGGGAAGGCTGTGAGGAACGAGGCTGGAGATATCTGCCTGGCGAAAAATCTGCCGCCGAACTCGGGATGGACTTTCATACTTACTACCCCGAAAAGCACACAAAAGCGTACTTGGCTAACTTGCAGATCATTGCTCAAATTCCTCCCGATGATCTGTTGGGAAAGAATCCGGGAGTATTAAAAAGGATCAAGTTGCTGCTGCAAAAGCGCCCACATACTCTCGAAGAGCTATGCTGTGCATACGATGCGGTAACTGGCGCATTTGTATACCAAGGAATCATGCGTAATGAGTTCTATGGGTTGCTGCATCACCAGCAGTTCGACAAAGACTTTCTCATCTTCGCAACCAAGGAAGAGGTGAAGGGTCATGAGACTCAGATTCGGCTATTGTCTGGATGCGGGAACGGCGTGTCGGGGCCCCTTCATGAAAGGCTGCTGCGGTGTTCTCAAACCGAACTTGACCTGACAAATAGTGCAAAGTCCAGGTATGAAGAGCGCAGAGCAGCTTGTCTACCTAAGAATGCGACGGACTATCGCGATGAGGCAAAGCTAAAGGAAGCAAAGAAGGAAGGTGCCCCAGAGCTTGCGGCCTTTGTTCGCCGTGTTGGAGATAGGGGTGGTGAAGGAAATCGACTTCCAGAAGATGTAAGACAACGCATAGCAGACCATGCGGAGAACTACCTCAGGAAAAACGGAGTTCCAAAACTTTCAAAAATAAGGGGCGATCTGACCGTAGATTTCGAGGAAGATGGTTCCTACATTCCAGCTCCCGAAACACAGCGGCGGATAATTCTTGAGAAGCTTTCCCAAGAGAAGATCGCGTTCCTTTCTGGTGGGAAACGGGCGTTCCACGCCGCCCGTCCTATGACCGATGGACGTGATGCAAACCCAAGAATTCATGCGCAGGGTTTGATAGCACATATAGACGGAGTCTATGGGGACGCACTAACCCGGCCGGACGAAGAGGCGATGTACCTACGTCCAATCTTCTACCCATTGATAGCCGAGTCGGGCAAGATTCTTGGCCGCGGAGTAAAAATTGCGCGACCAAGTAGCATAGCTATTCTTATGGGTTTCCGAGATTGCTATCTACGAAACGGATATCTTCCAACTGAGGTCTTTCACGATTGGGGTTCAGAGAATGTGAACCGGGTCGTAAGAGAGGCGACCGCGTACTTCGGTTGCGGATACGCCCAGCGCCCAGTTGGAGCGCCAAGATTCGGCGCACTCGTTGAGTCTTTCAACGCATCGTTCTCGTCATTCCTGCAGACCTTGCCAGGCGGCATGTACTTTGATAAGTGCGGGAGGTCCGCAGATGGAAATAAGAAAGCAAGAACAACGGCAGCGAACCACCTTGAGCAGTACATTCGTGATGCAGATCATTATATGTTCGAGATTTGGCCAAATCTCCCCATCGGGGCAAGCAATAAGACACCGAATGAAAATCACGAACAGTCACTGATAATTCATCCTTATGCTGTGAAGGAGGTGAAAGACGATGCGCTGGCTCGATACAAGACGTCCTATCCACTAAAAGGAAAGAACTTCAATTATCAAAGAGGTTTTAGATTTGGAGGAGTGAGGTACGCGTCGAGAGATATGCCGGCTCTTCTGAGTCGAGGGGAAAAGCCGACGGGGCCGCGATTAGATTGCATGGATCCATCAATGATCCACGTTATGACGAAAAATGGACCTACCACCCTATATAGCCTGGAGACGTCACGAATCCAGGGCCTTGATGTTGCGCAGCGCCTAAATGAGCAGAAATCAATCCTCACTTACAGTACGTCTGCAAAAGACAATCAAAACAAAAGAAATGCAGAAGAAGCAAGGCTAAGGCGAGACTCAGAAAAAGTGGCTGCAGCGATTGCTAGCGCATCCATGGGGAATAGCGGCCCTGATCAAGCGAATGAATTTGATGACTGCCCAGATTTCACGCAGGCAATGGAAACAACTTTGCCGACCTTGGGGCGAATTTCTGGTGCAGGAAAATAGGAGCTCGCATGATAGTAAGCCGCATGCCAATATTTTTGTACGAAGAGTCTAAGCTGGCATACAGACTGTGCGTCAGCTTTGCAAAAAGTGCAGAACCAGGATCTATTGCTTTCGTTGTTGGGCCAGGAGGATGCGGAAAATCAAGCCTCGCAGAGAATTTGCCTAATGAAGTGTTCGGCAATAGAACTACTTGGCCCATGGGAAAAATTCCAGTCGTAAATGTGGTGGCTGACAATGGAGATAGGGGTTTCTTCACAACGAAATCATTGATTGAAAGTTTTCTTAAAGAAGTGATGAGTCCATTCGATGTGTCAGAGTCAGATGTCGCGAAGTGGGATGTTCCAGCGGATATAAGACAAGCTGTGGCCAGCATACAAAGGGGTGCACGCGATGCATCCGAGACAAAGTTAAGAAAGGCATTCATAGGAATTGCAATCAAGCGAGAAGTAAAATTGATCTTGATTGATGAGGCGAACTTATTGGTTCTTACACAGAGTGGGCGTGTCCCTACAGACTACGTAGAAAGCATTAGATTGCTAGCAATGCGTATCGGATGCGCCGTAATTCTTCTTGGTACCGTTGATATGCTTCAACTGATGGGGCACTCAGGGCAGTTAAACAGACGCAACTTGGACATACATGCTGAAAGAATGCGTTGCGAAACTGAAAAGTCTAAGCTTGAGTTCCTATCCTTTCTTGCGGAGCTTGAAAAGATAAATAGTCTACCTAACGGCCTTCTAACTGAGCATGCTAGCGATATCTATTCGGCAACCTATGGAATCCCTGGAGAAATAATTGGAGCTTTAAAGCGTGCCGACATTTATCGCGAAGCAAACGAAGCGGAGACCATGGATTGGGAAACTATTAGGAAATCATTTCACAACAAGATCAAACGCCTCCGAATGAAAGCCGAGGCTGACTTGATACGGGCCGTAATTGAAGGTAATCCACTATCGAAACATCAAAAAGATGCGTTGAAGCAACAGGGACGGCGCAATCGAATAAATCCGCAGCGCCTTTCCGTTGGCGAGTAGTATGTCCGTACTAGTTCTTCCAGAGATACACGGCTTAGGCACTCCTCAGGCTGAGTCGTTGCTATCTGTTCTCCATAGAACTGCCGACATCCATCAAGTTCACTTGAGAGATGTGTTGGCGCTAATGAACTCTTTAGAAACTGGCGGTACGGGTCGCCTTAGGCCTGTCAGTTGCTATAAGAGCCCTGCACAGTTCGT
>Ga0075160_10002037_pt1 | contig 12210 bp, 14 predicted proteins | sample JI91814C2DNA_FD_70969 | JGI IMG/M metagenome (GOLD analysis project Ga0075160, IMG submission 70969) | Wastewater effluent complex algal communities from Wisconsin, to seasonally profile nutrient transformation and Carbon sequestration -... | ecosystem: Engineered > WWTP > Effluent > Algae...
CTGGTGCCAAGCGTCACGCTCTGGATCGATCGCACGCCCTTGTCACCCGCCGCCAGCTGGAAGGGCACCACAGTGCCCGCCACCGCCGTAGCCGGGAAGCTCGCGATCGTCGCCGTCGCGCCCGCGTTCCCGTCGCTGTCGGTATAGCTCGCCGTCGTGTTGGTCACCGCGCCCGCGTTGGTGGTCGCGGTGGTCACCAGCAGCCCAAACGCAACGCCCTCTCCATTCGTCGACCCGTTCAGGTCCCGCGCCGGCAAGGCCACGCTGTTCACGGTCTGCGCCGTCGTCGTGGTCAGCGTCAACCCGCTCGCGTACCAGAGAAGATCCACCAGCCAGATTCCACCAGTCACACTCATTGAACCCGAGAACCCGGTGAGGTAGATGCCGCCGCTTCCCGCGTTGGCAAAGGGCAGGCACCCGCCGAACGTGTTATCGAGAACCGCTCCAGTCAGGCCCGGCGTACCCGGTGCCCACGCGCCGGGAAAGCCCGTCGCCGCGTGGTGCGAGTGGAGAACGCCGATAGCCTCCATCGCCGCGCCAACCTTGAGGATCGACACCGCACGGCCCGCCGTTCCCGCCACTTCGCTCGCCGTGGTCTTGCGCCGCCCGTAGGCGTCCAGTGTGAACCACCCTTGCCCATCGGTGTAGCAGAGGGCTTCGCCAGCCGCGAGCGTTACGTCGGGAGTCAGTTCGTATTCCGTGCCGCTCACGTCTTTCTGTGCCGTCACCACGTTTGCAGCAGCACCCGCGTTGCGGATCGTGATTTCCTTCACCTGCCGCTGAGTGGACGACGCGGGGGCCGCGATGAGCGTGGTATCGGTTGCACTCGAAATCGTCGTGTTCGTGGATCCGGGCGTAAACGCCGACGTGGTTATGTCAACCCACGACGCGACAACGTGAATGGCCGAAGTGCTCGACGTGACGAGTTCGAGAGAGTGGGTTGTGTCTGTCAGTAGAAGCATTGCTAGACCCTCAAAGAAGCACGCGCCAACACCTGAGCCTGTGACAGTCCGCCGCCGCCGCCCGTCGCCTCAATCGTCAGCGTCGATCCCGCGCCCGCGTCCGTCAACGTGATGCCGCTACCTGCCGTCAGAACGCGTTCATTGGTCAGCGTTCCGTCCGTCGAGAGAACCACGTACTCAGCGCCCGTCGGAGCACCGCCGCCACCACCCGCGCTAGGCCGCTGGAACTTCACAGCGAAACCTCCGTCGGAATGTCGGACTTGCGAGCGGTTACCATCACGTCCAGATACGACGCCGCGCCCTCTCCGGTCGTCACGTCGAGCACGATGTACGGGCCGACCACGCCGAGCAACCCGCTAGACCGCGTGGCCGTGTTCAACGTGACCGCGGTGGCGAAGTCCGTGAAAGGTCCGCTGACCGAGTGCCCGTACCGCACCTTGATCGCCGCCGTTGCAATCGTGCCCGTGGTCGGTTGGATGGTCACCGAAAACACATCGAACCCGCCCACGTTGACGATGACGACGTGTTGCGCCGCGTCGTGCAACAGGCCCGTGTACTGCGCCTCGCAACCCTGAAACAACTGGGTCATGTAATCCCCCCGTCCGTCGTGCCGGTTGCGCCGCTACCACTCCCGCCCGCCGAGTTGTCCGGGTCGCCGTCGATCGGCGGAAGGTCGATACCACGCCGAGCAACCACGCCGCGCCGGTTCGGTTCGATGAGCGGATCGACCGCCGCGCCAGGTGCCGCGCCGCACGACGCGAGAGCGGGCGGTTCGTAGAAGTGCCAGCGAAGATCGTTCCCGATGATGACGCCCGGCACGCTGCACCCTTTGAGCCTCAACGCGTCCAGCACTTGGAGCGGTCCCCACAATCGAACCTGCGGGGTCTGATTTTTGAAGGTGAGAATCGCGCCGTTGATCGACACGTCGATCGTGTACCGCACGCTGTCGGTTGTGTACCCGAGCGAACCGTCCGCGAGCGGTACTTGCCCGTCAACCTCGGTGATCTTGCCCTCGACGTATTGCGCGGTGGAGTTGTTCACAGCGGCACCATGCCCGGCAGCGATCGCCACCCGTCGGGGTCATTCTCGAAAGTCTGGATCAGCACGGCCTCAGGTATCGCGCGCGCGTTCTGGTTCGCTACCAAGTCCATCACCGTGAACGGCTTGCGGATCGTGATTGATCCGTTGGCGTTCACGATGCCCTCGCGCGGTGCGCAGATGTACCCGTACTGGCGACCCGTGCCGGGGTCGGGTACCGGCGAATCCGGGAACACAACCAGCGTGGATTCGGTGGGCGTGATCGTCGTCCCGCGGTCGAGTTCCCACGTATACGTGATGAGGAACCGCGTTTGGTCTTTGCTGTCCTGCTCCACGCTCGCGCCGAGGAACAGGTATTTCGTACCGCGGATCGTGTGGATGCGGTGGTCTTGCGCCGCGATCACGTCCAGCGTCGAAGTGTCGTCCGATTCATAGGACACCTTCAGCGAACGCCGCACGCGCCGCTCGGCAACCTTCACCGTCTTCGCATCCCAAACGATCGCGGAGTCTTCGTTGTCACCCGTCCGCGTGGTGATCGTCTTCAGGTACGCGAACGGCACATCGACCGTTTCCTTCGCGTAGGACCACCCGAAGAACGGCACGTCCGGCAAGGTGTCAGGGTCACGCTGCCGACGCCCGCCGCGGAATGACGTATACGTAGCCGTCACGACGTACAGCGTGTTCCCGTTCGTGCCCTGAATGTCTACGCGGTCCAGAGCCGCGAACGGGTAGCCGGGGAAGACTCGCGAATCTTCCAGCGCATCGAAAGCGATCTTCGCGGCCTGTTCGTTCTGCGCTTGCAGCACGCGGAACACCCGCGTTCCCGCAAGGTGCCCTTCCTCATCTCTGGAAAACTTCCGGCTATCAATGAGTTCAGCGATGGAGGCCATTAGCGGTTGTCCCCCACTTTGTCGATGAGCGTTTGGATCAGAGCGCCGACGCGGTTGATGCCAACCTCTAGACCGGACGTGTTGAAGAGTCCGTTTATGTCGTTGCGGAGTTGGGCGAACTGCTCGCGTTGCGCCTGCATACGCGCGCGGTCACGCTGGGCGTAGTAGTCCTCAACGGCGGCGTAGTCTTCCATCAGCTTGCGGATGGAGTCGCGGCGTTCCTGCGCGATCTTCTCGTCGGCTTCTTTCGCCAGCCGTACCCGCTCCTGCTCGGCGATGAAGTCGTCGCCCTTGCGCTTGTTGAGCATCGCATCCTGATACGTGCGGAGCGATGCCAAGCGGTCTTCGCGTTCGGTCTGTAACTCGACCATGCGCGCCTTGCGCTCGCGTTCGAGCGTATCGCCGGTGATCTTCTTTCCGGCCTTGTCGGCTGCGTCGATCTTCATTTGGTACAGCGTGTTCTCCGCTGTCATGCGATCTTGGAACGCGTCTTTCAGTGCCGTCGCCTCAGCGTCCGGATCGAACGTGCCCGGTAGCGGGGTGTTCTGCAAAGCAACAAGCGAGTTTCCAACCTTCTGAATCTCACGGTTTGCAGCCGCCGCCGCGATTGCCTTCGCGTTGAGCGCCGCGCCAATCGCCGCAAACGCCGCAACCACGCCACCGACCAATCCAATGACCGAGTAGAACGAACCGATGATTCCGTTGATCGCACCAACCGCCAGCCGGGCGGGGTTCGTCATGCCCTTTAGGCTTTGCGTGAAACCAACGGCCTTCGTCTCTGCCTTCGCCGCCGTGTCTGCTACAGCGGTCTGCGCCGCGGCCTGTGCCATGCTTGCCGCGGTTGCCACAGCCGCCGCGTTCTGCGTGGACTTCGCACGGTCACGCGCGATCCTATCGGCCCGATCCGCCGCGTCCGCCGCGTCGATCTGCGCCTTACGTTCCAACGATTGAAGCGCGGCCATGTCTTGCAGCTTGGCCTGATACCGGTCGGAGTCGTCCGCCGGAACCGCCGCCGCTGCGGCCTTCTCGGTAGCAATGACCGACGCTACCGTCTTCTCTTTGGCCGCGGATAGACCGGCATCGAGCTTGGAGGTATCAGCCCCAAGTTCGACGTTTGCCCTGCCGATTGGTCCGCCTTCAGTCGCCACGGTTCATCCTTACGCGGTGGTGATCGGGCCAAAGATCCGCAACGTGCCGGTGATCGTGATCGGCTGCCCGACGTTCACCGCAATGCGGATGGACTTCAGATACGCCTTGATCGTGTAGCTTCGCGGGCCGGTCGATGACGTTGTGATAACGATGCTTGGGGTCAGCGCCGTAAGGTCAAAGCTCGGCACAGGCCACGCCGTAGCCGTGCCGGGCGCGGACGACGCCGGGGCCACGCGGAGCGGGTCATACGTATCGCCCTGCGTTTCCGTGAGCGTTCCCGAGCCCGAGTACGTGTACGCGAGCGTCTGCTTATCCGCCTTGCGGATGGTGTGGCCCAGCGTCTTGTAGTTGATCGACCCACTAAGCGTGTGGTTGTTCGTCGCACCCTTGAAGAGTTGGAAGATTGCCGCTACGCCCGTCGCGTTCGCCGCCGCGGGCAAGGCCGGAGCCGCCGCGCCCGATGCTGTCGCGTTGAACCCGCCTCCCCAAGTGAAGATACCCGAAGGCATGTACTGCTTCACCGTCGGCGGAGTGGTCCCATCGAAGGCCGTGATTTCCTGCTCGCCAAAGTCCACGTCCATCGACCAATCCGTGACGAACGCAACCGCCGTCCCGTTGTACGTCACCAATCCGGTGTTTCCCATCAGCGGTGCGGACTTGGGATACAGCCCGCTAAACGACGCGGTACCGCTCATCAGGCCCGACAGCTTCTCAGCCGCCGACCCGCTGCCAGACAGCTCCGAAATGTCCGTCTCGTCCGCGTCGATGTTGAGGGTGAGTTCCGTCACCTTCAGCATGTCGATGAGGTACTTTAGATCGGTCGTAGCGGTTACGCTTGTGATCGTTGCCGTTGCGCCGTTGAGAGGATTCGCCATGATTCAAACTCCTAAGCGTTCGTCGCTTGCTTGGACAGACGCCCGCTGAAAGTCAAAGTCGCCTGGTTCACTTCTATCGTGTCGCTTGGTCCGATGCTCGCGTTACCGAGCGTGAGTTTCCCGCACGCCGTTCCGAGTACGTTGGAAGATCCGATCGACGGCAACGCGAGCGTGTGGTTGTGGAGCCCGTAGGTAGGCGTCTGGTTCGTGCCGGTCGAAAGCGTCGAGTCACCGATGAGCCGGTCGATCACGACTTCCAGCCGGTCCGTGCCGAATGAGTCGCGGTCGAATACCGTGATCGTGATTTCGCACGGGCCTTCTAGCCCGTCAAAGAAGTGCTCGCCGTTCACGTCCACCGAGTACACCAGATACGGGAACGCAGGGGCCTGCGGGCTTGCCTTGCTGAACGATGCACCGCCAGCAAGGGCCGAAGTCCAAGTGCCAGAGAAGAGCGTGGTATCCGCTTGGAGTCTGGTGAGCAGTGCGCGGGCGACAACGGCGGGATTCATGCTGGCACCACCTTTACCGGGAAGCCGGACTTCGCGAGGGCCTTCGTCGTGCCGATCGCGAACACGTTCGTGAGTCCGGGATTACCGCGCGCGCGCGCGAGGGCCGGGGCCATGAAGGGCCGCTTCGGCATCCTGATCGACCGCTTCAGCACGAACACGGGTTGATCCTTGCGAACAACCGTCTTCCGCTTGCCATCCGCGCCCGTCACGTACTGCTGAGTCCGGACGCCAGCATCGCCCACCAGCAAGGCCTGTTTGCCGAACATGGGGATGATGAGCCGCATCGGATAGGACCGCAGGGACTGCATCCCCTTCTTCTCATGCAGCCGCCGCGCGGCATCGTTCACAGGCACCGGCAGGAACCGCACGTTCTTCGCGTGGATCGGCTTGCCGTTGTTGCCCGTCTCATGCACCCACCCGTAGAACGCACTTGATCCGACGATCGCCGACAGCTTGCCACTGGCTTGGACTTGGATGCTGTTGCGCAGCATCCCGCGCTTGTTGGCGGGAGGCATACCCGGCGGGCTGGACTTGTAGCGACCGCCGCCGATGCTGCGCTTCACGTCGTCTTTGACCACGACGCCCATCGACATAGCGCCAGCCCCGCACGCGGTCTTGACCGCCTGCACAAAGGGACCGAGGTTGGACCAATCGAACTTGGGCACTATGAGTTCCTAAACACGTTCACCTGAAACACCACACCGTTTGAACAAAGGTCGATCGGTTCGCCGTCAACATCCCACACCACACCGTCAACCGTGATCGTCGAAGTCTTGGTGATGATCGACGCTATCGAAGTGCCGTCCGTCGCCGTCGCGCCTAAGAACACGCGGCCCAGCGTCGTCCCCGTGGCCCGCTTGAAGATTGCCGACTCGCCCGACGTTGCGAGTTGCAAGTTGCATTTCGCCGTGTACGTCACTGAGTCCGTCGTCTCCCACGCGCCCGATGTTTCCTGCGTGGAAAGCCGAACGGTTAGCGTCGCGGTCTGCCGCAGGAACCGCGTAGGTGACGGCATCGAGCTTTGCGGGGTGATTGTCACAGGCCAGCCCCCGATCGGTACGGGCCGAGTAGATCGGCCTGCGCCACCGCGGCCTGATCCGCCGTCGCATAAGACACGCTCCACTGCCCGAGGCTCTCGGACGCGATCCCGAGCGGGGTGCGCGCCGACGCGTTGAGCCCGTCAACCATCCGGCACAGCGCCATCTCAATATCGTCCGCCGGTGCCGCGTTGACGTACACCACAGTGCAGCGCCCGAAGTTCGGTTGCCAGGACCAATCGGAAATGCTTTCGACGCCCGTGGATTCGTCGTAGAACGTGCGCCCGTTGCCGTACCCGTTGAAGCTCACCACGCCCGTAGCGGTATCGACGTGGTAGGTGGTCGAGTCCAGCGCCGTGCCCGCGGTGTTGTCACCGAGGATCGGCGTGATGCTGGTGATGCTGGTGATCGGCCATTCCTTGAGCGTGAGTTGCGAGGCGTCCACGTCGTGAATCTCCGTCCGCGTTGCCGACTCGAACCCGTCCGTGAGCGATCGCCCGCAGTACCGACGCATCGCGACGTGTGCGTAGTCGATCAGCTTCTGTAACCGCGAGTCGTCACCCGTGCCGGTGATGCCCGCCCAAACTTTGTACTCGGCAAGGGTGAGAATCGCCACGACGCCCCCTTAGTTGAGAGCCATAGCCATGAGTTCGATGGTCGTGCTGCCCGTGACCGACGCCGCGGTTTCCGTCAACGCCAGAATCCACTTCGCGCCGAGCAGGTCCGTCCCCGCAATGTCGTAGCAGTCCGAGTAGCGGTAGGTGGCATCGCAAATCTTGTCCGCCGTCGCCGCGGTCGTGAGCGTGAGTGTGATTCCTGTTCCTGTTGACGTTCCCGAGTCGATGCGCCGGAAGATCACGCTGCCGTCGTTGAGGAACGCACCCGTGCTTGGCGTGAAGCTCGCATCCGGCCCGTAGACCGCATAGAGCCTGACGACAGGCGACGTTGCAACAGCGGTCGTCGCCGTCGCATATCGCGCCATGATGAGCAGGCGGGTAGTAGCGGGATGCACGCGCGCCGGAACAGCCGGACCGCCGTACGTCGCCGGGCTCTTCAGGATGGTCGCCGATTCCGCGGCGGTTACCAAGTTGCTGTGGATGATCGACCACGACCCCTTCACGCTCGCGGGGTAGGTCACGTCGCCGCCTTGCATTTCCGCGCCCAGCTTGGTTTCTGCCGCCATGTTGCGTTCTCCGGTTGGAAAGCACGGCGCACCCTTCCGGGCACGCCGTGATGAATCACAGGATCAACTGCTCATTCAACCCGCGCTCGGTTGCGCTGGTCGGAGTAATCTCCGCGCGGGTCAGGATGCCCACCGCGGAGATGAGGGTTGCGCCAGCGCCGCCGGTCGCCACCGTCGAGATGAACCGCTTGCGCTTGCGCAGGTCGATGAACGCCGCGAGCACGTTGTTATCGCCAGCCGCGGCGGTCGGAGCGGTGAACGCGCCGCCGGTGAAGTCGGCCTCGCTCGCCGCGGTCGTGTCTGACTCCTGAAGTTTCAGGGTCGTCATGTTCGCGGCCACGTTGCCGGTGGAAACGATGACCGTGAGGTAGTCGTAACCGAGGCAGTCAACCTCAACGTCCGTCACAGTTGCGCTCGTCGCGTCGAACGGGCGGATCATCTGAACAATCTTCGCGTTCTGCATGTCAATGGCCATGTGTGCTTCTCGCTTTCTGCGGGGAGTACCCCGCTGGATTTCTGGTGATTAGGACGCGGCAGTGATGAGGCCAACAACCGGGCCGGGGATACGCAGCGACGCGGTAGCGGACACGTTGCCCGCATCGTGGACGGTGACGCCGACGCGGTTCACGCCGCGGAACGCGGTAACGTCTGCCGTGAAGTTGTCGCCGCCGGTGTCGGTCGCGAGCTGGAACCCGCCCGTCACTTCCACAGCCTTCGCGGCTTGGTTGAAGTCGCCGTAGATCGCGCACACCTGTGAGTTTCCTTCCACGCGCGGCATCACCTGGGCGAAGACCACTTCGGCACCGAGGAACTTGGCGGTCATCACGCCGTCCTGAACTTCGGTAGCGGTCACGCCGCCGACGCCGTAGCCGACGCGCACGCAGGTGTTGTAGAAGAACTCCTTGTGCATCACCCACTTGCCGCCGGTGACATAGGAGGGCGTGCGACCCATGACAGCGATGAAGTCGGTGAGCGTGAGTTCGCTGTAGAGATTGCCGGAGCCGACCACCAGACCAGCGTTGTTGGCCACGGTGGCCGAGCTGAACAGCTTGGAACGGAACCCGGTGTGACCGCCGTAGGTGCTGGTGCCGTCGCCGTTGAAGACCGCTTCGTCTTCCTTGTCAGCCATCGCGTACGAGATGCGGCGGGCGACCCAATCGCCGAACGCGATCGCCGAATCGTTGAGCAGCTCATTCGAGACGCGTGTGATCGCGGTCATCTTGTTCGCGGTCACGCTGACGTTGTTTCCGGTCGGGTTGCTCTCGGTGATGTTGCCGCCTTCACCGGGCCAGTAGACCGTGACGCCGCCGGTGTCGCGCGGCATGTCCACTTTGTCACCCTTGATCGGGATGAACGACAGCACCTTGCGGGCCGCGCCGCGAAGCTCGCGGAGTTCGATCAGGGTCGGAATGAACATGTCCGGAACCGAGAACCCGCCGCTGGTGTTCGTGGTGGTGATGTTCGCCTTGACGGCCATGTCGGCAACGTCGCGCATGCGCTTGGTTGCACGGCCCGGCATCAGGTTCGTAACGAGCAGCGACCCGAAGATTTCAGCCTCTTCGGAGGACGAGAACGCCGTCTCGTTGCGGCCCTTCTTGGCCTTCCGATCGTACGACTTTGCAACCGCGTTGCCGATCTTGAACGGTTGGGGAACGTGCGGGTCGTCGTCGTCCGTTCCGCCGCCGGTCATCGCGGCGGCGCTCGCGGCCTTGCGAGCCTGATCGCGGAGCTTCGCGTTCTCGGCCTTCATCGCGTCCACGTCAACCGACGGGACGACGAGCGGCTTGCGCGCCTTGCTCGCGGTCGCCTTGTGCGCCGCGTCAAGGTCGATCGCCGTACCGTCTTCGCCAACGAGGTTGAAGTCCGCTGCAAACGCCTTCACCGCGGCAAGGTCGGAACCATCGCCGGTGAAACCGTTTGCCGTCAAAACCTTGACAATCTTCGACCAGTCCATAGCACAACTCCTGTAAGTGAGAAACACCTACCGGGACGCTGTGCCGGGTGGCTCAGGTCACATGACCGGGCACCCGTGGACTTTGCCGCGATACTTGAAACCTCCCGCGAACGTTACCGCTCAGCGGGAAGGCGAAAGGTCAGGGACTCAGCAGAACGATAGTACGCTTCGGCTTGACGGGAGATTGTAGCGCCTTCGTGGCCTCCGCCGCAACTCCCACCGCTTGGCACTCGCCGTTCATCGGGATTGCGGTGTAGCTGATTTCAATGAGCCGCGAGGTACGCGTGATGATCTTCGCGCCGGGGTACTTCTTCGCTTCGTCCGGTGTGGGTGCGCCCTTGCTGATCCGCTCCACCACAACCGAGTAACCGACCTGGTACTCCGACGCCAGCGCCTGCACCCAATCACGCATGGCGTTACCGGGTGCGCCGATCAGGACCGACGTACAGATGATCCCCTTCGGCGTGATCTTGAGGTTGCGGCACTTGCCGACGCAGCTCAGAATGTCGTAGTTGTGATCCACAAACATAGAGCGGTTGGTTGCGAAGTACGACACAATGTCGATGCCGTCCGGCAGGATCACTTCCCGTTCCAAGTCCACGGCGTCCGTCGTCGCGTAGCCCTCGATCTGGAACGGCTGGCCCTTGCTGGGCACGCCCGCCGACGTGTTCGGTTGTGCAAACGCCTTCACGGCAAGGTCAACGCCCGCGTACCGCTTGGTCGCCCGCTCGCGTAGGGTTGTGATGTAGTTCTCCCATTTCATTTCGGCATCTCCTGTACGGTCGTGTGCAGACAGTTGCAGTTCGGGTGCAAGTCGCACGCGGCCATGATCGGGCGGGACATGGTGTAGACCTTCCCGTCCGTGCCCACGATCGTCGTCCCAGCCGGGAAGAACGGTTCATCAATCGGCGTCACCACGCCTTGCAGCGCCGCCGCCGCGCCCTCGCACAGCCCGCAGGGGTTGCCGGAGAGGAGCCATTCCTTGCCCTCGAAACCTAGTTCCTTCGCCTGTGCGAGTGACCCGTTCTGGAACGCCCGCGCCGTCTCGGTCCGCGCGATCGTCTCGGCACGCGCCAAGCTCACCTCGGGCACGCGGTCGGTCAACTGCTGCTGGATTTCATTGATCGTCGCGCCCTTCGCGAGCCCGTCGTCAATCACGGTCCGCATCTGATCGGCCATCGTTTCGGTAACGCCCTTCACCAGCTCGAACGTGTAGCCTTGCACGTACTCGCGCGCGGCCTCGGACGTGAGCGGTTCGGTATCGACGCCCACCGTGTCGATCATGTCCACAGCGCCCGCGTTGAACGCCGCCGTGATGCTCGCCCGCAGAACGCTCTCCAGTTCCGCACTTGCCAACTTGGAAATATCGAACGACCCATCGGGACCGATGCCAGCGATGCCGCGGGTCAGTGCGTCGTTCGCCCAGTCCTGCACCGCCCGGAAGATACGCGCCTCGATGGGGTCGCTTGTGTCCGCGGCCTTGTGCGCGCACCCGCAGGAACAGAACGCGCCCCACCGCTGAACGTGGATCAGTTCAACCTTACCCGCTTTACGGCCAAGTCCGGCAGCGTTTCCGCGAGCCTTTGCGCCGGGGTCATTGCCAGCGTCTTTGGATCGCGGATCGCCTCCATCATCAGGTGTACCACCTTGCCCGCGTCCACCGTTAGGCGGATTGCCGCCTGCTTGCGTTTCTGTGCTGGACTGATTCGTACCACTTGGGGCCTCCGGGGTGAAGTTGCGTAGCGGGTTGAACACGCGATCGAGCGTCTCGGTCGGGATCGCGGGGAACGCGGCCTGTGCGATCGCGTACGCCGTCTCGATGGGGATTTGGCCCGCCGATACCTGACTCGCCAGCGTGACGATGGACGTTACCTGTGCGCCGTTGAGCGCCGCCTGTGCCGCGTCTGCCGGGGCTTCGCCGGTCGGCTTGGCCTCGGGCTTCGCCTTCGGGTCAGGCGTTGCGTTCGGCGTTGCGTTACCCGTTGCGTTCGGCACACCAAGCCGCGCGATAGGCGAGCCCATCGTGTTGAGAGCGTCGTCCACCGGTTCAAGGTCCAGAGCCTCGCGGTATTCGTTGAGGTACACCGCGCCCGCTTGGAACGCAGCGCCGACCCGCACAGCCTCGGCGGACTTGTCTTCCTCCACGGGGTTCTCGTAAGCGAACCACATCGTTCCCGGCTCCACATCGAACATGGGCAACAGCCACTCCGTGAAGTCCTCGGCAACCCGGCACTGCCGCTCGTAAATCGCGCGCTGCCATTGCAACCCGCCCTCGGCGGCGTTGCTTTGAATGGCGTCGTTCATCTTCCATATCGGGTCCGGCACACCCGCCGCGCGGTATATCGCAGCCTCGGCCTGTTGCAAGCCTGGCAGGTAGTTCATTTCGTGGGGCTTGGTTGCGGACTGGACCATTTCCAAGTCTTGCACGACGAGCGCCTTACCAGCCGCGAGCGGCCCGCCCTTCGATCGCAACAGCGCCTCGGCTTGCTTGATCTTGTCGAGAGTCCAGTTGCCGGGGGCTTTGAACACAGACCCGTACTGCCCCGAGTTCCGCCAGCGTGCAAGCTCTGCCGTTACCGCCGCGTCTTCCAAGTCCGCATACCGCTCGATGGA
>Ga0075160_10002039_pt1 | contig 12197 bp, 12 predicted proteins | sample JI91814C2DNA_FD_70969 | JGI IMG/M metagenome (GOLD analysis project Ga0075160, IMG submission 70969) | Wastewater effluent complex algal communities from Wisconsin, to seasonally profile nutrient transformation and Carbon sequestration -... | ecosystem: Engineered > WWTP > Effluent > Algae...
GTCTTGCGCAGGCGCAGCAAGGACTGTGCGCTGGAACCACCAACCGGTGCGACCAGCGTGCCACCCGGTGCGAGCTGCGCGCTCAAGGCATCCACCAGCGACGCAGCAGCAGCGGTGACGATGACGCCGTCGAACGGCGCCTCCTCCGGCCAGCCGATGCGGCCATCGTCATGCTTGCTGCGCACCTGCAGGCCCAACGTGCGGAAGCGCTTGCGCGCGGTGCGCAGCAGGTCGCCGATGCGTTCGACGGTATAGACCTCGATGCCAAGCGCAGCGAGCACGGCGGCCTGGTAGCCGGAACCCGTTCCGACCTCCAGTACCCGCTTGGGCATGCCCTGCTGCAACAGCACTTCGGTCATGCGCGCGACCACCCACGGCTGCGAGATCGTCTGCCCATGGCCGATCGGCAGCGCGGTGTTCTCGTAGGCACGGGTGGCCAGCGCCTCGTCGACGAACTGGTGGCGCGGCACCGTGCGGATCGCGTTGAGCACGCGCTCGTCGGTGATCGCGTCGTAGCCCGGCGAACCGGCACGCAGCCAGTCGATGAGGCGGTCGCGCACGCGCTGGCCGGTGAGGCCACTGCCGATGTCGGCCGGCTGCAGGCGCATCCTTGCAATCACTTCGCGGGCTCCAGCGTGGTCGAGAGGCCACCGACCCAGCTCGCCACCTGTTCCAGCGCCTGGTAGCGGGTCAGGTCGACATGGATCGGGGTGATCGAGATATGGCCGGTGCGCACCGCATGGAAATCGGTGCCGGGCCCGGCGTCCTGCTCGATGCCCGCGGCCCCGATCCACCACCACTGGCGGCCGCGCGGATCCTGCTGCGGCGTGCACGCCTCGGCGCGATGGCGATTGCCGAGGCGACCGGTCTCGAAGCCGCGGACCTCGCCCCACGGCAGGTCCGGCACGTTGACGTTGAGGATGGTATTGGCTGGCAGCGGGTCGGTGCGCAGGCGCGCGATGATCTCCACCGCCGCCTTTGCCGCGGTCTCGTAGTGGCGGCCCTTGTGGTCGGCGGTCACCAGCGACATCGCCACTGCGGGCAACCCCAGGAAACGGCCTTCCATCGCCGCCGCGACCGTCCCGGAATAGATCACGTCGTCACCGAGGTTGGCGGTGTTGTTGATGCCGGAGACCACGATGTCCGGCTCCAGGCCGAGCGCCTCCAGCATGCCGGTCAGCGCCACGTGCACGCAGTCGGTGGGGGTTCCGTACACCTTCCACCTGTGCGCATCGAGTTGCACGACCCGGATCGGCGCGTCCAGCGTCAGCGAGTTGCTGGCGCCACTGCGGTCGCGGTCGGGTGCGACCACGATGACCTCGTGGCCGGCATCGCGCAGGCCCTGCGCAAGCGCGTGGATGCCGGGGGCGTCGACGCCATCGTCGTTGCTGACAAGGACCCGCATGGCGCTACGACATCGCTGGATTCTGCATGTGGCCATGATACCGGATCGATCACCGGCATCGCCCGCGCTTCGCGGTAACCTGCACCGATGCGCAAGGCTCCGCCCGAGATCGACGACCGCGACGACGCCGAACTGTTCCGCGCCGCGATCGGTGCCGACAGGGGCAAGGTCCGCGCCCTGCCGGAGGCGCCGCTACCTCCTTCGCCGCCCAAGCCGAAGCCATCGGCGAAGATGGCGCGCCGCGACGAGGATGCCGCGCGCAATGAGTTCCGCCACGCGGTGATCGCCGAACTGGAAGCCGGCGACGTACTCAGCCATCGGCGTGACGAGGTCCCGCCGCTGGTGCTGAAACGGCTGGCGCGCGGCGAATATTCGCCGCAGGAAGAACTCGACCTGCACGGCCTGCCGGCCCACGTCGCCGAAGCTTTGCTGCGCGAATTCCTGCGCGATTGCCGCACCCATGGCGTGGGCTGCGTGCGGATCGTGCATGGCAAGGGGCGGAACTCGGAAGAACGGCTGCCGGTGCTGAAGAACCTGGTCGACCGCGTGCTGCGCCATCGCGCCGACGTGCTCGCCTTCCACTCGGCCCCGGCGGCGCAGGGCGGGACCGGCGCGGTGCTGGCGTTGCTGGAGAAGCGCTAGACCGCGGCGGCGTCGGCGACCTCGCCCAGCTCGTGCAACACCGTGGTCGCATAGCAACCGGGCGGCAGCTCGAAGCGCAATTCCAGCGCACCCTCTTCGAACCAACGCCACGCCAATGCATCGGGTCGCAGGCGCAATGCACGGCGCTCGTGTTTCAAGCCGGCACGCTCCAGCCCGTTGCGCAGGCGGGTCGCGCTGTCGCCTCCGATCGCGGCCAGTTCAACATCGCGTGCAATACCGCTGCTGCGCAAGTCGCCCTCGCCCCACAAGGGCCCGGTGGGATGGATGTCGAACGCATCGAGCCGGGCTTGCAGTGCGTCGGTGAACGCCTCCGGCCCGAACACGCTGCGGCTGCCGTCGAGCATCCACACCTCGCCATCGAGCGCGACGTTCCAGGTGCCGGCCTCGACGCGGATGGCCAGCACCCGGTTGAACAGCTCCGAACGCGCCGCGGACAACAGCATCGAGCGCTCCTCGCGCTTGACCCGGCGACCGGCGAACATCGCCACCGCCTGCTGCACGTTGTTGCCGCCACGGCCGAAGCGTTGTTCGCCGAAGTAGTTCGGCACGCCCTGGGCGGCGATCGTCCGGAGCCGCGCTTCGACGGCTTCGCGTTCGGCTTCGACCTCGCGCAGCACCAGCACGAAGCGATTGCCCGCCAGCGCGCCGCGCGGCAGCTTGCGCGCATGCCAGGCATGGTCGAGCACGCGCAGGTCGTCGGATTGCAGGGCCTCGAAGTCGGGCGCGACCTTCTTCGGCAGCCACACGGTGAAGCGCTGCCGGGTCACCGCATGGCGGTCCTTCATCCCCGCGTACCCGATCGCGGATTCGTCCACGCCTGCCCACGCCGCGATGCGCCTGGCCGCGAACGCGGTGTTCATGCCACGCTTCTCGATGGTCAGCAGCAGGTGTTCGCCCGCGCCGCTGGCGTCGAAGGCCGGCACTTCCTCGACGAAGAAATCTTCCGCCGTCGTGCGGATCCGCGCCGACAGCGCGGGCGCACCGTGCGCGCGCGCGACCTCGCTCATGCGCGCACCAGCAGGCACACCGCCTGCGCGGCGATGCCCTCGCCGCGGCCGGTGAAGCCGAGTGTCTCGGTGGTCGTGGCCTTCACGCTGACACGGTCGATGTCGATGCCGAGGTCCGCCGCGATCGTTTCGCGCATCGCCATGGCATGCGGACCGACCTTGGGTCGCTCGCAGACCACGGTGAGGTCGCAGTTGCCGACCTTCCAACCGTGCTCACGGATGAGTGCATCGCAATGGCGGACAAAGGCACGACTGTCCGCGCCTTTCCAGCGCGCGTCGGAAGGCGGGAAATGTTTGCCGATGTCGCCCAGCGCCAGCGCACCGAGGATGGCGTCGCAGAGTGCGTGCAGGACGACGTCGCCATCGCTGTGCGCCAGCACCCCGCGCGCATGCGGCACGCGCACGCCGCCGAGCATCACGTGGTCGCCGTCGCCGAAGGCATGCACGTCGAAGCCCTGGCCGATGCGGAAGTCGATGTTCATCGCGATGCGCGCCCCAACAGGAATTCCGCCAGCGCCAGGTCGGCGGGCGTGGTGACTTTCAGGTTGTCCTCGCGGCCTTCCACCAGCGCGGGATGCAGGCCCAGGCGTTCGACCGCCATCGCTTCATCGGTCGCCACGACGCCGTCGTCCTCGGCCGACTGCAGCGCGCGCAGCAACAGGTCGCGACGGAACGCCTGCGGGGTCAATGCGCGCCACAGGCCATCGCGCGATTCCGTCCGCGCGATGCGTTTGTCGTTGCCCGCACGCTTCAAGGTGTCGCGCACCGGTGCGGCCAGGATCGCGCCATCGGTGCAGGCCGTCGCGGCGTCGATCAGCTTGCCGATGTCATCGGCCTGCAGGTTGGGGCGCGCGGCGTCGTGGACCAACAGCAGTTCGTCTCCAGCCACGCGGGTCGGCAATGCGTGCAATGCCGCCAGCACCGAATCGGCGCGCTCGCCGCCGCCGATGCACGCGATGACGGGCTTGCCCTGCAGCGACGTCCAGCCCGGCCAGCGTGCGTCATCGGAGGCAAGCGCGACCACCACGCCCTCGACCCCCGGATGCGACAGCAGGGCCTCCAGCGCGTGTTCGAGCAAAGGTTTTCCCGCGGCGTGAAGATATTGCTTGGGCACCTCGCCACCGAAGCGGCGGCCGCTGCCGGCGGCCGGCACCAGCGCCCAGCTCACGGACTGGCAGCCGGTGCCGGTGCAGGCGCGGCAACACCGGCCGGCGCGTCCTCGACCACGCGATAGAACGTCTCGCCCGGCTTGACCATGCCCAGCTCGCTGCGCGCGCGCTCCTCGACCGCGGCCTCGCCGGACTTGAGGTCTTCGACTTCAGCCGCGAGCGCGTCGTTGCGTTCCTGCAGGCGCAGGTTTTCCGCCTGCTGCGAGGCCACCTGGCGACGCAGGCCGGCCACTTCCTGGTGACCGCCGCTGCCCAGCCAGAGCGTGTACTGCAGGCCGGCCAGCAGCAATGCCAGCAACAGCAGCAGCACGCGCACCGGCTTCACCTCCGCGTTGCCTCTCAGCGCTTCAGCGAGACGAAGGCGGCGCGGCCGGCATAGCGGGCCTCGCTGCCCAACTGCTGCTCGATGCGCAGCAGCTGGTTGTACTTGGCCACGCGATCGCTGCGGCACAGCGAGCCGGTCTTGATCTGGGTCGCGGTGGTCGCCACCGCGATATCGGCGATGGTGGTGTCTTCGGTTTCGCCGGAACGGTGCGAGATCACCGCCGCGTAGTTCGCCCGCTCGGCCATCGCGATCGCTTCCAGCGTTTCGCTCAGCGTGCCGATCTGGTTGACCTTGACCAGGATCGCGTTGGCCACGCCCTGGTCGATGCCGTCCCTGAAGATGCGCGGGTTGGTGACGAACAGGTCGTCGCCGACCAGCTGCACCTTGCCGGCCAGGCGCTCGGTCAGCAGCTTCCAGCCGGCCCAGTCGTCCTCGGCCAGGCCGTCCTCGATCGAGACGATCGGGTACTGCGCGGCCCAGTTCGCGAGGAAGTCGACGAACTGCTCCGAGGTCAGGCGCTTGCCTTCGCCGGTGAGGTTGTACTTGCCGTTCTCGAAGAACTCGCTGGCCGCGCAGTCCAGGCCCAGCAGCACGTCCTCGCCCGCCTTGTAGCCGGCCTTGCCGATCGCTTCCAGGATCGTCTCCAGCGCTTCCTCGTTGCTGCGCAGGTCGGGCGCGAATCCGCCTTCGTCGCCGACCGCCGTGCTCAGTCCGCGGCCCTTCAGCACCGACTTCAGCGCGTGGAAGATCTCGGTGCCGCTGCGCAGCGCTTCCGAGAACGAATCGAAGCCCACCGGCAGCACCATGAATTCCTGCAGGTCGACGTTGTTGTCGGCATGCGCGCCGCCGTTGATGATGTTCATCATCGGCACCGGCAGGCTGGCCTGCCAACCGGCCGGATGCTCGCTGATCGATGCCAGGTGGCGCCACAGCGGCAGCTTCTTCGAGGCCGCGACCGCGTGCGCATTCGCCATCGACACCGCCAGCAGCGCGTTGGCGCCGAGCCGGCCCTTGTTCTCGGTGCCGTCGAGGTCGATCAGGCGACGGTCCAGGCCTTGCTGGTCCTGCGCATCGAAGCCCTTGAGCATGTCGGCGATCGCGCCGTTGACGTTGCCCACGGCCTTCAGCACGCCCTTGCCCAGGTAACGGGTCTTGTCGCCATCGCGCAGTTCAACCGCTTCCTTGGTGCCGGTCGAAGCGCCCGAAGGCACCAGCGCGCGGCCGAAGCTGCCATCGGCCAGGGTGATCTCCGCTTCGAGCGTGGGGTTGCCGCGGCTGTCGAGGATTTCGCGGGCGTGGACGGACGTGATCGTGGTGGTCATCGAGGGGGTCGTCGGCTCAGAGGGTGGATTCGGCGAAGCCGGCGCGCTTGGTGATCGCGTCGAGCTCCAGCATGGTTTCAAGCAGGGCTTCCATCTTGCCGAGCGGCCATGCATTCGGGCCGTCGGACAGCGCCTTGCTCGGATCGGGATGGGTTTCCATGAACACGCCGGCTACGCCGACGGCGACCGCGGCCCGCGCCAGCACCGGCACGAATTCGCGCTGGCCGCCGCTGCTGCTGCCCTGCCCGCCCGGCAACTGCACGGAATGGGTGGCATCGAACACCACCGGGCAGCCGGTGTCGCGCATCACCGCGAGGCTGCGCATGTCGGACACCAGGTTGTTGTAGCCGAAGCTGGCGCCGCGCTCGCAGACCATGATGTTGCTGTTGCCGGTGGACTTGGCTTTCTCGACGACCGGCTTCATGTCCCACGGCGACAGGAACTGGCCCTTCTTGATGTTGACCGGCTTGCCGGTGGCGCAAACCCTGGTGATGAAGTCGGTCTGGCGGACCAGGAAGGCCGGCGTCTGCAGCACGTCGACGACCGACGCCACTTCGTCCATCGGCGTGTATTCGTGCACGTCGGTGAGCACCGGCACGCCGAGCTGGCGCTTGACCTCGGCCAGCACGCGCAGGCCCTCCTCCATGCCCGGGCCGCGGAAGCTGCCGATCGAGGTGCGGTTGGCCTTGTCGAAGCTCGACTTGAAGATGAGATTGATGCCGAGCCGCGCGGTGATTTCCTTCAGCTGGCCGGCCACGTCGAGCTGCAACTGCTCGCTTTCGATGACGCAGGGCCCGGCGATCAGGAACAGCGGCCGGTCCAGGCCGACCTCGAAACCGCAGAGTTGCATGCTCATGCTGCTGCCTCGCTGAGTAGCTTGCCGCCAGCCTTGCGCTCGCGCGCGGCGCGGATGAAGCCGACGAACAGCGGATGCCCGTGGCGCGGCGTCGACAGGAATTCGGGATGGGCCTGGCAGGCCAGGAACCACGGATGCGCATCCTGCGGCAGTTCGACCATCTCCACCAGCAGGTCGTCCATCGACTTGGCCGAGATCACCAGCCCGGCCGCTTCCAGTTGGGTGCGGTAGCGGTTGTTGAACTCGTAGCGGTGGCGGTGGCGCTCGCTGACCACGTCCTTGCCGTACAGCTTGTGGGCGAGCGTGCCCGGCTTCACCCGTTGTTCCTGCAAGCCCAGGCGCATCGTGCCGCCGAGGTCGCTGCCCTCGCTGCGGCGCTCGATGTCGCCCGCCTGGGTCCGCCATTCGGTGATCAGGCCGATCACCGGGTGCGGCGTGGCCCGGTCGTTCTCGGTGCTGTTGGCGCCTTCCAGCCCGGCGACGTGGCGGGCCACGTCGACCGCGGCGGCCTGCATGCCGTAGCAGATGCCGAAGTACGGCAGCCGGGTCTCGCGCGCGTGCTTCGACGTGAGCACCTTGCCCTCGAAGCCTCGGTCGCCGAAGCCGCCCGGCACCAGGATGCCGTCCACGCCGGCCAGCACGCTGTCGGCGCCGTCGCGCTCCACGTCCTCGGCTTCCAGCCACTTCAGGTTGACCCGGGTGCGCTGGCGGATGCCCCCGTGCTTGAGCGCTTCGCCGACCGACTTGTAGGCGTCCTTGTGGTCCACGTACTTGCCGACCACGGCGATGGTGACCTCGTCGATCGGGTGCGTGGAGGCCTCGACCACCGCGTCCCACTCGGACAGGTCGGCGACGGGCGCGGCCTTGCCCTGCAGGCGGAACTGGTCGACCACCAGCTGGTCCAGCTGCTGGCCGTTGAGCCAGCGCGGGATCTTGTGGATGTTGTCCTGGTCGATCACCGAGATGACCGCCTTTTCCGGGACGTTGGTGAACAACGCGATCTTGCGGCGCTCGCCATCGGGCAACGGCTGCTCGCTGCGGCAGAGCAGCACGTCGGGCTGGATGCCGATGCTGCGCAGTTCCTTCACCGAGTGCTGGGTGGGCTTGGTCTTCAGCTCGCCCGCGGCCGCGATGTACGGGATCAGGGTGAGGTGCACGAACATCGCCATGTCCTGGCCGCGCTCGATGCGCAACTGGCGGATGGCTTCGAGGAACGGCAGCGATTCGATGTCGCCGACGGTGCCGCCGATCTCGACCAGGCCCACGTCATACCCGGATGTGGCGGCGTCGATGCAGCGCTTGATCTCGTCGGTGACGTGCGGGATCACCTGCACGGTGCCGCCGAGGTAGTCGCCACGGCGTTCCTTGCGGATCACCTGCTCGTAGATCTTGCCGGTGGTGATCGAGTTCAGGCCGGACAGGCGGGTGTTGACGAAGCGCTCGTAGTGGCCCAGGTCGAGGTCGGTCTCGGCGCCGTCGTCGGTGACGTAGACCTCGCCGTGCTGGAACGGGCTCATGGTGCCCGGATCCACGTTGAGGTACGGGTCCAGCTTCATCATCGTGACCTTGAGGCCACGGGCTTCGAGGATCGCCGCGAGCGAGGCGGCGGCGATGCCCTTGCCGAGCGAGGACACCACGCCCCCGGTGACGAAGACGAGGGGGGTAGGCGATGCGGGGGAAGTCATGGCGTCGACACGGCGCTGGAAAGCGGCATTCTAGGCCAAGCGCCCCGCCGCTGCACGCGCCGGCTGCGTCCGTATCGACGGAAACCATTGATCCGCAACGGGAAAACCCGGCCGACTCAGGATTCGGCGTCGAGCGCCTCGCGCAGCGCGCGCACCACCGCTTCGTCGCTGCGCCCGTGCCCGCGGGCCAGGCCCGCAGGCCCCTCCGCACCGATGCCGGGATCGAACACCCTGGCCGATGCATGCAGTTCGCGGGCGCCCGCCAGGCGCGCCACGTCGGCGATATTGCCCGCGGTCACCCCGGCACCGGCGACCAGGGCGATGCGTCCGGCCGCACGCTCGATGTCGGCGGCGATCACGGCAGCCCCGTCCAGCGCGTGGTCCGCGCCACCGGAGCTCAGGATGCGCGAGCAGCCCAGGCCGATGATGCGTTCCATCGCCGTGGTGCGATCCGCGACCACGTCGAAGGCGCGGTGGAAGGTCACGTCCAGGCCGCCCGCAGCCTCGATCAACACCCGGCAGCCGGCCAGGTCGACATGCCCCGCGATGTCCAGCAGGCCAATCACGACGCCGTCGCAGCCCAGCCGCACGCAGGCCTCGACATCGCGGCGCATCGCCTCCAGCTCGGCGGGCGAACAGGTGAAATCACCGGCGCGCGCGCGAACCAGCACGTGCAGCGGGATGCGCAGGCGATCGCGGGCGAAGGCGATGCTGCCGAAGGACGGGGTGGTGCCGCCTTCGCCGAGGTTGGCGCAAAGCTCCACCCGGTCGGCGCCACCGGCCTGCGCGGCCAGCGCGGATTCGACCGAATTCGCCGCGATCTCCAGCAGCCGCCGCGACGACGCCATCAGGTCTTGGACGTGGCGTAGACCGCGGGGGCCTGCAGCAGCGTGTCCTGCTGTTGCGCATCGCAGACCGCGTAAACGAAGCCCTGGTGCAGCGCGAACGCGCCGACCTCGCCATGGTTGTTCATCGCAAGGAAACAGACCTGCAATGTCTTGCTGGCCTGCGGGCGTTTCATCACCACGCGTTCGATGGCCAGGTGGCAGGCATCGCTGGGCGAGTGGCCTTGCCGCATCAGTTCGACGACCAGGAAACTCGCGGCATTGCGCAACATTTCCTCGCCCACGCCGGAGGCGGTGGCGCCGCCGACCTGATCGTCCACGTACAGGCCGGCACCGATGATCGGACTGTCGCCGACGCGGCCGTGCATCTTCCAGGCCATGCCGCTGGTGGTGCAGGCACCTGCCATGCGGCCATCGGCACCGAGCGCGAGCATGCCGATGGTGTCGTGGTTGTCCTTGTTGCCCGGTACGCCGCGGCGTTCGGCGTTGATCTCCGGCGCATAGCGCGAGGTCTCCCGCCATTCGCGCCACGCCTTCTCCGCTTCCGGCGTGCGCAGCTCGCGCGGTTCGAAGCCTTCGGCAACCGCGAACTGCCTGGCGCCATCGCCGACCAGCAACACATGCGGCGTTTTCTCCATCACCTTGCGGGCAACCGAGATCGGGTGGTCGATGTCCTGCAAGGCCGCCACCGCACCGCAGCTGCCGTCGCCCTTCATGATGCTGGCATCCAGGGTCACGAAGCCGTCGCGATCCGGATAGCCGCAACGGCCGACGGTGGAATTGCACTGGCCGGTCTCCGCCCAGCGCGCGCCGGCCTCGACCGCATCGAGTGCATTGCCGCCAGCCGCCAGGATGCGCCATGCCTCGCGATTGGCCGGCACGCCGAAATCCCAGGTGGAGACGACTTTTGCCCCATTCGATGCCGGCAATGCGCGCGCAGCCGGCAACAGCGCCGCACCCGCGGCCATCAACGAAGACTGCAGGAAGCGGCGGCGCGACGACATCGTGATGGCCCTGTCAGGAAGGATGGTGGGCGACGTGCCACGCAGCGGCGCCGATGATGCCGAGCTGGCCGTGTTCGACCGTGTACACCGGCACGTCGCGCAGGGTGTCGGAGAGCACGCCCTTGTCGAGGAAGCGCTGCATGAAGCCGCCCTGGCGCAGGTAACGGTCCAGGTGTCCGGACAGACCGCCGGCCAGGCACACCGAACCGGCGCGGAACGTGATGGCCAGGTCGCCGGCGAAGCTGCCCAGCCAGCGGCAGAACAGCGCGGCGCACTCGGCGGCCAGCAGGTCGCTGCCGGCATCCGCGGCATCGACGAGTTCGGAGGGCGTATGCCAGTGCGGCTGCACGCCGCGCAGTTCGCACAAGGCGTGGTACAGGTTGATCAGTCCGGGGCCCGAGAGCACGCGCTCGTTGTCCACGTGGCCGAAGCGCGCCTGCAGCAGGCGCACCACGTCGAGTTCCAGCGGGGTATTCGCCGCCAGTGCGGCATGCCCGGCCTCACTGGGCTGCACGCCCGTGCGGCCACCCTGGTCGATCACCAGGGCCGCGCCCAACCCGGTGCCGGGCCCGACCAGCACCACCGGCAGGCGCAATCCATTGCCGTCGCCGGCACCCAGCACCTGCAATTGATCGACCGGGACCTGCGGCAGGGCCCAGGCCAGCGCCTCGAAATCGTTGATCAGGTGCAGGTGGGCGATGCCGGCCTCGCGGCGGGTCTCGGCCAGCGAGACCTTCCACGGCAGGTTGCTGTTCAACAACTGGTCGCCCTGCAGCACGCCGGCGATGGCGACCACGCAGGCCACCGGGAACGGGCCGGCCTGCGCAGCCTCGCATTCCTCGCGGAAGCGGCGGAGGATCGCGGCCAGGCCGGCGAATACCGCGCAGGGATAGCGGCGGTGGAACAGCACGCTGATGCCGCCACCGGCGTCCACCCCGACCAGGCCCAGCCGGGCGTAGGTGCCGCCCACGTCGGCAGCGATCAACCGCGCGCCGGGCTGGTTCCCGGCCGCGCGTGCGGCAACATCCACCACAGGCAAGCTCCCTGGCCGGCGATGCGCCTGGCCTTTCCGCGATTGTATCGGCCACGGCCGCAAGGCAGGCAGGGCTGGCGTGCAAATCCCGACCTCAGGCCACACACTGGCCGCCCCCTGCACGTTGCACGACTCGATCGAACGAATGAATACCCGCTACAACGCCGCCGACATCGAAGTCCTCTCCGGCCTGGATCCGGTCAAGCGCCGCCCCGGCATGTACACCGACACCGCGCGGCCCAACCACCTGGCCCAGGAAGTCATCGACAACGCGGTGGACGAGGCGCTGGCAGGACATGCGCGCACGATCAGCGTGACCATGCATGAAGACGGCAGCTGCGAGGTGTCCGACGACGGCCGCGGCATGCCGGTGGACATTCATCCGGAAGAAAAAATCCCGGGCATCGAGCTGATCATGACCCGCCTGCATGCGGGCGGGAAATTCAGCAACAGGAACTACACCTTCAGCGGCGGCCTGCACGGCGTCGGCGTCAGCGTGGTCAATGCGCTGTCGAAGCACGTAGACGTGTTCATCAAGCGCGACGGCAACGAATACAGGATGAGTTTCAAGGACGGCGACCGTGCATCGCCGCTTGAAGTCATCGGCAGCGTCGGCAAGAAGAACACCGGCACCCGCCTGCGCTTCTGGCCTGACCCGAAGTATTTCGACACCCCCAAGTTCAACCTGCGCGCACTCAAGCACCTGCTGCGCGCCAAGGCGGTGCTGTGCCCCGGCCTGACCGTTTCGCTGTTCGACGAAGCCAGCGGCGAACGCGCCGAGTGGCATTACGAGGATGGCCTGCGCGATTACCTCAAGGGCGAGCTCACCGACCGCGAATTGCTGCCGCCGGAACTGTTCGTCGGCACGCTGAAGAAGGACACC
>Ga0075160_10002040_pt1 | contig 12191 bp, 14 predicted proteins | sample JI91814C2DNA_FD_70969 | JGI IMG/M metagenome (GOLD analysis project Ga0075160, IMG submission 70969) | Wastewater effluent complex algal communities from Wisconsin, to seasonally profile nutrient transformation and Carbon sequestration -... | ecosystem: Engineered > WWTP > Effluent > Algae...
TGCAATTCTTTTGGAATTGTTAAATCTGATCCAATAATAATAATTGTTTTAGGTTGTAATTTTAAAATTCGACTGATATTTCGAAGCTTCCTTGAAATCGAAAGGTCCATTAAAAACCGGTTGAAATCTTTCAGTAAAAATAAAGCTGGGGTCTCCGAATTTAATCTTTCTACAAGCTCCAATGCTTGGAGAGGATTTCGTTTTCCAAACCCTTCGTTATTCGGATTATTTGTATATCCATCTACGAAATCCCAGCTATAAATACTCCGATTTAAATTTGTTTTGACATTTTTACGAATGATATATTCAACTCTATCTTCTTCTACAGTAATAATATAAATAATCGGATAACGAGCTTTTAAGAAAAGCGCTAATTCACTAGTAAATTTCATAAAATATTGATTCAGGAAATTGGTTTATTGAACTAATATTAGAACTATTTGAAATCTAAAACTTATCTATAGATCAGAGTCATTTAAGAAAATGACTCGACTACTAACTAGAAAACTATTAACGACGAATCGTTAATAGTTTTCTACCTTTTTTACGACGATTTCGAATCGTTTTACGCCCTGGAGCTGTCGACATTCTTGTTCTAAAACCAGACAATTTTAAAATCGAATATCGACTTTTATTAGAAAGTGTGCGTTTTGTCATAATTGAGTTAGTTTTAACAGTAAGTATTTTTATAAAATAGATGATCTTAAAAAATCATAGACGATTAAATGTCTAAGAATTTTTGTTTGCCCCACAAACATCTTAAATGCTTCTCGTTTATATTCATATAAAGGATTTTTTTGACCATATCCACGCCAACTAACTTCTTCACGTAACAATGTCATTTGTTGTAAATGCTCGCGCCAAATTTGATCAATATTGACTAAAATAATTCCTTGCTCAAATTTTCGACAAGTGGTTATACCATAAACGTCATATTCACTTTTTCTTGCTTGATAAAGTAACCAAAATTCAGTAAATAAATACTGTTTTAATCCATTGAACTCTTGAGGGTTAAGAAGTAAATTTTTACCCGACAAATTTTCAAATAATCTAATCATTTCATGATTCGAAAGTTTTTCGCTCCTTAATTCGACTATAATATCCGTGATGATTTGTTCGCCTAACCCTAGCATTCGTGTTTCCAGAGCTTGGTTTTCCAAAATTTCTTTTCGATCTGCATAAATAACTTGTTGTTGTTTATTTAAAATTTCATCATAATCAAATAAGTTTTTTCGTTGTTGATAAGCGCGTTCTTCTACTCGTTGTTGAGCCAAATTTAAACTTTTGGTCAGCATTTTGGATTCTAATGGTGCATCGTCGATCATTTGTGCTTGAAGAAAAGTTTGAATTTTTGGGCCACCAAACAATCGCAAAAGAGTATCATCTAAACTTAAAAAAAATTGTGAGGTGCCCGGATCACCTTGACGTCCACAACGACCACGTAATTGGTTATCTACCCGTCGAGAATCATTTCGTTCTGTTCCAATAATATATAATCCGCCTAAATTTTTGACAATTTGATTCTCTTGTTGTTGATGTTTTTTATAATAAACTTGCAATTCGCTCATTAAATATTTAATAGAGCATTGATAAGAATAGTTTGGAATCGAAATTTTGTCATTTTCTCGAAATGTTCGGAGAATGTTTACGTCCGACAATTGTAAGAAGTTCGAATCGTTCAATAAGGAAAAAAGAACACTTAAAAACTTTTGAGAATTAGAGCAGAACTGAGATTTGAGCGATAATTGGAAAATAGTAAGGTTTTTAGCAAGTATATAATTCCGTGAAAATGTTAAAATATCGTATAGCTCTCTTTGAACAGTAAAGGAAGTATTTCCGCCAAGTATAATATCCGTTCCCCGTCCCGCCATATTTGTTGCTATAGTAATAGCACTTTTTTTCCCAGCTTGGGCAACAATTTCCGACTCACGGCGAACATTTTCCGGCTTTGCATTTAAAAGCTGATATGATAATTGATATTCATTCAATAATTCCGCTAACATTTCTGATTTTTCAACCGTTGTTGTCCCAATTAAAACAGGTTGGCCAGTAGATGAAATTTGATTGCATCTTGTCGAAATTGCATTCCATTTTGAAAATTGGTCTTTATAAATCAAATCGGTTAAATCCTTTCGTAATGGAGGACGCGCGGTTGGGATTTCCTCAACAGATAATTTATAAATTTTTTCAAATTCAATTTCAGCTGTTTTTCCGGTTCCAGTCATACCTGATAATTTTGGATACAAAAGAAAGAAATTTTGATATGTGATGGCCGCTACTGTTTCAGATTTTTGACGAATTGGTAATTTTTCTTTTGCTTCAATAGCTTGATGAAGCCCATCTCCCCATCGTCGATCAGGCATAATTCGACCTGTAAATTCATCTACGATTATAATTCGATTATTTTGAATAATATAATGAACATTATTTAAAAATAAAGTATTCGCTTTAATGGCATTTATGACATATGGAATCCACGGTTGACGTGGGTCGTATAAATCTTGAACTTGCAAAATTTCTTCAATTTGTTGGCTCCCTTCCTCTGTTAAAATAATATTCTTATTTTTTTCATCAACCTTAAAATGAATCCCAGAATTCAAATAATTAGTGATCTCCGCTGCAATTATATATTTATCAACGGGAGTATCCATATTATTGGAAATAATTAACGGAGTTTGAGCCTCGTCAATTAATACGGAATCAACTTCATCAATGATACAATAATGAAAAGGTCGTAAAACAACCTCGGATGAATTTAATGCCATATTATCGTATAAAAAGTCGAATGTAACAGCATAATTTGTGACATAAGTAATATCGGAGTTATAATTCTTTCTTCGCTCCAATTTGGACATGTCGTCTTGAATTAACCCTGTTCGAAATCCTAAAAATTTATAAATTTGCCCCATTGAAGCTTGATCACGACTAGCTAAATAATCGTTGACCGTAATAATATGAACACCTTTTTCTGTTATTGCATTTAAAGAAGCGGATAACGTTGCTACCAAGGTTTTGCCTTCTCCAGTTTTCATTTCGGCAATTTTTTGATCATTTAAAACCAGTCCGCCGATCAATTGAACATCAAAATGTCGCAACCCAATAGTCCGAACACTTGCTTCTCGGGTTAAGGCAAAAGATTGGGCCATTATAGAATTTAAATTTTTAGATTCTTGATATCGTTTTTTCAATTTCAAGGTCTGAGTCCGCAAGTCATTATCGCTAAGGATTTTAAAATCTTCTTCCAAATGATTGATTTGGTCAACTATCTTTTGATAATTTTTAAAAACAGAACTTTTTTTGAATAGATTTTTTTGCATTATTTGCTGATTAGTTTGACACAACAATGTTTAGACGTTTCTTTTTCCCTTCTTGATAATCAAATTTTAAAATTCCATCTTTTAATGCGAACAATGTAAAATCTTTTCCACATCCCACATTACTCCCTGGCTTAAATTTCATTCCACATTGACGAACTAGAATGTTACCAGCTTTTATTTTTTCACCACCAAACTTTTTGACTCCTAATCGTTTTGGATTTGAATCACGACCATTTTTTGTACTTCCAGCTCCTTTTTTATGTGCCATAATAGTTAACTCCTTTTTATGAATTCATAACAATATCTTCAATGAATACTCGTGTTAATTCCTGGCGATGGCCTTGTTTTTTTCGAGTTTTCTTTTTTGGACGCATTTTATAGACAATTGTTTTTTTACCACGAAAATGTTCTAAAATTTTACCTTTGATTTTAACACTTTCTAAATATGGCTGTCCAATTAATACAGTTCCGTTATTATTTAATAGTAAAACCCTATTTAAGGTTATTTGTTTTCCTAAATCTGTTGGAATTCGATTAAAATCGTAATATTTTCCTGTTTCAATCCAAAATTGTCTTCCACTAATCTCGACAATTGCATATTTCATAGTCTAAATTAATTTATTTTTATTTATACTGGAATAGTACTAAAATTTTTTTGAAACCGTCAACTTTTTTAAGGTTTTCGGCTTTTTTTTTGTAATCGAATTAATTCTTTATAAAATAATTCAAAGGTTTTGGATTTATAAGATTCGGGATTGCTAATAATAGATAACTGTCTATTAATATTGAGATTTTCGATTTCTAAAATTTGGATCTGATCTAATTTTAGTTCCTTTTCAAGAGATGAAGAAGACACAAATGCGGCTCCTAAGCCTAAACTTACAGCTGTTTTAATTCCTTCAATAGAATTCAATTGTAAAATAGTTTTCAATTCCTCTGTTTTAATTCCATTTTGAATTAATATTTTATCGATAAACTTCTTAATTGTAGAAGTATAATCTAATGTAATAAAATCTAAACAATATAAGTCTTCTTTGGAAATTACTTTCTTTCGTGCTAAAGGATGAGAATTGGAAATAATTAAACGTAATTCATCACAGACAAATGGTTGAATAGTTAATTTCTTTTGTAGCTCACTCGAAATTTCTCCTCCAACAATGGCAATATCTATTTCTCGTCGAATCATACTCGTAACAATGGTTCGGGTGGAATCGACTTGAACTTTTAAATCAATTTGTGGATAATTTTGTCCAAATAATGCTAAAATTCGAGGCATCAAATAAGTACCAATAGTTTGACTTGCCCCGACTGTTAAATTTCCTCGCTCACCATTTTTAAAATCAACTAATGCCCGACAGCTTTCTTCGCAAAGAATTAGAATTCGTTCCGAATATTGCAAAAAAATTTTTCCACTTTCCGTTAAGGAAATTTGATTTCGTTCACGATTAATTAGAACTGTATTAAGGTTTTCTTCTAAAATTTTAATTTGTTTACTCAAAGAAGGTTGGGAAATATATAAACTGGAAGCTGCTCGAGTAAAATTTTTTTCCGTCGCAATAGCTCTTAAAATTCTCAGTTGGTGAAGTGTGAAAGGAAGCATAATTAAAATAATTTAAGAAAATGAAAATAAATCAAAAGGATTTAACAAATTGAATTGCGAATGGAGAGACTCGAACTCTCACAACCGAAGTTACTAGAACCTAAACCTAGCGCGTCTACCAATTCCGCCACATTCGCTACTTAACTAACTATTTCTAAGAATCCCAATTGAAATATAAATCTTTCAAATATACTCAATATTGAAAGATTTATTCTGTTCCGTCAACGTAAACGCTATAAACAAAACTTGTAGGTTTTCCTTGTAACATTGATTTTGCTAAAGATAAAGACTTCTGAGCGGCCTTATAACCTTTTCGTTTCCAATTTGCTTTCCGAGCATTTTTTTTTGCTTTTGATGTTCGTTTTTTAGGTACAGCCATTATTATTTTATCAAATAGATAGATAGATTTCTAACTATAATATACGACTTGGATTCAAATGTCAAACTTTAAAAATGGAACTTTGCCTCTGTGGTCTCATCGCCTACGGGTTAAATTCGGGCCAGTTTTGCAACTTCAACTTTCCATTAACGGGAACCATTGAATTTTTTCGAAACTTTCAAGAATCGTTCTCTTGAATCAGATTATATCTGCTTTTTGTAATAAGTAAAAAACAGTTTTGGTAGGTTTGACCCCGTAGTTTAACCATTTTTTAATTTTTGTACCATCAAATTTATATTGTTTCGAAACTGGATTATAATATCCCACTTCGTCCACTGGTCTCCCATCTCGTCGACAACTATTTTCCATAATTACTAGTCTATATGATGGAGCCCGCTTTTTTCCGATTCTTTTTAATCTTAATTTTAACATAATAATATTTTGAAATAATTTAATTTTTATCGACGTGAATAATATTCAATAACAAGCAACTCATTCAATTGGAGTTGGATATCATTTCTGTCACAATAATCTAAAACTGTTGCTTCTAATTTTGAATTATCAAATTTTAAATGATAAGGTATATCATTGCGTTGGTTGTCTTTAATATTATTCAGAATTAAACTTTTAGATGTACTTTTTTCTTTCACGCGGATGATATCATTTAATCTGCACTGGAAGCTTGGAATAGTAATAACTTTTTTGTTGACAGTAATATGACCATGATTAACTAATTGTCGAGCTTGGGCAATACTTTTTGAAAATCCTAATGTAAAACAAAGTGTATCTAATCGCATTTCTAATAATTGAAGCAAAATTAAACCAGTTACACCTTTTCGACGTCGTGCTTCTTTGACATATCGAAACAATTGACTTTCTGTTAATCCGTAATTAAATTTTAATTTTTGTTTTTCTTCTAATCGGATACCATATTCTGTTAATTTTTTATTTTTGTCTTCGTCTGTTCCGTTTTTCCCAGGACGATTTAACTTTTTTGCTTTTTTAGTTGTTAAACCAGGTAAGACACCTAACCGTCTAGTAATTTTTAACTTTGGCCCTAGATACCGTGACATAGATTGACTTTTATTAGAAATAACTTTTTAAAAATACTAAATTACTGTTGAATCAATAAGGGCGAGTGACCGGACTTGAACCGGCGAATGGTGGAACCACAACCCACTGCCTTAACCACTTGGCTACACCCGCCATATTGTCTTGACTAATACTGTATCAGTTCTTATGATTAACCGTCTAGATAGTTTGACAAAAGATTTTTATTCTAACCTTATGATTCAACAAAAACACTTTTTCTTAAATGGAGAAACATATACAATTGACAAAGATATTAGTTTATCTGATTTATTAATTTATTTTAACTATAATGATTCGTTGTTAGTTTTAGAGCATAATAATTTAATCTGTGAAAAAAAGAGATGGAAAAAAACTTTTATTCAAGATTCCGATAGGATCGAAATTGTGACGATTGTTGGTGGTGGGTAATTCTAGAAAACGATAGAATTATCTTATTTTGAAACTAATTGGAAAAGATCCTTTTCTTGGCGTTTCTAGAGAAGATAGAGATTGATTGGATTTTAGAAAATACCTTCGAGCAAGAATTTCTTTTGACTCAAAACGTTTTCTCCACTTTTAAAACCTATTCTTTTGACAAGTAGTCCAAAACATATCCAATACTCTTCGTATCATTGGTTTCTTCAACTTCCACAAAATTGATACTAAGTATTGAGATAGAAAAAGTTGGTTGTTGGAATCTTAACTAGCTTTTGTAAAAACTAATCCATTTGTTTCTGCGTAGCGTTTCATAAATCTCATAAATCTATCCCATCCATCAGGACTTTTCATAATATAGATGGATTCAATGGATTCTGGTTTTCCATTAATGAATCTTGCATTAACATTTCTTGTTTCTAAAATACCTTCTTCATCAATTAAATACATTCCGGTAATCTCACCTTCTTTAATTGTATTTTTATCTAAAATATTTGGATTATTAAATCGAAAAGTTGCTGTACCTGTGCTTCCATCTCGAGATCTTGTTAAACGAACATCCGGTAATACTTTTTCGTCTAAACCTCGTATAAACTGAATTTTAGCTTCCATATTTTTATTTTCCATTAAAAATAGATCATAATTATTTAATAATTATGCGAGTTTAGCTACCGAAAGACAACCTTTTTGAGGCCCAAATTTAGTAGCTATTTCAAAACCTGGGGTGGCAGGATTCGAACCTACGAATGGCGGAGTCAAAGTCCGCAGCCTTACCATTTGGCTACACCCCACGAGATAGAAGTAAAATAAAGAATATCTCTTGATTGGGCAAGAAGGGATTTGAACCCCTGACACCGTGGTTCGTAGCCACGTGCTCTAGTCCACTGAGCTACAAGCCCAAGATTTACTTCTAACAATGAGACTATACTATAGATAGATTCAATTAGTAAAGTAAAAAAATAAATAAACGGAAATTTTTAACTTGCCATAGGGTTCGTTTCTGCGCTAAAGTTCTATTTCAAGTATTTACTAGTATTCAATTATTTAATAATTTCAAGATATGGCAAAAAAAATTTTATATCAGGACAATGCTCGTCGAGCTCTGGAACGTGGAATGGAAATCATGGTCGAAGCTGTTTCTGTGACATTAGGCCCTAAAGGTCGAAATGTTGTATTAGAAAAAGCTTATGGATCGCCTCAAATTGTCAACGATGGGGTTACCATCGCAAAAGAAATCAATTTAACGGATCATATTGAAAATACTGGTGTTTCATTAATTCGTCAAGCTGCATCTAAAACTAATGATGTCGCTGGAGATGGAACAACCACTGCTACAGTTTTAGCATATGCAATGGTCAAAGAAGGATTGAAAAATGTGGCAGCTGGTGCTAATCCCATTTCAATTAAATTAGGTATGGAAAAAGCTACTCAATATTTAGTAACACAAATTAATGAATTTGCTCAACCTGTCGAAGATATTCAATCGATTCAGCATGTTGCTTCTATTTCTGCAGGAAATGATGAAATAATTGGATCATTAATTGCAGATGCATTAACCAAAGTAGGAAAAGAAGGAGTGATTTCTCTGGAAGAAGGAAAAGGAATTACTACAGAACTTGAAATTACGGAGGGAATGAAATTAGAAAAAGGTTTTATTTCTCCTTATTTTATTACTAATACAGATAAAATGGAAGTTTCGTATGAAAATCCTTACATTTTATTAACAGACAAACGAATTACATTAGTTCAACAAGATTTATTACCTACGTTAGAACAAATCACAAAAACCAAACGTCCTCTTCTAATTGTTGCCGAAGATGTGGAAAAAGAAGCTTTAGCAACATTAATATTAAATAAATTGCGCGGTATTGTTAATGTTGTTGCCATTCGAGCTCCTGGCTTTGGTGAATTGCGAAAACAAATGTTAGCCGATATTGCTGTTTTAACAGGGGGAACAGTAATTACCCAAGATGCTGGCTTGAGTTTAGACAATATTCAACTTGATCTATTGGGCCAAGCTCGACGGATTATTATTACTAGAGAAACAACTACCATTGTTGGATCTGGTCAAACCTTAAATGATATTAAAGTTCGTTGTGAACAATTGCGAAAACAAGCTAATCTTGCCGATACTTCTTATGAAAAAGAAAAATTACAAGATCGAATTGCAAAATTAGCAGGTGGCATTGCGGTAATTAAAGTTGGAGCAGTTACAGAAACTGAAATGAAAGACAAAAAGTTACGTTTAGAAGATGCTATTAATGCGACTCGTGCTGCTGTAGAAGAAGGAATTGTTCCAGGAGGAGGATCAACTTTAACGCATTTATCCGAAAATCTAATTACTTGGGCAAAAAATAATTTAAAAGAGGATGAACTAATTGGTGCACTTATAATCTCGCGGGCCATTTTATCTCCACTACGTCGAATTGCTGAAAACGCTGGAATCAATGGGCCAGTTATCTTGGAAAAAGTTCAAGAACAAGAATTTGAAGTTGGATATAATGCAGCTCACAATAGATTTGCAAATATGTACGAAGAAGGAATTGTAGATCCAGCGAAAGTGACTCGTTCTGGATTACAAAATGCCACATCGATTGCAAGTATGATTTTAACGACTGAATGCATTATCGTGGATGATACGTCAAACACAAAATAATAAAATTTAATTTTTACTTTTTTGGACTTTACCCTATGGAAACAATTTGGAAGGTGGAAATAAATAAAATATTAAGCTTTGAGATCTAGAATTTAAATTATTCGATTGAAAGATACGTTTCCGTACTCTGTAGAGATGAATGTTAATAAATCTTATCAACTAAGATTTATTAACCAACAACAAAATCATTTAATTATAATTACAAGGCAGCCCAATATATTGGATAGATTTGATAGCCGCAGGTCTCAGAGAGGAAATCCACTAAAAATTTTGCACTAAACTGAATTAGTTCAGAATATTTTTCTTTGGGAGAGAGTTTAGAATCTAAATACTTTTAAAACTGCAACGATCAATTTTCCGTAACTATAAATCGCTAAAACTGTATCTCCTAAGAAGAAAATTTTTTCGTATAGTAGATTGGAGATTAAATCTCGAAATTATATAGTTGAATAACAACCAGTCGAACAAAACTAAGGCCTTTATACCCAGAGCCCATCTTACGCACAGAGCGACGCGGTGTCCAATTTTTTGGGCGAAATATATCAAAGCCAGGACGTTTTCGTTTTCCTTCTACTGTTTGGCCGATATTATTCATGTACTTACCCGCCTTTAAAAGCAAACCTCCAAACCCATCCCCTAGCGTGCTGGTTTTACTTAAACCACATGGATTACAATAAACTGATACAGTTGAACTCACCTTCCCCGTCCCAGAACATATCATGCTTAAAACATAAAAAACTTTGGCCGCTTTATTTTTTGGCTGCAAATAATTCTTGCTGGACATTAATAGGATAGCTCCACCACCAACCGCTAAAACTTTATTTCCTAGAGCCATACTGGAAGGTGAATCGAATATAGAAAGTATTTTATCTACAAGAGGACTTTCAAAACTGGAAAACCCATTAATTTCAATTTCTAAGGTTCTATTTTTAACTTACCTGATGCTATTTCGCGCGCTATTACTTTCCCTATTTTAACCTCATCACTATAAACGAAATATTCTAGGAAATCGTTAATCTCGGATTCATTTAACATAGTAGATTGTAAAATTTTAAACTGGATTATGTCTCCCATAGCAGAAAGATTAATGATTGCATTTCAAGATAAAGCAGAAGCCGTTGTACCAGAAAAAATTGCAACCTCATTTCAGGTTACTTAAAATTTCCCAGAAATTATTAGACAGGCGCAAGAGTTTCTAAAAAACGCTGAAACGATCAGTGAAAAATTATAAGTTAATAATAGAACGCAAAAAAAATCTTATATTCTAGTCAAAATGGATTATTATTAACTGCGGTTAACATTTTAAGATTATTTAGAAGAAATAAGAACTCAATTATGGGGAAATCCACGAAAACTATCAACTCCCCCAAACTTTTCAATCCTATCGCCCTTCTTACTATTCTCTAGATTTGATTATTAAATACTACTTTTTTCTATTCAAATTCTTGATGGCTTGAAAGCTGATAAAATAGAATTGGAATTATAAGTTAAAAGATTAAAGTTTCGTTTGACTTAAATTATTAAGTTCGATTCGATGAAGAGTGTCAAATTTATTTCATAAATACAACTAGTTTACATTCATATATCATTATTTCCCTATTCCTTCTTGATGCTTTTTCGATGAAAGATAGGTTCGAACAAAAAACGAAAAAATATTAGATAGCTTAGATTTAGAACGGTGTATAAAATACTTACGAAATTGGGGACGCTCCTCTTGCCAAAAAGGATTGATTTTCGTGACTCTTTCGATAGCGATTATTGAAAACTTCCTGCATTTGAAATTATATAAGTTTTAATAAGGCCTACAGTAGTTTGACAAATTTGGTTTTAGATACCGTTTTATGTTCCTTCAAATTCATTAAGCGCAGCAATAGAAAAACTAAATTCCATCTCTTAAAAGAATTCAACCCAATGAAGTAATCAGGAAACTTTTCCTATGGAAGGCTTCGATATTTTGATTTAATCCAATTAGAATCTACCACGTATTTTATCCATTGAGGGAGTTACCAAATTATCTAGAAACTATAGAACTGGGGCTGGTCCTTAATGATGGCGAGTTAATCCAAATCGTAGTAAAAAATGTCAAATATAATCCAAATACGTTCCATGAAGGTAAAGAATCAAAAGGCTAAAAAATTTCGACCTTTAAGATCCCTTCTTCTACCAAAAATAGGAAACAAGGTTGATGAAGTTAAATAAAATTCTTATATTAATATAAAAATTAATATAAGAATATAGGACGTTAATAAGCTAAACCTAAGCTTCTAGTTGTCTCGGCGCCTAAATAAACTCTAACACTTAAAAAATCTGTAGGACAAGCTGTTTCACAGCGCTTACAACCTACACAATCTTCTACACGTGGTGAAGAAGCAATTTGGCCAGATTTACACCCATCCCAAGGAACCATTTCTAACACATCCGTGGGACATGCACGTACACATTGAGTACAGCCAATGCAAGTATCATATATTTTTACAGTATGCGACATAACAAGTTATTCTTTATTTTTTTAATTTTGGGCAAAAATATTTTAGAAGCGATTAAGCATTAATCAATCTTTTCTTAGTCTTTTAAAACTCCAGTTTGATAAACCTAAAATTATCGTTTATGTAATTAATCAATTTCACACAATAGTTTTAGATTATCTAAAAAGTTGAAATAATAAAGTTAATACTAATCTATCAAAATTATTGTTCGTTTATCGTGATAAACGTTGAACTTGTTGAATAGCTA
>Ga0075160_10002042_pt1 | contig 12183 bp, 17 predicted proteins | sample JI91814C2DNA_FD_70969 | JGI IMG/M metagenome (GOLD analysis project Ga0075160, IMG submission 70969) | Wastewater effluent complex algal communities from Wisconsin, to seasonally profile nutrient transformation and Carbon sequestration -... | ecosystem: Engineered > WWTP > Effluent > Algae...
TCGCAGATGAAGCGGCCGAACAGGAGTATTTTCAGACATACGCGGCGGGTGAAACATGGCCCGGGTGAACAGCGCACAGATTACCATTACCCGGGAACAGGCAATCCGTGACGGCGTGTTAGTCGACGTTTCACCGGTCGCGGTTCTCCTGGGCTGGGTTGCTCCCGTGGGGTTCACGCGCGCGGCCTATGCAGAGACGTGCGATTGTACACCCTATGAGCGTTTGAAGGGGTTCACGCCTCACCTACGCGTGCGCGAAGTTTTGGAAGTCGCGCGCGTGGCAATCATGCAGGCCAAAGAGGCCGAATATATTTTGCCCTGCTGCGTGGCGATTGCGCGCTCTCTCGACACGGTGAGCGCGCACCGTCTGCAGCTGGTCGGGCACCCGTACACCCCAGAGGGTGAATTTTGCTTAACTATTGCCCTTTGGGGAGAATAATTAACCCCTGAGGTTCATTCTGTATTTCCACGCAACGGAGATTTGCACCAATGGAACACACTGCCACCTATTCACCAGAAGACAACAAGTTACGCCTTTACCCCGCGCAACGGCTCGACGCTGAGCTATACGCGCGGGTCAAGGCGGCCGGGTTCAAATGGGCCCCCAAACAAGAATTGTTTGTTGCCCCCATGTGGACGCCAGAACGGGCCGAACTTCTCGAAGAGTTGTGCGGCGATATTGACGACGAAGGCCAGACACTGGCGGAGCGCCAGGCCGCGCGGGCTGAGCGTTTCGAAGGCTATCAGGAGAACCGGACGCGCGACGCGCACCGGGCGCACGCGGCGGTTGCTGCAATTGCGGATAACATCCCCTTTGGTCAACCAATTCTCGTGGGCCACCACTCGGAACGCCACGCACGGCGGGACGCTGAGAAGATCCGCGCGGGGATGTCGCGCGCGGTCAAGATGTGGGACACGGCGGGCTATTGGAAGACGCGGGCCGAGGGCGCGTTATTTCATGCCAAATACAAGGAGCTTCCCGGGGTCCGGGCGCGTAGGATTAAAGGCTTAGAATCTGACTTGCGCAAGTTCAAGAAGTCGGAAGTGGGTTGCGCGTCTGTGATTGCCTATTGGAGCAAGGACCCAACGCCAGAACGTGCGGCGGCCTTTGCGCGGAATCGGTATTTCAACGTGATGTGTGACGATGGAGTCACCGAGCGCAGCCTTGATTTGGCATTGGAGGCGGGTCAGGTCTCACTGCAAAACGTGCAAGGCCAGGTGCTGAGCACGTACACGCGCACACAGTCCCGGATTGCGCGCTGGATCTCGCACACGGAAAACCGTTTGGCCTATGAAAAGGCCATGTTGGGCGAGTCTGGCGGGCTCGAAGTCGACGGCGTGGACATGCAGCCGGGCGGGTCGATTGCCCTTGGCTCTGAACGTCTGGTTATTCTGCGCGTGACACGCAAGGAAGGCCGGATTGTGTCAGTCACCACGGTTGCGCCGCGTCACTGGGGCGGCCGGACTCGCGTCTGTCAGGTCGAAGACGTGCGCGGCTATGAGCCCCCCGCCGAAGGCATGGCGGAGAAGGTGGCCACGGCCTCCAAGATCCCGCCGCTTTGCAATTTCCCGGGTGAGGGCTTCCACGAAATGACGGCGGCGGAATGGACGCGACGCCACAAGGACGCCAAACAGACCTTGACGCGGACGGCCTCCGAGAAGCACGGCGCGCACCGGGTCCGGATTACATACGGGACCAACTGGAAGCGGGTCCAGGTCTTCTTGACCGATGCCCCGATAAAGCACCCACCGGCGCCCACACCGACGCCAGAGGCACCGGCGCCGCAGATGGACGCGGCGGCCATGCGGGCGGAGGCTGAACGGCTCAAGGCGCGAGCTGAGGCCCGGGACGCGGAGAAGGCGGAGGCCGCGCCCTTCGACGCTCTGAAAGCCGCCCTGAAGGCGGGTGTGCAGGTGGTGGCCGCTAACCAGCTATTCCCCACGCCTCCGGCCTTGGCGGCTCGCATGGCGTCCATGCTGGGGGCGGTCGAGGGTGAGACAGTTTTGGAGCCGAGCGCGGGAACTGGGGCGCTCGTGGCCGCTGTAGAGGCGGTGTGCCCTGGGGCGCTACTGTGGAAGGTCGAGGCGAATCCGGCCTTAGCGGCCCGCGTTAAGGCTTTTTGCTGTGATTTCTTGACTTGCGACTTCCCCCCGGGCCATTTTGACCGGGTGATTATGAACCCACCGTTTGAAAACGGGTCAGACGTGAAGCACATTCTGCACGCTCTGAAGTACGTCCGGAAGGGTGGCCGCCTTGTGGCCATCTGTGCGAATGGACCCCGCCAGAATGCAACCCTGAAGCCATTGGCCGCAACATGGGAGGAACTGCCGGCCGGCACGTTTGACGCGACAAGCGTTCGAACGGTCCTGCTTACAATCGAAGCCTGAACACAAACAAAAAGGGCCCGGACGGCGAATCCGGGCCCAACATGGTGAAGGAGTCTCACATGGTGCGAAGAAGCTTTGGCGGCCTCGTCAGCGGGGCCATATTACTTGCATTGGCTAACGGGTCAAGCGCTGTTGCCGGAACTGTGGAGCCAAGTGCGCGAGACTACGACTTGTGCGCGCGGACGGTCTACGGAGAAATGAGAGGAGCGCCGCGCGTGTCCCAGGTCGCGGCGGTTCACATCATCTACAACCGGTGGAAGTCCGGGAAGTGGGGGCGGTCGATCGGTTCTGTCGTTCTCGCTCCCCGTCAGTTCTCGGTGTGGAACGACGATGACCCCAACAAGGCGGTGATCACGGACCCGACACTTGAGGCCGCGCCCTTGCACAAGCGCAAGAACAGGCATTTCACCCGGGCGGTGATGTCGTGCGCTATTCTCATTGCGCTGAGGGAAGAGGGGCACCCGGACCCAACGGGCGGGTGTCTGTACTATTGGACCGGCGAGAAGGTGCCCTATTGGGCGACGGGTCTACAAGCGAAGCAGATTGGTGTGATGAAGTGTCTGCGCTCAGCTAAGTACAAGAAGAAGCGCAAGGGCAACAAAGTAAAGGGCCCCGAGTTCAACAATCAGACGGTGTCTGGTTAGTTCATCCATCGGTTCTCGAATGGTTGGGGCGGGAGCCATGACACTCCCGCCCCGGTATGGGCCTCGCGGCCTCTCTGGTATGCCGATTAATCTTCCTTAAAACAGGCTCGACGTCCAGTCAACACCCTTTTTCGGAATGGTCTGATCGAGCCACCTTTCCCAATCGCCTTCTTTGACGTCCGTGCATTCGTCAATGAACACCATGTCGAACTGTTGCGCACTCGGCCGGGGCTTCGGCGGGTTGGGGTTTGACCACACGAGACGCAACACGCGGGACTTCATCGCTGCCGAATTCCAAAGATGGGCGCTTGGCCAGGGAGCACGCGGAACCCCGCAGCGTGCTTGTGCCCACCACCACCGTACAACTTCGCGATTTCGGAAACGTCAATGCCGGTCTCTTTCGATCGGAGAGAGAAGACGCGCCCGGCTGGGGTATCCCAGTAGCAAGCGGCGAACGGTTCTCCCTCTGACATTTCCCCGGCTGCGTCGGACGCGTATGTGTAAGGAAGATTGGCGGCCGGCACGTCATACCCGCCGATGATCATACTGCCGCGTGTGACCTTCAGCAGTTCTCGAACGTCCTTGTTGTGCTTGCGCTCGATCGCGGCGCCTTCGGCCATGACGGCGCGCGGGGTCATTTGGAGCCGCAGGTTCAGCCCCTCCCACGCGAAGAAGTCATAGTCCGTTGAGAATATGACGGCGTTCACCTCGCGAGATCCTTCGAGCTCGAAGCGCCAGAGGTCCCGGTCCTCCACGAAGTCGACCAGCCTTGGCCGTGGTTGACGGTGGAAGAAGTCCCACGCGATGCCTGCGCCGCTTCGCTCCATGTCGAACACTTTCATGACGCGCGCGCTTTCACCCACGAGTATGTTCGCGGCAAGGAACGCGTCGAATGTGGCGTCTTCGCCAAGGAGAGGGGACCCAAGTTCGTCTAGGTCCGCTGCCGCTGACTTGTGGTGATCGAGGATCAGCATGGAACGAGCGCCGCGCGGCTGACACATGGCCTCTAGCACGGGGCGTTTGTACGAGAAGTCGACCATGATCACGTCTCTTCCCGTGACGTCTGGGGGCGGCTCCTGATACACGCCCGGGTAAAACTCGCACGAGTCCCCCAGGCGCTTCCATACTGCCCATGCGGCGGTGAAGCCATCGGCGCAGTTCGAATGAAATATACATATTGGTTTTATTAACATTATGAAACTCCTCGCTTGTTAAGTTGCAGTGATTTTACTCTGCATTCCTCTCGGAACTCCCATTCATGGTCAGTTAAACCATTTGACCCAGGGCGACGCATTTTGGATTGGAACGTTATGAGGTTGTCGGCCTGCTTTCTTTTCACTTTCAAATAAGGCCTCAATTCTCGCAGTAAGTCCGCAGCCTCAACGCTCCAAACTGCCCAAGCCCATGCGGGTTTATGTTTCGCCCTCGCGGTCTTTTTCTTGCATATGGCGCCAACTCCGGTCGTTTTCTGTGCCCACTTCAGCACCGCCATGTCAGTCATCGTAATTGTCAAGCTCGAACGATAAGCAAAGCCACGCCTGCAGGATTTAGCCGACTTACCAGTCCTAGTTCTATTGACTGACACAGAGCCCTCACCATCAATCAACCCGGCAAGATATGCTGCATCAGCAATCATCATGTTCGCTCTCCTTTTCCCCCAACCATTCTTCCCAGCACGATTCACACATGACCTTGCCGGACTCTTCGAAACATTCAACGAGGTGGCCGTTGTCTTCCAACTCGTCGCCGCATTCTTCGCACTGCCCGGAGAGTGCTGTTCCAACGAGGTGCGGGGTGTTTGGTGCGTGTGTCATACCTTGGGCTTCCCCGACATGCCGTCGATCCCGTAATCCCTGCCGGGGTGGTACAGCGTGGCGGCCCCGACTGACTTGTTGTGCGCCTCGATCGTCCTCATGATTTCGCCGCGGTCCTTCCCGCCGAACGCGATCACCTTCAATGGGAAACCGACTTTCGTCAGGTCAAGGTGGTTGGTCTTCCCATCCTTCATGTGGTCCCAGGCCTTCTCCGGGATGCCCATGATCAGCATGGCGCACCCTGTGGCGTCTGCCGTTATTGCAAAAACAAGCTTGTCGTCGCTCATAGGAACCCTCTCAGCTTCAGGTTTTTGATGATTGTGATTTGCTCGATTACGGCTTCCCGCGTGACGCCGCCTCCGAACTCGCAGTTGGGGCGGTTGCAGAACTCTGCAGCCAGGTCCAAGTCCGCCAGCGACAAGTCAATGAGGAGTGTCGCCTTGTCTGCGGTATCAATCCACGAGTACACCCTCATTTGGGTGGCGGGAGCAGGGGCACCATGGAATTCCCATTGTAGGCTATCGCGATGCGCGGCCTGATGTGGGTCCCCACTGTGTCCCCGTCTGGCATGACGACATGGGCCATGAAGGCATCCTCGAACGTCTCTATGCCAGCTTCCACGCTCTCGAGCTTTGCCTTGATGCAGAGCAGGAGCGCGCGCCATCGGGCCCGGCACTCCTGTTCGTTCTCCGGCATTGAAGCGCGGAACAAGACGCGTCGCTTTGAGGCTTCGAAGCAAATCATGGCGCCGTCTTTCAGGCTTGAGCCTGCGACGAACGATGTGGCCCCATATCGCATGACAAGCCTTTCGATGTCGGACTTGGATTGCGAAACGGGGACCTTCGTGTTTTTGGCGTAGGTCATGTTTCGGACGCCAGTTTGCTTGCAATGACCTTCCCGCAGTGGAGGCACTGTGTGCCAGGGTCCCTGAATGTGGCCATTTCGACCACACAGTTGCAGACTGGGTGGTACGATTTTCCAGCTGGGCCAAACCGGTTCTCAGGGTGCTCAAGCCCGGACAGAAGCGTCTGGAACCTCTCGTCGACGTTCGTCTCCGGCCCGTCCCCGACACGCTGTCGGAGTTGCCCATCTTTCCATTTGATTTCTGTGTGATCGTATTGGTGGGTCTCTGGCTGGGCCTGGGTCTGGAATGTCGTCAGCATCCCGTCGAAGACGGAGGCCATGACTGTGACCGGGCGGCCGTACTTGTCGGTGGCGTCGATCGCTACGGTCTGGAAGCCAGCGACGGTGGTCGGGGGGATTTTGAATTCCTCGATCGAGCGGAGGACTTCGAGGATGCCGCCGCCTATCAGCGTGTCCCTGTACTGTTCTTGCGCTTCTTTCGTGGTGAAGCATTCCGCGGTGCTCGCCCACCCACGTTTGAACGCGCGAACAAGCCTATCAGTCGTTGGAAATCTCATGTTGGAGCCTCTGTTGCGTAGAGGCTTCGATTTATGCGCGCGTGATTTTGGCTGGTCAAGAAGAATGTCAATTTTGGGACGAAAATTATGCACAGTTCAATGCAGACACAACTCCGGCCTCCGTATGCCTCCCTACAAGGGAACACGGTCTGGGCAGTCGGCGTTCTGATCCCCGTATCACTGCAGCTGCCTTGAGTTTCTTCAACTCTTTCGGAGGCCAGTCCGCTCCCTCCCGAAAAAATTTGCCTCGGGAAGCACCATGGGTTCGTCTGCTGCAGCTATCCTGAGGCCCACCAACGGACGTTCAGGGGGGCGGAGGTAGTATCCCCGGGGATTTCTCTGCCTATTTCGGGCCGGCAGCCAGCGACTGACCCTGATTTTCAACGCCCATTTGCAATTTCCCATTTTTTCGGGTTATATTGCGCTTGCGAACTTGAGGGCGTTGGGGTCCGGAGCGGTGTCAACCCTCCGGGCTCTTTTTTATTCGTCAGAACCCGACGCGGATTTTGACTTGAAATCCGAGGATGCGCTCAATCATTCCCTCGTACTTCACTTCGATTTGGTCTCTCACAAACGTACTCTTCACAAGGATCACGCGGCCGTCTGAGCCCGGCTCGATGCGTGCATTCGAAAAAGCTTGAACCCAAATGTTTGGGTTGATGGCGAGGATCTTCGCTTTGAAGGCCTTCCAGCCGGGATGCGCGTCCGCCCAATCGTCGCCTATCGTTGGCGCCGCAACGGGCCTGGGGACGGCTCTCATCCAATCGTTCCAGTGTTGGTTGCGCAGGAACTTGCGCGCGTGTTCGATGAACTTCTCTTCGGTCTTGGCCATTTTGTGGTGCGCTGCAAACGCGCGCGTCGCGGCGAGCATGATGTCGAGCGGCGGGAGCGACTTTCCCTTCGCGAGCTTCATCCACTCGGCCTTGGCTTCGGCCTTAGGGTTGCCCTTGCGCGGCGGGTACACAGACCAGAACGCTTGAAACTCGGCGTCGTAGTCCCTGCTGAGGGTGTCCGGGAACAGGTCCATGTCCATGTCTACACCTTGTCCTTTAGCTTTTGGCCGGGCTTGCGCTTCTCGCGTCCGCCAGTGGCTTCGAGGGCAAACATGATCGTGGTGTGGTCCCGTCCGAAAATCTTCCCCAGGTCGGGGTATGATAGGTGCGGGTACATGACCGACATTGCCCTGATCGAAAGTTGGCGCGTCCAGACTATCTTCTTCTCTCTGTGGCGGCTCATGACGTCCTTGTATGTCACTCCGCCTACCCACTTACCGATTTGGTTGACCGTGTCTCTGACCGGCAATTTGCTGATTTCGCTGTTCTTGATCGGCATGTTCAGACCAGTGTCGCCTTACACAGTTCACCAGCCCCTCCAAATCATCGCTGCTGGGGCCACGCTCAGCGATGATGTCACGAACGCGAGGGAGCGGCACTGCCGCCCCCTCTGGTACGCTGTACGGTCTTACTGGCGGACTGGGCAAGGGGCACCGGTTGCGATGAAGGCTTCAGCGACGCGGTCGTCCTGACAGAGAATGGCCTTCCCTGCGTCGGCGTATCCATAGTCACGAAGCGCGCGAGAGAGCTTCAGGAGCTCGCAAACTTCATCGGTGCGGGCGAAGTTGAGGGTAAACCCGAAGGCCGGTCCCTGTCCGCCAGCGCCCACTGACGAGCCGCAGCTGTCGTTCGCGATCGTCGTCGAGCCGGAGTAGGCGGAGGCTGTCTGCCGGCGTTCCTGCCAGTTGATCGACGAGTTCCCGGAGCCTTCGATGCCCTGAGACTGCGACTGGTCCTGGTCTTGGTCCTGCCGCTGCGTCTGCTTGCTGCTGCTGCTGGTCGTGTTGGTGTTCGTCGAGTTGCCGGAATCCGTCACGCTCGAGCGCGTCCGGTTCTGATTGTAGTTGAGATTGAGGTTCTTCGTCACAAGATCGACGTCAACGGCGCCCTTCTCGATTTTGGCGGTGTTGGCGTTCGTGATGACGTTCGTGTTTGTGGCCTTGCCGCCTTCGGCTTCAGCCTTGCCACCGAATGCGACGGCACCGGCAACGGCGTTCGCTTCGGAGTTGTTCGAAATGTCGATCGGCGGCGAATTGTTATCATCGTCGTCGTTGTTGTTGCTTGCGATCGCAAGGTACGGGACGAACGAAATGGCGAGGGCTGCGAGGCAAAGTGTGAAGTGTCTGTTCATGTGAGGTGTCCTGGTTGATGTTGAAGGCACTGCATTCACGGGGCGGTTGCTTCCATCCCCGCAAATTTCTTGATGTCGGATTCACGCCAGTAATCGTGCTTTGCGGTCGGCGGTATCCAGACGAATTCAGTGATGTTGATGTCAGAGACAACATCCCAAACTACCCAGCAGTATGCAGTGGCGGACGCGACTGCGGGGTCCCACCGGCCCTGCACCATCGGCACACGCTCCGCATACTGAGCAATTAGGGACGGGGGAAAATTCGAGAAGATGTTCGTGTACCGGGTTTCGGACTCGAGCCACGCCGTGCGCACGAGCATTGCCACGCCACACGCGGTTTCTTCGTAGGCGCGACGGAAGAATTCGGCGGCGAGATTGTAGGGCGGGTTCGTGATGATCCAGTCAGGGGCCGACTTGAACGGCCACTCGATCACATCCGGGCCGTCACCGACGAATGAACCCACCACGGCGCCAATGCCGTAGTCGTGGACGTCAGATTCGAACGTCCGGGCGAAGGTCTCTTTGATGGGAAGGCTCATGTGCCCCATGCCGGCCGCGGGTTCCCAGCACATCTGGCGGGAAAGGCCAGGGTATCGAGGTTCAAGGACGCCCTTTATGAAGGCGCGGGTTGCCCACGGCGGGGTTGGGAAGAAGTCGAGAGCCCGCAAGGGCGACTTTCTTTGTGCCATCACGGCGGGCGATGGCTTAAAAGCGTTCTTTTTCAAGGGTCACCCGACGAGTTGGAGAAATGAGCCCCGGACGACTGGGGGGAGTCGTCCGGGGATTGAGGAGCCGTGCGGCTGGGGGCTGTGTTCCGGCTCCCTTGACGCGCCGGGCGGGGTTGCCCGGTTGGCGTCGTGGCGATGCGTCGTCGCCACATCTAAGCCGGGGATGATCAAACCGGCCAGATTCATGTTGTCCACGTATTCAGAGAAGTCTGACTGTGCTTCTTCGTATGTGTCGAAGGGGCCGTTTTGCGCTGAGTCTGATAACCCGAGGGTCCAAAACCACTTCTTCGGCATATCGTCGAAAAAGAAATTCATCAGTCGTCGCCTTCGCCGCCTTCACCTCCATCGTCTGTACTCTCGCCTCTGGATTTCTTCAAGAGCGCGCGAAGCTTTTTTGACAATTTTTCTTTTCCGTCACCGCTTTCGAAGCCCAAAGTCTTAACCTGCAGCGTGACCTGACCGCGCGCGCCGCCGTCAGTGTCCGCATTTTGGCTGATCGACGTCACCTCGACCATGCCGCAAATTTCGAGCTCGTTGCCGACGCTGAAGTCCTCGATTTTGGGGCCCATCTTCTTGAGGGTCTTGAGGTCGAGCTCGAGACGCGTGCCCCAGGGGTAGCGCGGGCCTCTATCCTTGCGCGGGTAGTCGGCGACGGAAGGCATGTCGTCGGGGTCGGTCGGGAGTTTGAGTGAGACGGGCTTCATCCGTAGGTTCTCCTTTGGTTGTCGTTGGCCGGCCAGAGCAGGAAGCTTTGCGGGCCAGGCGTGGACTTTAGAATGAGAAAGTCGTTCGGCCGCCGCGTCGGGTAGTAGTCGAAGCGGAGGATGTGGCCGTTCATTTGTCCACCTGACGCCGCCATGCCTACCCACAGTGAGCTTACAGTCGGCAACGTCCCGGCAACGTCCGTCTGCACCGCCCCGCCGTTAAAACTTTCGGCTGAATCATTCAAAGCAAACGCCGCCGCGTGCTTGAACGCAGTAGAGTTTGTGAATGTCTCGTCCAGTAAGACTTGACCGACGCCGCCATCAACAACTAACCAGCGAGCCGTGTCAGTGTTTGTGAACCGTGTCAGACGGACGCTTTCGTTAAAGGTGTTATCATCAAAAGCCCAAACGAACTGGTTCGATGCTTGCTGCCCCCCGCTCGCCCTTCCAGCCACAACCACAGTCCCCGCCGTCGCATTGTACTCAGGGCCGGGGGTGCGCTGCGCACTGTCAGCAGAACGCGCCACCGCAACGGTTGTGGTCGAGAGGTAAGAGGTAGGGTAGAACCCCGCTTCAAGTCCTCCGCCCCACGCGTAAAAGCCGCTGACTGTGTCACCGGTATAGGCGTCGCTTCCCGCCCCATCACGAGTGTTCAGGTAAATGCCGCCAACGGTTTTGGCGTTGTTCATCGCGCCAGATACCCACACCCGGAACCAGCCATTTGCGTGCGGGACAATGCCGGATGCAGTGAGCGTTCCGGCTCCAAAAACTGTTGTGGGCGTTGCCGTCCCTGCAACTAAATCGAAGGCTACGCCGACACCATCAGTTTGCGCGCTGTCGATGAAAAGCAATCGCCCCCGGGTCCGCCCGCCAGATTTGACGAATTTGCTGGCGGTGTAGACCGTCGACGCCGTGAGGCCTGCCACATTGATTTGTTGAACAAGGTGTTGCGCAGTGGCCCCGTTCTCAACGACTGTGTCCGCAGTCTGAGACCCATCGGGAGCTATGACCGAGTTTGATGTGATCGAGCTGTTTGATTTAGTCCACGCGGCATCGTCAAGAACTTCGCTTTGCAATGATAAATTTGTGCGCGCGGCTTCCGAAAAATACCCGAGAACAACGGGTGTGGAGTTGATGTGCTGAGGAGCTGTTGTGGTTGTGACCGCATAGCTGGAAGCGGCACTCCCGGCCTCCACTTGGTTGCCCCAGACGTTGACGCCGCTCGTGCCGTCGCCGCTGTAGCTCACCGTTCCTAACGCATTAGCCAGAAGGACCTGGGCCCTTCCGGTTGTTGCTGTAGACGAGATCGAGCATGTCAGGGCAACACGATAGTACCCAGACACCAAAGTCACAGTTGCGGCTTGGCTCGCGCCAGTGCCGATCGCAGTCACAGTCCCGGTCGCGCCGGATGAAAGGTTGACGTCTACATAGCAGCCGTTCGATTCAGATGTGTCCGTGAATTGAACGCGCGAGAAGCCGCGCCCCGATGCCTGAAGGTACGTGCTGAAAGTGTTTGTCCGGCCGACCGAAATGAGTGATGTGTCTTGGCGGATCAGATGAAACGTGCCGCCAGCGCTTTCGACAATCTTGTCAGCTGTCGCCGACCCGTCAGGGGCCGTGGCAGAGTTCGCCGAAATTGTCACGCCAGACTGGGTCCACGTCACGTTTACCGACTGCGATTGCAGCAAGTAGTTTGTGCCTGTGGTCGTCGACGCGTATTCGACGCGTGGCTGGTCGTACTTAGCCGTCCCGGTGGTTGTCAGTAGCGGGCCAGCCGTCCGACCCAACTGGTATTGGAACCCAGTAACAATGAACGTCTTGGCGCTGTGCGTGTTGGTTTTGATGACGCCGTAGTTGTTGGCGCCTGAGGCCCCCTGCACGAAAGTAAGGGTGCAGCGGTAAATGTTAGTCAGCGCAACGAGACGGCACTCTTGCGAGAAGCTGGTGTGTGCAGAGGGATAAAGCCCGTTCGTGAGAATTGCGAAGTCGCCAGTGGACGCGTCAATGCCAAGAACGGGAGCCGAGTTGTCACCCATTTTAACGTAAACGCTTGCAGTGATGGTCGACCCTGTACCGCCGACGATCAATGCCGAGTTTGTATAAGCGGCCCTGGTGATGGAGTTGTCGCCGAAAGAGATCCCCGCGGTCCCGGTCGGGAACACGCCCCAGACCGTCGAACTGTCGTCCGTCACCCCGATCGACACGCCCAACTGAGCCGATGTCGGGGCTGACCGGATGGAACGGTTTTCGTTCGCGTATTCAATCAGCCCGCTTGGTCCGACGAATGACCCGACTGAGTT
>Ga0075160_10002046_pt1 | contig 12173 bp, 9 predicted proteins | sample JI91814C2DNA_FD_70969 | JGI IMG/M metagenome (GOLD analysis project Ga0075160, IMG submission 70969) | Wastewater effluent complex algal communities from Wisconsin, to seasonally profile nutrient transformation and Carbon sequestration -... | ecosystem: Engineered > WWTP > Effluent > Algae...
CATCCTCAGCCGCCAGCCCGTGCTCTCGCACACGCTCGGCATGGGCATCGCCGAGCACGACCGCGAGGGCCGGCTCATCACCGTCGAGTATCCCGACTTCTACGTCGTGAATGTGTACACTCCGAACTCGCAGGCCGAGCTCGCCCGGCTCGACTACCGCATCTCGTGGGACGATGCTTACCGTGCCTATTTGAAGAAGCTGGAGAAGAAAAAGCCCGTCATCGCCTGTGGGGATCTGAACTGCGCCCATCAAGAAATCGACCTCGCGAACCCCAAATCGAACCGCATGAACCCCGGCTTCAGCGATGCCGAACGCGCCAGCTTCACCCGCCACCTCGATGCTGGCTTCCTCGATGTCTTCCGCCAGTTCGATCCCAATCCCGGCCGCTACACCTGGTGGACGCAGCGCACGCCGGATGCCCGCACGAAGAACATCGGATGGCGTCTCGACTACTGGCTGGCCTCCGAGAAACTTCGCCCCGCTTTGAAGCAATGCATCATCCGCGATGACATCCACGGCAGCGACCACTGCCCGGTTGAGTTGGTTGTTGGATAAACCAAAGTGGTCCGCACAGTCCCCTGTGCGGCTGCCAGGCTCACTTGCCCGCCATCTTCAAAAACGCCTCCGCATAGCGTTTGCCCAGCTCGCGATACGAAGCGGCATCGAAGTGAATCTTGTCACCTTTGTGCTTCAGCCCCTCGGCTGAGACGAAAGCGCTGTTGGCGACATGCTTGGGCAGCTCTTGATGCGCCCTGTCCACCGTCACGATCTCTGGCGACCACGGCACGTCGTCAAACTTGCCCATCTGCCCGGCGATGAACGGCACTTCGGGTGCCTTCACCAGCTCGCGGAGGCGTCTCACGAGGTCGTGAAGCTTCGGCGCATACGCGGAGGCCAGGTCCGGTTTGCAATCGCTCTCACCCTGATGCCACAAGATGCCTTTGATCGTGCCCGCGTGCAGTGCGAGGCCCACACGCTTCACCGTGTCATCCCACGGGTAGCTCTTCGTCGGCGGATAAAACACACCCGGCTGCCACGAATCGATCGGCGAGCCACCCACCGCGCACGGAATGAGCCCGATCGTCACCCCCGGCTTCGCCTCGGCCACGATTTGAGCGAAGGTCTTGCCCAGCCCCACGCCGACGCTCGGCTTGTCGAAGTGCATCGGATCCACCGCCGGCACCCACTGGCCTTCCTTACTCAGCATCAGCACTCGCGGATGCGGTGTCTTGTCCTGCTCCTCCAGCACACCACGCCCCGCCATGTTCGACTGCCCCACGAGCAGGAACAGATGAAACTGCTCTTTCGGCGGCAGCTTGACCTCCTGCGCAGTGAGGAAGCTGACAAGGCAAAGGAAGGTGAAAAGGAATCGCATGGCAAAATGGCTTCGAGCAGCCTCCAAACGAACGCCGAGCCTCAATGCTACCAGACAAAATAGCCCCGACGAAAACCTCGGCAGAAATATTGCCTGAAGAACAATCTCATTGCCTGCCGACGAAGCTTCTGCTGCTTTATAGGCGACCATGAAGACACTGATTCGTTGCCATCTCCTTCTTTTGACCGCGCTCCTGCTCACTCAATGTGCTGGCTTGGGGCCCAAACTGCATCACTGCCCCGCCGTGCTTCCGGGAACGAGCGAGCCGGTGATGTTCCAGTTAAAATCCGTCTCAGGTATCGCCCGCCGATCGCAGATCATGGCGGCCATGGAGGAGATTTCGGAGCAGATGGACCGCGGAGCCAAGTCCAAGAAGGATCCTTTGGCAAAACTGGCGAGTCAGTACTCGCCGGATACGGATGTGGCGCTCGTGATCCGGGGTCTGACGATTGAGGCGACGCGTCTCGATGGCAAGGAGATCACTCTGGTGGCTCCGGTGATCACCTATGCAGCCCGCCATGTCCCGGACGCCGTGCTGACGCGTGCCCTGCCCGACGTGCAGAAATACGTCTTTGATCAAATGTCCACCCGCTTCAAGCCCGTCCGGGCATCGGAACTTCGCGAAAACAAAAAATGAAACAGACGATGAATCGCCTGCTCATAGTTTGCTTTTGCCAGTGCTGTCTCATCTCGTGCGTGGCGCCACGGCCTGCAGTGGATGAAGCGAGGATACGAGAGTTGCTTCCGGGCACCTGGCTTGAAGAGAAAAAAGGCCTCTTCCAAGGCATGATGTTTGAGAAAACCTACTTCAAAGACGGCACCGCAAAGGGGAAAGTCGTTCCTTACCGACAGGTGGGCAATGAGGTGATGCATCAGGCTGCCATCCACTTCGCTTCACGCTGGCGTCTGAAAGGAGATCTGCTGGAGTCCTATGATGTGAAGTGCTCGGAAGAAGACCGCTTCAAGCCCACGGATGTCTTCCAAGACCGGGTCCTCGATATCAACGAGAAGAGCAAAACATGCCAGGATCTGACGAATGGCGGAACCCATACCTCCTATCGCTGGATCGGTCCGGATAGCGACGGAAACGCGGTTCCTCGCGCCGTGGCAAGAGCGTATTACGAAGAGCTTGGCAGCACCCGTCGCTAGACCTGGAAGCCTCCCACGCAGGCGTTGCGTGGCTGTGAAGGCTTATTGGTTCAAAAACTCGATGGCACTGCCCGCAGGCTCTTTGCCCTCGCCTTTCATCCACAGGGCGTTGGAACCGTTCAGCTTGATGAAGCCGGCGAGGTCGAGGTACTTGGAGCCACCAGGGAGGAACATCGGATCGCGGTAGCTGAGCACTTGGCCGAAACGGAAGCCGTGCGTGTCCACGGCGGCGCGATCGACGGCGTTTCCGGTCAAAGCGCGGGCTGCAACAGCGATGGGGCCGGTTTGCGCACCGAAGGCGGCGAGGCAGACGGTCTTTGGATTCGGATGCAAGCCGACTTTGGTGTTTCGCAGGAAGGTGACGAGCGAGAGCACGTCATGCACGCGTTGGGCGAAGAGCGCATGATTGTAGCCGTGCGTGTAACCGGCGAACTCGCGTGGGTTGGCGACGACGCGGGTTTCTTTGACGGGTTCGCCGCCTTGGAAGAGCAGATCGGCTCCGACGACGGCGTTGCCAGCGGCGACGAGCTTCTTCACTTCGTCGTTTTGCAGGCCGGACTTGCCGTTGTCATCGAGCCAGATGACGACGCGGCCGTTCCAGTTCTTGGGATAGAGCCACGAGACGTTGATCTCCTCGTTGTGGGTCTTGTTTTGGAGTGTGCCGGTCATTTCGAGATGCTCGCCGCGGTCCTGCTTGTCTTTGAGCTCCCACTCGACGCTGCCCGCCTGGTCGTAGGTGCGACCGATGACGACTTCGATGGCCGGGCGCAGCACTTTTTCGGCGTCGGCATTCGCGAGCTGCTTCTGTGTGTCGTCGGTGAGCCATTTCAGCAGTTGGCGCTCGAACTCGGGATCGCCGGCCTTCGGCGCGGGGTGTTTGTCGTCCCACACGGTGAGCTGCTCTTTCGTGAGCGGTTCGTAGTCCTGCTCGATGACCGGCGAGGTGTGGCCGAGTTTGAAGTGCTTGTTGAGGAAGGTGTAGAAGGCGCTGCGGGTGACGGCGTTGTAGTTGTGTTTGAAGTGCTCGCCACGCAGGAGGAAGACGTTGTCCTTCTTGCCAAAGGTGCCGTAGAGCTTTTGCAGGTCGGGGAAGCCCTTGGTGGCCATTTCCTTGGTCCAGTCGTCGGCGCTGTTCATGCCCTGCGGCTTCGGCGCGAAGAGGCCGGCGAACTCGACATTGCCGGTGCCGATGCGCAGCAGCGAGGCGTTCTCGCACGTGCAGCCGCCCTGCATCGACGTGCTGACCATCACGCAGGGAAAGGAGAGCTGGATGCGGTCGTCGATGGCCGCGAGGAGCATGGTTTGAGTGCCGCCGCCGCTGGCGCCGGTGATGGCGGTGCGTTGCGGATCGACCTCGGGCAGCGAGAGCAGGAAATCGAGGCCGCGCACGGCATTGAGCGTCTGCAGGCCCATGATGGATTGCAGGTTCGACTCGGCCTGGGCGCTGAAGAGGCCCCAGTTTTCGGTCGTGTTCATCTCCGGCCGTTGTTTGGCGAAGCGATGCACCACCTCGCGTGAGATTTGCACCGCATCCGAATCGCTGAGCATGTCCCACTGCCACACGATGCAGCCCATGCGGGCGAGTTGGACGCAAAGGCTCTGGAAGATGCTCTTCCCGCCTTTTTCAAAGCGCTCCGCACCGATGGCGATCTCCTCGCGCACCTTCTGCGGTTCGGAGATCGAGAGACGTGCATCCTGCCAGTGACCATGCGCGAACATCACTGCGGGAACCTTGCCTTTGATCTCCTTCGGCTTCCAAAGGCTGCCGGTGACGTAAAAACCCGGCGCGGACTCGAAATAGACCTTTTCGACCGTGAAGCCATCGCCCTCGACCTTGCCATGAATGACGGGATTCAGCGGCGTTTTCGTCGGCATGGGCCACAAGCCCTCCGCGACGAGGATCTGGCGGCGCACATAGTCACGCCGCACATCCCATTCACTGAGCGAAGAAGGCGGATTGAAGGGGAAATAGCCGTTCAGGTCCTTCGGCGGCTGATGACGGACATCCTCGCCGAGGGCGAGGGTGGAAACGAGGGCGGCTAGGAGGAGCGGAGTGGCTTTCATCAGTCGGTCGGGATGCTGCGGCCCACCTTAACGCCCGTCCGGCGGGAAGTTCATCACGCCGCAGGAGGCTTTTGGAGCCGAGTTTTGACCTTGCGCGTTCTGGCTTCGGCGGGCACTCTCCGCGCCCTTTTCCCATGTCAGCACCAGCCAAAACCTCCATCGGCATCGATTTCGGCGGCACCTCCGTGAAGCTCGGCGTGTGCCGCGGTGATGAACTCCTCGTCACGGACGCCCCCATTCCCACCGCAAACTTTGCCGGCCCCGCCGCCCTCATCGGCGAGATGGCGGCCCGCGTGGGCAAGCTGCGCGAGACGTATCCCGACATCTGCGCCATCGGCGTGGGCGTGCCGGGACTTGTGGACTTCGATCACGGCTTTGTGCACGAACTGACGAATGTGCCTGGATGGAAGCATGTGCCGCTGAAGGCCATTTTGAGCGAGAAGACCGGCCTGCCGGTGCTCGTGGAGAATGACGCGAACGCGATGGCCTACGCGGAATTCCGCTACGGTGCCGGACGCGGCCTGAAGAATGTCATCGGCCTCACGATGGGCACCGGCATCGGCGGCGGCGTGGTGCTCGATGGCAAGATGTTCCGCGGCAGCGGCTTCGCCGCGGGCGAGGTCGGGCAGATGAGCATTCATTTCGACGGCAAGCCCGGCCATTACGGCAATCTGGGCGCCCTCGAAAAATACACCGGCAATCAGCAGATCGCCGAGCACGCGGTGCAGCGCTATGCCGAGGCGGGCATCACGAAGGACATCGACGAATGCACGCCCAAAATGATCGCTGCGGCGGCACAGGCCGGTGATGATATCGCCCGCCAGATCTGGGGTGAGATCGCCGACTGGCTCGGCACGGCGCTGGCCAGCATCGCCTGGCTGCTGAATCCGGACGCTTTCGTCATCGGTGGTGGCGTCGCCCAGGCCGGCGACCTCATCTTTGCTCCGCTGAAGCGCAAGGTGCAGAGCATGCTCAGCACCGTGGTGTGGGAGCGTCTGCAAATCGTGCCCGCCCGTTTCAGCAACGAGGCTGGCATCATCGGCAATGCGGCCCTCGCCGCGGACGCGGTCTGATTTCAGGCCGCGTTTACTTCTCGTGCATCGTCTTGGCGAGGCTGACAAAGTCTCCCTCCTCGCAGCAGCGAACGAAGCCCTCGGCATAGCGCTTGAGGTCATCCCACTCGTTGCGGATGTGATCGGCCTCCTCGGGGGAGATGTGGCTGTCGCTTGCGGCCTTGCTGATGGCGGAGAGCACATCGGCGAAGCGCTTCACGATCTCCTGCGTGGCCGGAACGACCTCGAAACCCTTCACGCACTTGCTCGGCGGATTCCGCACAAAGACGCCGCCGGCCTTCTGGCACAGCCAGTGGATCAATTGGTCGTCGCCAGTGATCTCATAGAGCTTCTGCACGCGGTCGAGCGGGTTCGTGGCACCCTCGCCCTTGTAATCATCACCGGAGGCCCACTTGTAAACGAGCGAGCTGGAGATGGCGAGCTGGGCGGCCACTTCCTTGACGTTGGAGTTCTTGTCGATGGCCTGCTGGATGACTTCGTGGGATTCCATGGCCGAGTTCTCTCAAACAGTTGAGGCTTTGGCAAGATGAGATTCCTCATCCCTGCGTGGCGAAAATCCTGCCAGCCATCGTGTTTCGCCTTGTGGCGGCGGAGGTCCGCGGCGTAAACTCCTGCCTCCATGAAACTCTCACGTCTCATCCTCGTCGTGGCGGCTGTCTTCAGTCTTGCCTCCTGCCTCGAAATCAAAAACACCATCATCGTGAACAAGGATGGAACCGCCATCGTGGAGGAGACCACCCTCCTCGGCGCCCAGCTCGCCGCGATGATGGCCCAGGGCGGCGCGGGCGGCCCCGGTGACCAGCTCAAAGGTCTCGTCATGGACAAGGAAAAGGCCGAGGCACGTGCCAAGCAGCTCGGCGAGGGCGTCACGGTGAAGTCCATCGAGGAAGTGAAGTCTCCGGACGGCAAGAGCGGCAACAAGGTGACCTTTGCCGTGGCTGACATCCGCAAGCTCAAGTTCCAGCCGAACTCCCCCGACCAGAAGGAGAAGAAGGAAGAGGAGAACATGGTCTTCGCCCTCGAAGGCAATTCACTGACCATCACCAACAACAGCGCCGACAAGAAGAGCGACGCGGGCGACAAGCCCAAGAAAAGCGCCGAGGAGCTGGCCCAGATGAAGGCCCAGGTGGCCATGATGAAGCCGATGTTTGCCGGCATGCGCGTGACCATTGAGGTGAAGGCCGCCGGCGGCATCGCCAGCACCGACGCCGCTCATGCCAATGGCGACTCCATCACCTTCCTCGACCTCCAGTTCGACAAGCTTCTCGACAACGTCGAGGCCTTTGGCGAGATCATGGAGTCCGGCGACAGCGGCATGAGCATGGCCGACGCCGCGAAGAAGTTCGAAAAGGTCGAAGGCATCAAGCTGGAAGGCAAAAAGGTCGTGAAGGTCGAGCTCAAGTAAGCTCTCTCACCCTCCTGCGAATCCGAAGCGGCACCTGATGAGGGTGCCGCTTTTTTCATGTCGTATTCGGAAGGAGTTATTTTGGGTCGCGCCAGCGTCGTGGAGTGCGGTGGGAAGCCTTGGCGCGACACCGCTTTCGTGTGACGGACAGCGTTTTTCGGCCTCACAGCCTTCTTCCGGCGCTCGAAAGCGGTGTCGTCGATGCGAGGTGCCCCTCGCATCTTTGCCACCGCACTCCACGACGCTGCCGCGAAGTCGGTGCCGCCTTGAAACTTGGAACCTGAAACTTGAAACGAGTCTTCAGGATCGCCCCGCTCTACGCCTTCAGCTCCTCACCGCGGTAGATCACACGCTCGACCATGCCTTGCAGCGTCTGATCGAGGAAGGGCGTGTTGATGCTCTTCGACTTCATGAAGTCGCGGTTGAAGGTGGTGGTGCGGGCGGGATTGAAGACGATGAACTCGGCGGTGCCGCCTTCCTTGATCGGGACGGGCGGGAGTTTGAAAAGGCGGCGCGGTTCGGCGCTGTAGCGCTTCACGATGACGCTCCAGTCGAGGATGCCCTTGCTGATGAAGCGGTCGTAGAGCGAGACGAGGGCCGTTTCGAGGCCGGTGATGCCGAAGGGGGCGCTGGCGAAGTCCTGGTTCTTCTCGAAAGGCGTGTGTGGGGCGTGATCGGTAGCGATCACGTCGAAAAGGCCGTCTTTGAGGCCCTGGAGCAGCGCGGCGTTGTCCTCCGGCGTGCGCAGCGGCGGGTTCATCTTGTAGTGCGTGTTGTAGTCGCCGATGTGATCGTGGTTGAAGAGGAGATGGTGCGGCGCGATCTCGCAGGTGACGTGGATGCCGCGGTCCTTGGCCCGTTTGATGGTGCCCATGCCGCGCTCGGTGCTGACGTGCTGGATATTCAGATGCACGCCGGTGAACTCAGCCAGGCGGATATCGCGGGCGATGCAGATTTCCTCGCTGATGGCGGGGATGCCCGGCAGGCCGAGCGAGTAGCTGATCTTGCCTTCGTGCATGCAGCCCTTGCCGCTGAGCTCTTTGACCTCGCAATGGCTGGCCAGCGGGATGTCAAACTCACGCGCATACTCCATCGCGCGGCGGAGGACCTGCGGATTATCGACCGGGAAGCCGTCGTCGGTGAGCAACACGGCTCCGGCGGCCTTCATCGCGGCGATGCCGGCCAGTTCCTCGCCTTTGCGGCCCTTTGTGATGGCACCGCTGGTGAAAATGCCGGGGCCGATGCGCGTGCGGCGGGCGCTTTCGAGCACACCGCGCACCGCGCCGCCGCTGTCGATGGCGGGGGAGGTGTTCGGCATCATGATGAAGCCGGTGACGCCGCCGTTGATGGCCGCCTCCGCACAGGTGGCGATGTTTTCCTTCTCCTCCTGGCCCGGCTCGCGGGCGTGCACATGGATGTCGAACATCGCGGGCATCAAAATGCGCCCCGTGCAGTCGATGATCTCCGCGCCGTCGGCGTTGTCGATGGTCTCAGCCACACCGGTGATTTTGCCGTCTTCGACGAGCACATCGGCCCGGGTGAGCTTCGGTGAGTCTTCGCTGGCGATCTGGGCGTGGCGGTAGAGGCGTTTCATGCGGATGACGCTACTCGGAGCACATCCGCGGGAGATTGGAAATGGTGAATTGGCAGACGAAAAACGAAAATCCGATCACTTCTGGCTCAAACCGGCCTGGAAGAGGAATTCCGTCTCCGGCGGCTGCTCCAGGGCCTTCGTGATGCCTTCGCTGAAATCATCCCAGGAATCTGGTTCGCTGACATGGTCATGGCTGCCGCTGCCTGACGAACTCCCCAGGCGATGGCTGCCACAGTGGCCGCTATGGCGTGTTTTCCAGTCGAAGTCGTTTCCACCCTTGGTTGGACCCGTTTGGATGCGAGCGACGAAGGTGACGCCGGTGAGGTCGTTTTCCCGCGAGGCTTCGAGATCGAGTCCGATGACGCCGGGTGGCCGAGTGGTCGCAAACCATACGAGCACCGCCGGAATGGTCTGCGCACTGAAGCGAGTGCTTTCCAACGAGCGGAGCTTGGTCGCCAGTTCGCTGTTTTCCGGCAATTCACCGCCCTGGATGCTAACACGCACGATCTTCAAAGCATCAGCGGCGGGCAGTTTGGGTCCCGGCGGTGGCGGTTTCGGCAGAAGCGGCTGCGAATGCTCTTTCCGCCAGAGATTCGCCGCGGTGATGCGCTCCGCGTCACGCTGACGGCGGCCGGCATTCGGTGTGAAGGCGAATCGGGCAGGGGCGAGCTCATGCAGAGCGTGGAGAGCGAATTCGCCGATGCTGGCCTCGCCGTAAGTCAGATCGGGGCCGCCGCCAGAGATGCCGTAGTCGGTTGTCGTGTCCTCCAAAGCCTTGGCCAGCAATGCGATGGCATGTGTGAGGGCGGCTTCCTCGGGTTTGCGGGGCACGGCACGGCTGTCAAAGCCATGGGTGCGTGTTTTCTGGGCCATGCATTCGCCGATCTTTTCCACGATCTTGAGGCGCTGGCCCGGACCACGGGCCTCCCAACCGAGGATGAGTGCCTGCACGGTGCGGTCGCTTCCATGACACGCGAGCATGTCAGCCATGGTCTCGAATGGATCATCAAAGCTTTCTTTGCTGCTTTGATACACGGACCACTCGCGCAGGAGGACGGAAAGCACATCCGGATGATCCCGATTGAGCAGGCGTGCGGCGGCGTCCAGCCGGACCTCCATGTTGCCATGCTCTTTCATCAGCATGACGAGCGCCGCGATGCTTGGCGGGCTGTCGAGAGAGTCCAGCTCGTCGATGAACTGGCGGACCAGCCAAGGCGTGGACGCTTTGGCGGTGCCGGCGAGCACGGCGGCCTCGACGGCCTTCGGATCGGCGGCCTTCAACTGTTCCACCAGCGCCCGCGGTGAGGTCTTGCCTTCGGAAATACCATCCACCAGCATCTGCTTGAGGCCCTTCTTCTGATAGTCTGCCCACCAGGCCCGCGCGGCTTTTTGCACGGCGAGCATTTTGTCCTCGTTCGACATGTAGCCGGAGGTGGAGGCGGGTGCGTAGAATTCCTGGCCGGTGAGGCGGCTGAGGATCTGCTGGGCACAATCGCCGATGGTCAGGACCGTGTGCGAGAAGTGGAAGTCCCGGTGAAAACCCACGGAGCGTGACAAGCGATCATCGGTGAGCGCTTCGATCAGTGCAGGAGCGGCTGGATAGCCGATTTTGAGGAGTTGATGTCCTGCGCTTTTGCCATCGCGATCAAAGCCCAAAACATCACACCAGCCAGGCTGGCTCATTTGATAACCGTTTTGATCCCGCAGCAGCCAAATCAGCTCGGCGATGCGTTTCTCGAGCGGAAGGGCGTCGATCTGCGCCTGGGTGAGCGGCGGGTGTTTGGCGTCCTCGGCCACCATGCGTTCGAGCATGGCGATGGTGGCTTTGGCGCGTTCGATGTGCTCGCAGCGCGGGAACAGCTTCACGATGCGGCGAAAGGCTTCCAAGACTTGCTCGCGTGGCTCGAGCTTGCCACTGCCACCCCATGAATTCGAAGACAGCGAGCCGCCGCCCATGCGCAAAACGGCATCCCACATGGCGGCGTGGCCGAGTTCGATTTCGAGGGCCTCGCGCATGGGTTTGGTTGGCTTCGAGCCTTGCCAGCTGCTGTGCCAGGCCGTCAATTTCTCCGCCTCGGCATAGGTCTGGACCGCCAGATCAGTCTCGCCGCGCTTCCAGCAGAAATACGACATGGCGAAGGTCTCGGTCTTGTGGCCGAGGTGGGCTCCGAAGCGGTGAAAACCATCCTTGGAAGGGTTTTGCAGCGCTTTGAGCCTATCGGTGATCATCGGCAAAAATGGCCGTTCCTCGTAAGCGACTCGTTCGTGTGCTGGAGTGTCATTCGCGGATCTCGTCAGCTTGTGGACTGTCAGATCCGGCGCGAGCACCATGAAGTTTTTGGTGTCGTCCTGCACGATGAAGCCATGCATCGTTTGCGTTTGAGGTTTGGAAACCCCGCCCGTTTGAAACCAATAGCCATACCACACCTCCGCCCACTTCGCGTCCTTCACCTCGGGAAAGCCAAGCGTGGCGAACCAGTCGTAGCACTCGCGGGCACCAGCAGGCAGTGGGGCGGCCCGGAGCAGACCAGGGAGCATGACCAGAAACAGGAAAGCGTGCGTCTTCATCGGCGGTGAGGGAGCTTGCGATGATGAGCACGGTCAGGGCAAGAATTTCCTTGGGAGGGAGGTGGCGGTCAGCCTGATCTTTCAAACCGGCCCGAGGTTCTTGGAATCATTCTTGACCCCGAAACGGGCGATCTGGTATCCTCCGATCTTGCTGAAAATCAGGCCGAAACTGCGGCCGCAGCTTTCCCGAGCTTTCACCCCGTTCAAGCCATGCGCCCCTACCACGCACGCTTTCTCAGCCTCCTCGCGTCTTCGATGCTCTTTGCCACCGCGTCGCATGCTGGCACGGACAACTTCAGCACCGGCCCCGGCCAGGGCGGCCCTGACGGGCTGTGCGATGTGTGGCAGATGCTTTACGATGGCTGGGGCCTCGTGACGACGGATGACACGGACAACGATGGCTGCTCGAACGTGATCGAGTCCATCGCGGGCACCGATCCTCGCAAGGCGGGGGATTGCCTGAAGATAGGCAACACCATCGTCTCGGCTGGCACGGTGGTCTTCACCTTCGATGCGGAGCGGGGGAAGAAGTATCGCGTCCTCTCGGCGGACGTGCCGAACACGCCAGCGGGGGACTGGCAGCCGGTCGCTGGCAGCGAGAAGGTGCCGACAGCGGACAATCCGGGCGAGACGATCGTGGTGACGAAGCCGCCGGGGACGAAGAAGTTCTACAAGCTGGAGGTCAGCGATCAGGATCTGGACAATGACGGCCTTTCCGACTGGGCGGAGGGCAAGCTGGGCAGCGATCCCATGCAGGCCACGAGCACGACGAATGCCTCCGGAGGCGCGGCGAGTGATGCGGACACGCTGGCCTCGCTGATGTCGATCACGATCACGCCGGGTGTGGTGGATGCTTTTGAGAAAGAGGGCACCGCAGCCACGGTGCGGGTGCAGCGCAGCGTGGGCACGATGCCGCTGAACATCACGCTGAATGGCCTTCCGGG
>Ga0075160_10002047_pt1 | contig 12163 bp, 3 predicted proteins | sample JI91814C2DNA_FD_70969 | JGI IMG/M metagenome (GOLD analysis project Ga0075160, IMG submission 70969) | Wastewater effluent complex algal communities from Wisconsin, to seasonally profile nutrient transformation and Carbon sequestration -... | ecosystem: Engineered > WWTP > Effluent > Algae...
ACGGCCCTGATGAAGATCGCCAACGACGTGCGCTGGCTGGCCTCCGGGCCGCGCTCCGGGCTGGGGGAGTTGCTGATCCCCGAGAACGAGCCAGGCAGCTCCATCATGCCCGGCAAGGTCAACCCGACCCAGTGCGAGGCCCTGACCATGCTGTGTTGCCAGGTCTTTGGCCATGACGTGGCAATCACGGTGGGCGGAGCGTCGGGCAACTTCGAGCTGAACGTCTTCAAGCCGCTGATTGCCCACAACTTCCTGTCCAGCGTGCGTCTGCTGGCCGATGGCATGCGCAGCTTCGAGGCCCATTGCGCCCGGGGCATCGAGCCCGACCGGGAGCGCATCGCGGCCATGCTGGAACACTCGCTGATGCTGGTCACTGCCCTCAGCCCGCACATCGGCTACGACCGGGCGGCCGAGATCGCCAAGCGTGCCCATCACATGGGCTGCAGCCTGCGCGAGGCGGCTCTCGCCCTGGGCTATGTGACGGCGGCGGAGTTCGATGCCTGGGTCAGGCCCGAGGCGATGGTCGGGGGCGCGCCCGCCGGCTGAATGGCGCCGGGTTTCAGGTGCGCAGGAACAGGTCTTCGGGCAAGGGCAGGCAGGCGCGCAGGATGCGATTGGGGGTTTCGCCCAGCCGGGCCCGGGCGGCCAGCGGCTCCACCTCGGCGGTCCACCCGGGCAGCTCGCCTTCCAGCAGGCGGCCGAGCTGGCCCAGGCGGCGGCCGGTATGGCCAAGGTAGAGATTGAAGCGGCGCTGCACGCGCCGGTCCACCAGTCGGGCGGCGTGATACAGCCCGGCATGCAGGTGGCTGCTGCGCAGCCAGCTTTCACCCCGGGTCAGGGTGGCCAGGGCCTGGCCGACCCGGTCGGGCGGGCAGTGGAAGGCCCGTGAAAGCAGTGGCGTCAGGCTGGGCCCGGCATCTTCGAGCAGGCGCGCCGGGCGGCTGAACAGGTGCCCGGCCACGTGGCGGTCCATGGCCCATTCGACGGCCACGTGGGTGGTGATGTCCGATTCGAACCACAGGCGCTCGTGGGCGGGCACGAAGTGGTTGTGGGCAATGATGTCGGCCATCAGGTGGCTGGCGTAGCCAAGCACGGCGGCCTGCTCGACGTCGCTGCGGGCGGCGTCCATCAGGGCGTGGAGCTGGGGCCAGCGGTGGCTGCTGGTGAGCGCCTCGGCGCCGGCGCTACGGGCGGTCAGGGCTACATCGGGCAGGCAGGCACCGGCCATGACCAGCTGCGGATGGCGGCGGGCCAGGCGACGCAGGGCCGGGTCGGCGAGGGGGATCGCCCACAACAGCAGCTGGGCGAAATAGACGTGGGTGTACAGGCCCCAGGCGAGGGCGTCGGTGCTGGTCAGCAGCAGCGGCAGCAGCCAAAGCAGCGGAGTACGAGCACGGCGGGGCAGGGTGGGCACTTCCATGCAGCGACTGTGCCCGGTGGCCGTGACAGGCGCGTGCCAGCGAGGTGTCAGGTGGGTGAAGCTGCGGGGGGCATCGGCCGTTGGTAGGGAGCCGCTGCGGCCCGGGCACCCGGGGGGGGCGAATGAAATGGCTCTGTTCGCGTCCGGCATGCAATCACTATCCCTGGCAGGCCCGCCGGGTTTGGTGAGCCTTGCCAGTCGGAGCGGAAGCGCTTTCCAGACGTTCCCCCGAACGTTGTTGTCTCGTTTCGTTCGACCTCGAACCGGCGCTTACGGACGGATTTCCCTTGTACTACGTCACATTGGCCGGGTCTCGCCCCGGCGGGCGACCTCCTTCTTTGTTGTACGACAAAGAAGGAGGCAAGAAAGCGTACCCCGCTGTCGCGCCCCCTTCGGGGGTTCCCTCCTTCCGGCAATGCCGGGCGGGGTCTTCGCAAACTCGCCCTGCGGGCTCAAACATGCGAAGCCCTTTTTCCGCCCGTCATCACCTCCAGTCGGCGCGCCAGAGGGGAGAGGAAATGCAGGTGATCAACGGCCAGTGCCCGACTCAAGTTCCGTAGGGGCTCGGTGTATCCGAAAAGCCCGTTCCGACCCCGCCGAGCAGCGCACCAGCAGGCGGGGAAGTCCGGCGCGGCTGTCTGAGCCCGCAGGGCGAGTTCCGCGCCGGCCGCCTGCTGGGAGCAGCGCAGGGCAGTCGGCCGCAGGCCGACCGGGGGTGGCGGGTCGCCTTCTTTGCCTTCTTTCTTGGCGAAGCAAGAAAGAAGGTCGCCCGCCGGGGCGAAATCCCGGCCAACCCCACGCCAAGCAACGGAACGCCCGCAAGTAAGGGCTCAAGCCTTACCTGTCGGAGCGAAAACGCTTTCCACACTTAACCCGAACATAGCCAATTTATTCGACCACGGACTTTGGTCGGCGCCTTGCCGGTCATCAGCGCGAGAAGGTCGAATGAATCGACCCCATGGGCACGCCCTTTTCAGCGTCCTTGCCCCCGTCAGGGCTCGGAAAACGCCATGTGGAAGCCGTCGGTGATCGGGCCGGCCAGATAGCCGAAGAGGCTGCGCTCGCCGGTCAGAATGGCCACGCTCACCGGCACGCCGGGCATCAGCGGGTAGCGCGTGCCGCGGTGATCGAAGGCGTTGCTGTCGGGAGCGATGCGCACCCGGTAGTGGGGCATCTTCTGTTCGTCGAGCACCGAGTCGGGGCTGATATGCACCACCTTGCCCTTGATCGGCTGGAAGCCCCGGGCCACGGCCGAAACCAGCTGGATGCGCGCGTCCTGGCCGACCCGCACCATGCCGATGTCGCCGATGGGTAGCTTGGCCTCGATGAGCAGGGGCTCGTTGGCGGGCACCAGGGTCATCAGGGTACCGCCGGGCTGAATCACGCCGCCCTCGGTGACCACGTGCAGGGTCATCACCACCCCGTCGATGGGAGAGCGCACCACCAGGCGGTCCTGGGTGTCGGAGAACTTGCGCATGCGCTCCTGGGCTTCGGCGATCTGCCGGCGGGTGTCGGCCAGATCCTTCTGGAACTGCTCGCTGTCGCCGGAGTCGAGGGAGCGCAGGGAGGCGTCCTCCTGTTTCTGGGCGGCAGAGACACGGCGCAGGGAGGCATCGATCTCCTTCAGCGTGCCGCGGGCGAGCTCCTCTTCCTTCTGCAGGTTGAGGTGCTCGTAGCGGTTGGCGAGGCCTTCGGAGAGCAGCTTCTGGCTGATCTCGATCTGCTGCATCAGCAGGCGCAGCTTGCTTTCGGTGTGGGCCCGGCGGGCCAGCAGCTCGGCCTGTTCGGCGCTGCGCTGGCTGATCTTCTGGGATTGGGCCTCATAGCTGCTGCCGACCCGGGATTTCTGGGCCAGGAGCAGGGCGCGGGCGGTGGCCACCTGGTCGGGGAAGCGTGCCGCCAGTTCGGCGGGCACCTTGAAGTCGGACTTGCGGGCAAGCTGGGCTTCCAGGCGCAGGGAGCGGATCTGCAGGGCACCGAGGAGGGCCTCGAGCTCACGCATCTCCGATTCGGCTGCCGAACGCTCAACCTCGACCAGGGCTTCGCCGGACTTCACGGTCTGTCCCTCGCGCACCAGGATGCGGCGCACGATGCCGCCTTCCAGATGCTGCACCAGCTTGGTCTGGCCCGCGGTGGTGACTTCGCCGGTGGAGTGGCTGGCGATGTCGAGGGTGAAGAAGAAGGACCATAGCAGCACCGTGCCGAGGAGCAGGCCGACCAGGCGGATGGTCAGGCGGCTGCCGTAAAGGGCGTCGGTGGGCAGCCCGTTCTCCTGGCGGGCCGGCAGCAGGAAGGCCACCATGCGGGATAGCACGGGGTGGGTCTCGAAGGCGCCGAGGATGCGGTCCAGGCGGCCGGGGGCCGGTGGGGGGGTGTCGGGCGCCAGGGTGTGGTCAGTCATGGGTGTTTCCTCCGGCGGCCACGGCGGGCGGGGTGGGCGCGCGGACAACGCGGGGCTGTGGCTTCTGGTTGAGATCGATGACGGCCTGGGCTGCGGAGATGATGAAGCCTTCGTTGCTCATCACCACCAGGCTGTGGCCGGCCTTGACCAGGCGGTTGAGGATGGCGGCGATGGCCTTGCAGCCGTCGGCGTCCACCCCCTCGGTGGGGTCGTCCAGCACCACCAGCCGGCCCTTGCCGAGCAGGGCCCGGGCCAGGGCCAGGCGGCGGCGGATGCCCAGGGGAATGCTGTTGCCGCCATTGCGCAGCACCAGGCTCAGGCCGTCATTGCTGCCTTCCACGAAGGCCCCCACGCCGAGCTCCCGGCACAAGGCGAGGATCTCGTCGTCGGGGGTGTCGGGGGCCATCACCACCAGGTTTTCGCGCAGGGTGCCGTCAAAGAACAGGGGTTCCTGGGGCAGGTAGGCCACCTGGCTGCGCCACCAGCCCGGGTCGGCCTGGCGCAGGTCCATGCTGTCGGCCAGCAGGCGGCCACGGGTGGGTTCCAGCAGCCCCACCAGCAGGCGGGCGAGGGTGGTCTTGCCGGTGCCGTTGGCGCCGGTCACGGCCACCACGCCGCCGCCGGGCAGGTCGAAGTCGAAGTGTTCGAAGATCGGGGTGGGCTGCTTGGGGTAGGCGAAGGCGGCATCCTCGAAGCGCAGGCTGCCGCTGTAGTGGCCAAGGGAGACCCCGTCGCTGCGCTCCTGGGGAATGGCGCAGAGCTGGCGGATCAGGTCGAGGGCGCGCTGGCCGCGGCCGATGGCCTCGCCCAGGCCGAGGGCCCGGGTCAGGGCCGCGAGGGCCCGGCCGGCGAGGATGTTGGCGCCGATCAGGGTGCCAACATCGAGGCGACCGGCCAGGACCTCCCGGGCACCGATGGCCATCACCAGCATGCCCAGCAGCACGCCGCCGGCATAGCTGGCGTTCTGGATGGTGTTCTGCAGGCTGTTGAGGGTGGCGCGCAGCCCGGCGAGCTCCGTCCCGCACTGATCCCAGCGTTCGCGCAGGGGGCCGGCAGCCTGGAAGGCGCGGACCATCTCGGTGCCGGCGGCCAGGGTCTGCTGGTGCCCGGCGAGCTGGATGGCGCTGCGGCTCTGGGCCTCCATGGGCTCGCGCAAGCGCCGCTGGGCCAGCAAGGACACCAGGGCCACCCCGCCCATGATGAGCAGGGCGGTGAGGGCCAGGATGGGGTTGAGCAGGGCCAGCACGAACAGGAAGACGAAGGCGAAGGGGGCGTCCAGCAGGGTCACGACGTTGGTGGCGCCAAAGCTCTGCTGGGTGGTAGCGAGGCCGGAGAGGATCTCCCGTCGGGCGGCCACCGGCAGTTGTTCGAGCAGGGCGTACTGGCCACGCACGCTGCTCTCGAAAACCGCCTCACCCAGGGTGGCATCGGCCCGGGCGCACAGCCACTGGGCGATGCGCAGGCGTGCCGAACGCAGGGCCAGTTCGAAGACCACGGCAATCAGCGCGCCGACGGTGAGGGTCAGCAGGGTGGTGTCGATGCCCAGGGCCAGGTAACGGTTGAGAACCTGGATGCTGTACAGCGAGCCGGCGAGGCCGAGCAGGTTGATCAGCAGCGAGGACAGGAAGAGCTCGAGCCGGAGCCGGGGGTGGAGGGCGAGGCGTCGCCAGAATTCGTTCATCGGTTCACGGGGGTGGGTTCATCGGACACTGCCCCGGCGTCCCTTGCGGGAGGCCGGGGCAGGCGTGGGGCCAGGGTGGAGCCCGGGCTCAGACCGGTTGCGGTGCCAGTAAGTCGGCCGGCAGGGTGTCGGCCTGCGGTTGGTTGGCCAGTTCGACCAGGGCAACCAGCCCGCTGCCATCGCTGCCGGCACTGGTGTCGGCATCATAGTACAGGCGGGTGACGTCGCCGTTGGAGATCAGGAAGAAGGCCGCACCGCTGTGTTCGCCGCCAGTGATGGCCGCCTCCAGCTCGTCGAGCTGACCGCTGCCGCCGGTGCCGAACTGGAAGCTGCCGGCCGCAAAGCCGACCCGGTACACGCTGGCGTCACCCTGGGCGGCCAGGGCCTCGAGTGTGGTCAGGGCATCGGTATCGAAGGACTGGGACACCGCGCTGAGGCTGCCCAGGCCGCCAAAGGCGCCGCTGTCGAAGCTCAGGCTGTCGGTGCCGGCGACGAAGTCGCTGATCACGTCCATGCCGTCGTTCGGGCTTTCGAAGTGGAAGCGGTCGGCCCCGGCACCACCGTTGAGGGTGTCTGCGCCGTTGCCACCGGTCAGCACATCATCGCCCTCGCCGCCCTGGAGCTGGTCGGCGCCGGCGTAGCCGATGAGGACGTCGCTGCCGCCCAGGCCCTGCAGGCTGTCCTCGCCGGAGGTGCCGGAGAGGATGTCATTGCCGCCACCGGCCAGATCGTTGTTGATGATCTGGGCCGTTGCCGAGGTGAGGGCGACCGGGCTGGCGGCGCTGGAGGTGACCATGGCGAGCAGGGATTCGTTGCCTTCCACCAGGGTGTCGCCGGCGATGTCGATGCTGAAGCTGGCGCTGCTCTGGCCGGCGTTGAAGGTGACGCTGCCGGTGGGGAAGGCTGCGCCGGCGAAGTCGCCGGCATCCACGCTGTGCGCCGCGCCGCCGAGGATCTTCCAGTAGAAGGTTTCGGTGGTGCTGGTGTCGCCGCGGGTCAGCTGGAAGGTGGCCGAACTGCTGCCGGCGTCGCCTTCGGTGATGCTGACCGGTGCGGTGAGCTGCAGGCCCTGGTCGTCGTCGCGCACGGTGCCGGCCAGCACCGTGGTGCCACCGGTGATGGCCGGGTGGCTGAAGGTGACGCTGAAGGCCTCGTCGCCTTCGCGCACGGCATCGCCCTGCACCTGCAGGCTGAACAGGCTTTCGCTGACGCCGGCGGCGAGGTTGATGGTGCCGGTGAGCGGGGTCAGGAAGTCGTCGGCATTGACGGCGCCGGTGATGCTGTAGGTGACGGTGACCGCCTCGCTGTCCGGCCCGGCACGCAGCACGCGGAAGGTGAAGGGGGTAGTGGCGCCGCTGGCGCCTTCGGCTCTATCCACGTCCAGGGCCAGCACGGTAACGGCCATGTCGTCGCCGACGATGGTGGCCGAGGCGCTGGACTGCAGCGGATTGACGGTGACACCGCCGCCGGTGCTGCTGAGTTGCAGCGAGAACTGCTCGTCGGATTCGCCCACAGTGTCGGCGGCGACCTGGATGACCACTTCCTTGCTGGTTTCGCCCGCCAGGAATTGCAGGGTGCCCTGGGGCAGCACGCCGCCCAGGAAGTCGGCGGCATTGGCGGGGGCCGAACCGCTGCCTCCTACCTGCCAGTTGATGCTTGCGGCTAGCTCATCGGCACCGGAACGGGTGACGGTGAAGCGGAAGGCGGTGGTGCCGCCGCTATTGCCTTCTTCAAGGCTGGTGTCGATGGCGGTGACGCTGAACTGGCTGTCGTCGTTGAGCACGACCCCGGCGGCCTGATCGTCGATCAGGTCGATGCCGACGGCGTCCGTGAGCACGACCCGGAAGTTCTGGTCGGGGCCGAGCACATTGTCGCCGGAGACCGGAATCAGGATGTCATAGAGGGTTTCGCCCGGTGCCAGGGTGATGCTGCCGCTGGGCAGCGCGTTGCCGACGAAGTCGCTGGCGGTGACCGGGTAGCTGCCCACGCCTTCCACATGCCAGTTCACCGTGACGGTATCGGTGTTGTTGCCGAGGCGTTCGACCCGGTAGGTGAAGTTGGTGACGCCGGTATCGCCTTCGTACTTCTCGCTGCCGCCGATGGCGGTGAGGGTCAGGCCGGTGTCGTCGTTGCCGATCAGGGTGCTGGCGGTGCCTTCGAGGATGGTGGCACCCACCGCGTCGTTGAGCACCACCGAGAAGCCTTCGGCGGTTTCACCAGTGTTGTCGCCGGCCACGGTGATGGTGATGGTCTTGGACGTTTCACCGATGCCGAAGGCCACGGCGCCGCTCTGGAAGACGCCACCGAAGTCCTGGGTGTTGGCCGGGTTGGCGCCGCTGGGGATCACTTCCCACAGCACGCTGGAGGTGACGGAGGTGTCGCCGCTGCGGGTGACGGTGAAGGTGAAGGGGGTCTCCTCGCCGGTGTCGCCTTCCGGTGTGGCGGGCGCATCGGCGGCGATCAGCAGCACGGCGTCGTCGTTGATGACGGTGCCGGTGGCCGTGGTGGCTGCGGCGGTGGAGCCGTAGCTGGGGTTACCCAGGGAGACGCTGAAGGTTTCGTCGTATTCGCCGAGGGTGTCGGCATTTACATAGACGGTGAACTCCTTGCTGGTCTCGCCGTCGGCGAAGGTGACCGTGCCTGTCTGGGATACAAACTCGCCGTTGCCGACCGGCCGCAGGCCGGAGCCGGCGGCGTTCCACTCGACGCTGGCGGCGCCGGTCGAGGTGCCGCTGCGGTCGATGCGGAAGGTGAAGGCGGTGGTGCCGCTGTTGCCTTCCGGATGGCTGGCAGAAACAGCCGAGACGGTGAGGGTGTCATCGTCGTCGGTGATGGTGCCGATCACGTTGTTGCTGGTGATGTCGGCATGGGCGCTCTGCCCGGATAGCTGCACGGTGAAGTCCTGAGTACCTTCGTCCAGGCCGTCGCCGGCCAGATCAACCAGGATGGTCTGGGTGGTTTCGCCGGGGGCGAAGCTGACCGTGCCGGAGGGCAGGATGCCACCGGGGAAGTCGGCGGCGACGGCGCTGCCGGCTACCACGTTCCAGTTGACCGAGGTGCTCACCGACAGGTCGCCGCTGCGGGTGACGGTGAAGCTGAGCTGGCCGGGGTTGCCGGTGTCGCCTTCGACGGCGGTGCCGATGGTGGCCGACAGGGCCAGATCCACGTCGTCGTCGCGGATGATGCCGGCTGCGGTGGAGGCGCCGGCATCCACGGTGCTGCCGGTGCCGGGATTGTAGAGCTCGACGCTGAAGCCTTCAGCCAGCTCCACATTGCGGTCGCCGGAGATGGCAATGTTGAGCACGGCGCTGTCCTGACCGTCGGCGAAGTTGACCGTGCCCGAGGTGGCCACGAAATCGTCGGCGTCGGTATCGCCATGGACAATGCGCCAACCCACCGACGAACTGCCGGCGGTGCTGCCCGTGCGCGTGACGGTGAAGCTGAGGGTGCCGGGTGCCCCGGAGCTCTCGGCGCCATCGGCGGCCAGGGTGGCAATCGACATCACGTCGTCATCATTGACGAGAGTGGCATCGGCGCTCTGGCTGGCGAAGCTGTGGGTGAGGCTGTCGGTGGGGGCGGCGAGGGTAACGGTGAAGCCCTCGTTGTTCTCCAGCTGGCTGTCGCCGGCCACCTGGACGACGATGTCCTGGGACATGACGCCCTGGGCGAAGCTGAGGGTGCCGTTGGGGAAGAAGCCGTTGAAGAAGTCGGCGGTGTCAGCGGCATTGGCGCCGCTGCCGGCCACGCTCCAGTCGAGGGTGGTGGCCGCGGTACCGCCGCTGCGGGTGACCCGGAAGACGAAGTTGTGGCTGGCGCCATCACCTTCGACTGCCGGGATGCTGAAGCCGGTGACGCTCCATTCCACGTCGTCACTGGTGATGGTGCCGGTGGCACTGCCGGTGATGATGTCGGCGCCGATCGAGGCGTTGGACAGGTCGATGGTGAAGTTTTCGTTGCCTTCCACTTCCACGTCGCCCTGCACGGTGACGGTGATGGTCTTGCTCAGTTCGCCGCTGGCGAAGGACAGGCTGCCGCTGGGCAGCACGCCGCCCAGGAAGTCGGCGGCATCGGCGGTGCCGGCGGTGGCGGTCCAATCCACCGTGGCGGCGAGGCCCAGGTTGCCGCTGCGGGTGACGGTGAAGGTGAGGTCGGTGGTGGTGCCGTCGTGGCCTTCGACGCGGGTGGCGGTGGTGCCGCTGATGCGCAGGGAGGCTTCATCATCGGTGATGGTGGCGTCGGCCGTGCTGTGGGTGAACACCACGCCGTTGGGGCCGGTGAGGCTGAGGCGGAAGCTCTCGTTGGATTCACCGGCGTAGTCGCCCTTGACCGGAACCTGGATGGTCTTGCTGGTTTCACCTGCGGCAAAGGTGATGCTGCCGCTGGTGGCGTCGAAGTCGCCTGCAGAGGTCGGGTCGGCTCCGATGCCGGCGACGCTCCAGTCGAGGGTCTGGGACGCGCTCAGGTTGCCGCTGCGGGTGACCACGAAGTCGAAGTGGGTGGTGTCGCCGGGGTTGCCTTCCAGGGCGGTGACCGGGGCGCTGACATCGAAGACCACGTCGTCGGCCTGGATGGTGCCGTCGGCGGTGGCGGTGGTGATGGTGACGCCGCTGGACGGGTCGGACAGGGTGACAGTGAAGTCTTCGTCGGGCTCACCGGCCAGATCACCGCTGACCTGGATGGTCAGGGTGACGCTGGCCTGGCCAGCCGGCAGGGTCAGGGTGCCGGAGGGCAGGCTGCCGCCGAAGTCGGCGCCATCGGCCGGGTTGATGCCGGTGCCGGTGATGGCGAAGTTCACCGTTTCCGCTTCGCCCAGGTAGCCGCTGCGGGTGACGGTGAAGGTGTAGGCGGTGGTGCCGCTGTTGCCTTCGGCCTTGGCTGCCGACAGGGCGCTGATGGCGATGGTGGCGTCGTCGTTGAGGATGTCGGTGACGGCAGTGGCCGTCTGGATCTGGCCGCCGCTGGCGTTGGAGAGGGTGACGGTGACGCTCTCGTCGCTTTCCACGCTCAGATCGCCGACCACCTGGATGGTGATGGTCTTGCTCGATTCGCCATCGGCGAAGCTGACCGTGCCGCTGGGCAGGCCGCCATTGGTGCCGAGGCTATCGCCGGTGGCGAAGTCGGCGGTGTTGGCGCTGGCGGAGCTGAGCTTCCAGTCCACGCTGCCGGCGCCGCTGGTGTCGCCGCCGCGGGTGACGGTGAAGGTGAGGTTGGTGGTGCCGCTGTGGCCTTCCTGGATCGTGGCCTGGGTGGCGGCGACGTGGAAGACGGCGTCGTCGTTCTCAATGGTGCCGGTGGCCGTGGCGGTGCTGATGCTGTCGCCGGTGGTGCCGGTGCCCAGGGCGATCTGGACGGTGTAGCTCTCGTCGGTTTCCGGGGTGGTGTCGCTGGTGGGGGTGATGGTGATGGTCTTGCTCATCTCGCCCGGGGCGAAGGTGACCGAGCCGGAGGGCAAGCTGCCGCCGAAGTCGGCCCCATCCACCGTGCCGTTGGCGCCGCCGGTGAGTACCGACCAGGTGATGGTCTGATTCTGGTTGGTGCTGTGGGTGCGGGTGATGGTGAAGGTCTGGGCGCTGCTTTCCGCGGTGCTGGCGGTGGTGCCGGCGATGGCGAAGGCGGAGTCGTCGTTGGTGATGGTAGCCGCCGCGTTCACGTCGATGGCCTCGTCGATGCCCGACAGGCTACCCAGCTGAACCGTGAAGGTCTCGTTGGCTTCCGGATCGGTGTCACCGACCACGGTGACGCTGATGGTCTTGCTGCTTTCGCCGGCGGCGAAGTTGACCGTGCCGGTGGTGGCGCCGCTGAAGTCGCCGGCGGCGGTGGTGCCGTTGAACAGGGTCCAGGTCATGGACGAGGCACCCGACAGGTCGCCCGTGCGGGTGACCGTGAAGTTCATGGTCTGGTTGCTGTCGCTCTCGACGATGGACGAGTCGGCGATGCTGATGCCGGTGTCGTCGGTGAGCACGGTGAGGGTGCTGGTGGCCAGGTTCTGGGTGTTGGTGATGTTGGGGGAGGCGCTGGTGAGCACGTCCTCGTAGATCACGACCCGGAAGGTCTCGTTGTTTTCGGCGATCAGGTCGCCCTTGACCAGCACGTTGAAGTTGGCCGTCAGCACGCCGTTGGCGAAGCTCACCGTACCCGAGGGCAGGCCGCCATTGTTCCCCAGGCTGTCGGTGCTGGTGAAGTCGGCGGTATTGGTGGGGTTGCCGCCCACGGCTTCGACGCGCCAGCGCAGGGTAGCGGCGCCGGAATAGCCTGTTCCGCTGCGGGTGACGTCGAAGGAGAAGGTCTGGTTGGCGCCCTGGTCGGTCTCCACCAGGCTGGTGCTGGTGGGGGTGAGGTTGTAGGTGGTGTCGTCGTCGAAGATGGTGCCCGACAGGTCGAGGGTGGTCGTCGGCGAGGTGTAGCTGTTGCCGTAGTCCGTGTAATAGCTCTGGAAGCGGACGGCCGAGCCGGCGGTGTCGCCCGGGGCGGTGAGCCGCAGGGTGAAGGTCTCGTTGTTCTCCACCGTCACGTCATCGTCGAGGATGTCGGCCAGGGAGATGTTGTAGGTGTAGGTGCCGTAGGCCGTGGCCTGGGCGGCCAGGGTGAAGCTGCCGCTGGTGTACAGGAAGTCGCCGGCGGCGGTGGTGCCGTTGATGAGGGTGTAGTTGACGACGATGTC
>Ga0075160_10002049_pt1 | contig 12149 bp, 12 predicted proteins | sample JI91814C2DNA_FD_70969 | JGI IMG/M metagenome (GOLD analysis project Ga0075160, IMG submission 70969) | Wastewater effluent complex algal communities from Wisconsin, to seasonally profile nutrient transformation and Carbon sequestration -... | ecosystem: Engineered > WWTP > Effluent > Algae...
TCATCAGTGAGCGGCAGAAAAGAGGTTCTTTTACTACGATATTTGATTTCATCAAAAGAATCAATCATCGGACCGTTAACAAAAAAACACTGGAAAGTCTGGCCTATGCCGGTGGCTTTGATTGCTTTACAGAATTGCACAGGGCCCAGTATTTCAATATTCCCGAGGGAGAATCTGTGAATGGGTTGGAGAAAATCATCAAGTTCGGTCAGATTTTCGCCAACCAGCAAACCAATAATGCCCATACGCTTTTTGGTGACCTGCCGGTAAGTATGGAGATTCCTCCTCCCCGCCTTCCTGATTGTGAGCACTGGCCTTTGACGGTACAACTGGATCATGAAAAAGAAGTAACAGGGATGTTTCTGAGTGGTCATCCGCTGGATCATTATAAGTTTGAGATGCGCCATTATGGGGTGACCCCGTTAGCTGACTTCAATGAATTCAAAGAATCCATCCGGCTCCAATCCAATCCTGGCCGTCCATTTCGGATTATCGGATTAGTAGCCGAAGCACAACACCGGATTGCCAAAAGTGGTAATAAGTATGGCAATTTTGTAATCGAGGATTACTCGGGAAAGACAGAAATTGTTTTATTCAGTGAAGATTATCTGCGACTGACCCCTGTACTGCAACAGGGCAGCACCGTCTTTATTACCGGTTTTTTTAAGCCCCGGTATAACAGAGATGAATTTGAGTTCAAGGTAAATGGTGTTTCACTGGCCGAAAGCATGAAAAAAACCATGACCAAACAGGTCAATATAGAAGCTCATCCGAAGGACCTGACTACTGAAATGTTACAGTTCCTGGAGAAAAATTTCAGGGCATTTCCGGGAAAGGCAACCCTTCGTTTTACTTTATCTGAACCGAGGAACAAAATGAGGATCAGTCTGGTAGGCATGAGCGGCGGCATTGAAATGAATGAGGAACTAATCCAGTTCCTGGAACAGAAGCCAGAACTGGAGGTGCAGGTTCAGAGCGTCTGACGCTTATACCCCAGCCATCCCGTCAGCCCTTTCTGCCAAGTTTTGCACAAATTTGTGCCATCCCTTCAGGTTAAACAGGTTGGGCTTAAATTTGTCTCCCTAATATATCAGAAGACTTTAAAACAAAAACTAAATTGAATACAATGGCAAAAGAATTCACAGATGCAAATTTTAAATCTGATGTTCTCACCTCTGATAAACTGACCGTAGTGGACTTTTGGGCTGAATGGTGTGGTCCCTGCCGTGCGATAGGCCCGGTAATTGAAGAACTGAGCAAAGAGTATGATGGAAAAGTAAATGTGGGCAAACTGAATGTAGACCACAATCCGGAAGTATCCATGAACTATGGCATTACTTCAATCCCGGCAATCCTGTTCATCAAAGGTGGTCAGGTAGTTGACAAACTGGTGGGCGCACAACCGAAGTCAAACTTTGTAAAGAAGATTGAGTCACATATTTAAGCGATAGCTTAAAAAAAATTAAAACCCCGTCAGCGGCCTGGGCCCTGACGGGGTTTCTTTTTAATGCTTTACTCTCTATTCGTAGTAAATCCCATCAGCGGCCATTGACCCTGACGGCGATGCTTAATTTTTAATGCTTCACCTCCCCAATCTGGTCAGGGTTATGTTTATGCCTGAATAGTACGGTAAACAATAATGCCACAATTAATGCATAGGCAGCAAAACTCAGCCAGATATTCTGCCAGTCTTTATCAGATCCATTCACGGTAAAATATTTATCAATTACATATCCGCTGATCTTGCTTCCTAGGAACGCACCTACCCCATTTGTCATCATCATGAACAAACCCTGGGCACTGGATCTTATAGATGAATCGGTGGATGTTTCCACAAAAAGTGATCCTGAGATATTAAAGAAATCGAAAGCCATCCCATACACGATACAGGAAAGAATAATCATCCATAACCCGTCAGCCGGGTTGCCATAGGCAAACAGACCAAAACGAAGTACCCATGCCAGCATGGAAAATAGCATCACTTTTTTAATCCCGAATTTTTTCAGGAAGAAAGGAATGGTCAGGATGAATACCGTTTCCGATATCTGGGAAATGGACATGATGATGGTAGAATATTTCACTACAAAGGAATCTGGTCCATATGCCGGCACTTTCTTGAAATCATCCAGGAAAGTGTCTCCATACATGTTGGTCAGCTGCAGGGCCGCCCCCAGAAACATGGAGAAAATAAAGAAGAGGGCCATTTTGTATTTGGAAAATAGCCTGAAGGCACTCAGTCCCAGTTGCTCAATAATTGAAGCGTCTTTTGCAATGGATTTCTGCGGAGGGCATTTAGGAAGAGTAAATGAGTAAATACCCAACAGAATGGCGGCAACACCACCTATAATAAACTGGTTGGTATTGGCCTTACTGCCGGTCAGGTTGGTCGTCCACATGGCCACAATAAAACCAATGGTACCCCATACACGGATGGGCGGGAACACTTTCACTACATCAAAGTTTTCCCTTTTCAGAATAGTATATGAAATTGAATTGGATAATGAAATGGTGGGCATATAACAAAGCATGGCCGCCAGTATCACATAATACAGCGTATCTGCATCCTTTACCTGAGGAATATAAAACAGAATAGCCCCGTACAAAATATGAAGGATGCCATAGAGCCTTTCCGCATTCATCCATCTATCAGCGATGATTCCGGTCAGGGCCGGCATGATCAGGGAAGAAATGGCCAGGGTGGAGAAGATGGCGCCAAACTGGGCACCGGTTCCCATCCCGTTGGAGAAGAAATAAGTAGCAATAGTAATCAGCCAGGCTCCCCAGACAAAAAACTGAAAAAAGCTGACAAGCGTTAATCGCAGTTTCAGGTTCATAATTTTCAATTAATTAAAATGAAGATAAGGATTTTCAGGGTTGTCAGGTTTTCAAAAAAGGTCAGCTAACTTGCTGTAACTTTGCACAGTAAATCCGTGAATATGGTATCGCTCCCCGGCATCTCCCCCAGCCTGCAGGCTATCGCACAAAAAGTAAATAAGGGCCAAAGAATCAGTGAAGAGGATTGCTTAGTCCTTTTCAATGAAGCCAGTCTTGGTTTTGTGGGCAGCCTGGCCAATCAGGTAAAAGAAAGGCTTCATGGCGACAAAGTGTTTTTCAACCGCAATTTCCATATTGAACCCACCAATGTATGTGTGTTCAGTTGCAATTTCTGCAGTTACAGTCAGCTTTATGCCAAAAGAGAAGATGGCTGGGAACTGAGCATTGACCAGATGCTGCACATGGTTAAAAAATACGACGGACAACCAGTGACCGAAGTACATATTGTAGGGGGAGTACACCCCAAGATGGACCTGACCTTTTTTGCCGATCTGTTAAAAGCCATCAAAACTCACCGGCCCGATTTGCATATCAAGGCATTTACAGCGGTTGAGTATGACTATATGTTCCGAAAAGCCAAAGTAAGCGTGGAAGAAGGGCTTCGCTTTTTGATTGCAGCCGGGCTGAACTCTATTCCCGGTGGCGGGGCCGAGATTTTTCATCCCGAGATCCGGGAACAGATCTGTGCCGATAAAGTGGACGGGGATGGCTGGTTAGCGATTCATGAAAAAGCACATGAACTCGGACTTCCTTCCAATGCCACCATGCTCTATGGCCATATCGAAAAATTTGAACACCGGATTGATCATATGCGCCGCCTGCGGGAACTGCAGGACCGGACAAAAGGCTTCAATACTTTCATACCTCTCAAGTTCAGAAACATGGACAATGATATGAGCCATGTACCCGAAAGCAGTCATGTGGAAGATATGCGGATGTATGCCATTGCCCGGATCTATCTCGATAATTTCCCCCATCTGAAAGCCTACTGGCCTATGCTGGGCCGGCAGAACGCCCAGCTCTCCCTCGCTTTTGGAGTTGATGATATTGATGGTACCATTGATGATACCACCAAAATTTATAGCATGGCTGGTTCAGAAGAACAAAGTCCGACCATGAGTACCGCCGAACTGGTCACCCTGATTCAGCAGGTAAAAAGAATCCCTGTTGAAAGAGATACCCTTTACCATGAAATCAAACAGTATCGTGACAACCAGCCTGACCCGGCATTGAATTAAAAAAGGCCGGCTCATTGGTGAATGGCCAGCCTTTTGCCGATACAATCGGAATATTTTTCTGAGTCAAACGAAGAAGCATAGCATGCTATGCTAAAAGCCTATCCAGAGGATCAAAACAATGTTGGATTGCCCGGCTCTTCTTCTTTCTTATCTGCTGCTTCATCAGCACTTGCTTCCGGCAGATCATTTTCCGTAATCACCACTGTTTCCACCACTACTGTTTCCTCGGGTGTACTGTACACTTCTTCTATTCTTTCCACAATAACAGGTGCAGGAGTTGCTACTGGTTTGGGTGCCACTGCTTTTGGTTTTGGTTTTGGTGCTGGCTTTTTAACAGCCTTGGGTGCAGGGGCCGGTGCCTGTTTTTGAACGGGCTTCTTGACTACCTTCTTTGCTACCTTCTTTGCCACTTTTTTAGGAGCAGCTTTTTTAACCGCTTTCTTCACTACTTTCTTTGCAGCCTTCTTTGCTACTTTTTTAGCAGCCTTCTTTGCTACTTTCTTCGCCGCTTTCTTTACTACCTTCTTAGCGGCTACTGCCTTTTTCTTTGGCTTTGCCTTCACGACTTTCTTAACCGCTTTTTTTACTGCTTTCTTTTTAGGTGCTGCCTTTTTCTTTTTCGCGGGCCGGGCAACGGCCTTCTTCGCCTTTTTTTTAGTAGCCATAGTCAATAGTTTAAGGTTGATTGCAAATTTGAAACAGGGATAATAAAATTACTATTTGCTTTGATGTAAAGCAGCAATTCTTTTTAAAATAATCAGAAATTCCAGGATCAGCATTCCGGGAGGCTCAGCGGAACATTCACAGCCAGTCCACCGTCGGCGGTTTCTTTGTACTTATGGCTCATGTCGAGGGCAGTATCCCACATGGTTTTGATCACCGCATCCAGGGAAACTTTGGCATAATCCGGAGCGCTTTGCCTGGCCAATTGTGAGGCCGTGATGGCTTTAATGGCTCCCATGGTATTTCTTTCAATACAAGGCACTTGTACCAGCCCCCCGATTGGGTCACAAGTGAGTCCCAGGTGATGTTCCATCGCTATTTCCGCAGCCATCAGTACCTGCCGCTGGGTACCACCCATTACTTCGGTTAAGCCCGCAGCGGCCATTGCCGATGATACCCCGATTTCAGCCTGGCAACCACCCATTGCGGCGGACAGTGTAGCTCCTTTTTTAAAGATGCTGCCGACCTCGGCGGCTGTCAGCAGGAACTGGATGATCTTTTCCTCTTTGTTCCCGTCACAAAAAGCAATATAGTATTGCAGTACCGCCGGTATAACCCCAGCTGCTCCATTCGTAGGGGCCGTTACCACCCGGCCAAAAGAGGCATTCTCTTCATTCACAGCCAGGGCAAAACAGCTGACCCAGTCGAGCGTATACGTAAAATCGTTACCCCCCTTTTGTAAGGCATCCAGCCAGCCATCATAATCGGAATAAGTTTGTCCTTTTAATAAACGTTTATTCAATTCAGCACTTCTTCTTTTAACCTGTAAACCTCCGGGCAGCATACCGGGGGTATGGCAGCCTCGGTACATGCATTCTTTCATTACCTGCCAGATCTGAAGCAGTCCTTTCCGGGTATCTGTATCCGGACGCCAGGCCTGTTCATTTTCCATCACCACTTCGTGTACTGCCATTCCTGTTTTAATACACCAGTGGAGCAGGTCATCAGCTGTATTGACAGGGAAGGACAAGGGAATCGGTTCTTTGTCGCTCCCGGTATCCCCTTCTTTTATCACAAAGCCACCACCCACGGAATACCATGTTTCGGCGATGGATTGTCCATCCTGCATATCAGCCAGGAAACTGACGGCATTGGGGTGAAAAGGGAGCGATTCGGTCATCAGGAAGGCGATATCTTCTTCGGGGTCAAAATCCACTTCATGGGACCCCATCAGTTTTATTTTTTTCTTCGTAGCAATATCCCGGATCTTGGTATCAATCTGGTCCACGGCAAATGTCACCGGATCATCGCCTGCCAATCCGAGTTGAACGGCGATATCAGTACCATGTCCTTTTCCGGTTTTAGCCAGCGAACCGTACAAAAGAACACGTACCCCTTTTACATTATTCAGCAGGTTACGATCCTGCAGCATGCTGACAAAACGCTGGGCAGCACGCCAGGGGCCAAGGGTATGGGAACTGGAAGGCCCCACCCCTATTTTAAAAATGTCGAATACTGATATGGCTTCGTGAGACAATTAGAATAATTTATACTCAAAAATAGTTATCGGTTGCTGAATATCCGGAAAAGAAAAGCCCCGCATGGGCGGGGCTTCGCAACAGGTAGTATTGGTTCTAAGAAAACTATTGGACATCTACGAGTTCCACATCAAAATACAGGATGGAATTGGCCTTAATGGAACCATTATCCCGGCAACCATATGCCAGTGATGAAGGGATGATCAGGCGGATAACGCCCCCTTTCTGAAGCAGGGATAACCCGATTTGCCAGCCCATGATCACACCACCCAGGTTGAAACTGATCGGGGTAGTGGTAGCCGAATCAAACACGGTACCATTGAGCAGCTTTCCGGTATATCTAACATAAAGCAGGGAACTATAAGTCGGTGCAGGTCCGCTTCCCTGGTTCAGGATCTGGTAATACATCCCTGAACTGTGGCGGGTAGGCGTCATCCCGACAGTTGAAGCATAAGCCAGCATTTCTGCATCTTCACTTTCAACCGTCTTGGCATTGCAGGATGTATTCTTCACGCAGCCGGATAATGCAAGGGCGACACTAATAACTGTAAAAAAAGACAGGATTTTCCTCATAAATAAATAATCTGTTTAGCAATAGACCCCAAAAGGGGCTGTTTAGCTGCAAAGATGCAGGAAATCAGTGGGATTTATTTTTCCGGAACAGCAATTCCCGGTAGCGTTGTTCATTCATTTCCCATTGGTGTCGGGAAGAGAAAACCACGATAAAGACGACCATCCCGATGATAGCCAGTATCACCACAAATAATAATTGGGTATTCACCTTAAGGGCTACGGCCGCTCCTTTGAACCAGCCCGCATACACATTCACCAGGATGGCGAGGGCCATCACCACTCCCAGGGGTAGTCCGGCTGCCAGTTTCCAGATCAGGCTTTTCTTTCTTTTTCGGTTTACCTCCCAGTAAGTCAGGAACCTGTTTTCTTCATCGGTCAGTATCATCACACAAAGTTAAAACAGATTCAGCTCCCGGCACTTGCAACAGCGGGTCAAAATAGTTATCTTGTCCGTCTAATATCTCAATACCTTGAAACTGGCTCCCCTTTTTGCTGAATTTTTATTCACTCATCGTAAGCTCGACCTGCCCGGAATCGGCAGTTTTTTGCTGGATGAAAATGTACACCCCGACCTCGAACAAATCAAAGCCGGCAAAGAAACGGTTAGTGAGGGAATCAGTTTCCAGGCCAATCCTGGTATTAAGGAGGCACCTGAACTGGTGGACTTTATTGCCGCTTCAACGGGAAAAATCAGGGCCCTCGCTTCTGCTGATCTGGATTCAACGCTTGAATCGGCAAGACAGTTCCTGAATATTGGCAAACCCTTTTTATTCGACGGGATTGGAAGTCTGAGCAAATTGCAAAATGGCCAGTACGATTTTAAACCCGGCGCTCCGGTGATTGAAAAAGCCAACCCCAGATCAAGGGGTGAACAAACTGAGCAGGAAAGCAATACGGCAGCGGCCGAGGGTTTTAAGTCCATCTTTTATGCACCCAAGGTAAAAACCAATTACCGCAAGATTGTTTTTGTATTGCTGTTATTTGCAGGCGTTGGACTTGCCATCTGGGGTGGTTATAAAATGTACAAGAACAGTACTTCCGCTAGCAAAGAAACTGCCCAAACCAAACCGGAGGCCACCACTGAAACCAACAATGAGGATACACTAATCTTACCCGCCAACACGCAACCAAATACTACGCCTACCAATCCCACCGATACAGTCACTCAGCCGGTCAAACCGCCCGTAACTGCACCCGTGATCAACACCCCTGCCGGTAATTATAAATTTGTGGTGGAGACAGCCGATAAAATCCGCGGACTCACCCGCTTCAATAAACTCAAAGGCTTTGGTCTCGATATCAAAATGGAGACCCGCGACTCTCTCAGCTTCAAACTGTTTTTTGTTTTACCAGCCATGGCAACTGATACCAGTCGTTTACTGGATTCTTTAAAGAGGTTGTATACACCGGCGGGGAGTAAAGCTTATATCGAGAGATAATTTAACAAATGAACAGAAGAACAAGGATTGATGAATGATGAAGGGAAGTGGCATAATTTTGCTGCAGGGAATAAGGCGTGTATAAAGAAGTAGTTCAACAGATGAACAGAAGAACAAGGATTGAAGAATGAGGAAGGGAACAGGCGCAAGTGCTCCTATTCATCGATTATCAAGTATTATGTTTGAGCTGATCTATAGATCTACGAATGTAAAATCGATCTTCCTGATTTCTCTGATATTTTGAAATTCAGCTAAGCGAAAAATTCAGCAGCTACATTAAAGAAGGAATTAAAATAAAAAAGCCGAAAGATTACTCTTTCGACTTTAATGAGGTCCCGAGCGGATTCGAACCGCTGTGGGAGCTTTTGCAGAGCTCTGCCTAGCCACTCGGCCACAGGACCCTATTTTTAGTCTGATTTTCACCCATTTGAATGAACCAGACCGCTTGTGAAGGGTGCAAAAATAAGCATATTTTTGATAATCAAACGCTTGACTTAAACTATTCCATATGAGCCGAATTGCCGAATCCGAACTGATCATCAATGAAAGAGGGGCCGTGTACCACCTGGACCTCCGCCCGGAAGAAATTGGCGGAACCGTGATCACCGTGGGTGACCCCGACCGCGTAAAAGAAGTAAGCAAGTACTTCGATAAAATAGAAGTAAAAAGACAACACCGGGAATTCGTTTCTCATACCGGGACAGTCGGCAAGAAAAGAATTACGGTACTCTCCTCCGGCATTGGTCCGGATAATATTGACATCGTACTAAATGAACTAGATGCCCTGGTCAATATTGATTTCGATACCAGGGAGATCAAAAAAGAATTGCAATCACTCAATATCGTTCGCATCGGTACATCCGGCTCCTTGCAGGAAGATATCCCGGTGGATAGTTTTGTGGCATCCACACACGGACTCGGAGTGGACAACCTCCTCAATTTTTACCGGCATGAACAAAACGAACAGGAAAAAGAATTACTGCAATCTTTTATCACGCAAACACAGCTCCATAGTCAGATCGGTAACCCTTATATCAGTAGCGGAGCCGCTTCACTGATCAAACATTTTGTACAGGATTTCCACCAGGGGATTACGGTTACCTGTCCGGGTTTTTATGGCCCTCAGGGAAGAGTATTAAGACTCGGTGTCCGCAACCCCGACCTCATCAACCGGCTGACTGATTTTCGTTTTGGTCAGCACCGGATCACCAATTTTGAAATGGAAACTTCTGCGATCTACGGGCTGGGCAAATTACTGGGGCATCAATGTCTTGCAGTGAATGCCATTGTTGCCAACCGAGTGAAAAAAGAATTTTCAAAAGATGGCAAGGCAGCTGTTGAACGGTTGATTGTGAGGTTTGTGGAGATTTTTTCGGAGAATATGTAGATTGGGGAAGGCAAGTGGCTAGTGGGGTTCGGCTAGTGGGGGTCGGCGAGTGGGGTTTGGGAAAGTGAGAAAGTTTAAATCTACAGACATGTTGAAATTATCGCACAAAAATCTGGATGTGTATCGATTTTCAATTCAATTATTAGAAGAGATTTATAAAACAACTAAGTCCTTTCCAAAAGAAGAACAATATACATTAGTGAATCAGTTAAGAAGAGCCGCAATATCTGTTTGCAGTAACATTGCAGAAGGTGCTTCCAGGTTATCCAAAAGAGAGAAAAAAAGATTTTATGAAATTGCCCGCGGTTCCCTTGTTGAAATTGATACACAATTAGAAATTTCATTAATTCTAAACTATATAGACAAAGAAAAACAACTGCTAATACATGCCATTTTAGAGCCTTTGTTTAAAATGCTCAGCAAAATGATATTGAACCTGAATACCCCTGCGAATAATTTAAATTCTTAGTCTACGATGAAAATAAGCTGACTAAGTCCATTCCTCTTATCCCCATCCTCCTACACCCAATTGGAGCCTAATGATACTTATTCTTCCTACTAGCCATCCCCTACTAGCCATTCCCTACTTAACATTCTTCGGCAAGCTCAGAATGACATATCCGAGGCCCGGTTGACACCCCTACTAGCCTAACCCTACTCACCATTCCCCTCTAGCCATTCCCCACTCGTAATCCCCCATTAGCCGATCCCCACTCGCCATTCCCCACTAGCCAAACCCTACTCCCCCACTCGCCATTCCCCACTCGCCGAACCCCAAAAAAATTCCTACATTTATTCCCAACATGATCCTCCAATTCAACAAATACCAGGGCACTGGAAACGATTTTATCCTAGCTGATAACCGGAATGGTGCTTATAGCAGTCTGACCCAGGAACAAATTCACCGTTTATGCGATCGCCGCTTTGGGATTGGCGCCGACGGACTCATGCTCCTGAACGAGAAGCCTGGTTTTGATTTTGAAATGAAATACTATAACGCCGATGGCCGGGAAGGCAGCATGTGCGGCAATGGCGGACGCTGTATGGTGAAGTTTGCTTATCACCTGCGTATCCATCGCGAACTGTACCGTTTTCTGGCCAGCGATGGGGTGCATGAAGCCGAGATCGACACAGATGGCATCGTTTCCCTGAAAATGAAGGATGTAAAAACGATCCGCAAATTCCAGAATGATTTTATCCTTGATACGGGTTCACCACACTATGTAAAAATGGTGACCAATGTGATGAACTACGAAGTGTATAAGAAGGGATATGAAATCCGTCATAGCAGGGAATTTGAAGAAGAAGGAATCAATGTGAATTTCGTAGAACAGTTAACCGAACCCGATAAAATTATTGTCCGCACTTTTGAACGGGGCGTGGAAGATGAAACTTATTCCTGCGGCACAGGAGTCACCGCTGCAGCACTTGTTTGCTTTCACAATGAAAATGGTTTTAATGAAGTGGAAGTAAAAACCATTGGCGGACCACTGAGTGTAGAATTTGACCGGGTGGACGATAACCAATACAGCAATATCTGGTTATGCGGCCCGGCTGAAAAAGTTTTTGAAGGACAAGTAGACATCAAATGAGCATCATACAAACCATACCCACGATCAGTGAAGCCTTATTGCAGGCCTCAGCAGTGTATACGCAATATTGTCATTCTATTCCCGACCATCTGTTCTTTGGGCAACCCGAAGGCAAGTGGTCACCTGCACAACAGACCAAACACCTGATCACTTCCACCAATATGGCAAGGCTGGCTTTTACCCTTCCCGGATTTATGGTAAGAATGATTGGTGGTAAACCCAACCGGCCTTCCCGCAGTTATGATGAACTGGTAAAAAGATACCATGATAAACTGGTCGGCGGTGGACAAGCCAGTGGCCGTTATATTCCCAAACCCATTCCAGCCAGTACAGGGAGAGAAAAATGGCTCCGGCAGTATGAGACCTCCATGATAAAAATAGCAGGCACTATTGGAAAAATCAAGCAGGAAGAACGTCTGGATCAATACCTGGCCCCCCATCCCCTGCTGGGTAAGATCACCCTGCGGGAGCTCGCTTATTTCACCATCTATCACAGCCATCATCATTTGGATAGTATCCGGAAAATGACCGGAAGCTAACCGGAAACCAATATTTTAATACCCGGTTTCCCACCCGGCACTTACCTTTGCTTGCCTTTTGAAACGATCCTAAAATTCAAGCCCTGGTACAGTACTTCAAAAATATCAGCCACCAGACCATTGAGATCGACAGCCCGGAAGCGGGTGCATGGATCAATGTATCTCCGCCTCTGAAACAGGAAGAATTCGACGAGCTCTCCTCTGAATTGGAAATCCCGATCGACTTCCTGACCGACTCTCTGGATATAGATGAAAGAAGCCGTTTTGAAGAAGACGATAATGTGCGACTGATTGTGATCAAAACACCTACCGAGAATAATTCATTCAACGAAAGTGATGCCTACT
>Ga0075160_10002050_pt1 | contig 12145 bp, 10 predicted proteins | sample JI91814C2DNA_FD_70969 | JGI IMG/M metagenome (GOLD analysis project Ga0075160, IMG submission 70969) | Wastewater effluent complex algal communities from Wisconsin, to seasonally profile nutrient transformation and Carbon sequestration -... | ecosystem: Engineered > WWTP > Effluent > Algae...
CCAAGTCCGGGGATCTGCTCGGCAGCGCCGGGCAGCTCAGCCTGGTCTGTGATCTGGTCGAGGGACTGCTCCGAGAGCTGCCGCTGGTGATGAGCGAGCTGCCGAGTGCCGCCCCGGGCTGATCTGCAGGCTCCGGCGCCACGGCGGACTCTGCCTGCGGGTCAGCGCAGCGTACGCGGCGGCGCCGGCTCAGCGCTCTGCGGCGTCGCTTCCCTCCGGCGAGTCGCGCAGCAGCCGCTCCCACGGTTGCGTCAGGGTACGCGGCGGTCGCACGGCGGGCTCGGGCCGCACCACCACGCGACTTGCGGGGCTCTTGCACAGGCGCCTGAGCGCCATGATCCCGCTGCCCAGCTCATCGCGCGCCGACCACAGCTGACCCTCGACGAGGTGGACCTCACCGCGCTGCTTGGCCGCGTCGCATGCGCTGCACAAAAGAAGCGCCGAGCAGTGACCGAGCGCCGCCAGCTGCACATAGTCGCTGAGCGAGAACGGCACCGCGACCTCGGCAGGGAGCGGCGCGCTGCCGACGATCTGCATGAGCTCGCGCAGCTGCGGCGGCTTGCCGATTCGGTGCAGCCGCGGATTTCGCGGCAGCGGCTGCTTCTCTGCCTCCAGGTGAGCCGAGACCACGATGACCAGGGAGGTGGGCGCGTGCTCGTCCAAAAGCGACATGATCTCAAGCCCGCTCCCATCGGGCAGCTGCAGATCGATGATCGCCACCGCGGGGGGAGTCTGCTCGATGAGCGCGCGGGCCTCCTCCACGCTGCCGGCCCCGACGGCGGTGAGCTCGGCGCGCCTGGATAATAGGGCCAGGTGAGTCATGCGCGCGACCGGATCATCATCGACCACCAGAACGAGCACCGGAGCTCTCCTTGCCGGATGCAGCCTTATAGAGAACCTATAGAGAACCTACAGAGAATAAGTATACTGCAAGTTCCATCGGCCGGGGCTTTTTCGGCGCCTGTCACGGCCGCCGGCCCGGCGGCTGAAGTGCGACGGCCTTAAGGGAGGCGCGGCTTGACAGCAGCCGGCTTTGTGGGGCACTTTCGCGGCCAATGTTCGACTGCGTTCCCATGACTCCGACCTCCGATCCGCGAGTCTTTCTGGCCGCCGATGGCACGCGCTGCACTCCTCCGGCCGGCTGGGAGTGTCTGCCTCCTGGCGATGCGGGGCTCACCCGTCGCGTCAAGCAGGCGGGTCCCAGCTGGGCGGTCAGCGAGAAGCGGGGCCGCAAGGTGTTCTCAAGGGGACTGTGGGCCCCGCGTGAGAACATCGCCGCGGCGCGCGGCGCTCTGCTGGCCGAGCGGGCGACCGAGTCCTACGCCAAGCGGCGGGCCACTGACCTCGCGCGCCGCGAGAAGACGCAGGGCGAGTACGTCCGCACCTTCGCCGAGCAGGTGCTGGCGTTTCTCGCCTTCGCGCCGCGCCATGCCGAGCTCGCGCAGCGCCTCGCCGAGCGCGTCACCGCCCACGCGACGCCGGTGGGCAGCGGCACGGTGGCGCGCACCGAGCGGATCCCGGTCGAGCGCCGCGCCGAGGCGGCGGTGATCGCCTGGATGCGGCACCAGACGACGGTCTACGAGCAGCTGCAGATCCCGCGCGTCAAGGGGGCGCGGCGCGAGGTGCGGCGTGAGCTCGCGCAGACCTCGCAGGCCGTGCTGCAGCTGCACCGCAGCGACGCGCCCCACGCGGCGACCGCCTGCCCCCTGTGCACGGCGCTCACCTGAGCGGGACCCATGGGCCCATGGGGTAGTAGCTCACGCGTGGGCTTGATCCGGCTCCTGTTCCCGCGCCCGCACCGTGATCGCCGCGGCCAGCGCCGCCAGCGCCTGCTTGACCACCGCCGCCAGCTCCGCGTCGAGGAGCTGGCCGTCGGGCCCAAGGTGGGTGCGGGCGAACCGCAGCGACGCCTCGAACACCAGATCGGCTTCCATCACCTTCAAGGTCGGCACGAGCGCCGCCTGCGCCCTCTGCGCCCCGCTCGGCGAGGCCATGAGCAGCGCGGTCGGCTTGCCGCCAAGCTCACCGCTCGACACGATCCAGTCGAGCGCGTTCTTGAACGCGCCCGGCACGCCGTGAGCGTACTCCGGACACGAGATGAGAACCCCATCGCAGCCCGCCAGGAGGGCGCGCAGCTCGGCGACCTTCTCGGGCGGAGTGGCGCCTTCGCCGTCGAGGTCGGGGCTGAAATAGGGGAGTCCGGCGAGCTGCTGATCGTAGAACGTGAACACCATGTCCCTGGGGGCCAGGGCGGCGGCAGCTCGTAACAGGCCGCTATTGGACGATGCAGCGCGCAAGCTGCCCGATAACGCAAGTATCTTCATCCGCTTCCTTTTGGGTTTTCGGTAACTCATCTGTTTTACCATTTTTCGCGAGCGGAAGCCTCGTCACTTCGCCGGTGGAGGGCCGGCGGTTCGCCTTGGGCGCTCCTGCTGCTATGCTTCCAAGATGCGACATCCAGCCTGGTCCGTGCTGCTCCTGCCCCTTCTGCCCCTTCTGCCCCTTCTGCTCCTCCTGCTCGTCCCACCTATGGGGGCGCGGGCCGAGCCGCCGGCCATCCAGCTGCTCGACTTCGCCGGCCGCCCGATTCAGTTCGCGGCGGTGCAGCGCGATGCGACCTTGCTGTCGTTCTGGAGCGCCGCGTGCGTCCCCTGCATCGAGGAGATGCCGCTCCTCGAGGCGCTGAACCAGAAGCTCGGCCGCGATGGCCAGGTGGCGGTGCTCGGCATAAACCTCGACGAGGATGAGGATCTGCCGGCCGCCCGCAAGGTGCTCGCCGAGCACAAGGTAAGCTACCCGATGCTGCGCGATCCGCAGCGCGCGCTGGTCCGGCAGTGGTTCCCCGAGCACCCCGAGCAGCTCGGTCTGCCCATGGTCATGGTGCTCGATCGCCAGCTCCACGCCCGCTATTCCCTGGGGTTTCAGGCCGGCACGACCGCCGCGGCCTTCATCGCCGAGTGGTCACCGCGCCTGGCCGAGGCCCGCGCCGGCAAGCTGAGCGAGCACCTGCAGCGCATCACCCCGGCGAAGTCCGCCCCAGCGGATCCGGCCCAGATGGCGCAGGTCATCGAGAAGATCGTGCGCAGCCACCACCCCGAGCTGGCGGAAGCCGAGGTAAAAAAGCGCGTCGCCGCGGCGCTGGCCGAGTTCCGTACCAAGGGCACCTTCGCCATCGACTAGCCCACCCCGGGTCCTGTTCGGAACCCGACCCGGGTGAGCCGGCGAGCGCCGTCACCGCGCCGCCTGGAGGGACAGATGCAGACCCGACTCTTCCTGCTCGCCGTTGCCGGCTGCTTATCGCTGGCCTGCGCCACCCGGCCGTTGCCCTTGCCGGCGCTCCCGGCCGCCGCCGCTCCCCTGTCGCAAGCCGCGCCGGGGCAGCCGGCGGCTCCCGCGGGCGCCCGGGAAGATCGCTGCCGGCAGACTCCTGCGCCACCGGAGTGCTTCTGCAGCGCCCCCAAGCTGCCGGCGACCGAGAGGCAGCGCGGGGTCGGAATCATGGGCCCGCTGTCCGCGCTCAGCGAGCAGTTCCGCAGCGCTCACGCCGCCGCGCGCGCCCGCATGTGCGCTCGGCTGCAGTCCGCCGCCCTCGTCATTGTCTACTCGCACGGCACGGTGGAAGTGGACCGCAACGGCCAGCGGCTCGTGCCGCCGACGAGCATCTACACCCCCTATGTGCATGTCCTGAAGGCGGTGACCCACGCCGCCTTCCTCGCCTCGCTCCTGTTCGATGAGCCCCCGGGTCCGCTGCGGCAGCAGCACCTCGCCGCCACCCAGCGCGAGATCGCTGCCGTGCGGCAGCTGTTCAGCGAAGCGCAGGAGCCGACCGTCCGGCTGCTGCCGGCGGCGGAGCGAGAGCGCCAGCTCGCCATCCTCTTGCAGACCCAGAGCTTCCTCGCCGGTCTGCAGAAGGGCGAGCAGAAGCCGCGCGGCCGCGCCGATTTCATAAAGGGCGTCCGCCCGCTCATCAGCGCCGACCTCCGCGACGCCGCGCGCGCCACCCTGGTCAAGCTGGATGAGACGATGAAGGACGCCCGCGCCCTGGTCGAGCGACAAGACCCGCGCGCCTGGGAGTCGGTCCTGGTGGTGGCCAACGCCAGCCACCAGTCACGCGCCCGCGAGCTCGCGGTGCAGTATTTCGAGCGGATGCTGGGCGAGACGATCGGTGAAGGGGCGCGCCATGAGAATCGGCTGGTGATCCTGGAGGGCGTGGACAAGGCGGCCGATGAGCGCGGCCTGCTCGCGGCGCACTATGTAGATCGCGAGCACGCCGAGCTCATTTTCGGCGATCCGGAGCGCCTGCAGTGGGACGTGCTGGCCGACGGCGGCAGCCTGCTTGCAGAGCTGCTGCCGTCCAAGTAGCGGTGGGAGCCTAAGGCTTTGCCGCGACCACGCTCTTTACCACCAGGTTGTCCACCGAGACGCCGCACTCGCCGGGGTGACCGGCTTCGCTGCAGGTCGACAGCGAGTCCTGGGTGTACTCGAAGCGCAGCTGCACCGTGCTGCCGGCCATCCCCGGCAGCCGCAGGTGGACGTGCTGGGGTCCCTGCGAGTCGCCGGCCCAGGCCGACATGTCCGAGAAGTAGGCCCCGCTGCCGCGCGGCAGGTGCTTGGGGTAGCGGCTGAAGGCGCCGGTCGTGAACTCATCGGCGAATGCCTCGGCCAGCACCGTGCGCGAGGTGCGGCCCTTGGTCAGATCGACGATGCGCAGGAACAGTCCGTCGTAGGCGAGGATGCCGAAGCTCGGATCGTCTTCGGTGTTGTAGCAGACGTCGAAGTCCACCTCGACGTAGTCGGAGCTCGCCGGGACGATGATGTTCGGGCTCCACAGGCGCTCCCAGCGCGTCGGATCGCCGCCCGTGGGACCATCGATGGCGTCGGCGTGAAAGGCGGCGCTAGATTTGGCGCCGCAGAAGCCGCTCCTGGTGAGCCAGCTGACCGTGTTGACGCCGCCGCCGTGCTGCGCGCTCCAGCCGGTGGGCAGCGCCCCCGCCGGAGCCTTGTCGAAGTCCTCGGTGAGCAGGGTGGTCGCCGACGGCGTGCCGGTAAACAGGGTGTGGCGCAGGGTCGCCGAGCCCTGGAGGCTGGGCACCGCGAACAGCTCCAGCTCGATCGGCGTCCCGGGTACGAAATCGGGCGCCAGCTTGAGGACGAAATCGCCGCTGCTGGTGCCGCTGGCGCCGGGCGCCAGGTGACCGTAGCGCGAGCGCGCGGTCAGCACCTGCACCCCTTTGGTCGGGCTGGAGAGGCGGGCCAGGATGTTGAACAGGTCGCGCGAGCTCACCGGGTTGGTGACGTAGTTGCGCAGCGTGAGCCGCAGGTTCACGGTGTCGCCGGGGTCGAGGTTGCCGTTCCCGCCGCTCTCGGTGAAGCGGACGGCGGCGAGGGCGAGCGGTGAAGAGCTGATGTCGCCGTCGCCGCGCACGCGGCGGAAGTAGGGCTCGGGGACGCCCATCTGGGTGCTCGGCTGGCCATCGACGAAGCCGCCGGTCGGCCGGTGGGTGGCGGCGAACACCGCGAACAGCTGGCCCTTCTGCGCCGCGCCGCCGATGTAGTCGCCGAGGTTCGGCTGCGAGTTGTCGTTGCCCCAGCCGGCGTGGAACGGCCGCGGCGACAGCGGCGCGGGCGGGCTCCAGCTTACTCCCGCATCATCGGAGTAGGTATAGGAGTTCTCGGTCAGATCACCGCTGTCGGCGATTCCCTGATCATAGAAGAAGACATAGACCCGCCCGGTGTCCTTGTCGACCGTGACAAAAGGGAACCACTGCGCGCGATCGGCGCCGGGCCGGCTGCTGAGCACGAGCGGCGGCGAGAAGGTCTTGCCCTCATCGCGGCTGCGCTGAAAGTAGATGTCCGCGCCATCGTGGTTGTCGTTGCTCGCGTAGACGACATAGACCGCGCCCTGGTTCGGCCCGGGCGAGGTGTCCACTGCCAGCGAAGAGAAGTTGTGCACCCGGTCGTTGCCGAGGACATAGTCCATGGCGAAGAACTCGGGGCTCAGGTTGACCGGCGTGCTCCAGGTGGCGCCGTTATCGGTGGAGCGGGCAAACGCGATCTGATCGCCCAGGCCGTGCAGGGTCCCGGGGCGCGGGAAGCGGGTCCAGGTGACGTAGGCGTTGCTGCTGCCACCGCCGGCCAGCCGCGGCACCGAGCCCTGGCCGTCCGCCGCCGTCGCCGAGATCCGGGCGCGCGCCGACCAGGTGGGCGGCTTGCCGGTGAGCACGTCGTCGGAGTAGGTGGACGACATCTCGGTGCCGGTGTCGGTGAAGTCGGTCCAGCTCATAAGGACGCGGCCGGTGTCGGGATCGACGTCGATGAACTCCTTGTCGGCGGCGCCGTTTTCGTCGGTCGCTCCGGTCACCTCGAACGGACCCTGCCAGGTGTGACCGCAGTCGGTCGAGCGGTGGATGCCCATGCTCTGGATCTGGGTGGTGGTCATGCCGACGGTCTTTTCGACGATGAGGATCGACGAGTAGACGAAGTTGCAGCCGCCCAGGTACTTGACGTCGGGGTCGCCGTAAACGGTCGCCGCCGCCTCGCTGGGCAGCTGGCCGCCGTCGGTAAACGTCTTGCCGCCGTCGTCCGAGTACATGAACCCGGAGACCGAGGGCGGCGTCGCGCTGAAGCCGCGGCTGTCATTGAAGCCGACCACCACGTGCTCACCGGTGGCGTCCACCGCCAGAGCGACCTCGGCGCGCGTGCCGGCCGGGCTCTCTTCCAGGGTGAAGCCGGTGTCCTCGTCTTCGCACTCGGGGGTGTTCAGGCAGCCGGTGCCGGGAGCGGCCAGGCCCGCCGCGAAGTTTGCTCGGGCGACGGCGCGCGCGGCGAGCTGACCGGCCGGCGAGAAGCCGCGCAGCGGGCGCGCCTTGGGCTTCTCGACCATCAGCCCGGCGCGGCCACCGGCGGCTCCCGATTCGAGCGTGCTGAGCGTCCCGCCCTCCGTACCGCAGCCCCCGAGCCACAAAGCAGACAGAGTCATTCCGCAGATCAGTATTTGTCGCATGCGCGCCTCACGGTGGTGTTGCTCCCTCGCCAGGAGTGGCGGGTGGGCGCGAGGATACAGGCTGCGCCTGCTGCGACCTAGCTCTATGTCGCACCGGTCCTGCCGCTCTATTCGCAGCGGACCGGGACCGCGGAGTGAGAAAAAGGAATCGGCGCCGCGCGGGCGCTAGAAGTCGCTCGGTGAGCCGCAGCTGCGCGGGCAGGTCGGATCGTCGGCGCTGCCGCGGCTTGCGATGACCGTGAAGTGCTCGCCGTCGGTCTGCACGGTGACGGTGCCGTTTACGTCGGTGCGGTAGAAGTGGGTGCCCTGCGCCTTGAGCTTGGCGAGGGTCTGGCAGTGCGGGTGACCGAAGTCGTTGCCGGCCGCGGCGCTGATGAGCGCGACGGTCGGCGCCACGGCGCGCAGGTAGCTCGTCCCGGTGGCGTTGCAGCTGCCGTGATGGCCTACCTTCAGGACGTTGGCGGGCAGGGTCATGTGGTCGGCGTAGACCTGCTTCTCGGCCTCGGTCTGGGAGTCACCGGTGAGCAGGGCGGCGAAGCGGCCGAAGCGGATATAGGTGACCAGCGAGGTGTTGTTGATGCCCCAGCCGTCCGTCGTCGGGTAGGGAGCGGTCGCGGCGGCGAGCACGCTGATGTCGACCAGCGGATCGAGGCCGAGGCTCATGCCCTTGCCGGTGGCGCGGTAGCGGCAGCCGGCGGCGGTCTTCCAGTACTGGTAGCCGGGGATGTCGGGGCGGTCAAAGCCCGGATCGAAGGCGCGCGCCGTGCAGTCCTGCGGCATCAGCGCCAGCGCATCGGACAGTCCCGTGTAGTGATCCGAGTGGGCGTGCGAGAGCAGCGCGTAGTCGACGCGCTTGATGTTGCGGGAGAGGAAGTCGTTATACCCGGACTGGCTGCCGTACGTCGGGCCGCCATCGACGGCCACCACCGCGCCGCCGGGCAGCTGCAGGACCAGGCCGTCGCCCTGACCGACATCGACCATGGTGAGCGACAGGCGCGGCGCGCCCGGGCTGAGGTCGCTCTCGCCGGGTACGAGCACCGCGGTGCCGGCCCCGCTCAGGGGATCCACGGCCGCGCTCTGGCTGCACGCCCCGCCGCCCGCCGCGCCAATGGACAAGGCAAGCAGAGGCGAAAAGAGCCGTCGCGGACCCCGGCGCTGGCAAGACTTCATCATCTAAGCAGCATAGCCGTTTTTTGACCCCTCGACGTTAAGAGCTTCAAGCTGATGAGCGAGGCGCAGGTCGAGGCGCTGATCGGAAAGACCCAGGCGCTGGCGCTGGACGGACAGTACGAGCTGTTCAAGACCGCGACGCACTTTGACTCGACCGCCAAGCACCCCGAGTGGCTGGGTGATGACCCGCCGAGCGCCCAGAAGCTGGCACCCGCGGAGACCGGGTAGCGCTGCTAGCGGCCGGGCTCCCGGCCGAGCGCGGAGACCGCCGCGAACTCGACGCCGGAGCGGCGCAGGCGGTCGCGCTCGCGGCCGCCGCGGATGGCAAACGACCAGCCAAAGCCCTCGATCACATTGCCTACTCCCACCAGGGAGCCGCCGGCGGCCGCGCACTCGAGCACCGGGAACAGCCGGTCATGGGTGGAGGCGTGCCAGACCGCCGGGACCAGCAGCGAGACACCGGCAAACTGGAGCACGTTGCCAAAGATGATCAGGCCGATGCCCAGGTTACGCCGCTCGATCGCCTTGTTCAGCTGCTCCTCCGCAGTGGGGGGACGGAAGAACGGCGGCGGCAAGGAAGGACTGGGCGCAGGCACGGGCGCCGCGACCACCGGCGCGGGGGCGGGGAGCTCACCCACCGGTAGCAGCGGGGCGCCGTCGGGCAGTGGGGCGTCGGTCCAGACCGGCGGCGCGCTCTGCTCGGGCGGGGGGACCTCCAGCTCCGGCTCGGCGCGGGCCACGCCTCCCGCGGACATCACAAGGAGCATCAGGACAGGGCAGGACGGGCGACGGATTCGCATGGGACCTCCAGGCTGCCAGAAAGCAACCTGCATGCCACCCAGACACGTCCCCCCGGGCCAGCCGTCAGCGCGAGGGAGAGCCCGCTGGAACTGCAGCCCGCGCGGCCTCGCGACAGTGACGGATTTCTGACAAGCGACCGCCTCCCGAGCGACATCGGTGGCAGCTCGCAGAGCGTCCTTGCGCCGCGGGACTCAGGGCTGCGCGCCGACCACCAGGCGGCCGCGGTAGATGACCCTGGCGATGCGGCGGGTGTTGCTGATGCTGTCCACGGGGGAGCCATCGAGCACGAGCAGGTTGGCCGGCAGCCCGGCGCCGATTCCCCACTTTATGCCGAGGAACTCGGCCGCCCGCGTGGTCGCCGCCCGCAGCGTGTCCCACGGCGACAGCCCGGCTTCCGCCATGAGCTCCAGCTCGCGGTGGGTGGAGTAGCCCTGGAACGTGCCCAGGTTGCCGGTGTCCGAGCCGGCCAGGAACGTGACGTGGGCATCGCGCAGCTTGCGCAGCGAGACGAAATCGTTGGCCACGCAGTCGGACTGCTGCCACCGCACCCAGCGTCTGGCCTTGTCGGTGTACTGCTCGCGCTGCCGGTACTGCTGGCGCAGGGCCGGCGTGGTCACCTGGGCCAGCAGCGGATCATCCAGGAGCGCCGGCGTCTTGCTGAGCCGCCCGATCTCGCACTGCACCGCCAGGGTCGGCAAGAGCAGGGTGTGGCGCGCCGCCATCAGCCGCACCAGCTCGTCGGGAATGACCACCGAGTCCTGGAAGTGGGTGATCACCGTGGCTCCCGCCTCGACCGCGGCGCGCGCCTCCTCCCAGGTGTTGATGTGAACGACGGTCTTGATTCCCAGCTTGCTGGCTTCGCCGAGCGTGGCGCCGAACGACGGCGAGTCGAACGGAATGACCTTGAGGACATCGGGGCGCCACCCCGCCTGCTTGCGCACGAGCGCCCGGTCCTGGTCGGCGCTCTGCGACCGCCCCGACAGGAAGATCACGGCCGCCACCCGCAGCCCCGGATAGTTCAGGGCGCCGCGCAGCTTGTCGCGCAGGGGAAAGCTGACGCTTGGATTGGGGGCCAGATCGAGCATGTCCATGAGCCCCGTGCGCAGGACGAGCTGCATCGTCGCCTCGATGCCCGGATCTTCGGCCGCGACCTCGGTGGGCGAGGGGTTGCCCTCCAGGTGCACGTGCAGATCGATGAGCCCCGGCATCACGAACTTGCCGTGTACGTCGATGGTGCGGCCCGCGCAGCCGGCGCCCGCCTCGGGTCCGACCCGGGTGATGCGGTCGCCGTCGATCACCACGTCGGCCCGGCTGACGCTCTGGTGCGTCGGATCGACGACCTGGCCGCCCACCAGACACAACGTCGCGGCGGTGCTGGCCGGCGGCGCGGCGTGCGCCAGGGAGCCCGCGCCCGCAGCGGCCAGCCCGAGGCCGAGGGCGAGGCCGAGGGCGAGGCCGGCGCCCTTCGCGATCCCTGACAGCGCGGCGCGCGCACCGCGGGGACCTCGGCACGCGGCGCTCTTGCCCGGGACTTCCTCGCTCCTCATATCGGCCCCTTTCGCCGTCCGCAAGCGTACACTGGGGGACGGCGGCTTTGCACCGCCTTGCATAACAACCCGCGCTCGCTAGCCTTTAGCCAAGGAGGCGCGCATGAGCGAAAAGGACCGCGAGTCCGCTCGCCCGAGCTACTTTCTGACCCGCCTGGTCTTTCTGCGCCTGCTCGGCGGCGTCTACTTCATCGCCTTCCTCGGCCTGGTCAAGCAGCTGCGACCGCTCATCGGTCGCGACGGGCTCTTGCCGGCATCCACCTTCCTTTCCCAGGTCGCCAGCGAGGCGGGGTCGCGCGCCGCCGGCTTCTGGACGCTGCCCTCGCTGTTCTGGCTGGGCAGCAGCGACGCGTTCCTGCAGGGATCGGCGTGGGTCGGCCTGGGCCTGGCGGCGGCGGTGGTGCTGGGGGCGACCAACGCGGTGCTGATGGCGCTCCTGTGGGCGCTGTACATGTCCTTTGTGCACATCGGGCAGCTCTTCTACGGCTACGGCTGGGAGATCCTGCTGCTCGAGGCGGGCTTCCTCGCCATCTTCCTCTGTCCGCTGCGCAGCGTGCGACCGCTCGCGGCGGCGCCGCCGCCCAAGGTGGTCGTGTGGCTCCTGCGCTGGACGCTGTTCCGGGTGATGCTGGGGGCGGGCCTCATCAAGCTGCGCGGCGACAGCTGCTGGCGCGAGCTCACCTGCCTGTTCTTTCACTACGAGACCCAGCCGCTGCCCAATCCCCTGTCTTGGCTGCTCCACCAGGCGCCGCCGTGGCTGCACAAGCTCGGGGTGCTGTGGAATCACTTCATCGAGCTGGTCTGCCCATTCGCCTTGTTCGGGCCGCGCCGCCTCGCCGCGGTCGCCGGACTTTTGCAGATTGCGTTTCAGCTGTCGCTCATCCTCAGCGGCAACCTCGCCTTCCTCAACTGGCTGACGCTGACGCTGGCCATCGCGTGCTTTGATGATCGGGCGCTCGGCCGGGTGCTGCCGCGGCGCCTGGGCGAGCGCGCCGCGGCGCTGGCCCGGGCGGCCACGCCGTCGCCGGTGCAGCGCGGGCTCGGCTGGGCGCTGCTGGTCCTTGTCGCCTGCCTGAGCATCCAGCCGGTGGTGAACCTGCTGTCGCCCGGCCAGCTGATGAACAGCTCGTTTGATCGCCTGCACCTGGTCAACACCTACGGCGCCTTCGGCAGCGTCGGGCGCACCCGCAACGAGGTGATCCTGCTCGGCACCGATGGCGTGCCCACCGACGGCAAGGTGCGCTGGCGGGAGTACGAGTTCAAGTGCAAGCCCGGCGATGTTCACCGCCGCCCGTGCGTGGTCGCGCCGTATCAGCTGCGCCTCGACTGGCAGATCTGGTTCGCCGCCATGTCGAGCTACGACCGCGAGCCGTGGCTCTTGCACCTGGTCTACAAGCTGCTGCAGGGCGATCGCGGCGCGCTGTCGCTGCTCGCGAACAACCCCTTCCCCGAGGGCGCCCCCAAGTGGATCCGCGCCGAGCTGTTCGAGTACAAGTTCACCACGCTCAAGGACCGCGGCGCCGGCTGGTGGACGCGCCGGCGCCTCGAGACCTACCTGCCGCCGGTCTCGCTCGATACGGTGGAGCTGCGCGAGTTCATCGCCGGGCAAGGCTGGCCGGTCGCC
>Ga0075160_10002057_pt1 | contig 12105 bp, 4 predicted proteins | sample JI91814C2DNA_FD_70969 | JGI IMG/M metagenome (GOLD analysis project Ga0075160, IMG submission 70969) | Wastewater effluent complex algal communities from Wisconsin, to seasonally profile nutrient transformation and Carbon sequestration -... | ecosystem: Engineered > WWTP > Effluent > Algae...
CCGCCGACCGCCGCCGAGTTGCCGTTCACGATCGGGTCGAGCCCCGAGTAGTTCGTGAGGATGAGCAGGTCGGTGCCGGTCATGAAGACGCTCGCCTGCCGCGCCATCAGCCAGCGACCCGGCAGCTCGTAGCGCACGGTGATGTCGCGCAGGCGCAGCCAGTTGATGTCCTTCTCGATGAAGAGCTCCTCGGAGATCGAGGTGTAGTACGCCGGCTGGACGGCCGGGATGACGACGATGTTGTTCGGGGTCGGGGTGGCGCTGTTCTCGCGACCGTCGCGGAGCACGCCGCGGACCACGCGCGGCGTCTCGCGGTCGAGGGTGCGCTTGCTGAGTCCGCGGACCGTGAGGTAGTGCTCAGTCGCGTTGAGGACGTCGCCGCCCTTCCGGACGTCGAGCAGCATGCTGACCGACCAGCGGCCGTAGTTGAAGGCGTTGGTCAGGCCGAGGGTGAAGTCCGGCGTGCGGTCGTAGCCGTAATCGACGAACCTGGTAAGATCGCGAATCGGCAGCCCGGTCGTCGGTTCGATGAGAATGTCGCCCCGATTGTTGCGCAGGTAGAACTGCCCCGTCAGCGACCGCGTGGAGAGGCCCGGCTGCGTGCCGTTGCGCACGTTCCCGTAGAGCCAGGTGTCGGAGACGTACGACTCGGGGAGCGCGTTCGGCAGCGACTTGGTCCAGCCGAACGAGTGGTCGAAGTTCGCGATCACGTCCCACGACCACTTGTCGGTCACGATCGGCGTGCCGCGCACCGTGATCTCGGTGCCGTAATTCGACGTCTCGGCGCCGTTCAGGTTGAACAGGATGTAGCCGGTCGCGTACGACCCGCGGATGTCGTTGACGATCTGGTCCTTGGTGCGCTTGCGGTACCAGGTCGCCTCGAGGCCGAGTCGGTCGGCGAGGAAGGAGAGGTCGAACCCGCCCTCATACGACCGGGCGAACTCGGGCTTGAGCGCGAGGTTCGGGCCGGTGAAGCCATACCCGTAGCCGCCGCCCACCGTGAGCTTGGACTCGAGCGCCGGACGGAAGGCGTAGGGCCGCGCATCCTTGCCGACCGCGGCGTAGGCGAAGCGCACCTTGCCGGTGACCCACTTCTGGACCGCGGGGAAGGCGTCCGAGAAGACGAAGCTCGTCGAGATCGAAGGATAGAAGAACGAGTTGCGGTCGGTCGGGATCGTCGAGGTCCAGTCATTGCGGCCCGTGACGGTGACGTACAGGTAATCCTTGTAGTCGAAGGTCGCCGAGCCGAAGAAGCTCACCAGGCGGCGCTGGCTCAGCACCGTGCGATTGAGGCGCGACGCGATGGAGGTGTTGTTGATCGAGACGAAGTTCGGGTCGAGGAAGTCCTGGCCCTTCAGCCCGCTCGTGTTCGACCGGAAGTCGGAGATCTGGTTGCCGACGAGACCGGCGACCGAGATGTCGCCCCAGACCGTGCGCCGCTCGACGTTGAGCACCGTCTGCGCATTGATGTTGCGGACGACGTCGATCGCCTCGTCGAGGATGCCGTTGAAGTTGGCGCCGAAGGCGCTCTCCGGGTGGCGGACGATCCGCATCTCGTTGGTGTAGCCGTCGATGCCGATGTTGCTCTTGATCGAGCCCCAGGTGAACGGTGTGACCACGACGCCGAAGTTGCCGATGAAGCGGCTGTTCTTCGAGCTGTTGAGGTTCTTCTCGACGTTGAAGTACGGGTTGTCGGTCTCGCCGGACGCCGCCTGCAACGTGATGCGACGGCGCGTGCCGGCCGCCGTCCGCCAGTCGGAGGCGTTGTCCGTCTGCGGCCAGACGAGGAGGCCGAGGAGCGGGCCGTCCGCGCCCTTCCAGGGCTGCGTGTTCGACGCGAACGAGTAGGCCATCGAGACGTCGGTGCGGAGCCAGCGCGTCACCTGCGCCTGCGAGGCGCCGGTGAGGTTGATGCGTCCGTACGTCGTGTTGGGGATCACGCCCTCCTGCCGGTCGTTCGCCACCGCGAGCCGGTAGTTGATCCGGTTGTCCTGTGCGGCGCCGCTGAACGACAGGTTGTGCTTCGACGTCATCGCCGTCTGGAAGAAGTTGTCGATGTTGTCGTAGAACTGGGTCCCGGCCGTGTACGGGGCGCCGAAATACTGGAACGAGCCGAGCGCGCCGCCGGTGAGCGACGTCGGGCCGAAGGTGCGCTGCACCTCGGGCTGCGACCGCGTCTGGTCGATGCGGAAGCTGTTCGAGTACTCGAAACCGCCCATGCCCGCGCGGCCGCGCTTGGTCGTGATGACGATCGCGCCGTTGGCCGCGTCGATGCCGTAGAGCGCCGAGGCTTCGGGGCCCTTGAGGACGACGAGCGTCTCGATGTCGTCGGGGTTGATGTCGGCGGCGCGGTTGGTGAAGTCCATGCCGCGGTTGTTGAACGCCGAGACCGAGCCCGGGGCGTCGGACGCCAGCTGCTGCGTGTTGAAGGTCTTGTTGTCGATCGGCAGGCCGTCGACGATCATGAGCGGCTGGTTGCTCGACGAGATCGAGCTGACGCCGCGGATGGTGATCGACGAGGAGGCGCCCGGGACGCCCGAGGTCGAGGTGACCTCGACGCCGGCGACGCGGCCCTGCAGCGAGTTGAGGAAGTTCTCGCGCTGGGTCTGCGAGATCTCCGGCCCGGTCACCGTCTGCTGCGACGCGCCGATGCTCCGCTTGTTGGTCGTCTGGCCGAGGGCCGTGACGACCATCGCGTCGAGCTGGCTCGCCACGCGCTTGAGCGCGACGTTGATCACGAGGTCGGTCCCGACGGTCCGCTCGATCGGCGCATGGCCGATGAAGCGGTACTGGAGGACCTGCCCGACCCGCGCGCGGATCGCGTAGTTGCCCTCCCCGTTCGTCAGAACGCCGGTCGTCGTGCCGCGGATGACGACCTGCACGCCGGACATGCCGGCGCCCGCCTCGTTCGTCACCTTGCCGGTGATCGGTTGCTCCTGGGCGCGGACGGGCGCGACCAGGAGGGCTATTCCTGCCAACGCCAGGAATACTCTCTTCATCATGTGGTGGTCTACCGGGTTACGGTGAACGACAAGGACGGCTGCCTTGACCGGATCGCGGGACGCGGACCGGACCGCAATCATATGGTGTAGAGGTTGTCAGCGTCAAACTTCATTTCCGAGCGCAGGTGTCCCGTTTAGCGGACACCTGGCCTTCGCGCGCGCGCGTTCATCATGCGGCGCGGCATCCGCCAACCTTGCTTCTCGCCCCCCGACAGGGCATATCACCGACATGCTCCCCATCGATCTCCGCGGCAAGCGCGCGCTCGTCGCCGGCGTGGCCGACGACAACGGTTTCGGCTGGTCCATCGCCAAGCATCTCATCGAGGCCGGCGCGACCGTCTGTGTCGCCACCTGGCCCCCGGCCCTCAACATCTTCCTCAACCTCCTCGAGCGCGGGAAGATCGACGACTCGCGCAAGCTCTCCGACGGCTCGCTCCTGAACTTCGAGCGCATCTATCCGCTCGACGCCGTCTTCGACCGCCTCGAGGACGCGCCCGCGGAGATCCGCGAGAACAAGCGCTACAAGGAACTCGGCGACTTCACCATCGCCGGGCTCGCCGCGCGCATGCGCGCCGACTTCGGGGAGGGATCGCTCGACATCCTCGTGCACTCGCTCGCCAATGGCCCCGAGGTGAAGAAGCCGCTCCTCGAGGTCTCGCGCGGCGGCTACCTCGCGGCGGTGAGCGCGAGCGCCTATTCGCTCATCTCGCTCGTGCAGCATCTCGGGCCGCTCTTCCGCCCGAACGCGTCGGTGGCCTCGCTCACCTACATGGCGAGCGAGCGGGCCATCCCGGGCTACGGCGGCGGCATGAGCTCGGCCAAGGCCGCGCTCGAGAGCGACACGCGCGTCCTCGCGTACGAGGCGGGCCGCAAGTGGGGCGCGCGCGTGAACACGATCAGCGCCGGCCCGTACGCGAGCCGCGCCGCCAGCGCGATCGGCATCATCGGGAGCATGGTGCGCTACTGCGAGAAGAACAGCGCGCTGCCGCAGGAGCTGGAGGCCGCGGAGGTCGGCGCGACGACCGCCTTCCTCTGCTCACCGCTCGCGTCGGGGATCACCGGGGCGACGGTGTACGTGGACAAGGGCTACCACGCGATGGGGATGGCGGTGGATGGGGGGACGGTGCCGGCATTTTGACGACTTATGGAGGGTGGAGGAGTAAGAAGGCGGCCTCTCAAGGGCGTAACCCCCTCTCACCTGGTTGACTCGCGCCGTAGCTTTGAGCCCACCACCATTCCCGCTGCCCCCTCGCCTCGTGGCCTCCGGTCGCCTCCCCGCGCTCGTCACTCCTGCTCTCGTGCGCTGGGCGCGCACGACGGCTGGATTTGACGTCGCGACCGCCGCGAAGCGGCTGAAGGTGACCGCCGCGACCGTCGACGCCTGGGAGGCGGGCACGAAGCCCCCCTCACTGGCGCAGCTGCGCAAGATGGTCACGCTCTACAAGCGGCCGTTGGCGATCTTCTACCTGCCCGAGCCGCCACAGGGCTTCACGCCGTTGCGCGACTTCCGGACGGTGAGCGGGCAGCGCCGCCCGCTCGAGTCCCCTCGGCTCGCCATCGAGACGCGGCGCGCACATCAGCGCCGCGAAGCCGCGCTCGAGATCGCCGCACTCCTCGGCGAGGAGCCGCCGCCCTTCACCGTGACCGCCGCGTTGACACGGGACGCGACGGCCGTCGCGCACGCGTTGCGCGCGCACCTGGGCGTCTCGCTCGCGGAGCAGTACGAATGGCGCGATCAGTACGTCGCCCTGAATGGATGGAAGCGGGCGGTGGAGCGGGCGGGGGCGCTCGTCTTCCAGACGGAGAGTCTGCCCGTGAGCGAGGCGCGCGGCTTCTCCCTCGCGCTGTTCCCGCTGCCGGTCGTCGCACTCAATTCGAAGGAGAGCCCGCGCGGTCGCATCTTCACGCTGCTCCACGAGCTCGCCCACATCGCGCTGCGCTCCAGCAGCGTGTGCGATCTCCACGACGCGAGCAGCACGTTCGGCGAGGTTGACCGGACGGAGGTCTTCTGCAATCGCGTCGCCGGCGCGGTCCTGATGCCCCGCGAGTCCCTCGGTGAGAGCCTCGCGGCGCTCGACCTCACGCGGGAGCACGAGTGGGCGGACGACGCCTTGCGGCAGCTCGCCGACCGCTACGGCATCAGCACCGATGCCGCGCTGCGCGGCCTCGTGCTCGCCGGCGTCTACCCGGCGGAGCGCTACGCGGCCCGGCACGCGGCCTTCGTGCAAGCGTGGGAGCGCGAGCGACCGAAGAGCGGACGCGTCCCCCACTTCCGCCGTGCGCTTGGCTGGGCCGGCCGGCGGTTCGCGCGCCTCGCCCTGAGCGCCTATGACGACCAGCGCATCTCGAGCGCAGATCTCACGGAGTACCTGCGCGTGAAGATGCCGCAAGTCGAGCAGATCCGTTCCGCGCTGCGCCAGGAAGATCTCGCCGAGACCGTGTGACGCGCTATTCCCTGGACACCAGCGCCCTGCTCGATGCGTGGAACCGGAGCTACCCGCCCGATGTCTTCCCGCAGCTCTGGCACGCCATCGAGGAAGGCATCGCAGCCGGACGATTCGTCGCCGCGGAGGAAGTGCGCACCGAGCTCGCCAAGAAGGACGACACACTCCTCAAGTGGGCCAAGAAGCAGCGCGGCTTCTTCGTCGACCTCGACGCAGCGCAGCAGACCGCCGTCGCCGAGATCCTGGGCGCGTTCCCGAAACTCATCGACACGCGGAAAGGGCGCTCGGGCGCCGATCCCTTCGTGATCGCGCTGGCGCGTACGCAGGGTACCGTTGTCGTCACGGGCGAGAACGATGACGGCACGCCCGATCGTCCCAAGATCCCCACGGTCTGTCGTGAGTTCGGCATCCGCGTGATCAAGCCGCTCGACTTCATTCGCGAGAATCGCTGGGTCTTCACGCATCGCAGCACGTAGCCCGGCGCCCGCTGCGCGGGCGAGCGGCCTGCGGCCGCCCACGATGCGCGCAAGACGACGCCGCCCGACCCGTTGAGGGGTCGGGCGGCGTCTGCATCGTGCTATACCCTACCTGCGCCTAACAACCGTTGCTGCAGACGGCGGCTGCGCCGCCGCTGCAGAACGTGGTGTTAGGCCACAAGGCTTCGCTCCATAGCATCTCGATCACGGTCGCGCAGTACTCGCACCGCAGCCAACCCGACCCTCACTGACATGGTGCTCGCTGCGATCCCAGTTACCTCCGAAGAACACAAGGCGCGAGTAGTTCAACTCCTCGCCTAGAGGGGTCTCCAGCGCAGCGCCCGCATCTCCGACCTGCCATCGAACCACTCGAGATCGTGGGCGACCTTGAAACTCAAGACAGATCGTGTCGGGAATGACTCCCAACGAGGTGGTTAGATAGCTGCCTACACTGTCGGCAGAAGCACGGGATGGTGACCATAGCTCAATCCAGCGAACCGTTTCCGAGCTGTCCGGGCTGGATTCGTAGGACGGCAATCCGAGTCGAAGCGAGAACCTCCGGAATCCCAGCTTCGCACCAGGAATCTCGCCGCCTGGAGATGTGCTTGAGTTGGGGCCGAAAGTCAGCGATGCGATCCGCTGCATCGCTTCGCCGTACGTTGCGCCAATCCGTGCCCCAGAAACAAACTCGTTCAGCGTATCGTCGACGAGTGATGATTCCGAGGGCTGCCGCGACTGACAGCCGAGCGCCGCGAGCCCGAGAAGTGAAACCATGAGGAATCGTCGTATCATGGCTTTGCCGGTGAGTGTTGGAGGTCAGTGCCGCCGGGAGCGATCCACGCTTGGCCGGAGTCAATTGCACGTCGTGTCTCCGACTCGCAGTCCTTGGCTTGATCCATTCCAATTGATCTCCCGATCGCGTTGTTCCTCAAGTCCATCTCGCGTACCGCGGGAGGATTGCCTGGCATATTCTCGTGGGTGTCGCCAAGCCGTCGCGCGCGAGCATACGACTGTGACTGCGTGACACGACACTGGCCGTAGATGTGCTTGAAGGCATCCCACTGGAGGTTCGGGGCCCGGACCTGGTCTGGGAAATGCTGACCAGCGAGAGCCTCAGCTTCGCTTGCGATGCGGGCGGTCTGGACCAGCGCGGTCGCTCCATCCGCCGCGAGAGCCTCTTGATCCTGCGGTCGCAAGCCGTCGAATCGAGCACAGCGCTTGCTGGAGATCTTCATGTACCACGGACACAGTCCAAACGGATCTGAGAAGTTGATCGGATCGCCGTTCGCGTACCCGTAGAGATTCAGCCCCCCCGCCAGCCCGATCGGGTCCTGTTGCGTGAACCTCCCAGTCGATGGGTCATAGTACCGATTCCGCCGGTACAGTGTTCCGACCAAGTCCAACTTCTGGTTCACGAGCGTTCCGTGCCAAGCTGTGATAGTATCGGGCGCAAGTCGATTGTAGGCAAGTCCCCCCAGCGGCCACGCAACCGCGACTTCGCGGGAATCGCCCTGGATCGTCTTCCGCTTCCGCGCCGCACCGTTTGAGAACGTACCCGAGCTAGCCTCGCCACGTGCGTTCCAATGCGGCACGAACGTGAACACCGGCCAGTGATACGCGCTGTCGGTTGGTTGAGCCGCCCATCGATCGACATAGGCGAAGCGGGTCATGCTCAGCGGCCGGTCGAGTGCCGTCCCATGCGTGTAGGCCACGCGCCCGTACAGCTTGTTCGGATCCCAGGCGGACGGGTACGTTCCCGCCGCTCGCACTGGAAGGCTGAGCATGAGCGTATCGCTCTCCATCTGTGCTTCAGTGATGCTGTAGCTCTGCGCGGGGCGCTGGATCTCCACGAGCTCGCGGTCACCCGCCCAAATCGTCCGTCGCACAACGCCGATGTCGCAGTTCATCGGCTTCGCTTGGGTGTACGTGTGACACTCCATCATCGAATGGACGAGAATGCGACGCCCGAGCGGATCGTAGCGATACGATTCGATGTAGCGCTGGATCTGCCCGAGCGCCTCCCACGCCGCGTACGTCGGGCGCGAGTGCAGCCGCCGCTCGGATTGGACGAGCTGTCCCGACCCGTTGTAGTACGACACGCGATCGTCGTACGCGATGTCGCCCGCCGTCGGATCCGACGTCGCGAGCGACGAGAGGACAGTGTTGCCGGCCGAGTCGTACTTGAACGACTGCGTGTTCATGTACCGATACTGCGACGTGATCCTGCCGGTGCTCGCATCGAACGTCGAGGTGCTGGTGCTCGTCGAGCTCTTCATCCCGTACGGGGTGAACCATCCCGCACTGCCCCACGCGGCCGTGAATACGTTCACGCTCGAGTAGACATTCCCCATCGGGTCGTGCAGGATGGTGTCGGCGATCGCGGCGGTCAGCGGGTTCCCCATCATATTGACGCCGTTCGCCCTCACCCGGTTGATGCGGACGTGCCCGATTCCGGAGTAGAGTACACGAAGCGTGTCCTTCGGCCCTGCGGCATTCCGGACGGAATCGATCTGTCCACGGAGGTTAATGAAGACCCGGGAGGAGTCGATCCATTTCGGGGTAAAGCGATCCGTGAGTCCGCTGGGCGTATTGTTTTCGATCGCATGGAAGTTCATCAACCCGTCGCCGTCGTATCCGAGTCTTTCATTGATGCCTCCCGGCATGTAGATGTCAGTAACTTGGCTCCTGTCGTTGTACGCGAAGCTGAACTGTTCGTTCTGCAGCCCGTTCACCTGATTCAGGAAGCCGGTCGTGGCGTCATAGCCGTACGTCGTCTTGGCGCGCGTGGTGTCCATGAGCTGCGAGGGATACCAAAGCGTCGTCACCCGGCCCGCGATATCGTATTCGTAGCGCATTCCGTACGCGTTCTCTGCGGTGCGCGACCATGACCTGATCCACACACTGTCCCGTTCGAGGGCCCCGAACGCGGTGTAGGTGCGGAAGATGCGACCGTCACGGTTCGCTGCCCGCACGACTCGCCCCATTGCGTCGTACTCAAATGTGGTGGTATCGCGCGTCAGTACCCAGACCCCGTACGGCGGATTCCACGTCGCGTACTCTGAGGTGTCCTTGGATGTCGCACCGAAGCGGTACGTCGCCGTGTCCGTCGCCGCGTGAACGATCCTTCGCGCGACGCGCCCCAGCGTGTCGTACGTCGTGTAGATCGAGTTCCCGCGTCGCGTGATCCGTTCCACCTCGTTGCCCGCAACATTGTACACGCTGCTGTCGCGGCGCCCGCCCGGCTGCACCTCGGTGAGGCGCCGCCCTCCAAGATCGTACGTCCACGACGTGACGAGGGAACTGAGGTTGGTCGGGTTCGGCGACTGCGTTCTGGTCAATGTCAGCAGGTTGCTCTCATCGTCGTAAGTGTTCACGACGATCTGTCGCTGCGCGGCGACTCCGTTGAGCGGATCGCTGTACGTGACCTGCCGCGTTACGCGGCTGAGACGGTCATAGCTCGTGGTGTCGCCCTGCGTGACGCCGCTCCCGAGGAGTGTGCGTGAGACCGTCACACGCCCGATGGAGTCCGTCACGTATTCCGACCGCCGGCCGACCGGTGACTTCGTCGACGCGACATTCCAGCGGCCAGCGTCGTAATAGATGGAGTCCCGCGCGCCACCCGGCCAGACGGATGACCTGAGCAGACCACTGCCGTCATACTCGAACGCTGTTCGGCTCGCGGATCCGCGGCCATCCTCTTGCCACGAGAGGTTGCCGGTCGTCGCATCGTAGTCCGCGCGCGTGAGCGCACCCGACGGTAGCGTGATCTGCGTCGGTTGGTTCCACTTCGTGTGCCATTCGTATCGGGTGGTCGACCGAAGACCGCCGATGTTCAGCGACGAGTCGACGGCTGTCACGAGATTGCCACGGTCGTCGTAGGCAGCGCTGGAGATGTGCCCATCGGCTTGCCGCGTGCGCGTCGCGAGCGCGGGGAAGCGCGGATCGCCACGGCCGATGCTGGTCGAGTCACCTCGGGCGTTCCGGATCTTCGTCGGAGCGCCGTTGCCGTCCACCCAGAAGACCGCGGTGTCCGGCACGTCGGTGCGAGGTCCGTCGATGATCGTCCGAACTTCGGTCGGGGCGACAAGTGAAGTCTGGCATGCGGTCATCCCCATCGACTCGGCGACGCAGTATCTCACCATGGCCGAGTCGGTGGTGTTCAGCTTCAGTCGCGATTGCGCCACCCGCTGGGTCGAGTCGTACGCGAAACGAACGACTCCGTTGCGACGGTCGGTTCGGCTCACCGCGAGTTTCGTCACGCCCGCGTCGTAGCCGAACACGACGGCGGTCGACAGTCCGGGATCGTACACATGCGTCAGGCGTCCGCTGCCATCGACCGTCACCTGCGTCACGCGCGTGGAATCTATCGGCGAGCCCGGCACGGAGATGTAGTCGATCTTCCCGGCGGCATCGTACGCGAAGACATACGTCAGCATGGCCGACGACGGGGGCACCGTGATCTGTGCGACCCTGGAGCTGTCGTCGTATGCGATCGTGGTACTCTGATTGAGACGGTTGGTCGTCGCGACGTGCCTGAGCTGCGCGTTGAACTTGACGAACCCGCCGTTGGGCAACCTCCGCTTCCAGGAGCCGTCGGAGGCCGTGTAGCGCAGGGTGTCCGAGTAGGTCTGACGTGCCGCCATGTAGACGGTGTCGCTGCCGACGGTCGAGACCTTCTCATAGACGCGCGTGCTGCCGTCACCTCCGATCCAGAGCTTCCGGTTGCCCGAGAGCGGCTTCATCTGCTCGATTCCCGACAGCCACCAACCGGCGCCGAAGTAGCTCGTGGCGCGGTTCACGATGGGCATTGAGCCCGATCCGCTCGCGAGGACTGAGTTCCCCCCGCTCCAGAAGCGCCGCACCTCGATGGTGTAGTCGTAGAGCCCCGTGGAGTCGGCCGAGAGGTCGATCGCGATCATCGCGCGGCGGGCCTGACCGGCGGGGAATTGGCTTCCGGCGACCCTTCGCCTGAACGCGATGCCCTTGATCACGACCGTCGTCACAACGGAGTCGGGCGTCGGCTGTCCCGCCGGAAGCGTCGCAGCGATACTGAAGATCGGCCGCGGGCTTGCCTGCTGGCTCTCATAAGTGAGCACAGGGGCACGGACGGTGCTGTATGTGCGTACGCTGGGCAACGAGTGTGCGAGTCGTAGCGTTCCGCACTCTACGCTGGCACCAGGACCCGCAGGCGTGCTCAGGCAGAGCGAGCGCGTCGCGATCACCGGGTTGGGGATGATCTGGATATTCGCTACCGCGTTGTCCGTGTTGTCCCCGTAGCCCACGTCGACGGCCGTGAGCGTGAGCGAGCCCGTGGCCGCCACGGCTCCGCTGACGCTGTACGAGGCGAGGACATCGTTCGTCGCGCCGGCGGCGACCGTCACCGATCCCGGCTGCGACATACCAGTGCACGTCACGATACCGGAGCAGGTCACCGAGAGCGTGAAGCTCCGCGAGGTCGTCGCCGGGTTCTTGACCTTGAAGATTCGTTGCACGACCGATCCCGGGATCATCTGCGCCCCGGTCGAGGATGTGCTGACATCGACCGGTGCCGGCGGCTCTGTGTACGTGATGGTGAGTCCGACCGACTGCTCGAACGAGAGCCCATCGCCGGCGTCGATCCAGAGCTGGTTCGTGCCGCTCACGAGGTACATGCTCACGTCGTAGGGCTGCGGGTACAACCCGGGTTCGCAGCTCATCCACGAGCTACCTCCGGACGGAGTCAGCGTGGTGCTGCCGCCCGTGTAGAAGTGTTGCGAGGTGAAGTAGATCAGCGCCGCCGGTGCGCACACCATCACGCTGACGTTCAGGACCGGATCGGTGACCGTCGTGTTGTCGGCCCGATTGAAGTAGACCCCCTCCGCCTGCGCACGCGCCGCGCCGGCCGAACCGGTCGCTGCGGCCACGAGCGCCACCATGATCACGAACCATCGACGCAACCTCATCGCTCTGTCCTCGCTGTCCATCGGGTGGGGTGGTGGTACATCACGGCCGCTCCCCCGTGCGCTGGCGCAGGGGATCGCTGATTCGCATCGCGTCATCGTCGGTCCGGATGACGCGCGGGGTGAGGAAGACGAACAACTCGCTCTCGATCTCCTGCGACGATGCGCGACCGAAGAGACCGCCGATCCACGGGATGGCGGAGAGGAACGGCAGCCCTCCCTGACGCTTCTCGACCTGCCGGTC
>Ga0075160_10002060_pt1 | contig 12081 bp, 7 predicted proteins | sample JI91814C2DNA_FD_70969 | JGI IMG/M metagenome (GOLD analysis project Ga0075160, IMG submission 70969) | Wastewater effluent complex algal communities from Wisconsin, to seasonally profile nutrient transformation and Carbon sequestration -... | ecosystem: Engineered > WWTP > Effluent > Algae...
ACCACCACACCTACTTCGTCGGCGGAGCCTTGTGGGGCTGGGATGTGTGGGTGCATAATGCGAGATACCGGTTAAATGGTGCAACCGCAACTGTAACTTCTGACGGTGTCTTTGTAAGAATGCGATCAATTAAAGGCGGACACGCTGAAATCCCAGGATTACAAGAACATCCGAGAAGCAATAGACTCGTCGATCAAGATGTCATAATACACGACGTTATTGGGCATCTACCAAAACAACAAGCGATACCGATAGGGGTTTGCGCTGAGTGTAGAACGAATACATTTTCGTTACTTGACCGAAGGGGAGCCAAGAGCGTAACGATCCCCGTGATGAAGGGCCTGGACGAGATCGATAAATTAACAATCGATCGTAATTTCTTTCTATCAGCTCAATCCGAACTTGAGGATGTCTTGGGACAATACGGACGGACAAATATCCCAGCGAGATCCGAAGATGCTTACGCGGTTCTGCGAAAATACCACATTTTATCGAAGGAGAACTGAGGCATGCGAAAGTCGACGACGGATGGCACACTCTTGATGACCAACTTCCGTCGAAAGTATGCCAAAATCTGCCTTGGAGAGGTATTCTACTTCTGGGGTGAAGCCAGAGAATTTCAATTGAGCCTAACCCCGTATTCGGATGCTACCCCTGTACCGATCTCCAATATTGTGGTCGACAGAAAATCAATGCGATTCCATGCGTTGGTCAAGAACAAACAACGTGAATATGAAATCGATTTCGGGGAATCCCAAACGGCATCAATTCTTGCAGAACTTATTCAGAAAACGAATGAAGGCGGCGGACTCAACATCGACGCAGAATCGCATAACGATATTGAATACTCTTGGCTTGACACCAAACTAGACCTTGTCTTGAGTGATTCAAGTGGTCCCGAATTAGCCGTTTACTTTCCACCAGGAAGAATGTTCTGGCGTGAAAACAGGCGTGATGTACAGTCGAAAAGAACTCAGTGTTTACAAAGCTCCGTTCAATTTGAGGGCGATGTTCTCCGTTTTCATGGAAAAACGATTGACGATCAGAAAGATTTCGAACAAGAATGGAAATTGAAATTTCCGAACGAAATCATGAAACCCGTAAAAGCTCTCCTCCGCTTATGGTGCGATGAGATCAAAACAACTACTTGATTCCGACCAAGTAATACCAGGATGTATTAGACCACTTATCTACTCGTTCCAAGGCTCTGCCTTGGAACGCACTGCAATCGAGGCTCCTGCCTCGTCAAGCGAGAAGTGAGAAGGAGACTCTGTGCCGTTGGCAAATTACATATGCAGCTAATGGCCCTGCGATTGATGTCGCGCCGCCGAGATGGTAGCCAGCAAGTTATCGCCCCACTGGCACAAGGTCGAATGCCACAAGGTTAAGGGTTTTGGCATCGAACTAGCCTCACCATAACTTGCGAAGAAACGGCTAAAGCCATTTCTTCGCCAACACCTTGCAAGCCTCAGTTGTGCTTAACCTTATGCTATTCGGCACAAGGCCAGTGGTGACAAAGAGGATCATTACTTCGAGGCTGCTCAGGCGCGTGAACCTCCCCTACAGGGCAGGAGGCGATTTTGAACGGCTTGTCCACTGCAATGAAATGGGCTTTGGTCCAACGCGTCAGCGAATCAAACGGAAGTACGCCTAGCCTTTCGGCGCACGGGCTAAACGATCTAAGCAGACGGGAAGTCTAATCTGAACTGCTTATCTGGAGGCACACAACTTCGTCTACAAACTCACTTCTTTCCGAACAGGTCCTTCAAAAGCACTTGATTGGTCACCAATTCTTCGGTGTAACTATTCGGCTTGATTCCATCTGGGGTGATCATCGTGAGGAATAAAGTTTCCTTACGCCCCGAGCGTTGGGCAAACACACGGATTTTACGGCGCAGCTCTTCTGCATAACTTTTGGTCACCACATATTCGCCGGTGGAGTACTTTATCTCACATAAGTTGATGCAACGATCTGCATGGTCAAACAACAGATCGATTTGAGCCCCCTCCTCGTCGGCCCCAGATTTAGCTGCATATCGCCATGAAGCGACATTCGTTTGTACTTCAGCAATTCCAAGCGCAGCGCGAATCGCATTCGAGTGTTTCAGGCATAAAGATTCAAAAGCGTAGCCGCACCAAGATTCGTATCGACGCCCCGCCGACATTTTGAGCCAATTTTGGTTCGTAGTTTTGGACTGCATCCAGTGCCAGTAGAATACGGAGAATTCATCGGAGATTCGCCACACACTTCCTTTGCTCTTTTTGTCTAGCGCGACGGTTTCCGTAATGAACCCCGATAAAGCCAATTCCTCAATGGCTTTGGTAACCCCACCACCACTAGACAAACCCGCCCTTGCAATCAATTGATCACGAGTCAATCCCGTCCATGTCGACGCTAGATTCTTGACTATCGCCTCGTGAATCTCATAGGATTCAAACAACGCCGCGTACAAATTGCTGTATTCACTGCGCAAAATACCTTCTGGTTGAAAGCACTCGGCATCAATGCACTGTGTGGCCGACTGACCTGGGCGAATCTATCCATCAAAATACACTTTTGGCGAGTTATAAGTGGCATATCTCGCCAAATCTTTGACCTCAGGCTCGAACATTTTTACAAAATCCTAAAGGAGATACACCGGGAAAACGTGCCCTAGAAGACCACTCCATATACGGCGGTATGCCTGGGCCTCCAGTCGCAAATCGCGTCGGCGGAGCAGCTTGGGGATTTAGTGTTTGGGCGCATACACCCCAAGTACTCCGAGGTAACAGTCGAGCAACTTCGAACTCTTGCTGATACATTGATTAGCAATTGGCCAAAACGAATTACGGAATCACTTCCTGGCCTTGCAGAGCCGATAATCTCATTCTGCCGTAGTGTAAGTATATGAATCATGCGTTGCATGTCTCGAGACTCAGCATGCCTTTCCCATATCACTTCGCTTTCGCGGCTTTCGTGTTTTTCGCGGTTCCAACTTCTCGCCGGCCAAGGGTTCGCGCATTTTTGGAGTAGGCGACATAAAGAGGCTACTGCACGCGCAATTCAAATTCGCTAAAGGCCTGTATGGGCCAATGCTTGGTGTGACTGACGGCGTGAATAGGAATCGTCCAAGTTCCGAGTAATCGTGAATCACTAGGAACATCGAACATCAGTTCGCCGGTTACTTCATTGGCGTTTAAGGTCAGCGTTGATGTTTGACACAAATTGCGCAGCTCGGTGGGCAACTCAAAATCGACTTCGACCGCCTCAGAAAATTTGGGCGAACGAGAAATTTTCACCGGCACAACAACACGTTCCCCTAATTTCGCAGTGACTATCGTTCGCTCTGGTGCTAGTTTTAACAGGGCCCCCTCCATGATCATGGTCACTGGAGCATCGGTCGCTTTCACCACATAACGCAAATTACCCTGAGGATCAGCTACCTGAGCCACACCATGCGTTGCCATGCGCATCGTGTACTCCGTTCCTAACCACTCCGACATCCAAGCTCCATATTCGATTCGCTTCACGCCCGCTGGCACCTTCACGCTCAAACCATAACTGCCACACAAGTAACGAGATTGCTGAGCGGCCATCTCGATGAGCACTTCTCCGTCGAAACCCTCTTTGCGCACCACATCCATCTCGGCCACACAAGTCGCCCCGCGCGGTGTATCGCGTTGCCGCGTCTTGTCCAAAAGAAAAATATCATAGGGAGGTGTTAGCGTAATCGCCAACAAGGCTCGGTTCACATGCACATCAGCGAACTTCAGCGGAGCTAGACTTTTACTGATTGTGGCCAATGCTTCGCTCCGCACGACATTTCCTTCAGCAATCGATTCACCAATAACACTTAACGACGCTGCAGTCACCTTAACGTTTGGAGCGACTTCTAGCGTCCATTTCACTTCGCTTTGACCACTCGCAATCTTCTTCTCGCCTTGCAACGTGACGCCTTCCGGTAACCCCGCAACATCCAAGGCAATCTCAGCATCATGCCCACCGAAACGTTCTGCTTTGATGATCCATGCACGTTTTCCACCTACCGCTACCGACAGGGCTTGTTCCAACGTTAAACGAAAATTACTCGCTTGCGGACGGGCGGATAAGATGTAGCGATTCAATTCAGCTTTATCACATTGAGTTAGCCGGCGAACTACCAGCGTTAACTCGGTATCCTGTTCACTTCGATAACGCAACAACGGATCGGTCGTCCCCAGCGAATCTTCACTCGACGCAACAACCTTTCCTGTCGCATCCAATAACTGCAACTCCAAATCCAATTCGCTTCCAAACAAGATCGCCTGTGATTCGACTTGCCAGTTGGTACCAGCCGAAACCTGCCACCGATATCGCTGCTCTTTTTCGGTTGCTTGAAAAACCGTCGTTAATTCGAACGCCCCACTCACTTCACTCCTAGGAGCGACATCGGCACGCGGAACTGCCGTTGCCACAATTGGCAACGTTACTTCGACAGACCCTAGAGCTGTTTCGAATCGTTCGAGCCACACATCTCCGCTCCAATCTGCGGGGACATTGATCGAACGTCGAACCGACTCAAGGCAAGGCTTACCACTCGCGACGCCCCAGCCATAAATATCCACTTCGGTTTGCGTTCCCCGCATTACAGAACTGGGAAAACAACGCACCGCTTTAGGTTGATCATCGATCGCCAAATGGTACACAAAACTCGCATCACCTCGAAAATCAGCATCATGCAAACTGAGTGTATATTGCGAATCGCGTTTGACTGCGAAAACCACTTGCAAATCGGTACCTAAAGTATCCGCCACATCTACCAGACAAACACCCTGCTCATCTTCGACCTTAATCATCGCATTGAAATTGGAACCAAGCCGACGTGCGTGCAGATCAATATGCACCAAGCCATCTTTGGTCGCTCGAAAGCGAAAGCGATCCACTTCGGTTAGTCGGCGCAAGCGTCCCGAAACACCGATCGGAATCGATGCAAGCTCCTGCACATCATCGCGCCACCGCGATTCCGCAACTTCATCGCCTCGTCTAACCAAATAAGGAGCTGTTTGCGATATTCCGTTGGCATTGGCGGTCTGAAAGTACCCTAACCCCAATGGCACATCAGGGCTTACCTCGATCGTGGCGGATACTTCACGCGCGATCAATGGACTCGCCACACTCATGCGCGGCCCATTCCAATACGGTGGTGGCGTAATGAGAAAATCGCCCGGTACTGTCGCCTCTCTGAAAGAAACACCGGTCTGGTGAAAAAACCATTGCAGATCAGGAGTCAAGTCATAGCCACCCAACTGCACCTGGTTCGTTTCGCCAACCTTGAGCACGGGTGGATACATATAACCCAACTGCGGTGCTTTCTGAGCTTCTGCAGTCCGAGCCCCAACGATCAGCACGACCCAGCCAAGTAGAATCGCATAAGTCGAACGCTGAATCACGCTAGGACCTCGTCGATTTTCTTGCCGCCGTTGACAATCGGCACCGGACGCCCCAGCGGGGTGTGATACACCTTATCGGCGTCCACTCCCAACAGATAGAAAAACGTGCGTAATAGATCTTGAATACCATAAGGCGTGGTTGTTGGAAAACTTGCCGTGCTGTCACTAGCACCAATGACAGCCCCGCGTTTGATTCCACCACCAGCGAGAATCACTGTTTGGCACTGCGACCAATGATCGCGGCCTGCATCAGCATTGATCTTTGGTGTTCGCCCCATTTCACCCATCATCACCACCAAGGTTTCATCGAGCATCCCGCGTTGATCTAGATCGGTGATCAGGGCGCTGAAAGCTTGATCGGTCGGAGGACACAAAGCCTTTTCATGACTGCTAAAGTTGTCGGTATGAGTGTCCCAACTCCCATGCTCAATCCCAATAAAGCGACAGCCTGCCTCGACCAATCGCCGAGCCAACAAGGCGCTTTGACCGATTGAACTATAGCCATAACGTTCTCGCAACTGGGTCGACTCAGCCTGAATATCAAACGCTTCGCGAGCTTCCTTGGAAGTGACCAGTGCGACGGCTTTCTCATAATACGATTCGAAAGTTGTCGCTTTTCCTGTCGATTCGTGACCTGGGCCTAACGTACGCATATCGCTCAAGAGCTTTTGTCGGCGGGCAAAACGATTGGAATCGATGCCCGCTGGTGTCTTGAGATCGCGAACTTGGAAATCGGGTTGAGCGGGATCGTTGTTGATGGTGAAAGGTGCATACTTCGGACCATAAAAGCCTGGCCCACCTGGCCCAAGCGGATTGGGAAGTTCAACGTATGGCGGCACATGACCTTGTTGTCCCAACTCGCGTGATACGATCGAACCAATCGAAGGATAGAGTTCGTTAAATGGAACACCTTTGGCTTGACCATCCGCAAAATTCGGGGGATAGCCTGTCAACAACCAATGCCGTCCCGTTTGATGTGCGTTGTCATTGTGACTATGCGAACGGAGAATCGTAAACTTATCGACCACTTGAGCGCACCGCGGCAGCAACTCGCTGATGAACGTTCCTGGTACCACGGTGGAAATCGGTTTGAAAGGACCGCGGATCTCACTCGGTGCTTCGGGCTTCATATCCCACATATCGATATGGCTGGGCCCACCTTCCAACAAAATGAAGATGATCGATTTGGCTTTGGGTGCAATCGACGTGGCCGCTTCGGCTTGCCATTGCAACAAAGTCGGCAACGACAAACCCGCTAACCATCCGGTGCCGCCAATTCTCAACAAGCGACGCCGATCCAATCGCCACGGATCCGAATTCGCTGAACTGCTGTTGGATAACATCGTAGATCCTAATGATTAAAGACGAATTCGCGATTGTTTATTAAAACCCACAGTAGGTCTTCGATATTCTCTTGGCGATTACCGGTCTCTTGGAAATGTGCGAGCAGACGGTTTCGTTCCGCTTCAGTGGGATAACGAGCCAACGCCATCAAATAGACTTCGTCGATCACATCCTTATCGCTTGCAGCTCCCTGCGCTAAACGAACCGCATTTCCATCGGGGTGGACTAATTTCTCAGCCGTAGAAGTTGCGTTCATCAAATGCAACGCTTGCTCCATGCTCGGCTCATCACCTCGCTCGCATGCACAGACGGTCAATCGCCTGGGCCGACCGAAAACTTCAAAGAAATGAGAGGGAAGTTTGTTATCCCAAATCTGAATCGCTCGATAACCAGCGGGCCAACCATTAAAAGACTCCGGTACGCCCGTTACTTGAGACACCGCATCGAGTAAAACCTCTGCCGCAATAGGCTTCCAGCGAGCATGCGAATAATTTTGTTCGTCCAAACGATTCGAGTCGTTGGTGACATGGCTCAATTGATACACCTGCGAAGACAAAATCGTCTCAGTGAACCTCTTCAGATCGAATTTCACCTCGATCAAATGTTGCACTAAGGCTGCAAGCAATTTTTCGTTGCTGGCGGGATTGGTATCGCGAATATCGTCAATCGGCTCGATCAAACCACGTCCCAGGTAGTGAGCCCATAACCGATTCACGATCAGTTTCGCGAAATAGGGATTGTTAGGTTCTGTCATCCAGTCCGCCAGGAGTTGACGCCGGTCATAGACGTTAGCCAATTCAGCTGGCCTACCTCCCAGTACGGCAGCCGGGACAGGCTTTTGCGTACGGGGATGAACCAATTCGCGTCCTGCGGTTGCCACAATTTTGAGCCCAGTCAGCGGAGTATTTTTTCGCTCGATTCCCGTAAAGAAACCCGCCAATGCGTAATAATCTTGCTGGTCCCAACGTTCCAGCGGATGATGGTGACATTGAGCGCACTCGATGCGTACACCTAAGAACAATTGACTCACCGAACGGGCCAATTTTTCAGGATCATTCTGAACCTGATAAAACGGGGCAGGGGACTCGCTAAGAATAGAACCTTCTGCCGTGAGAACATTGCGAGCGAATTCATCATAGGGGACATTGGCTGCGATTTGTTTGCGAATCCATCGCGTCATCGCGACGGCGCTCTCTGGCGGAATCGTGTCTTTATCGACTTGTAACAAATCGGACCAGCGCAAAGCCCAATAGTCTGCGTACTCCGGACGTTGCAATAATTGCCGAATCAAGATGGCACGTTTATCTGTGGCGGAGTTATCAATAAACTCTTTCGCTTCTTGTGCCGTCGGTAACGTTCCAATCGTATCGATATAAACGCGACGCAAAAAAGTAGCGTCGTCTGTAACCGGGCTAGGTTGTATCTTGAGCTTCGCCAATTTTTCCCACACGATCTCATCGATGAAATTGTTCGTAGCTGGCGCGACGAACTCAACATCTTGTCGTGGTCGAGTGACGCGACAGACGGCGACTTTTCCTAGATAGCGAATCAATATGGCAGCTTCGCCAGGATTTTCGGTGGTGCGAATCACACCTTGTGGATCGACCGACGCGATCGAATCCTCGTTGGATTGATACTGGGCGTCGGCCGTAACACAAGTAGAATGGCCGGTGCTATCGGTATAGGTGACACGAAGTTGCTGCCGACTTAACGCAGACATGGAAAGGGCAGTTGGTTCGATGTGCAACGTCCCATCCGTTTGCGCCACATGGGTCGCGTGCGAGCTGGCTGATAGGTCGTCGAGTTTTGCTCCCTCGGAAATCCAACGCAGTAGAATGCGATCCCAGAGTGAACCTGGCTCAATCTTCTTGCCACCACCATGCGGGATTTCACCAATTGCCTTTTGTCGCAACAAACTGTGTGTAGGTGATGCCACAAACAGACGCCGACCTTTACCATACAAGGCAATAGATTGATAATCGGCTTCAGCGTCATAGCCAAAAACACTTAAGCGAAATCCCTGTTGTCCCTCCGCTTTCCCATGACAACCTCCTGCGTTGCAACCTGCTTTGGACAAGATGGGGATAACTTGATGGCGAAACGAAATAGGAGGTGGAGTGGCAAATGCGTTGACTTCAACCTTTAGTTCGATGGTCTTGTCGATATGCGAGATCGTGATTTGTGTGGAGCCATCCCGCAAGGGTCGCACTTCTCCTGTGGAGCTGACCTGCACGATCGTAGGATCACTTATTCGATACTGTGCCAAATGAGTTACGTCGGTGCGACTATCGTTTGGATGATAAGCGGTTACGAGTAGTTGCTGTGTCGACTCAGGTGAATCGAGTTTCACTTCAGATGGCGAAACGACTAGTTGTTCGTTTTCATTCGCCCTGCTTGATGCTGACACCAGCAACAGAGCCAGAAGCAATGTGAAACGAAACATGCGTAGGGTCGGCATGAGGGGTCAGGTGGGTCGGGGGCTAATATATTGTGGAAGGGGTGAACGACAGGATACGTGTTTTACCGAAGACATGCAAGAAATTTCTCGGTAGGAAGAGAGAGTCGTTAGCTGGCTGCTTCTCCCCTTGAAACCCGCATCTGTGCTAAAATTGGGACTCAGTCATCATCCGTGAATTTTTACGAGGCACACGATGCGCAAACGACGCTTAGGCAATAGCGGAATTACTGTTTCAGAAATTTGCTTGGGAACCATGACATTTGGTTCTCAGTCCACGCAACAACAAGCTTTCGAAATGATGGATCGAGCGGTCGAATGCGGTGTCGATTTCTTTGACCTGGCTGAACTTTATCCAGTCCCTCCCAAAGCCGAGTGGGCGGGAAGGACCGAAGAAATTGTTGGAGAGTGGCTTAAGGACAAACCGCGCGAATCGTTGATTCTCGCGACCAAAATCGCTGGTCCCGGTCATGGCTGGTTCACTCCACCCATTCGCTTTGGCAAGACGGCGCTTGATCAACGCCAAATCTTCGCAGCTGTCGAAGGGAGCCTCAAACGACTACAAACCGATTACATCGATCTGTATCAAACGCATTGGCCTGATCACGGCTTGCCTTACGAGGAAGTTCTCGGTGCTCTAACCAAGTTGATCGATCAAGGTAAAGTGCGCGCGATCGGCTGTTCGAACGAAACCTCCTGGGGCTTGATGAAGAGCTTATGGTCCGCAGAAAAACATGGCACGGCGCGGTATGTGACGGTGCAAAACAACTTCAGCTTGATCAATCGTCGATGCGAGAGTGAACTGGCGCAAGTGTGTCGTCGCGAATCGGTAAGTCTTTTGCCTTATTCTCCATTAGGTGGTGGAGTTCTCACGGGCAAGTATAAGACCGGGGCCCCTCTTGGCTCACGCTTTTATGAATACATTCACCATGGTCAGCCGCGCCAGAAGATGATGGCCGCACGCTTTGTGAATCCGCGAACGGTCGAAACCGCTGAACGTGTTGGGGCGATTGCTAAAGATCTCGGCATATCGCCCGTTACCTTAGCGATTGCCTGGAGCAAACAACATGACTTTGTCGCTTCGACCATTGTTGGGGCTACCTCAATTACCCAGCTTAACGAAAGCCTACTCGCTGCCGATTTGGTACTCGACGCGGAAACGATGAAACGCATCGACCAGATCGACATCGATATCCCGAATGCGATGACGGAAGATGGCCTGCGACGCCTGTAGGTCTGATTTGCTGCCGCTTTTCGCACGATGCTGAACATGGTAATTTATGAGCGTGAGTGAGCGTCGATAAACAATTGCTGGAGGCATTGATGTCGCGCGCACCATTTCGAGAAGGATGCGACAATGCCTGAGATCAAACGAATCTTGGTTACCGGTGGAGCAGGTTTTTTGGGCTCGCACATTTGCGAGAGGTTGGTAGCCGAAGGGCATGACGTCATCTGCTTGGACAATTTTTTTACCAGTCAAAAATCGAACATTGTCCATTTACTCAATAAGCCGAACTTCGAGTTGATTCGGCACGATGTCACCTTGCCGATTTTCTTGGAAGTGGATCAGGTCTATCACATGGCCTGCCCGGCAGCTCCCGGTCACTATCAATTCAATGCGATCAAGACCATCAAAACTTCGGTGATGGGCTCGATCAATATGCTCGGTATGGCCAAACGTTGCGGCGCCAAAATATTGTTGGCTTCAACCAGTGAGATCTACGGTGACCCTGAAGTGCATCCGCAACCGGAGAGCTATCGCGGCAGTGTGAATCCGATTGGTCCACGCGCGTGTTATGACGAAGGGAAACGCGTCGCCGAAACTCTGTTCATGGATTATCACCGGCAAAACAAAGTCAATATTCGCATTGTTCGTATTTTCAATACGTACGGCCCTCGTATGCATCCGTATGATGGTCGCGTGGTATCGAACTTTATTCGTCAAGCGATTACGGGCAAGGACATTACGATTTTTGGTGATGGTTCGCAGACCCGCTCATTCTGCTATCGCGACGATTTGGTAGAAGGTATCATTCGCACCATGAATGCGCCTGATTCGTTCATTGGGCCAGTGAATATCGGGAACCCAGGTGAATTCACGATCGGCGAACTAGCGGAGATGGTCATCAAGCAAACGGGAGCCGCTTCGAAAATTGTGAACCGACCATTGCCACAAGATGATCCAACGCGACGCCGTCGCGACATCACGCTTGCCAAAGATAAGTTGCAATGGCAACCCAAGATTCCTTTGCAGGAAGGATTGCAGAAGACCATCGATTGGTTCAAGTCGATCGATCTCAGCAACTATCGCCCACCTACACCGAATTACGTGTAGTTTCGTTTAGCCCGTTGCCAGCGTGGGTCGTTTAGCACGTTGCCAGAGCGGAGCGGAGGCTAGGGATCATACGCGGAACGTACCAGCAGAACTTGGCGCGGACGAGCCCATCTGTCTAACGCGCTGACGAATCCAACGGCTTGGAGGCCTAGCCTCCGCTCCTCTGCAGCAACGGGCTAAACGAGACGCTGCGGCGAACACTACACAAATAAACCGAATACACAAAAAACAACTGAACAATGCCGTCGATCACGGCATAAAGTTTACCTGAATGCCATTTCCGGGAGCTTCGCGAGAGGTTATGCCCCCGAGAAGCCTTTCGGGTACTACTCAAGTACCCTTAGATCGTTCAAACTGAGCGTTTTACCAACGCCTCCAACCCTCTTCGAAGGAGACCTCTCCATGGGACGACCCGTCACGCTATTTACCGGTCAATGGGCTGACTTGCCACTCGAACAAATGGCTCGCATGACCAAAGACTTCGGATACGACGGAATTGAATTAGCATGCTGGGGAGATCACTTCGAAGTAGAGCGAG
>Ga0075160_10002062_pt1 | contig 12068 bp, 9 predicted proteins | sample JI91814C2DNA_FD_70969 | JGI IMG/M metagenome (GOLD analysis project Ga0075160, IMG submission 70969) | Wastewater effluent complex algal communities from Wisconsin, to seasonally profile nutrient transformation and Carbon sequestration -... | ecosystem: Engineered > WWTP > Effluent > Algae...
TCGCTGCACAGCGCCGAGCTGACGCTCGAGCAGGCGACCCGGGACCTGCACCGGGTCCAGCCGCTCTACGACCAGGGCATGGCGACCGCGGCCGACCGCGACGCGGCCGCGGACGCGGTCCGCCAGGCGACCGAGCAGGTCGCGGGGGCCCGGGCCCGGCTCACGCTCGAGCACGCGAACCTGTCGCTCGCGCAGACGAACCTCGATCACGGCGAGATCCGGGCGCCGATCGACGGCGTGGTGATCACGCGGTCCATCGATCCCGGACAGGCGGTGGCGGCCGCGCTGCAGTCGCCAGAGCTGTTCGTGATCGCCGAGGACCTCGCCAAGATGCGGGTCATCGCCGACATCGACGAGGCGGACGTCGGGCACATCGCCGTCGGCCAGACCGCCCGCTTCACCGTCGACGCGTTCTCCGGCCAGTCGTTCGCGGCCAGCCTCACCGAGCTGCACACGGCCCCCAAGGTCGTCCAGGACGTCGTCACCTACGAGGCCGTGCTGACCGTCGAGAACCCCGAGCACCACCTGCTGCCGGGCATGACCGCCTCGGTGAAGATCGTCACCGGGGAGGTGCACGACGCCCTGGTCGTCCCGAACGCGGCGCTGCGCTTCACGCCGCCGGGCCAGGCGCAGGCGGGCCACGGCGTGTGGGTCGCGGTCGACGGCGGCCCGCCGCGGTTCGTCGCGGTCGACGCCCAGGTCACCGACGGGACCCGCAGCGCCGTGCGCGGCGAGCTGCAGGCCGGCGACCGGGTGATCGTGGGCGCCGAGGAGACGCCATGACCGGCGCGGCCGCGCCACTCCTGTCGCTGCGCGACGTCACCAAGGTGTTCGGCGTCGGCGACGCGGCGTTCGTGGCGCTGCGCGGCGTGAACCTCGACGTGCACGCCGGCGAGTTCGTGGCGATCCTCGGCGCCTCGGGCTCGGGCAAGTCGACCTGCATGAACATCCTCGGCTGCCTGGACACGCCGACGTCCGGGCGCTACGCGATCGAGGGCACCGCGGTCGAGGAGCTGCCCGACGACGTGCTGTCGCGCCTGCGCAACGAACGCTTCGGCTTCATCTTCCAGGGCTTCAACCTGCTGCCGCGGACCTCGGCGCAGGAGAACGTCGAGCTGCCGCTGGTGTACGCCGGCGTGCCCGCGCGGGAGCGCGGGCTGCGTGCGCGCGCGTCGCTGGCCGACGTCGGGCTCGCGGGGCGCGAGCGGGCCGCGCCGAACCAGCTCTCGGGCGGCCAGCAGCAGCGCGTGGCGATCGCCCGGGCGCTGGTCAACCGGCCGCACATCGTGCTCGCCGACGAGCCGACCGGCAACCTCGACTCGCGCACCGGCGCCGAGATCATGGAGCTGCTGGCGCGCCTCAACCGCGAGCTCGGGCTCACGATCATCATGGTGACGCACGACCGCGAGATCGCCGCCCACGCCCCGCGGCACGTCGTGTTCCGCGACGGAGCGATCGTCACCGACGAGACGCGCGGGAGGGCCGCGGCGTGAAGCTCTCGACCACCGGCGCCCTGGCCCTCCGCGCGCTCGCCCGCAACAGCCTGCGCTCGCTGCTGACGACCCTCGGCATCGTCATCGGCGTCGCCGCCGTGATCCTCATGCAGGCGATGGGGGAGGGCGCGTCCGCGAGGATCAGCGCCGAGATCTCGAGCCTCGGCAGCAACATGATGGTCATCCTCCCCGGCGGCCGCGACCACAGCGGGTTCAACGGCAGCATGCGCAGCGCGCCGATGTTCACCCGCGGAGATGTGGACGCGATCCACCGCGAGTGCGGGGCGGTGCGCCGGGTCGCCGCGGTCAGCAGCCGGTCGATGCGGGTCGTCGCCGGCGAGCGCAACGAGAACACGAGCCTCGTCGGGATCACGCCCGAGTACTTCGACATCCGCGACTGGCACACGGTCCGCGGGCGTGACCTCGACGAGGAGGACGTCCGGCAGTCGACCAAGAACTGCGTGATCGGCCACACCGTGGCCACCGAGCTGTTCGCCGGCGAGGACCCGCTCGGGGCCGAGCTCCGCCTGCACGACCTCAACTGTCGGATCGTCGGGTCCCTGGCCCCGAAGGGGATCTCCACGCTCGGCCAGGACCAGGACAACCTGGTCCTCATCCCCCACTCGACGTTCTCGCGGCGCATCACCGGCGACGCGCACGTCGGCATGATCATGGCGTCGGCGGTCTCGGAGGCGAGCGCCGACGAGGCCAAGGCGGAGATCGAGACGCTGCTCCGTCAGCGGCGGCGGATCCTCCGCGACGAGATCGACGACTTCAACGTCCGCGACATGCGCGAGGTCCAGCAGCTGCTCGGCTCGGTCACCGGCGTGCTGACGGCCCTGCTCGCGGGCGTCGCCGCCATCTCCCTGGTGGTCGGTGGGATCGGGATCATGAACATCATGCTCGTGTCCGTCACCGAACGGACGCGAGAGATCGGGGTGCGCCGGGCCCTCGGCGCGCGCGCCCGCGACATCCTGCAGCAGTTCATCGTCGAGGCGGTGGTCCTCGCCGCGCTCGGCGGGCTGCTCGGGGTGCTGCTCGGAGTGATCGGGGCGACCGTCGCCAGCCGGCTGCTCGCGGTGCCCCTCGTGCTGCCGGTGCGGGCCGCCCTGATCGCGTTCGTCGTCTCGGTCGTGATCGGGGTGGTGTTCGGCGCGTTCCCGGCGCGCAAGGCCTCGCGCCTGCGTCCCATCGAGGCCCTCCGGTTCGAGTGAACCGCGGCGAATCATGAGACCCGATGCACACAAATCTGCACGACCATGAAAAGCGTGCACCTCGTCGCAGAATCGCGCCAGCCGCGCATATGGCGGTGGCGCCGGAATAAGCGCCCGCAGGGCCGTCCCGGCCGTCGCAGGGCGAGATCATTGGCATCACAACCCACACACGTCAGAGCCCAACAATGGAACAGAATATCCTCGTCCTCGGATTCCTCGAAGACAGCAAGGCCTATGTGGCCTTCAGCCGATTGAAGCAGGTGGCGGCGGAGGGTCGCCTCGAGCTGCACGAAGCCGTGATCGCCGAGCGTGACGCGAAAGGGGTGCTGCACGTCCGTGAGCAGGTCAGCGCGGCGGCGGCGATGCCGGGGACCGCCATCGGCGGGCTGCTGGGCGCCGTGATCGGGCTGCTCGGCGGACCGCTCGGCGTCCTGCTCGGCGGGACGACCGGCCTGATCTTCGGCTCCTCCGCCGACTACGACCGCGCCGAGTACGCCCAGACGTTGATGGCGCAGATGGCCGAGATGATCCCCGCGGGCACGACCGGGGTGATCGCGCTGGTGACCGAGCTGGCCCACGAGGTCGTCGATCACGAGATGGGTGAGCTCGACGCGATCGTCCTGCGTTCACCGGCCAGCGACGTGCAGGCCGAGGTCTCGGCCCAGACCGAGGCCGCGAAGGCGGCCGAGCACGCGGCCCGCAAGGTCCTGCGGGCCCAGCACGTCGAGGCCCGCCACAAGAAGTTCGACGCCTGGCGGTCGACCCAGAAGGCGCGCCTGCAGGGCCTGCGGGACCGCATCAAGGGGCTGCTCGTCAGCGACTCCGCGTGATCGGCCCGGCACCCATGCGTCTCCCGGCCCGCGCGTTCGTCCCCATCCTCGGGTTGGTCGCGCTCGTGGTCGGATGTTCGACCTACGAGCAGCTCCGGCTCGATCGCCGCCACGGTGACGAGCGCGTCCGGGACCGCGAGGTCGCGCGCCTGGACGCCGGAGCGATCGACTACGCGGCCCAGGTGCGCCCCATCCTCGAGGGGCGCTGCGTGGTCTGCCACGCCTGCTACGACGCGCCGTGTCAGCTCAAGCTGGGCTCCGCCGAGGGGATCGATCGCGGCGCCACCGTGATCAAGGTCTACGACGGGACGAGGCTGCGTCAGGCCGAGCTCACGCGGCTGTTCGAGGACGCCCGGACCACCGCGCAGTGGCGCGAGAAGGGCTTTCATCCGGTGCTGGGCGAGCGCGCGCAGACCCCGGCCGCCAGCCGCGAGGCCGGCCTGATGCACCGCCTGCTCGAGCTCAAGCGCACGCACCCGGTCACGCCGGGCGCCCTGCTGCCCGACGACGTGGACCTCGGGCTGCGCCACGACGAGAAGTGCCCGACGGCGGCCGAGCTGCGTCGCCACGCCCGCAAGCACCCCGACTGGGGCATGCCCTACGGCCTCCCGGGGCTCAACCAGCGCGAGCACGAGATCGTGACCCGCTGGCTCGAAGAGGGCGCCAGGCACGTCCCGCCGCCCGCGCTCCCGCAGCACCTCGCGGCCCACGTCGCGCAGTGGGAACAGTTCCTCAACGAGGACTCGCGCAAGGCGCAGCTCGCGGGTCGTTATATCTACGAGCACCTGTTCCTCGCCCACCTGTACTTCGCGGACGGCGAGTCGGGCGCGCCGCCCGGCTTCTTCGAGCTGGTCCGCTCGCGCACGCCGCCCGGCCAGCCGATCGACCGGATCGCGACCCGCCGACCCTACGACGACCCCGGCGTCGCGCGCCCCTACTATCGCCTCCAGCCGGTGCGCGAGGCGATCGTCGCCAAGCTGCACCTGCCGTACCTGCTCGACGACCGGCGCATGCTGCGGTGGCGCGCGCTGTTCCACGACGCCGCCTACGAGGTCGCGGCGCTGCCGTCCTACGCCCCGGAGGTCGCCTCCAACCCGTTCATCGCGTTTCGCGCGATGCCGGTGCCGTCGCGCTACCGGTTCATGCTCGACGAGGCCGAGTTCACGATGATGGGCTTCATCAAGGGCGCGGTGTGCCGCGGGCCCATCGCGCTCAACGTGATCGACGATCAATTCTGGGTGTTCTTCGTCGACCCCGACGCGAAGACGCGGCTGCACGACGCGGAGTTCCTGTTCGACCACGCCGAGTCGCTGCGCATGCCCGCGGAGGCCAGCTCGAACGCGCCGCCGCTGGCGACGTGGCTGCGCCGGTCGAGGGACGAGAAGAGCTACGCGATCGCCAAGCAGCTGGCGCTGCGCGACGAGCTCGGCGGCGGCAAGCTCGACCTGGGCATGCTGTGGGACGGCGACGGCACCAATCGCAACGCGGCGCTCACGGTCTTTCGCCACTTCGACAGCGCGTCGGTGGTGAAGGGCATGGTCGGCGAGGGGCCCAAGACCGCGTGGGTGCTCGGCTACCCGCTGCTCGAGCGGATCCACTATTTGCTGGTCGCGGGCTTCGACGTCTACGGCAACATCGGCCACCAGCTGGCGACCCGCGCGTACATGGATTACCTGCGCATGGAGTCGGAGTTCATGTTCCTGGCGCTGCTGCCGGCGCACGCGCGCAAGGCCGAGCGCGACTTCTGGTACCGCGACACCCGCGAGCGGACCTACCGGACGATCGTCGACGAGCTGGCCGACCTCGACGTCGAGACCGGGATCCGCTTCGAGACCGACCGGCCCAAGCGAGAGCTGTATCGAATGTTGTGGACCCACCTCGCGCCGGTCCGCGAGGACCGCTACGGCCTCGATGACCCCCGGATCCCGCCCGACGTGGTGGCCTCGCTGCGCGCCCTGGCGGCGGTCGCCGGGACGACGGCGACCTGGGTCCCGCAGACGGCCTTCCTTCACGTCCCGGACGCGCCGCCCGGCGCCCAGGTGTTCACGATCCTCCGCAACGACGGGCACACCAACATCGCGTCTCCGTTCGGCGAGCACAAGCGGCGCGTCCCGCAGGAGGACACGCTCACCGTCGCGAGCGGCCTCATCGGGACCTACCCCAACGCGTTCTACGTGGCCCCGCGCGCGCGGCTGGCCGAGTTCGTGGCCACGGTCGCGGCGCTGCGCAGCGAGGCCGACTACGCGGCGCTGCAGGTCGACTTCGGGGTGCGCCGGACCGACCCCGACTTCTGGTCGACCAGCGATCGACTGGTCGAGATCTACCGCCAGGACCGTCCCGTGGAGGCCGGCCTCCTCGACCTCGGCCGCTACGAGAATCGCTGAGCGAATAATGCCGTGCGCGCGCTCTCGCGGCGCATTCGCAGCATGCACACGCAACTCGAGCACCCCGGGCCCCGATTAACGCAGCGCGGCCGCCCTGGTACGGACATTGCTGTACGTGGGCATGCCGCTCTCCACACCCCAGCTGCTGCTCGAGGCCGCCGTGGCCGGTGGGATCGGCCTGTTCATCGGCCTCGAGCGCGAACACAGCGACGGCGACGCCGCCCACGAGCACTCCGAGGACCACCTCGGGGTGCGCACGCTGGCGATCCTCGCGCTGTTCGGGTGGATGTCCGCGGTGCTCGGCGACAGCCTGCCGTGGCTGCCGCCCGCGGGGTTGATCGTCGCCGGCGCCCTGGTCCTCGCGCACTACCTCCGCGTCGGCGACAAGGACCTCGGCCTGACCACCGAGGTCGCGGCGGCGGCGACCGTCGCGCTCGGCATGCTGGTGCACTACCAGCGCGATGTCGCCGTCGCGGTCGGCCTGGCCGTGACCCTGCTGCTGTTCGCCAAGCCGTGGTTTCGCCGCATGATCCCGCGGCTGCGCCGCGTCGAGCTGACCGCCGCCGTCCAGCTGGCGATCGTGCTCGCGGTCGTGCTGCCGCTGCTGCCGGTCGAGGCGGGGGACCCGTGGGGCGTGCTGTCGCCGCGCAAGATCGGCCTCTTCATCGTCCTGATCGCGGGCGTCGGTTATGTCGGCTACGTCCTCCACCGCCTGCTCGGCGCGTCGCGCGGGGCCAGCCTCACGGGGCTCGTCGGCGGGCTGGTCAGCTCGACCGCCGTCACCGCCGCCATGGCCCAGCAGGCCCGCGCCGACGAGCGCATGGTGCTGCCCGGCCAGCAGGCGATCCTGCTGGCCAACGCGGTGATGCTGGCGCGCGTCCTCGTGATCACCGCGCTCATCGATCGCAACATCGCCGCCATCCTCCTCCCCCCGCTCGGCGTGATGGCGATCGTGATGGTGTCCGCGGCGCTGTGGCGGCGACCGGCGCTGATCCGGGAGCTCCACGACCTCGGACCGGCGCAGGCGAACGAGGGCGTGGCGCTGGCCAACCCGTTCGCGCTGGTCCCGGCGCTCCAGTGGGGCCTCGTGCTCGTCGTCGTGCTGATCGTCTCGGCGGCCGCGCGCGAGGCCTTCGGCGACCGCGGTTTGCTCGTCGCGGCCGCGGCCGCGGGCCTGGCCGACGTGGACGCCATCACCCTCGCGGTCAGCCGCCAGTGCCACGAGGGTGACCTCGCGACCGCCACGGCGAGCCTGGCGATCACGATCGCCGTGATCGCCAACACGCTCGTGAAGGTCGCCATGGTGGTGGTCATGGGGCGCAGGGGCTTCGCCCGGCCGCTCGTCCGCGTGTTCGCGGCGGCGATCGCCGTCGGCGTGCTCGCGGTCCTGATGTCGGGCTGACGCGCGTGGGCCTCGTAGAGCGTGCGTGCGTGTGCACGCCTTGCAGCGCCGCGGCCCGTCCGCTCGGGCGCCCGCGGGCCATGACGGCGGCACGCGTCTTGCTGTACGACGAGCATGTCCTCGCTGCTCACCGCCGCCCTGGCCGCCCTGACCGGGATCTCGGCGCCCGCGCCCGCCGGGTGCGACGCCCCGGTCCGCGTCTACGCCCGCGGCCTCGCGCTCGGCGATCGCTGCCCCGCGGACACGGCGGGGCTGACGACGATCGACCTCGGCGACGACTGGACCCCGTTCCCGTTCTCCGGCGTCGCGGCGCGCGGGACCCCGCCGAGCTACCGCGAGACGCTCGTGGCGCTCGCCGACGAGCGCTTCAGCAGCGACCCGCTCGCCGCCGCCGACCGGTTCCTCGAGCTCTACGGCATCACGCCGTCGCCCCGCGTCGTGCTCGCGGCGATGCACGACGACGCGCGCCACCGCTGCCACGACGCCGTCGACGACGAGCCCCTGCGCGCCGTGGTGGTCCCGCTCCGGCCCGAGAGTCGCGCGCAGGCGGACGAGCGGCGGACCGCGCAGGCCCGCCGCGAGGCCCGGCTCGCGGCGGTGATGACCGCCGCCGGGGTCACCACGCCGGAGGACCTGCTGGCGCGCGCGCCCCGGCACGCGAAGCTGGTCGCGGCCACGTCGCGCGGGCGGGCCGTGCAGGCCACGCACGACGCCGTGCACGCGCACCTCGCGTGTGAGGGGCTGCTGCCGTCCGACCACCGGGTGTTCGACGCGGCGACGAAGCGGGCGCTGGCGATCTACCAGCGCCGCAACTGGATCGTCGGGCGCGGCGAGTTCGACGCGGACACCCGCGACGCGATGCGCAGCGGCAGCCGCGAGCTCGACTACCGCCTGGCGCTCCGGCTGCTGCGCCAGCGCGTGGCCGACGCGGCGGGGTTGATCGAGGACGGCTCGGCCCGCGGCGCGTGGGGCACGGTGCTCGGGCGCCAGCTCGATCCGGCGGAGCTGCGCTACCAGGGCGGCTACGCGGCGCTCGCCGACGGCGCGCCCGATCTGATCTCGCCGGCGACCGAGGCCGCCGCGCGCGCGCTCGGGTGGCTGGACTTCGCGACCACGAGGACCAGCCTGACCGCCCAGGAGGGCGAGACGGTCGCGGTCACGCTGCCGCCGATGCCGGCCTACTACGGCGGGTCGATGCAGCTGCGGGCCACGATCGATCGCAAGAGCCCGGGCGACCGCGCCGTGCTCACGCTGTTCGCCCGCGACGGCGTCCGCGACGTCGCGCTGGTGCGCTGGCCGACGACCGTCGGCGGGCGCAAGCGGGAGAAGCTGGCCAGCGGCGCGATCACCCTGCGCGACAAGCCGTCGGACGTGGGTCCGCGGGTGTGGCGCGACCTGATCGTCGCGCCGGTGTGGTACGCGCCGGACAGCACCCCGGACGCCGAGCTCGTCGGCGTGCACGACGGCCACCGCGTCGTGAAGGAGGACCTGATCGGCCCCGGCTACCGCTCGGCGTACGGCCTCGTCATGCTGATCCACCACCAGCCGGTGCCGGGCCGCACGCGCACGTACTGGCTCGACCACGGCATCCGCACCCACGGCTCGGTCAGCTACCGCTCGATCCTCACCGGCGACAGCCACGGCTGCCACCGCCTGTACAACCATCAGGCGCTGCGCCTGACGACCTTTTTGCTGCGGCACGTCGAGCACGTCGCCCACGGCGCGGTGAGCGAGCCGTACGGCCGTCGCGTCCGCAGCCGCGGCCACGTGTGGTACGTGCACCGCGACGAGCGCGGGTTCCGCTACGAGTTGACCCCGCCGGTCGCGATCGAGGTCCTGCGCGGGGTCGTCGACCACCGGTGAGCGGGCCCGCGGATCACCAGCGTCCGGTCGCCCCGCCGCCGCCGGAGCGGCCGCCCCCGCCGCGAAAGCCGCCGCCCGAGGCCCCGCCGAGGCCGAGGCGCCCCACCATCCACAGCATGCCGAGCGCGCTGCGCGGGCGCAGGATGAGGAAGATGAGGAACAGCGCCGCGAGCACGCCGAGGGCGACCTTCGCCGGCAACCCCATCGCCGCGTCCTCGTCGCCGTCCGCGCCGTCGACGGGCAGCGATCCGGGCTTCGCCTCGATCGTGTCGACCAGCGACTCGACGCCCTGGACCACCGCGTCGTCCCACTTCCCGGCCTTGATCAGCGGGAGCATCGTCGTGCGGATCACCGCGGACGCCGCGAGGTCGGTGATCGAATCCTCGAGCCCATAACCGACCTCGACGCGCAGCGTCCTGTCGTCGGTCATGGCGAACACGGCGACCCCGTCGTCGCGGCCGGCCTGGCCGAGCTTCCACGCGGCGAACGACTTCACCGCGAACTCCTCGATCGGCACGCCGCCGCTGCTGCGATCGAGGTACACGACCAGCTGATGCCCGCTCTCGGCCGCGTAGCGCGTCAATCGCTGGTCGAGCGCCGCGCGGACCGGCGGCGAGAGCACGCCCGCGACGTCGGTGACCGGGGCGGTCGGCGCGGGCGGTGGAGCCCACGTCGGCGCCGCGTGGGCCGCCCCGACGACGAGCAGGCCGGCGAGGGCCGCCCCGCGAGGCAGCCACAGCGACCATGGCGCGAGTGTTTGCATGGGGGTCATCCAGCCGACGGAAAGTCGACCTTCGGCGCCGTGGCGGCGCCCACGGACGCGGTGAAGTAGCTCTTCGCTTTGAACCGCTCGCCGAGGAATCCGGCGAACACGACCGTCGGGAACGTGTCGCGCCGGGTGTTGAACGCGCGCGCGTCGTCGTTGAAGCGCTGGCGCTCGACCGTGATGCGGTTCTCGGTGCCCTCGAGCTGCGACTGGAGCGCGAGGAAGTTCTCGTTGGCCCGCAGCTGCGGGTACGCCTCCGAGACCGCGATGAGCCGCCCGAGGGCGGACGAGAGCTGGTTCTGCGCCGCCTCGTACTGCTGGATGGCCTGCGGATCCCGGGGCCCGTCGGGCAGCTGCAGGCCGCCGATCCGCGAGCGGGCGGCGGTCACCGCCTCGAGCGTCTCGCGCTCGTGGGCCGCCGCGCCCTTGACGACCGCGACCAGGTTGGGGACCAGGTCGGCGCGCCGCTGGTAGGCGTTCTCGACCTGGGCCCACTGCGACTCGACGGTCTGGTCGAGCGAGACGAGCGCGTTGTACGACGAGGCGAGCCCGCCCACGGGCAGGACGATGGCCAGCGCCAGGACGGCGCCGATGATGAGATTACGACGATTCATGGGGGGACTCTCGGTGGATCGCGGAATGGGAGGAGGACATCAAAAATCGATCGCCAGGCCGGCGCTGACGCGCATCTGGTAGGCGCGCCACTTGCGGTGACGGACAGCGCCGACGACGAGCAGAGGGACGCCCGTGCCCACGGCGATGGCGGCGTAGGGCGCCGTGTAGGTCAGGAGCGTGGGCGACTCGCCGCTGCTCCGCGTGGTCGCGTAGGTGATCACCGAGGTGACCGCCATGAACAACCCGCTGGCGAACAGCAGGGCGCCCGGGGCGAGCAGGCCGAGCCCGTCGGGCGGCGCGTGGTGGGGGTCCGCCGCGTGCGGCGAGAACAGGATCGGCCCGTGCATCAGGCCGATGAACGCCCCGGCCTGCGGCCACGGGCTGCCCGAGAGCCCGCCGGAGATCCGCACCTGTCCGCCGACGACGCCCTCGACGCCGCGGGACGGTCGCCCGAACGCGTAGCCCAGTCGCCCCTCGGCCTCGATCCCGGGGACGTCCGTGGTGCGCGTCGACAACACCACGCCGACGCCGGCCCCGTACACGAGGCGGCCCTTCGGTCCGGCCATCCCGAGCACGGCCAGGTGGTGACGATGGGCGACGAGGCCGCCGCTCTGGCGAAACAGCCCGGGTGTGTCCGCGTGGCCGACGCTGATCGTGCCCTGATAACCGAGCGCGACCCAGTGGGCCGGGTGCCACAGATGCACGGGCAGGCTGCCGCCGAGGAACAGCGAGACCTCGCCGGACGGGACCGGCTGGACGCCGAAGTCGAGCCCGTAGGTGTTGGCGAGCACGAAGCGAGACGGCGCCGCCGCGGCGCGCTCGGGGACCGTCACCACCGTGGGATCCGCCACGAAGTCGGGCTCCGCGGGCGCCTCCTCGAGCACCGGCTCCGCGGGCGCCTCTTCGATCACCGGCTCCGCGGGCAGCTCCTCTAGCATCGGCCCCTCGGGTGCTCCCGCGAGCTCGGGCGCCACGGGCTCCGGCTGCTGCGCCATCACAGCGCCCAGGGCCCACGCGAGCGATGGGAAATACAGCACACCCCCCCAAAGCAAGATGAATGCCAAGGCCAGGCGTTCGATCACGACGCTGTCTTCATATGGGATCATCGTCGTGCGATTCGCCGTATCCACCGCGCGCTGCATCGAGGTGCAATCCATGCATCGACGTCACGCGCGATTCAACCGACTCTCCAGCGATCTCGCCGCCCGGGCGTGGCACATGAATTGCTCAAGGATCGGCCATGTCCAGCGATCTGCCGCTCGTCCGCCAATTCATGACGCCCAACCCCGCGATCCTCGACGGAGGATTGTCGCTGATGGACGCCCTCACGCGCATGTTTCAGCTCCACATCCGGCACCTGCCCGTGTACGTGGGCGGGCACCTGGTGGGGATCCTCAGCGACCGCGACATCGGCCACCTGTCGGCCATGCTGGGCGTCGACCCGGAGAAGTTCACGGCCGAGCAGGGGTGCTCGCCGAATCCTTATGTGTGCTCCCCCGAC
>Ga0075160_10002064_pt1 | contig 12061 bp, 9 predicted proteins | sample JI91814C2DNA_FD_70969 | JGI IMG/M metagenome (GOLD analysis project Ga0075160, IMG submission 70969) | Wastewater effluent complex algal communities from Wisconsin, to seasonally profile nutrient transformation and Carbon sequestration -... | ecosystem: Engineered > WWTP > Effluent > Algae...
ACGCTATTCCTCGCCTGGCTCAACGAAATTCTGACGAAATCAGCGCCCGAGATCCTCGCCCGGGCGTTCAATCACGAGATCAAGCAAGCCACGAGGATTGAGCTCCGAGATCTCGAGCTGCTGGGCACACCTCGAATATCCCTTCATAACTTGCAAAAATCCGAGGACGATCCTGCCGATCTCCTCGTTGAATTTGAAGGCGGCACTCGTGGCATCGATCATCTGCCTCCGAGCGAACAGGAGATCCACGAGACTATCGTCCTCATCGCATCCCGAATCATTAGCCTCGGCGGGGCAAACACCGTGTACTTGCCCGCGTCACGCACCGGCATCGTTCACCTGTACCGCGAGGTCACGCTACGGAGCAACGAGAGCCGCCGCATCCGGCCTCGGCTGGGTCCGACGACGACACGCCTCACCACGACAATCATCGACTTCATCGAACTCCTCACCGAGCTCGACGCAGACAATAAAGGACGCTTTGCCGAAGAAGCGCGCTTCCTCGAGGAGGCATGCCTCGCGGGGCAGATCGAGGTCGCAGCCCTTCCTCTCGGTCGCTACTACTACCGACCCTCAAGCTCTGCCGATCCCCTGCCGATGGCGCTCTCCTCGGCAGTCGTCACGGAACTCGCACCGATCATCCTCACCCTCCGTCACAAGCTATATCTCGGTCTGCTAATCCTCGAGGAGCCAGAGGCCCACCTGCACCCCAAGCTCCAGCGGGTTCTCGCCCAGGTAATCGTCCGGTTGATCCGCAAGGGCATGCGGGTCTGCATCACCACCCACAGCGAGAACTTCTGCCAGCAGATCAACAACTTCCTCAAGATCGGCGCCCTCCCCAACCCGGGCCACGCCGCGGAGCAGATAGGATATCTCGCGGACGACTACCTCAAGAGTAACGAGGTCATCGCCTACGAGTTCAAGAACCTGGGGGACCACGCTGTCGTCGAGGAGCTCCGGCGCTCGCCCACCGGCCTGCAAATGCCCCTGTTCAACAGTGAACTGCTCAAGCTGAGCAACGAGACCCTCGCGCTCCAGGACATGCTCGAGAAGGCCGCCGGAGACATCGCATGACGCTGCTCGTGGGCACCCCCGAACAGCGTCTGAAACTCCACATCGACCCGAATTGCTGCCAGCAGGTCACCGGGAGTTGCCAGATCACCGAATCGGCCAAGGACGGGCGAGCCACGATCCATTGTCGGCTCCGGGCTGAAGATCGCGGGTGCAAGTGGGAGATCGGCCATCCTGTCGGTTTCGCCGGCCTCAAGATCCGTGCCTCGGCAGACGGCGTCATCGTCGTCCGTCACGCAGACGCAGTCACCACCGCACACATCATAGAGTGCAAGCGAACTGCTCACGCGCACAAGCTCGATAAAGACATCAAACCTCAGTTCCTTGGCTCCCTACTGCGCCTCCTCGCCCTCACAGGTCTCGCGCCGATCGACATCGACGACGCCGTGTTCTACATCGCCTTCCGCAACGACACGACCCCTGAGGATCCCGTCTTCAGCAAGCTACCCATCGGTGACGAAGTCTCTGTCGAACAGCGAGAACAGCACCGCCAACTCCGCGAGTGGCGCGGTGAACAGCCGCTCACGCTGACCGGCATCGCGTCGAACAGGTTCACGCTCCGCCGTATCCCACTCACCGCCAATCCCGCCGATCCTGGCGAAGGGATCGCCGACGTTCTCCTCGAGCCACGAGCCCGATGAGCGCGAAAGATTCGCTGGATGACCCGCTGGCGCTCGGCGCCGAGTTCCAGCAGTCCCTCGACCCGCGCGACCGCCACGCCCGCGGCGTCCACTACACGCTCGCCGCCGAGATCCAGCGCGTCATCCAGCCGACCCTGGTCCGCCCGCTCGCCGAGCGCATCGAGGCCGCGGCGGACGCCGAGCTGCCCGCGCTGCACGATAGACTGGCGAACCTCCGCATCCTCGACCCCGCCTGTGGCTGCGGAAATTTCCTCATCCTCGCCTTTCAAGAATTGAAGGCGCTCGAGGACAGGATCCTCGCCCGCGCTCCGACGCTCCCCCCGCGCGTGCACATCGGCCAGTGCCTCGGCATCGACCTCGACCGCGGCGCTGTCACGCTCGCCCGCACCGCCCTGCGCCAGCTCGCGGACGTCCCGGACGACCTGATGACCACGATCGTGCACGCCGACGCCCTGTTCTGCGAGTGGCCGCCCGCCGACATCATCGTCGGCAACCCGCCCTTTCAATCCAAGAACAAGGCCCAGCAGGCGCTCGGCGGCGCTTACCTCGCCAGGCTCCGCCGCCGCTACCCCGACGTGCCCGGCCGCGCCGACCTGTGCGCCTACTGGTTTCGCCGCGCCCACGACCACCTGTCGCCAGGCGGCCGCGCCGGCCTGGTCGCGACCAACACGATCCGCGACAACGACACCCGCCGCGCCAGCCTCGATTACATTATTAATCATGGTGGCACGATCACCGAGGCCGTCTCGACCCAAATTTGGCCGGACACCGCCGTCGTCCACGTTTCAATCGTCAACTGGAAAAGAGGCGAGGCCCCCGGCACCAAATTTTTATATGAGCAGCTGGGCGACACCCCGGACGCCCCCTGGCGCCGCCACGACCTGCCGCACATCAACGCGTCCTTATCCCCGCGGGTCGACGTCACCGGCGCGCGCAACATCCCGGCCAACGACCGCCCGAAGGTCTGCTTCCAGGGCCAGACCCCCGGCCACCACGCGTTCGTCGTCGACGCCGCGCTCGCCGAATCCTGGCGACGCGCCGACCCGAAGAACCGCGACGTCCTGCACCCCTACCTCATCGGCGACGACCTGCTGGGCCCGCCGCCCCGGCCGCGCTACCTCATCGATTTTAATAATTGCGACCTGGCGACCGCGCGCCGCTACCGCCTGCCGTTCGCCCACCTGGAGGCCCACGTCCTGCCCGCCCGCCAGGCCGCCGCCGCCGAGGAGTCCTCGCGCAACGCCGCCGCCGTCCGCGAGGACCCGCGCGCCCGCACCAACCTCCACCACCACAATTTCCTGGCCCGCTGGTGGCTCCCATCCTATCGCCGCGACGACATGCTCGCCGCACTGTTGACAATACCGCGGTACATCGCGTGCAGCCGCGTCACCCGCCGCCCGATCTTCGAATTCGTCCCCTCCAGCGTCCGCCCCGGCGACGCCCTGCAAGTGTTCACATTCGCCGACGACTACTCCTTCGGTATTTTACAGTCGCAGATCCACTGGCAGTGGTTCCTCGCCCGCTGCTCCGCCCTCAAGCTCGACCCGCGCTACACCTCGCGGTCGGTCTACAGCACCTTCCCGTGGCCCCCCGCGCCGACGCCCGCGACAATCTCCACAGTCGCCGCCGCCGCGACACGCCTCCAGACCCTCCGCAAGACCCACGCCGCCGCCGGCCTGCGCGCCCTTCACCGGCAACTCGAGGCCACCCCGTCCCACCCGCTGCACGCGGCCCAGGCCGACCTCGACGCGGCCGTGCGCGCCGCCTATGGCATGACCGCGGGCGACGACCCGCTCGCCTCGCTGCTCGCGCACAACCTCGCTCAATCCGCCGGCAGTCACGAGCAGTCCGCCGGTCCGCCAGTCCGCCAGCCCTGAACGCGAACGAGCCCGACCCCGCGCACGACTGCTTCATGAGGGCGCGGCGCGCCGCGCCGCTGGAGTCACGGCGCGACTCTTCGCATTCTTTTCGCCGTCATGAATGGCAGAACAGAGGACCGTCCTCGTCCCCCCTGATATAGTTTGTCCAACGACCGGCATACCGGGGAGAGGGGGAGGGTGGCGCGTTTCAGCTCCGACGAGGCGCCCCGGGGGACCGGCTCGGCGCCCCCGACAGACCGTATCTACGGCTTCTACGGCCGCGTCGCCACGATCTACGAGTTCGCCCGTCACCTCCACGCCAGGGTCGAGGTGAAGGATGTGTTCGCAATGGTGGCGATGCACGCCGGACGGGTGATGTCCTTCGACAGGCTGGATATCGTCGTCCGCGACGACAGCCGCGGCGATTACACCGTCCATAACCTGTACGCCGAGCCGCGCCCGGATCCCGCACGCACGAGCCCCGCCGGCCCGACCGAGCGCGTGCTGAGCACCGGCGACCCGGTCCTGCAGGGCGAGCTCGAGCGGGTCCCCTACCCGTGGGCGCGACACCTGCGGTCCGCGCTCCTCGTGCCGCTCATGGACGACCACCAGGTGATGGGCACGCTCGAGTTCTACGCGAACACCGGCCAGGCCTACGACCGCGACGACCTCGAGATCGCCGGCACGCTCGCGCTGCCGATCGCCACGGCCGTCCGGAACGCGTTCCTCTACACCCGCGAGCGCCGACGCACCCACACGATGCAGGCGCTCCAGCGGGTCGCGGCCGCCGCCACGACGACGCTCGACCGCGACTTTCTGCTGGAGGAGGCGTGCCGCCAGATCAGCCGCGAGTTCGGCTACTACAAGGTCAACCTGGCGACGGTCGACGACACGCACGTGCGCATCGCGCCGCGTCACCGCCTGTTCCGCGGGCGCAAGCTGCCCGCCGACCAGCCCCCCGACGAGATCCCACGGTCCCTGCGCAGCCTGATGACCAGCGCGATCAACGAGCAGCGCACGATCCATGCGCCCGATGTCCTCGGGGATCCACGCTACTTCCCGGAGCCGGGGACGCGGACGCGGTCCGAAGTGGCCATCCCGATCGTCTGGCGCGGCGTGATCCACGGCCTGCTCGACGTGCAGAGCGAGCAGTCCAACGCGTTCTCGGAGGAGGACATCCAGATGCTGGTGGTGCTGGCCAACCAGCTGGCCGCTGGCCTCGAGAACTGCCGGCTCTACGAGCAGGTCAACGCCCTGCTCGAGTCCTACGTGCCCGCCTCGGTCACCCGGCGCATGCGCGCCGGCAGCGACCGACCGGTCGCCGGCGGCGAACGCCAGCAGCTCAGCGTGCTGTTCGCCGACCTGCGCGGGTTCACCAGCTTCGCCGAGAGCCACGACGCGGCCCATCTGGTGCGGACGCTCAACACCTACCTGGAGGTCGCCACCGACGCGATCACCCGGTTCGGCGGCACCCTCGACAAATTCATGGGCGACGCGGTCATGGCCCTGTTCAACGCGCCCGAGCCTCAGCCCGATCACGCGGTCCGGGCGGTGCGCGCCGCCATGCACATGCAGCAGCGCATGGCGCAGCTGCAGCGCACCAACACGGACGGCCTGCAGTTCGGCATCGGCGTCAACACCGGCGAGGCCGTCGTCGGCAACATCGGCGCCAACACGGCCCTCAACTACACGGCGATCGGCGACGCGGTGAACGTCGCCAAGCGGCTGGAGGAGCGCGCCGCCGGCAGTCAGGTCCTGATCAGCGCCGACACCTACGAGCTCGTGAAGGCCCACGTCCAGGCGACCCCGCTCGGCCCGCTCGACCTGCACAACCGACGCGGCCCGGTCCACGCCTACCGGCTCGGCGAGTCGTGACCGTCACGACCGATCACCTCCAGTCACCGTCGCGGAGTCACTCCGCCGGCGACAGTGAACAGTCCGCCGCGAACCGCCGCCGAAAGTCCCGCCCGTTGGCCGCGAACGTGTACCCATCCCTGTCGTAGTCGATGTTGGCCACGACGTCCGCCGGCGCCCCCGCGGCGATCGCCTTCTGCCACAGATCCTTGAATGAGCACGTCGGCGCCGCCGCGAACTCCTTCTGCGTCGACTTGCCGCTGCCGGGCGAGCGCTCCATCCCGAGGTTCTTCTCGTCCCACTCGCTGCCGCCCGACGACACGTGCTGGATCCGCGGCTTGTAGACCGACAGCCGCACGTCGAGGGCGTCGCCGAGCTCGTACCCGCTGCCCGGCGCGCGCGCCCCCTGGGCCGCGACGTCCTCGGCCGACGCGTTCGCCACGAACTGCGCCGACACGTTCGGCCGGTACTCCGCGGTCAGGTCCATCGTCCCGTCGGTCTTCACGAACGACGCGCTCATGCGCACCAATTTGGCCTGCGGCCCCGCGTACGCGGCCATGCCCGCGAAGCCCGCGATCGGGTCGAACTTCTCGACGTCGCCCGGCGGCGGCGCCGTGTTCTCCGCGGTGAAGCACCCCGCCACCACGACCACCCCGAGCAGCGCACGTCCGCGGATCATCCATCCACCATACCCCCGCCCCGCCGCCGTGGTCTATCCTGCGGCCGTGCTGCCCGCCGACTTCAGCGCGCGCCTGGCCGACTGGGACCCCCCGTTCGGCCCGCTGCGCGACGTGGACGCCATCCCCGGCGAGATGTTGCGCCTCGCCGCCGAGCTCGGCCCGGACGCCGCGCCCGCGCTCGCCGAGCTCGTGTGCGCCCCGCACCGCGCGCACGCCCTCGAGTTCGACGCCCTCGAGGAGTTCATCCAGCGATACGCCGTCGGCCACGGCCCCGCCCTGGCGGCGGCCCTGCTCGCCCGCCTGCGCCCCTACGGCCCCGCCTCGCTGGTCTCGGCCCTCGGCTCCGCGTACTCGCCAGACGCGTCCGCGGCCCTGCGCGCGACCCTCGATCTCACCGACGTCAGCGACAATTTCCTGATCGTCCTCATCGACACCCTGGGCGAGCTCGCCGATCCGGCCGCCGTCGCCTTCCTGCACGCGATCGCCGACCGCGACCCACCGCCCTCCCGGGTCGTGCAGGACGAACTCGAGATCGTCCTGCGTCACGCCGCGCGCGGCTGATAGAGTCCGGCCATGCTTCGCCCTGGCTTGCTCCTCCTCACCGTCACGCTCACCGCCTGCAGCACCGTCGACTCCGGGGCCCTGCCCGAGACCACGAATGCATCGCAGAGCGAGGACACCGGCGCCCCCGCGTCGACCGGCGGCGACGCCCCGACCTCCTCCCTGTCCGGCCCGCAGAGCGGCACCAGCAGCGACGAGGAGTCGCTGAGCGCCAGCGCCACCGACACCGGCCCGGGCGGCACCGGCGAGGACACCGGCAGCACCACCGGCGCGGCCGCCCTCGACTACGGCATGTCCGGCCCCTACCCGGTCGGCAACTCGCGCTTCGCCCTGACCGTCGGCGACCGCGAGCTGCTGGTCGAGCTGTGGTACCCCGCCGACGCCAGCGTCGCCGCCGAGGCCGCGACGGGCCGCCCGATCGAGGACTTCGTGCCCGCGGGCCCCGACCACGACGCCCTGGTCCAGCTGCTCGCCGAGCTGTCGCCCGCCGGCCAGATCGGCACGCGCCTCCAGACCTCCTCGGCGTTCGCGGCCCCGCCCGCGGCCGATGGCCCCTACCCGCTGATCGCCTTCAGCCACTGTCACAACTGCGTGCGCTTCTCGGCGTTCACCGTCGCCGAGCGGCTGGCCAGCCACGGCTTCATCGTCGTCGCCCCCGACCACACCGGCAACACCCTGTTCGACCAGCTCAACGGGGACAGCGCCGACATCAACGAGGAGTTCCTGGCCGTGCGCGCCGCCGACATCTCGGCGGTGCTCGACGCGGTGCTCGCCGCCGAGGACCCGATCCCCGAGCCGCTGCGCGGCCTCGCCGATCCGGACCGCGTCGGCGCCCTCGGCCACAGCTACGGCGCCGCGACCACCGGCCGGGTCGCCCAGAACGACCCGCGCATCAAGGCCGCCCTGCCGATCGCCGCGCCCGTCGAGAACCCGGTGTTCCCCAACACCCACGTCGCCGACATCCACGTGCCGATGCTCATGGTCCTCGCGCTCGAGGACAACAGCATCCAGAAGATCGGCAACAACCTGATCGAGCTCAACTTCATGAACGCCAACCCGCCGGTCCGCCTGGTCTCCGTCACCGACGCCGGCCACTGGAACTTCACCGACATCTGCGGCCTGGTCGACGGCTTCTCCGCCGGCTGCGGCGAGGGCGAGCGCCAGACCGAGCCCGGCGTGATGTTCACCTACCTCGACATCGACATCGGCCGCGAGATCGCCAGCTCCTACAGCCTCGCGTTCTTCGACCGCTACCTGCGCGACAACACCGCCGCCGACGACTTCCTGGACGCCGGCACGCCCCCCGAGTTCGTGACCGTCGAAGTCCGCGAGTGATCGCGCCCGCGGCTCCGCAGTTGCACCCACCGCCGTCGGCGTGCCACCCTCGCCCGCCGATGACGCTCCTCCGCCCGCTGCCCTGGCTGCTGCTCGCCAGCCTCGCCTGTGAAGCAGGCGCCGCCCCGTCGCCGCCGCCGTCACCCGTCAAGGTCGCGACCCCGGTCGCCGCCCCCGCGCCCGCCCCGGCGCCCGCGCCCGTCAAGCCCGGCCGCTACCGTCAGGCCGCGGGCGTCGACTACCTCGAGCTCATCCACGTCGCCCCCGGCACCGCGAAGGACCAGGCCCCGACCGCCGAGTCGACGCTGCCGCTGATCGTCGCCATGCACGGCCGCGGCGACGACCCCGACGGTTTCAAAGATCTGCTCGACGGCCTGCCGGTCCACGCCCGCGTCATCGTGCCCCGCGCCTTCGATCCGCTGGGCGAGGACGGCTTCTCGTGGTTCCCGATCCGCGCGCGCAGCAGCGACGTCGCGGCGCTCGCCAGCGGCATCGACAGCGCCAACGACCGCGTCGCGAACATGATCGGTGAATTATTAAAGACGAGGCCGACCCGCGGCCGCGCGATCGTCACCGGCTTCTCGCAGGGCGGCATGCTGAGCTTCGCGCTCGCGGTCGACCACCCCGACCTGATCGCCGCGGCCGTGCCGGTCGGCGGTTACCTGCCGCCGCCGCTGCAGCCGGCGACCCTGCCCGCCGGACCCCTGCCGCCGATCGAGGCGCTGCACGGCGAGGCCGATCCCGTCGTGCCGTTCGCCCCGACCCGCGAGGCCGTCGACGCATTGATTAAACAGGGCTGGCCCGCGCGGCTGCACGGGTTCCCCGACGTCGCCCACCAGATCCCCCCGCAGGTCCGCCGCGCGCTGTACAGCGAGCTGCAGCGGGCCGTGGAGGCCCTGCCATGAGCCAGCCGGCCCCGCCGAAGAAGCAGCGCCGGCTGCGGACCTACCCCGACCTCGGGCGCGAGGACTTCATGCACCCGTGGGACATCAAGGCGACCGCGGCGCTGCACAAGGTCCCCGGGTTCGACAGGCTGATCGCCAAGGTGATGGAGTGGGGCCTCGAGCGCGTGCTGTTCCTGCAGAACATCGCCGACAACGTGCGCGTCACCGACAAGATGTTCCCGCGGCTGCACCGCTACCTGCAGTGGAGCTGCAAGGTCCTCGCGGTGCCCGAGCCCGACTTCTACGTCTCGATGGACCCGGTCCCCAACGCGTACACGTACGGCCACACCCGCCCGTTCGTCGTCATGACGTCCGGCCTCATCGAGCTGCTCGGCGAGGAGGAGCAGTTCTTCGCGGTCGCCCACGAGGTCGGCCACATCAAGTGCAACCATTCGCTGTACACCACCGTCGCCATGAACATTGCGACGATCCTCGAGATCGTCGGCAAGGCCACGCTGGGCCTCGGCTCGCTGCTCGGCACCGGCATCGAGCTCGCCCTCTACGACTGGTGGCGCAAGTCCGAGCTGTCGGCCGACCGCGCCGCCCTGCTGTGCGTCCAGGACAAGGACACCGCGATCCGCAGCTTCATGAAGCTGGCCGGCGGCGCCAACAAGCTGTTCCACGAGATGGACCAGGACGAGTTCATGCGCCAGATCCGCGAGTACGAGGACGCCGACGAGTCGACGCTAAACAAGCTCTACAAGTTCTTCATCACGGCGTTCCGCACCCACCCGTTCCCCATCCTGCGCGCCAAGCACCTCGACGAGTGGATCACCAGCGGCGAGTTCTCCCGCATCAGCGGCCTCGAACCCGCCGACGCCTGAGCGCGCTCACTCGATGCCGAGCTTCTTGAGGATGCGGCCGAGCTGGTAGCGGTTGCGCAGGCCGAGCTCGCGCCACGCGAGCTCCTTGACCCCGTCGACGCGCGCGAGGGCCCGCACGACCGCGTCGCGGGTCAGGGTCGCCAGCGCGGGCGTCGGCTCGGGGGCGTCGGGCCGCGGACGGGCGACGTGGACCTGCCCGGGCGGCGGCAGCAGGACCTCGCCCGGATCGGCCTTGAGCGCGCGCCACAGCAGCTCCTGCAGCTCGCGCACGTGGGTCGTGAAGCTGCAGCCGAGCAGACTCGTGACGAGCGCGGGGCCGAGGGTCGGGCCGCCCGGCGGCGTGATGTCCCGCAGGATGTGACGGGCGATCAGGATGATGTCCTCGGGCCGCTCGCCGAGGCCGGGCACGGTGAGGCGGTGCGGGAAGCGGGCGAGGAAGTCGTGCTTGAGCTCCGACGGGTCGCGGTTGGTCGCGGCGAGCAGGCGCAGGTCGGCGCGCCGCACCCGGGTCTCGCCGAGGCGCTGGTACTCGCCGCGGTCCAGCACGCGCAGCAGGTGGGCCTGCATGCGCTGCGGCAGCTCGCCGATCTCGTCGAGCAGGAGCGAGCCGCCGTCGGCCTCGCCGAGCAGCCCGGGCCGCTCGGGCATGCCGGGGTTCGGGTAGTTGCGCAGGTTGCCGAACAGCTCGGCGTCGATCAGCGCCTCAGGGATCGTCGCGGCGCTGCGCGACACCAGCGGCGCGGCCGCGCGGCGCGACCGACGGTGCAGCGCCTGCACCACCAGCTCCTTGCCGCTGCCGCTCGGACCGAGCACGAGCACGTGCTCGTCGCGCGCGGCGAGGAAGCCGATCTGTCGCCGCAGCTCCCAGGTCGCCGGCGCCTCGCCGACGATGCCCCACGGGTCGGCGCCGCCGAACGTGAAGTCGTCGGCGGCGATCCGCGAGCGCGTCCACGCGGCGGGCCGGGTGGTGTAGAGCAGCACGAGGCGGTTCTCGAGCTCGACGACGCCGCCGGGGTGGATCTCGCCGCTGGCCATCGCATGGCCGTCGAGGCGCAGGCTGCTGCGGCCCAGCTGCTCGACGCGCAGGCCGCCGCCCGGCTCGAGCGACAGCGCCAGCTGGCGCCGCGAGATGCGGGCGGACTGCAGCGGCCCGGTGTCGATGCGCCCGGCGGGCCGCAGCTGGCCGAAGCTCAGCGGGACGGCGCCGTCGTCGTCGCCGTCGATCGCCCGGCCGATCGTGAACAGGTCGCCGGTCCGCGGGATGACCACGGCCTCGCCGGTCCGCTCGGGCTCGTCGCGCGACCACACCAGGACGAGCACCGCGGCGTCGAGATCCTCGGCGCCGCCGCTGCGCGGTGGTTCGACGGTCTCGCCGAGCGTGTCGTCGAGCGGGCTGCCGCGGTGGGGCGCTCTGGTCACTCGGCGGCCATCTTAGCCGACCGCGCCGTCATTCGGGCGCGAGGTCCCAGACGGCGCGCAGCTCCTCGTAGGCGCGCAGGCAGTCCATGAAGGTCAGGTCGTGGACGAATGGCTGGAGCTCGCGCCGCGCCGCGGCCTCGTCGCCGCGCGCGAGGGCCAGGCGCGCGAGGGCGATGTGGATGTCGACGGTCTCGTTGTCCCGCGTGCTCGTGGCGATCAGCGAGGCGTTGCGCGCCGGATCGTCCAGCACCGCGAGCGCGGCCCGAAAGCCCCGCTCGGCCGCGGCGGCGTGGCCGAGCCCGTCGGCGGCCATCGCGTGGACCTTCACGACGTGATAGTCGTCGGCGGCCTCGTCGAGGTCGGTGAGGCCGGACCACAGGACCTCGTGGGCGTGCGGGTCGTACTCGCCGGCGAGCGGCCTGATGAACGTCATGGCGAGCAGGTAACGCTGCAGCGAGGCCCCGGCGGCGGCGCGGAGGAGCGGGCCGAACACCTCGGGCGAGCGGCGCAGCAGCGCCTTGGTCGCGATCACCACGTCCGGCGGGGCGGCTCCGGCGAACAGCGGGGCGAGCGCTCGTTCGGCCGCCTGCAGCCGACCGAGGCGGGCCAGGGCCGCGACGGGGAGCAGGCGATCGACCGGCGTCGGCGCCGCGACGCGTTCGAACGCGGCGAGCGCGGCGAGCGGGTCGTCCTCGACCATCGCGTGGCGGGCCAGCGCGAGCGCCCGATCGCTGTCGGTCGACGTCGCCGGTTCATCGGCGGGCAGGCGAGCGCCGGTGAGGGTGACGCGGTGGAGCTCGGCGGCCAGCCACCCCTCGTTGGTCGACGTGGCGCTGAGGGTCAGCCTGAACGGCCCGCCCGCGCGGGACTCGG
>Ga0075160_10002066_pt1 | contig 12058 bp, 12 predicted proteins | sample JI91814C2DNA_FD_70969 | JGI IMG/M metagenome (GOLD analysis project Ga0075160, IMG submission 70969) | Wastewater effluent complex algal communities from Wisconsin, to seasonally profile nutrient transformation and Carbon sequestration -... | ecosystem: Engineered > WWTP > Effluent > Algae...
GAACAACAGGCCGATGAAAGCCAGCGACAGCGCCAGGTTGAACATGAACCCGAACGCGCCGCAGATTGCCTTGATCATTGAAGTCTCCATTGGTTGAGCTGTCTCATCAGTGCCCGGACGCTCATTCCGGACATACGCAACGGGGGTGATCCCTTGTCAGGACTGGAGATCCCGCCGCGTTTCGACTATCCCTGCGATGTCAAAGAGCAAGCCATGTTATCGACCATGCATCAATGATAATCGAAATATTCGATAAAGTCAATGTCGGGTGAGTGCCCAGTGCGCCCCGAACGCCGCATTCCTGCTGCAAACACTAACAAAGCAGAGAGAGGACGCGGCACCCGCCGCGCAGCGATCATGGCAGGCAAGGCTAACCGAAAAGAGGTCAATGACGCGCTCCTGGAAGAAATCGCCGCCCTGAAACTCGAATGCCTTGACCTGAAACAGAAAATTGCAATTCACGCGCCAGGCATCGCCCTAGAAGGCCAGCCCGATCCCGTCGAAGCATATTCGGACGAAATCCCCAAGCAAATCCTCGCGCTAGGAGAGCTGGGCTTGACCGAAAACGAGATGATTGCCGCCATCAACGTCACGCGGGAAAAGTGGAACGAATTCAAGGATCGCTTCCCTGACATGGTGGCGGCGCTCCTACGCGCACGCGATATGGCATTGGCCGCTGTGGATCGCATGAGCCGGGAGAGCCTGGAGCGCCGAGACTGGCGCTTTCCGTTCCAGAATGTGGAGCGAACGAAGAAAATCCTTATGGAACAAGGGCAAGGCAGCGGTGATGCGGCGTCATCATTGGTTCGCATAGTGAAAGGGAGCGCGATCACCAATCGCCCGGCTCATTGCCCGCAATGTGGTGCAGATACTACAGGGCCAGCGCCAGCATCTGACCGCAAGTGAGGTTCAGACGCCGATGGCCAGGGGGCTCTGCCTCTCGCGGCCGGGGTGGGGGGTTAAAAATGGCGACCCTCCCCGTGCCGATGGGCATTAAGGACAAATTTTTTCTTAGCCCTTTCGCATCGTTTTTCGGCAAGGTGCTTGCTGTTTTTGAGGTGAATTGAACATTCTGCGGGTTGCCTATTCACACCGGGGGTAACGTTTCCGCATGAAAATGAAAATGAGATTGGAGCGATTGGGCTGGTCACAGGCTGAATTGGCCCGCCGGCTTGGGGTATCGAACGCGAAGGTGACGGGTTGGGTGAACAAGGGAGAGGCTCCACAGTATGCGATTGCGTATCTGGATATTGCGTATGACCTTGTTCATCTCCGGGATCTGATTTCGGAGCGTTTGGCGAAGACGCCTCGATCGTAGGCCAGTGCGTAAAGGCTGACTGTCTGGCGGGTATGATCGGGTTTCTGGAATGGAGACTTGGTTATGGCAGCGCTTGAGCCCGTGATGTCGGATTTTCCGGCGAAGAATGCGATTGCGGTGACGCCGAACGATTCCACGGATTTGTCCGTCCGGTCGCGGGCTATCTACGTCGGGACGGGCGGCGACCTGGCTGTCGTGATGTCCGGCGGTGGAAATACCGTGGTGTTTCCGGGCGTGCCGTCGGGCGCGCTTCTGCCGATCGCGGTGACGCGGGTCATGGCCACGTCGACGACCGCGACGGGCATTGTGGCGCTCTGGTGATCGGGCTTAGCCTCAGCCTGGGTGTGAGGGCGGTGGCGCGGGACAATCCGTTGCTGTCTGCGGCGAGCGCTTATCTGGCGGGCATCCGGCCGTATCACTGGTTCGACTTCGTGAACAATCGGGCGATCTTCGCCGGCAATGAGGTTGGGGCGATCTCGTCCATTCCGGGTCTGAGCGGGACGCTGGACCTGTCTGCCAGCGGGCATCTGATCGACGCGGCTGAAAACCAGTTGTCGATCTCGTCGCCGGGGATTGCCGCGACGTTCACGATGTTCGTGGAGTTCCGGCGCGCGGTGGATACGGGGGGCGTCGAATACCTGCTCCAGCCATACGCCTCTGCGAACGAGCGCTCGGCGCTGCTGCTGAGTGCGACGGACCTGCTGAACCTCATCCCCGTGGCGGGCGGCGCGGCTTCGGCAAACATCACAGCCGGGTCTGCAATCGCCACCGGGACGGTCAACAAGGGCGCGGCGCGCGTGGCACTGGACAACTTCAACGTGGCCCTGAATGGCACTGCCGGAACACCGGACACGCTAGGCGCTGCTCCGACGGTGCCGACGTCGCTGCAGATCGGTCACTCGACGACCGCTGCAACCTTCGCCGGCCATATCCGCCGGGTTGCCATCTTCAATGCAGCCCTGACCGACGCCCAACTTCAGGCGATCACGACCTGACCGGTGCGTAAATTGAAGCCCTGAGCGCTGCGAATGTGGCGTCATGGGCGACGTCATCAGTTTCCAGTATGCGCCGACGCTGGACCGGGCGGCCCTGTCGCCGGCTTCGTTCCGCTGTGTCGAGGGACCGGTGAACTCCGGCAAATCGGTGTGGTCGCTGTCCGAGGTCTATGGCCTGGCCTGCACGATCCCGCGGTGCAAGGACGGCATCCGGCGCTCGAAGTTCCTGATCGTCCGGGATTCGTACCCGAACCTTGAGTCGTCGACGATCGAGACGTGGAAGCAATGGTTCCCGGAATCGGTGTGGGGCAACATCAATGGCCGGGAGCCGATGACACATGTGCTGCGGTTCCTGGACGTCGAGGCGACGTTCGTGTTCCGGGCGTTCAGCACCGACAACATCCTGAAGGCGATCAAGGACCTTCGCTCGACCGAGTGGACGGGCGCGTGGGTCAACGAAGGGCAGTTCATGCCGCTGGCGCTGGTGAAGGAGATTTACTCCCGTACCGGCCGCTTCCCGGCGAGGAAGGACTGCCCGGCGTACAATCGCCGGAAGTGGGTCGTCATGGACATGAACGCGCCGCCCACGGATGACTTCTGGGGCTATTACATGCGCGGCAAGACCGTGCTGCCGCGGGATCTCACGCCGGAGCAGACGCTGGAATTCCAGAAGCCCGACGACTGGGAATTCTTCGAACAGCCGCCGGCGGTTCTGGAAGAACGCAACGAGGACGGATCGTTCAAGCGCTTTGTCGTCAATCCGGAGGCGGAGAACCTGCCGCACATTGGCGAGGAGTCGATCAAGCAGGAATTGTCCGGCCGATCCTACAACGATGTCCGGAGGGACCTGATGAACAAGGTTGTGCCCCTGCAGAAGGGCTATCCCCGCTATACGCAGCTGCTGCGCGAACACGTCTCCGACAGCATCCGCCCGATCGAGACCCTGCCGATCATCGCCGGCTACGACCCGGGCCTGAACGGCTGTGTGCACTTGTTCCAGCAATGGAAGGATCGCTGGTTCGCCCTGCACACGATCCTGGCGAAGGGCTCGAGCGCGGCGCAGCTGGCCGATGAGGTTCTGTCCGTGCTGGGCACGCGGTTCCCGTTCTGGAAGCAGACTGGCTTTGTGGGCTGGGGCGACCCGTATGGCGACACCCGTTTCGGCGGAGACGAGAGCAAGGCGGAGAATACCCACTTCGAGATCATGGAAGGCCGGACGCTGAAGTTCCGCTCGCCTGCGGCGAAGGACAATCCGTCGACGCGGCGGGAGATCACGGTGAAGCTGCTGACGTCCCGGACGGATACCGGCGCCGTCCGCCTGCTGATCGACAAGGAATACTGCGCCCCGCTGATCGCCGCGCTCGATGGCGGCTGCACGATGATGCAGGTGAAATGGCCCGACGGGGTTCGCGTTGAGGAAAAAGTCAATAAAAAGAACCCATTGGCCGACGTCATGGAAGCGGCCGAGTACGCTTTCTGGGGCGGCGGGGAAGGCGAGGGCCTATTCCATCCGCTCGGCCGGGAACGCAAGGCGCCGGTTTCCTACACCAATCGCGGCGGCCTGATGGGCGCCCGGGCATCGGTGTTCCAGTTCGAAAAGGCGAGGAAAATGAAATGAGCGTTCCGGACAATGGCAGCTATTCGCCTTCGGTCTGGACGGTCGTGTTCATCGGCCGAAGGTCCGAAGCCTGGTTTGATTGGCTGTCGCCGTTCTGGGCCCGTCACGTACTTGCATTTGGCTATGTCATTCCGGCGAAGGCATGGGTCGTGGTGGACCCGACCGAGGAAGTCCACCGTGTCCGGATCGTCCCTGACGGCGACATGTCCGGGTGGATTGCACTGGTGGCAGAGGCCGGCTGCAAGGCCCTGCGGATAGAGCAGGGACCCGGCGGCAAATACAATGCCCGCCTCGGAAACTGGTGCACACAGACGATTGCGAGGCTGATCGGGCTCAAATCCAGTGCGTTAAGGCCAGTGGCTCTCTACCGCGATCTTCTCAGGGCAGGTGCATACCCCGTCCTCGAGGAACGTGATGTCGATCAAGACGAAAGCCCCTTCCATCAAGGAAGACCCGACGACCGCCCGGTTGCGGCAACAGGCTGAAGCCCGGGCAGAGTCCGATCGCCGTGAAGCCGGCCAAGGCTACGCCGATTCCCAGACACGCAAGATCCTCCGCCGGTTTGGCATGGTGGCCAATCGCGCCGGCGCCGGCGGCATGGCTGGCTTCAATCCATTCCAGGTCCTGAACACGTTTCTAGGCGGCAGCGGCTCCGGATCGTCCGGAGGCGGCCTGACCTCGCCCTTCGTGCGCCAATCATCCGGCGGCCTGTCGCTGCAGCCCCGTCAGGAAAACTGATCCGCCATGTACCCGACGAACAAAGAAAAGGCGGAGGAAGCCGAACGCCGGAAGCTCGACGCCGAGCTGATGGACCGTATCCAGAATGCGCGTCAGGACCGCACGCATTTCTCCGAGGCGCTGAACAAGTTCTATGAGCTGGCCCTGCCATGGCGCCAGCCGATCTCGTCGGCGCTGGTGTCCTCGACGCCGCGGACCTTCGATGAGCAGGCGGACATTTTCGACACGACGCTGCAGGATGCGGTCTACGACTTCGCTGCGCTGATGTCGGACCTGTTCACGCCGCACTATAAGCCGTGGGCGGACCTGAAGCCCGTCGGCACCTACAACCAGGCGATCCTCACGCAGGCCAAGCCGCTGATTGAACAGCGCCAGAAGAAAATCTACGACCTCATCCGCCAGTCGGACTTCTACGAGCAGAGCCAGCAGGTCTATCTCGAGATGGCCGGCTCGAAAGGCGGCATCGTCATCCCGTATGCGCCGCGCGGAAAGAAGATCCGCTGCACGCCGATCGTCATGTCCGGACTTCTGGATGATACCGGCCCGAACGGCGATCTCGACATGCGGGCGATGGAGTTCATCACCAAGAAGAAACACCTCGCGTCCCTGTTCCCGGACGACATCGAGGAAATCCAGAAGGACCCCAAGTACGCCCGCCTGCAGCCGAACACCGACTGCACGGTGATCCAGGGCGCCCACCGCGGCGAGGGCGATGGCGCGTGGGTGTTCTTCCTGATCGTCAACAACCGGGTCTGCTGCCGGAAGATGCTGGACGGTGAGGGTGCGGCGCCCGTGTACGGCCTGCGCTGGCAGGATGCGGCCTATTCGTCATGGGGTCCGGGCCCGGCCATGCAGGCTCTGCCATCGGCGCGCGTCCTGCAGGAGATGGGATTCCTGTTCCTGAAGAACCTCGCCAAGTCGGTCGACCCGCCCTTCGCCTATACCGAAGATGGCGTGTTCAATCCGGATGGTGGCATCGAAGCCGGCATGGCCCTGCCGATGGAGAAGGGCACAGACCTGCAATCCCTGATGTTCGAGCGCGATCTGAACCCGGCGCTGTTCGAGCGTGAGATCCACGTCCAGCGTGTGAAGCGGGCGATGTTCGTCGACGAGCCCGAACAGAAGGGCAAGACGCCGCCGTCGGCCGCCCAGTGGATCGACGAGCGCGCCAACACCGACCGCCGGCTGCAAATCTCCCGCATCCGGATTTACAAGGAATGGGTGCTGCCCATCCTGCAGCGCTTCAACTGGATTCTGGAACGCCAGGGCGAAACGCCTCCGATCGAGATCGACGGTCAGGTCGTGCAGGTCGCCTTCGATTCCCCGGTCGCGAAAACGTCGGATGCGGACGAAGTGTCCCGCTCTATGCAGCTGTCCCAGTCGGCGATGGGCATCTTCGGCGAGTCGTTCCTGGCCAACGTCGATGCAGCGGGAACGATCGAGGAATGGCGCGAAAAAATGGGCGACAAGCTGCTCAAACTGAAGCCGTTCGATGAGCGCACCGAGCAAGAACAACAACTTCTGCAGAATATGCGGAACCTCACTTCGCGCGGTCAGGCATGATGAAAACGCCCATTCGAAAATTCGCAGATATTGTCGTCGGAAAGCAGGGGGAACCGGCGCAAACCCGTGTTTCCAAAGCGTTTTCCAACATCCGGAACACCCCTGACGGCGCGGTGATCGAAGCCTTCTTCCTGCACCTTATGGCCCGCCTTCCGGTCGAGGGGGCGCCAGAGAGTGCGTTAAGGGAAAACGCGGTCGAACGGAGACTCGCGGCTCGAATAGTTCGCATGATGAACGAGGCCGAGCCCAGTGACGACCGACAATCCGCAGCCGGAAGCAAAGCCCGAGGCCCAGCCGGCCCCGGAAGCAAAGCCCGCAGTCGCCGCGGCGGTTGAGGCCGGAGCGGAGCCGAAGCCGCTTGCTGATCCGGCTCTGGCGAAACTCGGCGATGCCTTCCTGAAAGACGGCCAGCCGGATCTCGAAAAGATCGCAGAGGCCCTGGGCCGTGTGCATACGGACCTTCCGGGCGAGGGCGCCGACTACGAACTCAAGTTCCCCGAGACGTTCGACCTCAAGGGCGCGGACGGCGAAGTCGTCAAGCTCGACCCGGCCGACCCGATCGTCGGCTCGTTCAAGGAATGGGCGAAGGCGAACAACATCGGCCAGAAAGCCACCGACGGCCTGATGGCGATCTACGGCGACATCATCAAGAGCGCCTATGACGTCAACACCGAGGCGGCCAAGGAAGTCCAGACGGCCGAGTACGCCAAGCTCGACACCGACCGCAAGGCGGCAGAGGCCCGTGTCCTCGCTGCCAGCCGCGGCCTGACCCAGACATTCGGCAAGGACAGCGCGCTCGTGGCGCCGCTGATCGAGTCGATGACGACCGCCGCGCACGTCATCGCCATCGAAACCATCATTGCAAAGATCAACGGCACTTCGACTGCCAATCCGAAACCGAACGGCAAGGCGGACACGAAGTCCTTTGCCGAGCGCCTGTATTCCTAAGCCAAGGAGCTGACCAATGGCCACTCTCGCCAACACCTTTGTTGACCTGATCGATGTTGTTCGTCAGCGCGAAGGCGACAGCATCGCTGCCGTCATCGAACTCCTGCACGCACACAACCCGATCCTGCAGGATGCGCTCGCCATGGAGTGTAACTCCGGCAACGAGCATATCCACACGATCCGCACCGGCCTGCCGTCGGTCTCGTGGGGCGCGCTCTATCAGGGTATCGACCAGAGCAAGTCGACCACGCAACAGGTCACGGACACGACCGGCTTCCTCGAAGCGCTGTCGACCATCGATGAGCGCCTGCTTGCGATGTATCCGGCGAACGAGATGCGCAGCCAGGTCCGCCTCAACGAGGCTATGGCCTTCCTCGAAGCCATGAACCAGGAGATGGCGACCGGCCTGTTCTATCACGACACGGCTACCACGCCCGAGAAGTTCAAGGGCCTTGCCGCACGCTATGCCACGTCTTCGGGCGGCGGCGCTGGCAACCAGGTCGTGAAGGCCGGCGGTGCCGGTTCCGACAACACCTCGATCTGGTTCGTGACGTGGGGCGAACGCTTCACCCACATCCTCTATCCGAAGGGTTCGGCCGGCGGCGTGAAGCGCGAGGACATGGGCCGTCAGCGCGTCCTCGATGCGGCCAGCAAGCCGTACTACGTCGAAGAAGAAAAGTTCACCTGGCACATGGGCGTGGCGGTCAAGGACTGGCGCTACAATGCCCGGGTCGCGAACATCGACGTCAGCGAAATGGCGGCGGGCAACCTCGACATCAACGACCTGATGACGCAGGCGTACTACAAGCTGAAGTCGCGCCAGATGGCCCGTGACAATGCGGACGGCACGCCGAACGCCCGTCAGGTCATCTACATGAACCGCGACGTGCTTCTGCAGCTCGACCGTGAAGGCTCGAACCGCGGCGCCAGCGACAACTTCGTCCAGCTGCGCCCGATGGAGATCCAGGGTCAGGAAGTGATGACCTGGCGCGGCATCCCGATCCGCGAGTGCGAAGCGATCCTCAACACCGAATCGCTGGTTCCGTAAGCGGACGAGGCAGCAGGAGACCTGACATGATTTTCTCGAAGCAGACCATCCTCTCGGACCATCAGGCCGTCACCGCGACTGCGATCTCGGAGAACGTGCTGGACCTTCGGGCCACCGGCACGGTCTACAAGGCCGGCTCCGCGCTGACCCGTGACCTCGGCCCCGGCGACCCGATCCCGATCCTCGTGCAGGTGACGGAAACGTTCGCGACCCTGACCTCGCTGACGATCACGCTGGAAACGTCGGACGCTGCGGCCCTGACGTCCTCGCGTGTCCATGCGTCGTCCGGCGCCGTTGCGGCGGCCTCGCTGGTCGCAGGCTACAAGTTCCCGGTGATCTACCTGCCGCTGGGTCCGCACCTGCGCTACCTGGGCCTTCGCTATACGGTGGGCGGCTCGAACGCGACCGCCGGCAAGATCAAGGCGGGCATCGTCCCGGCTATTCAGACGAACGCCTGATGACACGCTACCGGGCTCTCGAACGAGGATTTGCGAACGGCAAGGTAATCGAGCCGGACGAGGAATTCCCTTACGAGGGCCCGCAAGGGAAGTGGATGGAGCGACTGTCGCCCCCTTTGGCAGAGCCGAAGGCCGACTCCTCCCCGGCCGAAGGCGCCGCTCCATCCACCAACCCGGAAACCACGGTCGACGACCTGATGGCGCTTCATGCCAAGATCGGCGCTGACCTGAAGGCAGACGACCTGACTGCCTCCGGCTATCCGAAAAAGTCGGTCCTCGAAGAACGCCTTGGCCATGACGTGCCCAAGGACGTGTTCTTCAACTTCATCAAGGCCGCCGCCGAGCAGCGCAAGTCCGCGAACTAGTGCGTTCGTAAAGAAGGGCTCTGCGCTGATTTTCAGCGCATGACAGTCTTCGCCGCCCCCATCAATGTGAAGAACGCCGCCCTGACCGGCATCGGTGCAAAGCCGATGGTGTCGGAGGCGGAGACGTCCGCCCAGGCGCGGGTCCTCAACTCGCACTACGAGCTGATCGTCCAGGAGGCGTTGACGAAACACGCCTACGCCTGGGCGAAGAAGTCGGCCCTGCTGGTGAAGCGGTCCCAGACGCCCGAAGGCCGCTACGTCTACGCGCTGCCGGCCGACATCCTGAACCTGCGCTACATCACCTACGGTAGCCCTGACGGTCGCGTTGTGGACGTCGAAGAAACCGATGAAGGCTTGCCGATCCTCGACTGGGATTCGACGTTCTATGGCCACTACACCTGGCGGGTTCCGGAAGCGCGCTGGCCGGCCGACTTCGCCGACGGCATCGTGAAGAAGCTGCAGGCGGCGCTCAAGCGCGGTCTGTTGTCAGACGACAACGCCGCCGAGGCGCTGGACGAACTGGCCGAAAAGAAACTGCGCCGCGGCATGGTGCGCGACAAGCGCCAGATTCGCGGCCGCCCTGTCAATCCGAACCCGCGCATGGTGCAGGTCTTCAAGGGCTATCGTCGTCATGGCTCGTCGACGTAGGTTCCAGAACGCCTTCACCACAGGCGAGGTCGGCCCGGAGTTCCTTCAGCGTGCGGAGGAGGAGCTTCAGAACGAGTCGGCACAGGCGCTCCGCAACGTCATCATCGCCAACGCCGGCGGCATCCGGCGGCGCCCGGGCTCGGTTCCGAAAGCCAAGAACACGAATGGCGTGAAGCGCCGGATCGAGATGTTCGACCTCGTGGGCGACGAGATCCGCGGGCTGGTAATGACCGACGGCCAGCTCGACATCTACGAGACCGACGGCACGCTCGAGGACACGCTGGTTGCGCCGTGGGGCGAAGCCGACATCGACGACATCGTGCACGTCAACGGCGACAACCGGTTCTATTTCTTCGGCGACTTCTTTCCCCAGCAGCTGACGTACACGAACGGCGTCTGGACTCTGGCGGACATCGACTTCGAATCCAGCATCGGTTCGACGATCTCGCAGCCCTACTGGCGGTTCAGTGCGACGAAGGGCATCTCGCTCACCCCGTCGGCACTGACCGGATCGATCACGCTGACGTCCTCGGACGACCTGTTCGAAGCGGGCCATGTGGGTACGCGGTTCCGCTATATCGGCAACGAGATCCTGATTACGGCCGTCACCAATGCGACGACGGCGACGGGAACGGTGATCACCGCGCTCTATCCGACGATTGACGTGACGGTGGCCTCGTCGGCAGGATTCCAGGTCGGAGAAGTGGTCACGGGCGACACATCGGGCGCCGAGGGTGTCATCTCGTCCATTCCGGATGGCACAAGCCTGATCGTCACCCTGAGCTTCGGCTACACCTATTTCGCAGACACCGAGACGCTGGATGGCCCTTCGGCCTCCACGACGGTCAGCGGCGCCCCGTCGGCGGCGACCGCGGCCGCGTCAGTGATCTGGGATGAGCAGATGATTTCGTCCGTCCGGGGCTATCCCCGCGCCGGCGTCCTGCACCGCAACCGCCTGATCATCGCCGGCTTCCCGCAGGCCCCGAACGCCGTTGCTGCGTCAGCCACAGGCTTCGAGAACGACTTTGACCTCGGTCAGGCGGAGGATGCGGACGCCTTCATCGAAGCGCTGGGCGACGACCAGAACGCCACCATCCGCCACCTGATCAGTTCCGAGCAGCTGGTGCTGCTGACCGACCGGGCCTGCTACTATGTTCCGGAGTCGGAGAATTCGCCCCTGACCCCGACGCGCGTCAGCTTCAACCGGATCGGCCCGGATGGCGCCTCGACCGTCCGTCCGCTGCTGACACCGGAAGGCGTCGTGTTCGTGGATAATGCCGGCCGCCTGCTGGTGATCGGCGCGACGGGCAGCGTGCGGGCTTCGTGGGCGGTGCAGGAACTGTCCCTGTTCTCGAACCACCTGCTGACCGGGCCGAAGTCCCTGACCTATGTCGACGGCCTCGGCAACCGTTCCGAACGCTATGTCATCGTCCTGAACGAGGATGCGACCGCCGTTGCCGTCGCTTACCGTCGCGGTGCGGAGCAGGTGGGCGTGTCGCTCTGGACGCCGGCAGAGGGCTTCGACTGGCTGTCTATCGCCGCGTGGAAGACCCGGATGTTCTGCATTCAGGGCGACTACTTCGCCGAGTTCGACATGGACGCGACGATGGACCTCGAACTGCCGTACACGGCGGCCGCAACGCTGCTGGCCGGAGAGAGCGTCTATGTGGCCCGCTCCGGTATCGTCTGGCAGGGTCCGCTCGCGGTGAACGGCTCGGGCCTGATCCCGACTGTGGCGGTCGCGGCCGGCCAGACCATCGGCAAGGATTTCCGGACGAGCATCATTCCGAGCCCACCGGTCGCAAAGCAGTTCGGCTACGAGCGCCGCCGCATTTCCCGTCTGTGGACGGACATGCTGGAGAGCGGGCCCTACCGTGTCGACGGAGAACTGGTGAACACCCACGACGAGGACGACGACCTCGAAGCGCCGCCGCCTCTGCGGTCAGGTGCTTCGGAGCCGTTCTTCATCCTCGGCTACGATCCGAATTCGATGCCCGAGATTTCGCAGGAAGTAGGCGAAGGTGCCCCGTTCTTCCTGCGCAGCCTCACGATGGAGATTGCGTACTGATGGCCGCTGCAGCTGCCCCCCTCATGGTCGCCTCTGCCGGCATGTCCCTGCTTGGCGGTGTCGGTGAAGCACGCTCGATGGACGCCCAGGCGAAGGCGGCGGAATACCGCGCCAAGGGCCTGAAGCTGCAGGGCAAGCAGGTCGGCGCCGAACGGGCACGCGATCTCAATATGATCCTCGGCACGATCGATGCGATCCGCAGCGGCCGGGGCGTCTCGCTCGACTCGCCGACGGCGATGGTGATCGAACGGGCACAGAAGAAGCGCTCCGACACGATCGGCAATGCCGAGC
>Ga0075160_10002067_pt1 | contig 12056 bp, 8 predicted proteins | sample JI91814C2DNA_FD_70969 | JGI IMG/M metagenome (GOLD analysis project Ga0075160, IMG submission 70969) | Wastewater effluent complex algal communities from Wisconsin, to seasonally profile nutrient transformation and Carbon sequestration -... | ecosystem: Engineered > WWTP > Effluent > Algae...
CAGAAGATAAAAGAAAAGAAGTGGGTATTTCAGATGATTTGGTTCGTTTGAGTGTTGGAGTTGAAGATATCGAAGATTTATTAGCGGATTTAGAACACGCTTTTTACAAATAACATAAGTTTATTTTGGTAAAAAGTGAATTCAAAAAAGAATAAAATGAAATGAAAATTTTCTGTAAAATTTTATGAAGAATTTTGGAGGGTGTCTAAAAAGTCGTAGATCTGTCATTCTGAATTTATTTACTACGTCAGTTCGAAAGCTCGAGTTAGAATCTAAATTTGTTGATATTCAATTATTTATAGAAGCTGAAACGACCCCGAAGTTTCGGGACAACTTGACAAAAACAGACTTTTAAGACACCCTCCTTTTTAAGCCAATTTATAATTAATTTAAATAATAAATATAACCAAAGTTAAACCAAAAGTTCCAATCATTAGATTTATTTTCGGGATAAATTTCTGGATTAGGATTTAATCCATCTACCCAGTCAGAAAAATAGTATTGCCACCTTACCTCTGCAAATAAATCTGAAAAATCGTTAAGCTTATATCGAGCCCCTATATTTGAAACTAAAGACCAAGTATTTCCTCCTTTGTCAGATGTTGCACCAAAATATTTAATAGGAGTTGAAATTGGAGTGTCTAATGGACCTAATTCAGAATACGTTCCATTTTGGAAAGAAGAATAATGTGCCCCAAAACCTATGTAAGGAGTAAAATTTCCATCAGAAGATGAAAAATCTCTAATGCTGAAAGGATAATATTCAAATTGTAAACCAACATCGGTAACTTCAGATTTTCCTTTAATTGCATTTAGTTGAGTTCCAGTGATAGAGTTACTACTTGCATATTTTCCAAAAAATTCTAAATTAGATGAATTATAAGATAGTTCTGTACGAATTTTGAAATGGTCATTAAAATAAGTTTCGGGAGTGTAACAGTTACAACTTGATCTGAAGGCAAAATTAAAATAGTGTACAATACCTACAGAAAAACCATTGTTTACAAAGTTATTTTTAAAATTATTTCTTTCTCCAAAATCAGATTTCATGGCTACACCTCCAACAAACAAGCCAACTTCGTGTGAGAAACCGAGTTGAGCAGTCATTGTGAAATTAACTCCTAAAAGCAAAATTAGTAGGGATTTAATTTTTTTAGTCATTGCTAAATATTTTTCATTATCAGACAAATATATAAAAACTAAGTTCATTTCAAAAAAAAACTTTTTTATTATTTAAAAATTGCTCGTTGGTGCTTTAAAAAAAATAATTTTCATTTGGTAAAGTTTTATTAAAAATATAACAAGTAATTTTTAAAATGTATATTTGTAACGTGAACGAAAACGTTTGCATAAAAACAAAAAACTATTGCATACAATTATTTTTTAAAATGGATTTCAATACAAAATGGAACAAAAAATTAATGATTTTATGGCGCAAGTAGCGGCCAAAAATCCAAACGAACCCGAGTTTTTACAAGCTGTAAAAGAATTTGCAGAAACAGTTATTCCTTTCATAGCAGATAATAAAAAGTATGATGGAAAAAATTTATTATTAAGAATTGCAGAACCAGAAAGGGCAGTAATTTTTAGAGTGCCTTGGGTAGATGATAAAGGAGAAATTCAAGTAAATAGGGGTTTTCGTATTCAAATGAACTCTGCAATTGGTCCATACAAAGGTGGAATACGTTTTCATAACACAGTAAACTTATCCGTTTTAAAGTTTTTAGCTTTCGAACAAGTATTTAAAAACAGTTTAACGACCTTGCCAATGGGTGGTGGAAAAGGAGGATCTGATTTTGATCCGCAAGGAAAATCTGATGGTGAAGTAATGCGTTTTTGCCAATCGTTCATGACCGAGTTATGTCGTCATATCGGACCAGATTTAGATGTACCAGCAGGAGATATTGGTGTAGGAGCAAGAGAAATTGGTTATATGTTTGGTCAATATAAAAGAATTAGAAACGAGTTTACGGGAGTTTTAACAGGAAAAGGTTTGGCTTATGGAGGTTCTTTAATTCGTCCTGAAGCTACAGGTTATGGAGTAGTATATTTTACTGAGCAAATGTTGAAAACTAAAGGAGAAAAAATCGCTGGTAAAACAGTAGCAATTTCTGGTTTCGGAAACGTTGCTTGGGGCGTTGCTCTAAAAATTAACGAATTAGGAGGAAAACTAGTTACCATTTCGGGCCCTGATGGCTACATCTATGATGCTGACGGAATTTCTGGTGAAAAAATCGATTTTATGTTAGATATGAGAGCAAGTGGAGACAATAGAGCTGAAGCTTATGTTGAAAAATATCCTACTGCTGTTTTTTATAGAGGAAAAAGTCCATGGGAAGCCAAAGTAGATATTGCAATTCCATGTGCAACACAAAATGAATTAAACGAAGACGATGCTAAAAAATTAATTGCAAATGGTGTCATGTGTGTAACTGAAGCTGCAAATATGCCTTGTACACTCGACGCTATTAAACAATTTTTAGATGCAAAAGTATTATTTGCTCCAGGAAAAGCTGCAAATGCTGGTGGAGTAGCCGCTTCTGGATTAGAAATGACACAAAATTCAATTCGTTTAAATTGGACAAGTGAAGAAGTAGATATGCGTTTAAAAGACATTATGGTTGGAATTCACAGCCAATGCAAGAACTATGGAACCGATCCAGACGGTTATGTAAACTATGTTAAAGGAGCAAACATTGCTGGTTTTGTTAAAGTAGCCGATGCTATGTTGGCACAAGGTGTAGTATAAAAATGTAAATATAATTTAAAAGCTCTTTTAATAAATGAAAGAGCTTTTTTTGTTTCTTATACCGTTTCTGTTTTGAAATTACTAGAAAAGAAAATGATGATTTTTTTCTTTATGCAAGATAGAAAAATAAAGCATAGTCATACCTATGGTTTATTTTTATATTAAAGTAGAAAAGAAAAAAGCGCGTTTTATTCTAGTAATTTCAAAGCAGAAACGGTATTAACATATCAAAAGTAAAATTAATGCGTTTATACTATATTTGTATTAAATATTTCAAATGAAAAAATCGATTTATATTGCTGTTTTCTTTTTAACCCAATTGTTATTTGCACAACAAAACAATCAATTGTGGAAAGGCTATTTTTCTTACAACGAAATCGTCGATGTTGAGAGTGCTACTGGAAAAGTATTTGCAGCGACTCAAAATGGTATTTTTTCAAAAATAATAGCTTCATCAGATTTAACAATATACAACTCAGTAACAGGTTTTAAACCAGAATCGATAACTTCAATACATCATTCAGATGCTTTCAATAAAACAATTGCGGGAAATTCAAACGGATTACTTTTAATAATCAATGGTGATGGTTCGGTAACAACAAAAGTTGACGTTATTGAAGATGTTCCCGTTCCTCCCAATAAAAAGAAAATAAATGATTTTTATGAGCATAATGGCAGATTGTATATTGCCACAGATTACGGAATTTCCGTCCTAGATTTAGCAACCTCTGAATTTATAATAACCTATTTTATTGGAACTTCCGGCGAAGAAACACAAGTGCTACAAACTACAGTTTTAGGTGACGAAATTTATGCTGTAACAAGAGATTATGGAATAAGAAAAGGGAATTTAACCAATCCTAACTTGTTTGATTTTAGTCAATGGCAAAGTTTTGATACTGGTTTTTGGTCTGGAATAATTACGGTTGATAATCAATTGGTTGCAATGAGTAGCAATGCACGAACGTATCGTTATAACGGAACAATATTTCAAGAAATTCTAAACCACATTCAGCCTGGATTAAAATTAAAAACGAATGGAACAGAGGTAATTGTTACTACCCAAAATAATGTTTATGTGTTGAGTCAAACATTTTCTCAATTAGCACATGTTACCAATATCCCAGATTATTCGGCGAATTTTACAGCAGCAACAGTTGTGGATGATATTATTTTCTTAGGAACTGAAAAAAATGGTTTGTTTTCTGCAACGCTATCCAACCCAACAACATTTGAAAATTTATCACCAAACGGACCCATTAGAAATTATATTTTTAGAGTAAAAAAAGCAACAAATTTTTTATGGGCTGTGTATGGCGATTATTCGCGTCTCTATAATCCATATCCATTGGATGAATTTGGAATTAGTAAATATTCAAGTAATAAAGGATGGGAATTAATTCCTTACAATGATTTATTTCAGGCAAAATCTATTTCTGACCTAGTAATAAATCCAAATAATCAAAACCAAGTATATGCAACCTCATATTTTTCAGGATTATTAAAAATTAATGGTGAAAACATTGAACTTTTTAATCAAGCAAATACAGGCCCAAATGGATTAGAATCGTTAGTTCTTTCTCCACCTAACCCATCATACATTGATGTTAGAGTAAATAGCCCCGCTTTTGATAAAGATGGTAATTTGTGGGTAACAAATGCTTTTGTAGAAAAGGCAATTAAAGTTTTAAGAACAAATGGTCAATGGCAATCTTATAGTTTAGCGGGTATTGCTCCAACTGTTGCTACAGGAAGATATGGTCCTATGGCTATTGATAAGAACAAAACAAAATGGGTTCCAACTATCAACGACGGTTTGATTGCTTTTAATGAAGAATATAACAATAAATTCATAGTGTTAAATTCAACAGTTGGTAACTTACCTAGTAATGATGTAAGATGTGTTGCAATTGATAACAGAAATCAACTTTGGATTGGTACTTTTTCAGGATTAAGAGTTATTTCGAGCGTAGATCGTTTCATTTCAGAAACAGAACTAACCTCCAATTCTATTATCATTCAAGAAGGTGATTTAGCGCAAGAATTATTTTATCAGCAAACTATTTTAGATATAGCTGTTGATGGTGCGAATAGAAAATGGGTTTCTATAGCTGATGGGGGTGTGTTTTTAGTTTCTGCAAATGGGCAACAAACAATTTTTCAGTTTACCAAAAACAATTCTCCCATACCGAGTGACAATATTAATGATATAGAAATTGATGGTGTCACAGGCGAAGTTTTTTTTGCAACCGATAAAGGAATGGTGTCATTTTTAGGAACTTCAACCAAACCAAGTGATAGTTTAGGAGATGTTTTCGTATATCCAAATCCTGTACGACCAGGGTTTTTAGGGACAGTAAAAATTAGCGGATTGACCGACAAAGCAAATGTAAAAATTACTGACATCGAAGGAAATTTAGTTTACGAAACCACAACTTCAGGAGGAACAATAGAATGGGATACAACTGCTTTCGGAAAACACAAAGTGGCTTCTGGGGTTTATATGGTTTTTGTAGCTTCACAAGACGGATTAGATTCTACAGTAAAAAAAATAATGATTATTAGATAAGTGTAAGTTGTAACTTTCAACTCAATCGCTATTCAATATTAAAATGCGAGTCAAAACTAAAGCCATCGTCCTTTCCTCCATAAAGTTTCAAGAAAAAAGCTTGATTGTCAAATGCTTTACCGAAAGTGATGGATTAAAAAGTTATTTTGTACAAAGCGCCTATTCAAACAAAAAAGCCAATCAAAAAATTGCGTATTTTCAGCCATTAACCATTATTGAAATCGAAGCCAATCACAAAAACAAAGGCACACTCGAACATTTTAAAGAAATCCGATTAGCTCACAGCTATTATTCCATAAACACTGATGTTGTCAAAAGCACCATCGTAATTTTTCTTTCCGAAATTTTGCATCACGCCATCAAAGAAGAAGAAAAAAACCAAAACTTATTTTCCTTTTTAGAAACAGCTTTACTTTGGTTGGATACGCACGACGAAATGGCAAATTTTCATCTCATTTTAATGATGGAAGCTACAAAATATTTAGGTTTTTATCCCGATGTAACTGAAATTGATTTTCCTTTTTTTGATAGTAAAGAAGGTTATTTTACGCCTTTTCAAAGTATCAATTCGTTAACCGAACACGAAACACATTTGTTTAAACGATTATTACAATTAAAATTTGATGCCGACCAAAAAATATTTGCCGGAATTGAACGCCAAATATTATTAAAAATCCTCCTAGATTTCTACACATTACATCTCGATGGCTTCAAAAAACCAAAATCTTTAGAAGTCTTAAAAGAAGTTTTTTCTTGATTTTTTAACGCAAAGTGCACAAAGTGTTTTCGCAAAGTATTCAAAGCATCGTGTTTTTTGTGCTTTTTACTTTGAGAACCTTGTGGTTAAATTTTTTAAAAAGAGGGAAAAACTCAAAACTCATTACTCAAAACTCATAACTATTTATTACTTTCGCAAATTGATTTAAGAAAGCGACAAAATGAGTACAAAATTTACTGAATACAAAGGACTTGACTTGCCAACAGTAGCATCAGAAGTTCTTGATTTTTGGAAAAGAAACCACATCTTTGAACAATCGGTAACTTCTCGTGAAGGAGCTACACCCTACGTGTTTTTTGAAGGACCACCATCAGCTAATGGTTTGCCTGGAATTCACCACGTAATGGCACGTGCGATTAAAGATATTTTTTGTCGTTATAAAACTCAAAAAGGGTACCAAGTGAAGCGTAAAGCAGGCTGGGACACACACGGATTGCCTGTTGAACTTGGAACGGAAAAAGAATTAGGCATCACCAAAGAAGACATCGGAAAAACAATATCTGTTACCGAATACAACGAAGCGTGTAAAAGAACCGTTATGCGTTACACCGACGTATGGAACGACTTGACCGAAAAAATGGGATATTGGGTAGATATGGAAAATCCGTATGTGACGTACAAATCCAAATACATGGAAACCGTTTGGTGGCTGCTAAAACAAATTTACAACAAAAATTTACTATACAAAGGGTACACAATCCAACCCTATTCTCCAAAAGCGGGAACGGGTTTGTCTTCGCATGAAGTAAATCAACCAGGTTCATATCGTGATGTTACCGATACTACGATTGTAGCTCAATTTAAAAGCCCCCTAACCCCCGAAGGGGGAACAGCTAACGATATCGCAAAAGCGTTTCGTTTGAACTCCCCTCTTTTGGAGGGGCTGGGGGATGCCTATTTTTTAGCTTGGACTACCACACCTTGGACGTTGCCAAGTAATACCGCATTAACTGTTGGCCCAAAAATCGATTATGTTTTAGTTAGAACATTAAATCAATACACGTTTGAGCTTGTAAATGTTGTTTTAGCTAAAAATCTAATTGGTAAACAGTTTGGTGGGAAAACATTTGAAAAAGTAGAAACTATTGAAGAATTTGAGGGAAAAGCAACTATTTTTTCTTCAAGTATTCCCCCTTCGGGGGCTAGGGGGCTTCCATACCAAATTTTAGCAGAAGCAAAAGGAGCTGATTTAATAGGAATTCGTTACGAACAATTATTACCATTAGCGTTACCGTATCAAAACCCAGAAAATGCATTCAGAGTAATTTCAGGAGATTTCGTAACTACAGAAGATGGAACTGGAATTGTGCACACTGCACCAACTTTCGGAGCAGATGATGCGAAAGTGGCTAAAGAAGCAACACCAGAAGTTCCACCAATGTTAGTTTTAGACGAAAACGGAAATCCTATTCCATTGGTAGACTTACAAGGAAAATTTGTTGCTGGATTAGGTGATTTGTCTGGAAAATACGTTAAAAACGAATATTATAATGAAGGCGAAGCACCTGAAAAATCAGTAGATGTTGAAATCGCTATTCGTTTAAAAGAAGAAAATAAGGCTTTTAAGGTTGAAAAATACGTGCACAGTTACCCACATTGCTGGAGAACCGACAAACCAATTTTATACTATCCATTAGATTCTTGGTTCATTAAAGTAACCGAAATCAAAGATAGAATGTTCGATTTAAACGAAACCATCAACTGGAAACCAAAAGCAACTGGCGAAGGACGTTTCGGAAATTGGTTGAAAAACGCCAACGATTGGAATTTATCTCGTTCAAGATATTGGGGAATTCCACTACCAATTTGGAGAAGCGAAGATGGAACTGAAGAATTGTTAGTTGGTTCAGTTGAAGAATTGTACAACGAAATCGAAAAATCCATCGCTGTAGGTTTCCAAACTGAAAATCCGTACAAAGGATTCAAAATTGGCGACATGAGCGATGCCAACTACGATTTAGTAGATTTACATAAAAACGTAGTGGATAACATCGTTTTAGTTTCGCCATCAGGAAAACCAATGAAACGTGAAAGTGATTTAATTGACGTTTGGTTCGATTCAGGTGCGATGCCTTATGCACAATGGCATTATCCATTTGAGAACAAAGAAATTATTGATGGTGTTTGTCATTCTGAACTTGTTTCAGAATCTCAAAGCGAGAACCTGAAACAAGTTGTAGTTGACAAGCGTATGTTTCCAGCTGATTTCATTGCAGAAGGAGTTGATCAAACTCGTGGTTGGTTTTATACCTTACACGCTATCGGAACATTAGTTTTTGATAAAATCGCTTATAAAAACGTAGTTTCAAACGGATTAGTTTTGGACAAAAACGGACAAAAAATGTCGAAACGTTTAGGAAATGCGGTGGATCCATTTACTACTTTGGCAGAATATGGACCAGATGCTACACGCTGGTACATGATTTCCAACGCAAATCCTTGGGACAATTTAAAATTTGATATCGAAGGAGTTGCTGAGGTTAGAAGAAAATTCTTTGGAACGTTATATAATACGTATTCGTTCTTCTCGTTATATGCTAATATTGATGGATTTACTTATGCTGAAGCCGAAGTACCATTAGAAGAAAGACCAGAAATTGACCGTTGGATTTTATCAGAATTACACACCTTGATAAAAACGGTTGATGAGGCGTATTCCGATTATGAACCTACCAAAGCCGCTCGATCCATTTCTGACTTTGTTCAAGAAAATTTGAGTAACTGGTATGTGCGTTTGTGCAGAAGAAGATTCTGGAAAGGAGAATATGCGCAAGATAAAATTGCGGCTTATCAAACGCTTTATACGTGTTTGGTGTCGGTTGCTAAGCTTTCTGCCCCAATAGCGCCATTTTTTATGGATAAACTTTACAGAGATTTAACACAAACTTCAGGTTCTGAGTCGTTTGAAAGTGTACATTTGGCGAAATTTCCAGTTTCGGTTGAAAACTTTGTTGATAAGTCGTTAGAGAGCAAAATGTTGAAAGCACAAACAGTTTCTTCATTAATTTTATCGCTGCGTAAGAAGGAAATGATTAAGGTGCGTCAACCGTTGCAAAAGGTTATAATTCCTGTATTTGACGCTATTCAACGTGCAGAAATAGAGGCAGTTTCTGACTTAATTATGGCGGAAGTAAACGTGAAAGAAATTGAATTATTAGACGATGCTTCGGGCGTTTTAGTGAAGCAAATTAAGCCTAATTTCAAAACATTAGGACCTCGTTTTGGAAAGGATATGGGTTTGATTTCCAAAGAGATACAGAGTTTTGGGCAAGAAGAAATTGCTAAATTAGAGCGTGATGGTGAGTTGGTTATGGATATTTCAGGAAAAAGTATAACTTTATCATTAGATGATGTTGAGATTTCTTCGCAAGATATTGAAGGTTGGTTGGTAGCAAATTCAAACGGAATTACCGTTGCTTTAGATATTACCATCTCTGAAGAATTGAGAAAAGAAGGCATAGCGAGAGAGTTAGTCAATCGTATTCAGAACATTAGAAAAGATTCAGGTTTTGAAGTAATAGATATGATTACTGTTAAAATGGGGAAAAATATGAAACTAGAAGAAGCCGTTTTAGCTAATGAATCGTACATTAAGTCAGAAACGTTAACCAAATCGTTATTATTTATTGAAAACCTTGAAAATGGTATAGAAATTGAGTTTGATGACATTAAAACAAGTTTATTAATTTCAAAATAAAAGCAAAAGCTTTTTAAACAAAGTATAACTATAAAAATATTGATATTATGGTAGAGGAGCAAATTAGATATTCAGATGCTGATTTAGCTGAATTTAAAGTATTAATTCAAGCGAAATTAGAAAAAGCGAAAGGTGATTTAGAGCTTATTAAGAGTGCCTATATGAACGACTTAAATAATGGAACTGATGATACATCGCCAACATTTAAAGCATTTGAAGAAGGAAGTGAAACCATGAGTAAAGAAGCCAATTCACAATTAGCTATTCGACAAGAAAAATTCATTAGAGATTTAAAAAACGCCTTAATTCGTATCGAAAACAAAACCTATGGTGTTTGTAGAGTTACAGGAAAATTAATTAGTAAAGAGCGTTTAAAAATTGTTCCTCATGCAACGATGAGTATCGAAGCGAAAAACTTACAACGTTAATCTTTTTACAAAATTATACTAACGCTCCGTTTGGAGCGTTTTTTATTTGATAAAAACTACTACTTTTGCAAAAAAAATAAACATGTCGCTAAAGAAAGCCTATTTATTAATCATTGCTATTTTATTAATTGATCAGATTTCGAAAATCTATGTCAAAACGCATTTTTTTATTGGAGAATCAATAAAAGTAATGGGTTTAGAATGGTTTCAAATTCATTTTATAGAGAATGAAGGCATGGCTTGGGGTGCTGAAATTCCAGGCGAATATGGAAAATTAATCTTAACCTTATTCCGTATCGTAGCCGTAGGTGGAATCGCTTGGTGGTTGCAGGACTCAATAAAAAAGAAATCTTCTAATTATTTAATTGTAGCGATTGCTTTGATTTTTACAGGCGCTTTAGGAAATATTATTGATTCAGTTTTTTACGGTGTAATTTTTAACGATAGTTATCAACAAGTAGCGACAGCTTTTTCAAACCAACCTTACGGTACTTGGTTTCACGGTGAAGTTGTAGATATGTTTTACTTTCCTATTTATACGTTTAAAAATGTACCTTCTTGGTTTCCTTTTAGTAATGTTGATGGTTCTTTTACATTTTTTAACGCAATTTTCAATGTTGCCGATGTTGCCATTTCAACAGGAGTTGGTATTTTGATTGTATTTAATAAAAAAGCTTTTGGAGAAAGTAAAATTTAAGATATTAACTTAAATATTATGATTTAATTTAATACAGCCTAAAATTTTAACTATTTTGGCAATAGGTTGCCTTGCACTAAATACCAATCTACCCATGCATTCATTTGATTTACAGAGTTAGGTCGGAGTATGATTTTTTGGGCACCATCCAATAAATACATCGTGGGTGTGCCAAATACATAATAATCTTGAGCAATAGGGCTATTCCATTTTTGATAATCACATACACTTATAAATGGAAAACCAGAAGCAAATTTTTTAAATTCATTTTCATTTTCATCCAACGATACAAAAACTACTTCTAATCCGTTCTTTTTCCAGTCTTGATATTTTTTAGCAATTTCTGGAATTTCTTCTGTGCATTTAGGACACCAACTTGCTCCAAAAACAACCAGTGTATAGTTACTTTTCATGTCGCTTAACTTTTTGAAGGTATGTTTAGATGATGGAAAAAGGGTGGTTTCTGGAAAAAAAATTTCTGGTGCGGTATTTCCTTTTTTCATCGACCTATACGTTTCCAATTGTTTGGCTAAATCACTGTTAATAGTACAACTTCCTTGGTTGAGTACTTTTATAGCTAAATATTCAGAGGCTTGGAATAAACTATGACGCTCTAATAAATCAAACAAATAATTAGTAACTTCATTCAATTTTTGTTCGTCCTTAGTTAATTGATCTACCATTGCATCAATAGATAATTGCATTTCTATAAATACAGCGTCTATTGATTTTCCGCAGTTTTCCAACAACCAAAAATGACTTTCAATAGCGTCTTTAAACAAACCGCTTTTATACAAACGTTGATCTATATAATCTAAAGCTCTAAAAGCAGCAATTGTTTCCGGAATTTCTTCGGTGCGATACTGCGCCACAACCGATACCGAACTCACTAACTTACGCGTGGGCAAAAACCATTTTACATAACTTTCTTTTGGCAATGCATTTAAAAAACTGGCATCTTCGTTTTTAATACGTTTTTTTTCCTTGGCAATGGCTTGTGCTGGTGTTTGTTGCATAGAGAATAAAGAATCCATTTGATACAACTTTTCTAAATAGACCCAAGCACTTAAAGCTTGTTCTCTTTTTGGATGCTCTTTGGCATATTGCTCAAACCATTGATTTTCTTGTCCTTTGGTAA
>Ga0075160_10002069_pt1 | contig 12054 bp, 11 predicted proteins | sample JI91814C2DNA_FD_70969 | JGI IMG/M metagenome (GOLD analysis project Ga0075160, IMG submission 70969) | Wastewater effluent complex algal communities from Wisconsin, to seasonally profile nutrient transformation and Carbon sequestration -... | ecosystem: Engineered > WWTP > Effluent > Algae...
GAGCCCGAAGAAGCGGAAGATACGCGCTTTGACGCTGCCTTCGACGCGTTCGAGGCTGGTGACTGGGATGCTGCCGAACAGGCCTATCGCGACATCCTTGCCACCGACCCGAACGATGTTGATGCCAAGGCCGGGCTGATTCGGGTGGAACTGATGCGCCGAACCGATGGTGTCGACGCGGCAGAAGCCATCGCCGCGGCGGACTTGGCGCCAACGGATATCGAAGCAGCGAAGAAAGCCGCCGACATCGAACTGCTGAGCGGCGACGCTCGCTCGGCGTTTAGTCGGATGATCGCGGTGGTGCGGGCAACCTCTGGCGACGAACGCCAGGCCGCGCGGGAACACGTGGTGAGCCTCTTCGAACTTGTGGGGACGCAGGATCCTGACGTCGTCGCAGCACGAACGGCATTGGCCAACGCGCTCTTCTAGTTGGCAGGTCCCGGCCGCTGAAGTTGCCGTCGTGGAACGCTATTCGATGACGTACTTGGCGCTGATCTCGCGGGCTTCTGACGTTCCGGGTCCCGGCGGCGGGACCAATACGGTCTCGCGGTAGTAGCGAAGTTCGGCGATTGACTCGCGAATGTCGGCGAGTGCGCGATGGCCGCCGTGCTTGTCAGGGCTTGCGTAGTACACCTTGGGATACCACCGGCGAATGACTTCCTTGAAGCTGGAAACGTCGAGCACCCGGTAATGCAGGAAGGCGTCAAACTCGGCCATGTCTCGGGCCAGGAAGCCACGATCGACATAGACACTGGAACCGCACAATGGTGCCCGGGTTCCCTCCGCAACGTGGCTCTTCACGTAGGCCAATACTTGCTCTTGGGCGGCCTCAAGGGTGGTCCCGCCCGGCAATTCATCTAACAGACCTGACTCGACGTGCATGTTCCGAACGAAGTCGCTCATTTGTTCGAGGGCTTCCGGGGGCGGTGCGATTACGACTGTGCACCCGGCGTCGACCTCGTTGAGTTCAGAGTCGGTAACGATGCAGGCGACCTCGATGAGCGCGTCAGCTCCGAGATCGAGACCCGTCATTTCACAGTCAACCCATACGAGTGGGTCAGTAACAGCCATGCGGCAAGCCTATGGGTTGAACGCCTGCGCCAAGCCTTCGACCTGAGGTTGGTGCGCGGCAATCTCGGAGTTACGCGGTGTGACGGATCCACCTGAGGGGTTGCGCATTGCCAGCGGGCCCGTACGATTGCCTCAACCTTGGGGCTGTTGGGCTGCCGCGCACTTCCGAGGCAATGGGGATGCGGCGCGTGAGCAAGTGAAGTGTGTGGGTGGGTATTCATGAATCAGCGTCGCCGAGTCACGATCTTTGCGGCGGCAGGTGCGGCGGTGGCTGTTACTGCCGGAGCTGTTGTTGCGGTGTCGGCGAATGGTGCGACTGACCAATTTGACGCAAGTGGAACATCGGCGCAGGCCGACGCTCCCGCACCATTTGGCGAATCGAACCTCCCGACTGGTGAACCCAATTCAGGCGCAGCGACGAGCGATTCGACAACACCGGATGAGCGAGCGATTCCCACGTCGAAGAAGCGCAAGCTGGCACGCACTTTTGCGGTGAAGACGAAGGATCCGGTCTTCTTCATCACTGTCGATGACGGAAACACGAAGAACGCGGCTGCGTTGAAGTACGTCACCACGAACAAGATTCCCGCAACGGTGTTCCTCACGAATGCTGCAGTGGCAGGTCAGTGGGACTACTTCCGTAAGTTCGCGGCAGCGGGGGGCACCGTCGAAAACCACACGATGACTCACCGGTCGTTGACCAGTGGTGGCACCCCGCTGTCGTACGAGATCTGCCGACCGCAGGCCATCTATGGAGCGAAGTTCGGACGTATCCCCACGCTGTTGCGCCCGCCCTATGGCAACGGCGGGTATGTCACCACCGCGAAGAAGACGCGCAAGGCGATCGACGCGACGGCTAGCGCCTGCGGCATTCAGCATGTCGTCATGTGGAATGCGGTTGCCGAGAACGGCTCCTTCAAGTTCATCCGGGGATCACTCAAGCGCGGCGACATCGTGTTGTTCCACTTCACGCCGAACCTCGCTGGCGAGCTCAAGACGGTGATGCGCATGGCGGCGAAGAAGGGCCTTCACCCTGCCCCGCTCACCAACTATCTGAAGTAACCCGCGACCAGAGGCGGGCGCACATGCAAACCCCCTTCGTGTTGGGGTTACAGGGAGGACTTCGTCTCCCTTAACCCCAACACGAAGGGGGTTTGCCGGCGGTGAACCTGACCGCGAAGATTAGCGGCCGTACTTCATCTCGTAGTAGCGACCGATTTCGCGGCCACGCTTTTCCCACTTGTTCTCGTGGTGGTAGCGCTTGGCGTGGTGATGGCGCTTGACGTGGTGACGCTTGTGGTGACCGCGATGCACGTACTTCTCCCAATTGAACGATCGCGGAGTCGGGGCGGTCGTCGTGACTGCATTGGTTTGAGCCACAGAGTCCGTGGTCGGTGCAGCCATCGCGGGGGCTGCGGCGCCCATTGCAACACCGCTGGCCAGTACGAGTCCTGCAGGGATCAGTGCAAAGTTCTTGTTCATGTCATGCCTCCTAGTTGGGGGGTCTCAAACTCCCGCGGGTGGAAGTTCATCGAGGTGACCTCGTGACAAAGTTCTTCCCGCCGTGTGGGTGCCGAATCCGCAACTCGTTCTGGTACCGATGCGAAACGCGATTCGTATCGGTACGAACCGCGCATTCGGGTGGTGGCTGACTAGGCTCCGCTGGAAGCGCGCGCAGTGAACAGATGGGGCATGTGAACCACTGGCTCGACGTTCCCATCGATCGCCGCGAGCAACGCCTGGGCAGCGATCTTGCCGGACTCACGTCCGAGGAAAGAGACGTTGCTCAGCGGGACATCCCACACACCTATTGCTGTGGATTCCGTTTGAGCGACAAGCTTCACGTCCTCAGGAATCGATTTGCCGGCGGCCCGACTCGCCTCGACCACGTAGCTGGGATTCATCAGCAGGGTGTAGATGCTGTCGATCCCGGACAGCATGAGGTCCGCGATCTCCGCGATGGACGCCGCAGGGTCATCGCCATCCGACAGCTGGATGACGGTGGGCTCGACGCCTTTGGTCGCGCACCATTCCCTGAACACCACTTCGTTAACCCCGAGGCGCGTTCGCTCGCGGCCGAAGATCAAAGCGGGGCGCCTACAACCGACGTCGAACATCTGCCCGAACGCTTCGGTTGTCGCTGCACCGTGGTCGTGCATCAGGACCCCGGCTAGTCGCGGGTCGGTGAAGGCCGAGGTTGCATTCGCCAGCAGCGGCAATCCAAACCCAAGACCCTCGAGTTGGTCGATCATGGCGTCTTGCGTCATGAACAGAACCACGTCGAGTTGGTGCCCTTCCAATGCCAAGGTGTCCGTCGCAGAAACAAAGATGACGGGAACCTTCGCAGCAGAGGCAGTCAAGATCATGGAGTTCATGTACTGCGCCCAGTAGGTATCGACAAAGTGCTCGCGGTCGACGATGGCGGGATCGAAGATCACGGCCGCGGTTGGCTGCATTCCGACGCGCAGCGACTTAGCGCCGACGCTCACTCGGTAGCCAAGTTGCCGGGCAGCTTCTCTGACCTTGGCCTTGGTCTGCGCTGATGGCCCCGGCAGGTCCCGCAGCGATGCCGACGCAGTTGTCTTTGAAACCCCGGCCGCGCGCGCAACATGCGCAAGGGTCGGTTGGGCGCCTGATCTCATGCGGGCATTGTGGCGCGAATGGCTCCACCGTTGCTCGGATCGGCAGTGATTGCGTTCCGAAGTGCAACATTCGGTGGGATCGGCGTCTGAGACAGCCAATCTCACCGAATGTTCGATGACTCCGATCTTGTGGGCGAAATTTACCGTCGCATATCACAGCCGAGGGAACACGCCGGCTCTTGGTAGTTCCACTGCTGCCCGCCAAGCCGTAGCGTTCGCGCAAATGAAACCGACACCGCGCAATCCTCAGGCGACGCAAGGGGCTGACGCCGGTCGTGCATGCGGTCAGTCAGTGAACAAGAAGTCAACGCTGATGCGGCGGGGGATGAGCCGACCCGCGGTGGTGTCCGTCCTGTCGCTGGCTTTGATCGCGACCGCTGGGGTTGCAAGTCCAGCCATCTCGGCGACGCCACAGTTTCGACCTGCGGTTGCCCCGGCATCCCTCAAGGATGATGTTGAGGCGGCAAAGGCGAAGTTGAAGGAAGTCTCGCGAGCCGTCGATGCCGCGGACAAACGAGTTGACGACGCCGAAGCCAAGCTCCCAGCCGCAAATGACGCCTTGTCGAAGGCGGAGGCTGCTTTGGCCAAGGCGCAGGCGGCAGCCGCGGCAGCTGCAGCCGCTGCGGACGCGGCTCGGGCGCAGGTTGCCGCTCAGAAGCTGAAGGTTGCCGAGGCCCAACAGAGGATGAACGATCTCAAGGCCAAGATCGCCGCGATTGCTCGCCAGAACTACATCAATGGCAACGAATCCGTCGAGCTCGGACTCCTTCTCGACGCGCGCGATCCGGCAGATTTCGCAACGCAAGTTGAGGCGATCAAGCGCACTGCTCGCGGCAATGACGTCATCTTCGAGCAACTCGCGGCGCTGCAAGCGCAGCTGGCCGACACTCTCGCGCAGTTGAAGGCCTACGAACAGCAGGTCGCGAATCAGGAACGCGTGGCGCAAGATCGTCGCGACGATGCCGACCGATCACGTAATGCGGCCGCCAGTGCAAAGGCCGAGATCGCCCGGTTGATCGAGGTAAGCAAGAATTCCCTCGCCCAGTCGCTCGAGCTCCGCGCCCAGGTCAAGAAGCAGTACGAAGATCTGCAGGCTCGTCTGATGGCCGCATCCGGCATCGCAAACGCGAAGGGCACCGGGCGCAACGCACAGCAGGCCCTAGCCTGGGCGATGAAATGGGTCGGGGGCGGGTCTCGCTACGACGGTTTGTGCCTGGGGTTCGTCGATGATTCCTACGACCCCAAGGGTGGGCGGATGCCAACCGCCATTGCGCAGTGGTACCGAGCCAAGCGAGCAGGCGTAGCTCACCCGGGTGACCGAACTCCGCCGGTTGGTGCGCAGATGTTCTGGTGGAGCGGCAACGCTGCTCGACACATCGCGATGTACGCAGGTGGTGGCATGGTCATCACGACTGGAGCCTTCGGCGGCCGGGTGGGTCTTCGGACCCAAGAGGACATGGATGCCTGGGGCCCCTACCTCGGCTGGGCAGACGCCTACTACGACTGAGTCCCACCCGATGTGATGAATAACCGGTTGCTGTTTGGCCTCCCGTGATGTTCCATGGAGGTACGAGGACAACCCGGGGGCATTCGCAATGGCATCAGCTGACGTGATCGGCTACATCTCTGCCACCCTGTTGATGTTCATGTCGATTCCTCAAACAATCCGCGCGTATCGGTCTGGAACCGCAGGGGTTTCCACGGTCACTTGGTGGACTATTGCCGTTGCGATTTCTATGTGGCTGGTCTACGGCATTAGGACCGACTCCACTGTCATCGTGATCGCGAACGTGGCGTCGTTGAGTGCAACCGCGGCGATGCTGTTGGTCCTCACCCACGCTTCGGTGGATCGTTGGATTGCACCGGCTTTGGTGATCTTCAGCGTACTTACCCTTGTGGTGGTTGCTGCGCTGTTCGTGCCACTGCTGCTGGTTGTGGCCGCAGCGGTCTGCCTGCCGATCGTCAGCCGGGTGCCGCAACTTCGGCAATCCGTTGCCAGTTACCGCGCTGGTAGTCGCACGTCGCTCTCGCGATTGACGTGGATTCTTGCGGCAACGGGTCAGTCCGGCTGGCTTATCTACGGCCTGATCTTGGGCGATCCAGCGCTGATTGCCGTCAACGTTGTCTGTGTTGCCATGGCGATCGCACTCGTGACCGCCGACATCGCGAACCCTGGCAATCGGGAATCGCACGGGGATGGCCTGATCGCGGCAGTCTCACATTCCGCTGTGCTCGACCGCTAAATCGTGCTTCGCCCGCCTGAAACAAGCACACTGAAGATCAGATAGTCATTCAGTGTGTGGGGAGAATCAGTGGGCGAGGAAGGCGACGCGGGCTTCCAGCGGGATCCCAGCCACCAATTCGTTCAGGTGCCTCCGATTCCGCATCGCGCCGAGGATCCGACGGTTGCCAGCGGACGACTGGTAGTTGCGTTGGTTGTGGCGGTCGTTGTATCGATTGCCGCATTCGCCGCCGCGGTTGGTGAGTTCTTCGCGAACCAGTACGAGTTAGCCGCGCCGACCGAAGCGACGCTCGGGCCGTTCGACCTCCTAGTGTCGCGCAACCTGCCGCCGACGGAGCTCTTCATCGTTGCGCTCCTCGCCTTGGTAGGGGTGGCCGCTTCGGCGATCGCCTTCGAGGCAATCGCCGCGATGATGTCGATCAGCCCACGCCGCAATCTACTCAGCCGTTACCGCAACCCCGACGCCGGAATGCCGGAGCCCGGCGAGGTGCGCATCACGATTCTTGTCCCCGCCCACAACGAGGAATTTTCGCTACCGGTCACGCTCGCCGCGCTTAAGCAGCAGACCCGTGCGCCGGACCGCGTGATTGTTGTTGCCGACAACTGCACGGACCGCACAGTTCAGATCGCTGAGGAAATGGGCTACGAAGCCATCGAGAGTGTCGACAACGTTCACAAAAAAGGCGGTGCGCTCAATCAGGCTTTGGCGCTCGTGCTCCCGGACTGCGATGCGTCGGACGTCATTATGATCATGGATGCCGACACGAGTCTGAGTCCGAGGTTTCTTGAAGTTGGTGGGCAGCGACTTGCCGACGATCCCGAGTTGACGGCAGTCGGTGGTGTCTTCTACGGCGAGGATGGGCAAGGTCTCATCGGCCAATTCCAGCGCAACGAGTACACGCGCTATTCGCTGCAGATCCGCTCGCGTCATGGCCGGGTGTTCGTGCTGACAGGGACGGCGACGATGTTCCGCGCGGATGCGTTGCTAGACGTTGCCGCAGCGCGCGGTGTGTTCATTCCCGGCGACACCGGGAATGTCTATGACACGGCTGCGCTGACGGAGGACAACGAACTCACCCTCGCGCTGAAGTCACTTGGCGCCACGATGGTCTCGCCGATCGAGTGCATGGTGACCACCGAAATCATGCCGACCTGGCGTGACCTGTGGACTCAACGGAAGCGTTGGCAGCGCGGTGCGCTTGAGAACCTCAGCGCATACGGAATCACTCGGGCGACGATTCGGTACTGGGGGCAGCAGGTCGGAATTGGATACGGAACGGTTGCACTGAACCTAGCCATCCTGTTGATGTTGATCACCGTTCTCGCGGTTGATCAGTGGATCTGGTTTCCGTTCTGGGTGATCGTGGGTCTGATCTTCGTTGCCGAGCGGGTCATCACCGTCTGGCGCGGTGGGTGGAAGGCCAGGTTGCTGGCTGCTGCGCTCTTTCCGGAACTTGCCTACGACGTCTTCTTGCAGGTTGTGTTTGTGAAGTGTCTGTTCGACATCGCGCTGGCGAAACGGACGACGTGGGGCCACGTTCAACACCTTGAATCTGGCGGCTCGCCATGACGCGCGCGGCCGGTGGGATCGTGCTGCCCGAAAGTGTCCTGACGTCGCAGTGGTTCATCCTGCTCGCGACCGTCGTCGCGTTCAACACCGTTGTGTACCTCGGCCTGACCTTGGCCAAGCTCATTCCACTGCCGAAACAATTCCACCCAAGCCGGGTGCGTCGCTGGCTCAAAGCCGGTGGCATCGAAATCGATGAGGACTCCGCCATGGATGACATTCCCGTTCGCATGCTGGCTGAGTCAGCAGATCCATATGAGAACCTGCGGCGCGGTGTTGCAAAGCGCGATATCCCGCAGGCCTTCGCGCTCGTGGGCGGCCTGATCATCCTGCTGTCGATGGCAGCGTTCATCACGCAGGTGGACAACCGCGCTTATGGCGCGCTCGTCGAGTTGGTTGTTGGTTTGATCTTCCTGCTCATCTCGCAGATCCTTGGCCGACGGGACTTTCGGGCCCGGGTCGTCATGTGGACCTGGGCGCTGTCGTGTGTGGTGCTGGTGGCCGTCCTTTCGCTTGAGGCAGTCCGTAGCCAGACTCAGACTCCCGTGGCGTACACCCTGATTGTTCTGACTGCATTCGCACCGGTGACCCTGGCGTGGCGTCCATCGATCATCGCGGCAGAGATCATGTTCGGCATCGTGATCATTGCGAGCCTTCGGGTGCAGGGCAATGAAGATGCTCGGCTCATCGTCACCGCGTTTGCCGCGATCATCGTGAGTTTCACACTGCTGCGGCTCCGACTCGTATCGCTGGATGCACTCAGCGATGAACGAGCCAAGTCCGAGGCGTTGGCGTCGACGGATGTGCTGACTGGGCTCCTTACACAAAACGGGTTGCTGAGCCTGATGCCAGGTATCGCGGGAATTGCCGAACGCGTCAATGATCCGGTGTGTGTGATGTATTTCGATGTCAATGAGCTGAAGCGGGCGAACGACGAGTATGGGGTCAAGTACGGAGACGACGTATTGCGAGGTGTCGCCAAGTCGATCCAGGAACAGGTGCGCGTTGGTGACTTGGTGGCGCGTTGGGCCGGTGATGAATTCCTGGTGGCCGGACTTGGTGCACGGCCTGATGCGGACGCACTGGCAGCCCGTATTCAGGAGGCAGTTCGTCGCACAGGTGTAAATCTCGGTCGATGGCCCACGACGTTGAAGGTGGGAACCGCTGCGGGGGATCCTCGCAAGACAACATTCGAGGCTTTGCTCGCAGAGGCACAAGCGCAGGCGATCGGTCGCGCTGGCTCGGAGTTCAGCAGTATCGAAGGACACTCGTAGTACTTGGCGTCATGTTCACGCCGTGTGGTGATCGTGCGGTGGATGGATGAACGTGTGTTGCGCGCGTGGTGATGGTGAAGTCCAATCACAGGTATGACGCGAGCGCAGTGGCTGCCGGCAACGGTGGGTGTCATGAGCCTGCTGGCGTGCGCGCTGGCCGGTAGCGTGACGACAAGCGCCGCGCCGGCATCGGCTGACGTCTCCGTCATGGGTGCGCCCGCGACCAACGGCTCTGCAGGTGCCGTGATGCGTGCAGCTGCTGCGAAGCGCGTGAAGATCAAAGTTGTGGGCGGCACTGACCTCACCATCTCGGTGACGCCCGCGCGGCCGCGCAAGGGGTCGTATCTACTTGTGCTTGAGCAACGCGTCAGCGGCAAGTGGCGAAAGGTGGGTCGCTATCGCACGATCGGCAAGCGGGAACGGCGCACGCTAGACGTCAGATCGGGCAAATACCGGGTGCGTGTCAAGGCAACCGCGAAGTCAAGGGGCGCAACCAAAACCTTCAGCTACGCGGAGACAGGCAGCTACGCCCGCGACTACGACTGGGTCTACTACTTTCCGGCCGGCTATCAACCAACGGGGCGCAGCTACCCGGTGATCGTCGCCTTCAGTCCGGGAGAGGCTGACTCCCCGCCCGGCCCGTATGACACGCAGTTGAAGGGACTCGCCGACAGGTTCGGGTTCATCGTGATGTCTTCGAGGTACTACCGCAACCAGGCCACTGACCCGACGATCGAAGCGCCACCGATTCGCTACCCGGATCAGGACCAATACGCCATGAACTGGGGTGGTGACTTCAGCGAACCATGTCTGCGGCAAGGCGTGAGTTCGAACTACGCAACGGCCCGCTCACAGATGATCAATGCATTCCAGAAGCTCCCAATAGATCAATCGCGCGTTGTGTTGATGGGGATTTCTGGCGGTGCTTCGTACTCCCATGCACTCAACATCGAGTACCCCGGACTCGCCGCTGCCGTGGTGATCAATACGGGGATGATTTGGGGCACTGCTTTGCCCACAGGCGAGTTGTCCAACGGACCCACCTGGAACGAATACCTCGGCGCCTGTCGGAGATCGGCGGACTATCCGCAGCCGACGAAACAGGCATGGTTCCTGGAGAGTGCGGCCGGCCCAGGTGGGCCAGACTTCCGGTACGACGAGATGCGAGCGGACGCGAATCGCTATCGCGCGCTGGGTTGGGACGTCCACGAACTGGATTTCTATGGCGGTCACACCATGGCGCCGACATCCATGTATGACTCCGTGTTTGCCGAGTTGACTCGAACCCTCGGCTGGCGCTGATTGCCAGGTGCGGCGCAAATCCGTGTCGGGTTGCACGCCCCAGGTGTCGGTGGTGCGAGGATCGTCCTATGGATAGCTGGTTGTGGATCATCCTGGCAGTCGCGGTCATCGGGCTCTCGTTGGCAATGATGACTGCCATTCGCAAGTCGGTCGGCTCAAGCGACAAACAGCGGCAGGGGTGGTACCCAGACCCGAAGAACCCTGCGCAGTATCGGTACTACGACGGCAACAAGTGGACCGAGATGACCGCGAACGGTGACCAAGACCCGCCGAATTCGTAGGCGGCTGCACTCACCGACGGCTCGCACCCCGCAACCACGCGGCCCAAGCGCGCCCGGGAGGACTCGAACCCCCAACCGACCGGGTAGAAACCGATTGCTCTATCCATTGAGCTACGGGCGCATAGCGACGATTTTGGCGTCGCATTGCCGAATCCTAATGGGGCCGTTATCGAAGGTCGCGCTACTGGTGTATTCGTGCCCGCCGATTCGGGACGTTGGACCTTGATTTGCGCCTTGCTTTTTGCGGGGTCTGCAATTTCTCACCCATCTGCGTTGGCCTCTAGTAATCCGTGCCGGGGAGGAATAGCGTCGAACCTGCCAGCGATGAAGTGCGGGCTGGCGATGTGATGTTCGCGCCCGCCGATGAGGAGTGTCAATGACTGCAACGAACCAGACGAGTGGCGCAATGGCCGACGTCGAGCATGTAGTGGAACGACTTTCGGAAATCAGCGAGGCCGAACTCGCCTCAGTCGATGCGTGGTGGCGAGCGGCGAACTACTTAACAATCGGACAGATCTATCTGCGCGACAACCCATTGGTGAAGCGTCCGCTGACAGTTGACGACATCAAGCCACGGCTTCTTGGGCACTGGGGAACGAGCCCGGGGTTGTCCTTCATCTACGCGCACGCCTCCCGTTTGATCAGGGCGACTGGTCAATCAACGATCTACATGGCGGGGCCCGGCCACGGTGGTCCGGCGCTCGTCGCGGCCTCCTGGCTGGAGGGCACCTACACCGAGTGTTTCCCGAAGATCACCCAAGACGAAGCCGGAATGCTTCAGTTGTTCCGGCAGTTCTCTGCCCCGGGTGGAATCCCAAGCCATGCGTCGGTGACGACGCCGGGATCCATTCACGAGGGTGGCGAGCTCGGGTACGTACTCGTGCACGCATTCGGCTCGGTTATGGACAACCCGGAGCTCATGACCATCGCAGTCGTTGGCGACGGCGAGGCAGAGACGGCAACCCTTGAAGGTTCGTGGAAGGGCGTTTCCTTCATCAATCCGAAGCATGACGGCGCGGTGCTTCCGATCCTGCACCTCAACGGATACAAGATCGCCGGACCGACCGTTCTAGCCCGCAAGAACCCGCGCCAGTTGCGCGAGCTGATGGAGGGCCACGGGTACGAGGTTCTCGAAGTTGAAGGTGACGACCTGCCGGGGATGCACGAACGATTTGCCGCTGTACTCGCGGAGGCGTGGGGAAAGATCAAGGCAATTCAGCTTGATGCGCGTAACAGCGACGGCGACATCGATATCCAGTCGATTCGCTGGCCGATGATCGTGTTGCGTTCGCCCAAGGGGTGGACGGGTCCGAACAAGGTCGACGGAGTGCAGGTCGAAGGCACGTGGCGAGCACACCAGGTTCCGCTTTCTGGAGTCCGCGACAACCCTGAGCACCTTCAGATCCTCGAGGACTGGTTGCTGTCCTACCGACCGGCAGAGCTGTTCGGTGCTGATGGCGTCCCGTCCGCTGAGATCACCCACGACAACCCCGCTGGCGAACTTCGGATGAGTGGCAACCCCAGCGCAAATGGCGGATTGCTGACCAGGGAACTTCACATTCCGGACTTCCGCAGTCTGGCCGTCGACGTACCAAGTCCGGCGACCGTTCGCCTTGAGTCGACCCGGGCGCTCGGCGACATGATGCGCGGCATCTACGAACAGAACCCATCGACG
>Ga0075160_10002072_pt1 | contig 12044 bp, 8 predicted proteins | sample JI91814C2DNA_FD_70969 | JGI IMG/M metagenome (GOLD analysis project Ga0075160, IMG submission 70969) | Wastewater effluent complex algal communities from Wisconsin, to seasonally profile nutrient transformation and Carbon sequestration -... | ecosystem: Engineered > WWTP > Effluent > Algae...
AAAAAAAATAGTGCGGCATATCATCCCAGTTTTCTCTTTAAATATATCAGCGGATCAGACGAGATTAAAGTATGCTAATAGTTACTTAGCGACTAACAAAGTATTATTCCCAACTTGTCTAGATTCGAAATTCTCCCAATTAGGGTTCTTGGGAGACTGGACAAGTAGAACTATTTTCTTTTCTTGAAAGGCATTCTGGATATTCATAGTTAGCCGATGAATTTTTTCGTAATCCTTTTCCCAGAATGAATATGGTGGATCAATGTAGAAGACGAGGGAATCCGTTTCTTCTTTATCAAAAGAATCATAGTATCGAAATGAATCTCTATGTAATAAGATAAAATCTTTTCTGATTGTTGGTAGGAATTCTTTTAAGCTTCGAAATCTATTTTTATCCAATTCAAAAAAAACTGTATTTTTAAAACCACGACTAACAGCTTCTAGCCCCATTTGACCAGAACCGGCAAATAAATCAATAAACAACGACTCGGAAAGAGAAATATCTCCCTGCAAATCAAGGGAATCAAGAATTGAGAATACAGATTTTTTTAACAGTGCGGAGGTAAAATTGCTATTACCTTTAATGGCAGAAGGAACTAAGACTTTTCTTCCTTTGTAAATGCCTGACTGAATAGACAGATTACTATTCATTAGAGGGAGATTTCTTTTCTTGCTTAGATTCTCCAAATAAGATATTTTCTAACTGGGCGAGAGAGTCTTCTAGCTTATCATTTACAATTCTATAATCATACTCACCCGCGAGCAGTAATTCTCTTCTTCCGTTTCGAATTCGGCGCTCAATGACTTCAGGACTATCTGAGCCTCTATTCTTAAGGCGCTGAATCCAAATTTCTTCAGATGGAGGGAGAATAAAAATAGATTTAACGGTTTGAATTTTAGACTTTATGATTTTAAATCCTTGCACATCAATATCTAAAATTATTTTATAGCCTTTACGAATTTCCTTTTCAATGTATCGTTTTGAAGTTCCATAATAATTATCATGAACGAGTGCCCATTCTAAAAAGTAATCATGCTCAATGAGTCGCTCGAATTCATCTCTAGTAACAAATTGATAATTTTTTCCAGGCTCATCTCCGGGTCGAACAGCTCTCGAAGTAACTGAAATTGAAAAATGTATATCAGGATGTTTTTCTAATAGAAGGGATATTAATGTTGTTTTTCCGCCACCCGCTACGGATGATACTATGTATAAGATTCCTCTAGGATTCACTTTCAAGCGACTCTTCCTCCAATGCGGGTAAATTATTGTCATCCGCTTCAATTCTTCTAGCTAGAGATTCAACTTTCAGACTGGAAAGGATTAAGTGATTGGTATCAGTTAAAATAACCGATCTAGTTTTTCTACCATTTGTTGCATCGACCAAATGCCCGGATGTTTTTGCTTCTGATCGTAATCGACGAGCTGATGCTGAGTCTGCGTGGATAATGGTGACTACCCGTGATGTCATTAGAATATTCGAAAATCCAATGTTTAATATTTTAAAAGCAGACATTTTAGACTCTTCTTGACCTTTCTATTTTTATAGTTTCAATCAAGGAAATTTCTGGAATAGCTAGCCCCATTTCTTCCGAAATGTCACTATGAGAATAACCTTTCTTTAGTAGATGGACAACTTTTTCTACCTTTGTTACATCTGAGGGTAATTCTTCTAATGCTGTAGCAATTGATATACTTACTGAATCTTGCGGTTTAGAATTTTGCAGGTAAGGATTATTAACCGCATTAAACACGGTTTGAAAACTTTCGTCTGCGTTTAGATTATCTTTAACGACATCATCAGCATCGAGCGGATTACCACCAATAGACACATCTATGACAGAATTTTTCTTGGCTTTAGGACTTGGTTCATTTTCGGTATTTATGAATATCTCATCATTTACTCCAAACATGGATTTAAGTCCTTTTCCTAAGCCAGCAATAAGTCCTCCGAAAAAACCTTCTTCTGAACTATCGTTCTCTGGTAGTTTCGCAACAACAGGTTTACTCTTTATCTTTGGTTCGCGAGATACAGGTTCCATTTGAGCATCGTATTTAGGAGAGCTGGGCTTGTTAGGAATGGGAGGCTCAGTTTCTTTGAATGAGGAATTTATTATATTAGCTTTTTCTTGACTTGGTAAATTTTGAAAATCAATTCCCATAGTCTCAGCTTTGTGAAGTAAATTTTTAAGAACTGCAATTCTAGAATCCATTAAAGCAAGATAGCTTTCTGATTCTTTAAAAAAAGACAGAGTATGTGCTTGAATTTCTTTTTTGAGTTTTACGATTTGATAATCACGAACACTATTTGTTACTTTAATCGAAACAGAATAATAAAGAATTACCCCAAAAACGATATTTATAAGGACTAGAGCTAAAAGTTCCAATTACGTTCTCCCCATTTTTTATTTTCGTCTTCCACCACGTCTTGTATCCCCCTTTTCGCTGTCTGGGTCTGAATATGCCTTCATCTGAATTTTATTTTCGGAAAGGAAAAGTGTTTTTGATTGTAGGTCATTTTTAATTTTATAAGGCTCAGCGTTTTTAATTCGAACGGAGACTCCGCCATACATTTTCTTTTCAAAGTAGACTTTTCCTTGATCTCCAACCTGCTCCATGTAGGAATTTACAGTCTGAATTTCCTTGTCATATTCTGCGATTCTTTTTTCCAGCTTTTTAACGCCTACTTCCAATTTCCCAAGGTATGCCAAATTCTCTTCCGTAAAAGAAGAAGGATCCGCTTCCTGTCTGGCTTTGAGCGTCTTATGACTCTTATTTAAGATTTCTAATTTTTCATGAGCGTCTTTGCGTTTAGAAGTATAGTCCTCAATTTGTTTGAGAAGTTTTGGATTAACACCAACAATCAGTTCAGTCGTTGGATTTGCAGGTGAGCCAATATTCTTTGCAGAAATCAAAACTCCCGCTTTAATTCGTCCACCTAAAATATTTGCTTTCTTTCCATTGCAAAGAACTCTTCCTCCTGCACTTACATCGCAATTCATAATCACTTCTTGAACAATGACATCTTTATCAGTAACAACAATTGCATCCTGAAGAAATTTCGATACAACGTTTCCACCGGTAGATTCAATGCGTGCCTCTCCTCTACCGGTAACACCTTGACGAATAATAATATCACCATCGGCTTCGACTTGTGCCCTCTGAACTGTTCCATAAATTTCGATGTTACCAGAAGCTTTCACTTGGAAGTTATCTTCAATGTTTCCAGTAATGATAATCGAACCAAGGAATGTAACGTTTCCAGTTCGCATACTAACATCCCCACTAATTCGATAAACCGTTTCAACCGACAGACGATCTTCGGCAAATATTACTTGCCCGTTGACTTCAGCGGTTAATTTCATTTTGTCTTCAGAAAGAATTGTTCCCTTGCCTTGGTTCAGTGGAATATCTTGTCCATCTTTGGCTTCAAGCATTTGATTAAATAAATCGCGACCATACTTTCCTTTTTCTGGTGGAGTTTTTTCTGCAAGCAATTGACCAACGACAACGTTTTCAATTAAATCCAAATCTTTATAGTCAACTTTTCCTGCTGCATCTTCCTTGAGGACAACTTTCTTTTCTGTGCGAACATGATACACAATCTGTGCATTTTTTCCATGAACAGGCGGATCACCAGAAGCTGCAACAAATGGTTCATTGTATTTCTCTTGTTCAAGCCATTCTCTGATTACATCTTCTTTGATTCCATATACAATATCTTCTTTCTTGAGTTCATATATAACATCTGCCACTTCTAAATCTCGTCCGCTTAACTTTGGCGGTAAAAGGGTAACAAAGGCTTTCATATTATCATCGGATATTTCGACTTTCGCACCAGCTTCTGCAAATGGTTTCAGTTTTGCCTCACCCATACGAGCATATTCAGTGGACTTTGATGCGAGAAAACTTTGAATAGCCGCTTCACTAGGAGGATTAATACCTCGCATTGCAAGCCGCTTAAGGACATCGCCTAACGTTGGAAGTTTACCATTTCCAATAGGAGGAATTTCCAACATATATAGTCCGTGACGATAATGTTTGATGCTAACCCATCCGTCTACATCCTTTGGAGCTATAAGATTTTTTAACTCTTTCGAAAGAAGTTTTCCACTTCCTCCAGTTAATTTTTTATCTAGTCCCTCAAGTTCCTGAATATTGTCTTCATGATTGGCAATGAAAACTCGAATTCGAAATGGATGTGAGAAAAAAAGACTCTTTTTTCCTCTTTCTAAGACTTCATAATCTAACTGGTAAATTTCTTTCCCAAAGTGTTTGGCGGCAAGTCGTAGACTTTCATCGATAGTATCACCGATAACTTCCACTTGCTCTTTTTCTAATTTTTCAAGAGCAGACTCTTCTTCGAACATCGCGGTTTTTAGTTTACTCATTGCCCACCTTTCATTTATAAAAAGAGATTTTAGACAACAAGCTTATGTGCATCTAAAAAATCTCTCAAGTATCTTTTTTATTTTCGGTATAATTGGACTCAGTAAAAACGTAATTTTTTACTCAATGGCAATTTGAGGTTAATATACGAGGGTTTAAGGCTCCTTAGGAACCGGCTCTGTATATACATCTGGCTCTGGCTCAGGGATTGGCTGAACTACCTCCGTTGTCTTGGCTTTTTTGCCTTTCTTTGTTTTTGGCTTTTCCTCTTCTAATGGAGCTGGCTTGGTTTCTGATTCAGGTTTATCCTCTTTTCCTGAATTGTTTTGTATTTCTGCCTTTGGCTCAGAAGGAGGATTGGGCGTATCCACAGTTGGATTTAGATAGATTTTTTCAATATCACCTTTAGCAGAAAAATCAATCGAACGCAAACTTCCTTCCACAGGATAAAAACTAAACCGTTTGTATTTAGAAAGCTCTGCCCTAGAATTTAATTTTTTTATAATAATTGCCTTACGCTTTGCTTCCTCATTCTTAATCTCGAATAGAATTTGTATTTCTTTTTCGCGGCTAACACATCGATTACCGCAATTGCGATATTCTTCAATCGCATCTCTTAAGCTTTCTTTGTTTGCTGAATCTGTGAGATCTGATTCAACAAATTTATCAACCCTTGCCTTTAGTTCACGTCCCTTCGCATTTTCTGTTGGCATTTCCCGAAAATCAATGTATTCACAATTTTTAAAATTAAAATTTTTACCAATAGCTGGATTCAGGGTTTGATTGTTAGCCGCTTCTTCGCTAACAAAATCTTGTTTAAGAATCTGAAGAACTTTGTAGTTTTCCTTTTCTTCCGTAGATGCACTCATAAGTGAATTAAGAACTTCTTGGCTTTCGGTATATAGAAAGTAACCAACAATAACCTCTCTTTTTTGGACTTTTGTATAACGGTCAAGATCATATGGATAGGGATAACACTCGATAGCCGATGTCTTGTCATCATCCTCTTTATTGGTTGCCGAATAAATACTGCAAGATGCTTCTAGAATTACAGCCTTATATAATTGATTGAAAATATTCTTATACACACCCTTGTATTTAAGTTTATTCGGTTGGAGATTTTTTTTATCAAACTCGATAATATAGTATTGTCCACCACAATTTAGATTGATTGCCTTGGTAAGAAAAAAAGTATCATCTGCACCAGTCTTGTCCTTTACTTTGCGATCAAAAAACCAAGTGCAAGACTCTATTGGAAAATTATTCACCTTTCCAACGATAGACTGTGTTTCATTCTCTATGAACTTTAACATTTCTACCTTTCCGGGTTGCTCTTCGCTAACCACCGAATAATCTCGAATTAACTCTTTGTAAAGTTTAGGATTTTGCTTTTTTATATCTACAGGTTTAGCTGCGCAATTAGAAATTAGAATGGTGCATATAGTGGTAAGGATTAGGATTTGAATGTTTTTAAATCTCATGAGAGGTTCTCTTCTTTTTTATTTACTTAACTCATCGAAGTCTTATAGCTTGAATCTGAATACCCCAAGATTTATTTTTTCCTAAAAAAGTCCAGTAAAAGAGATTTCTTTTTTCAACGGTTACGATAAACCTTGCATATGTTTCTAGTAAAAAGGTTTTTTTTCCTTCTTATTCTTTTTTTCTTCGGCTGTAATATAGGCTTAGTGTTCAAAGATTCCCCTAAAGTAGAAAAGGGAATCTTAAACTTAACCTTTTGGGATTTCGAAAAACAAGGTGCTATCAATTTAGAAGGACATTGGGAATTCTACTGGAAAAAAATTCTTAGACCAAATCAAGCAAACCTTTTCTCTGAAGAGAAAATATCGGACTATTTCGAATTCCCTAGTTCTTGGAGCGGTCGATTCATAGACAATGAGACCGTCAACGGAAATGGATATGCAACATTTCGTATGAAAGTTTTACTCCCAAACAAAATCGGAAGAAAAACCAAAATAAAACTTGCTCTTCGCATGAAAGAGCAGGCAACCGCTTATGAACTCTATCTAGATAACGAGCTATTAGCCCAGAAAGGAAAGGTGGGAATGTCTATGAAAGAGTCCACTCCCGGCTATGGAACTAATACGATCTTTTTTGAAACAGAAAAAGAAACCTTAGAAATTGTATTAATAGTATCAAATTATCATCATAGGAATGGTGGAATTTGGAGTGTTCCTGTAATTGGCACTCACGATCAAATCCAACAATTAAAATATGAAAGAAACTCTATAGAATTTTTATTGGGCGGAAGTATTTTAATCATGACTCTTTATCACTTCATGCTTTTTCTTTTTAGGAAAAATGATTTTACCAGTTTCTATTTTGCAATCTTCTGCCTAATCACTCTTATGCGCGTTGTTTCGACAGGCGAAATAATGCTTGTGCAGTTAATACCAAATATCCACTATGAAATAGTTACAAAGTTTGAATACTTTTCCTTTTTCATGTTGATGCCTTTGTTCTTTAAGTTTTTTCAAGAGCTTTATCCTAATGAAGTATCGGGAGTTTTAATTAAAGTAAGTTTGGCAATTGGCGGAATACTAGGAATGATTGTTTGCCTATTTAATTTAAGCATATACAATTATCTTGTAAATTTTAATTATATAATTATTATTCTGACAATGATCATAATTTATTTTTATCAAATTAAGAACATAGTAAAACGAGTTGATGATTCGGTCATTGTTTTTGCTTGCTCTACCGTATTAATATTTTTCATTATCAATGATATCCTCTATAATTTAAAGATTATCATCACAGGAGAGTTTATGCAAATAGGAGTTTTTATTTTTCTATTTGCACAGTCTGCCATTTTATCAAGAAGATTTTCACTTGCCTTTAGAGACATTGAAAATCTTTCTAGCCATTTGAGTGTAATAAATAATGCTTATAGCAATTTTGTGCCTAAGGAGTTTTTAAGAATTCTAAACAAAGAAAGCATAATAGATGTTACCCTCGGAAATTTAGTAAAGAAAGACGTAACCATTCTTTTTAGTGGAATACGAGGATTTACCTCCATTACTGAAAAAGCGAGTTCAGAAGAGATATTTGGTCTCCTCAATAAATACTACACAGGCGTAACTGCTATTATCCGCAAAAACAATGGTTTTATAGATAAATTCATCGGTGATGAAATTGTTGTTTTATTTCCTGATTCTGCTGAAAATGCAGTTAGGGCTGCAGGTGAAATTAATCAGTATTTACAAACCTTTAATCTATTCCAGGCAGAACATTCCATGCTAAATTTTAAAATAGGAATAGGAATTCATTCTGGCACAGTTACTCTTGGAACACTCGGCGGGAAAGAGCGAATGGATACGACCGTCATAGGTAATGCAGTCGGCATTGCAAAAAAAATTGAGTCTATGACAAAATCTTTTTTTGTCCCAATTATTATTTCTTCTGATACTTATAGCTTATTAACAAAGGAATTAAAAGACGATAGTCGCGAGATCGAGCATTTGCGGGTCGGTGGCAATGATGGATTTATCACTGTTTATGAATACTTTGGCTCGGACAATGCGATAATCTACGAAAAGAAAAAAGCAATTTCTTCTGAATATTTCCGAGCCCTTACTCTTTATCGGGCAGGATTTATGCAAAAAGCGAAGGATCTATTTGTGAATTGCCAAACTCTATTGCCTGATGATTCAATTTTTTCTCTTTATATAAATCGCTGCAAAGATAGTTTATTAGGTAACGCTGATCCAGACCCAGCGCCTAATATTGATAAGCCATTAGCACTGATAACGGATTCAAATATTAGTTTCGCTGAAGAACTGGAATTCATTTTAAAAAAAGAAAAGCTGGATACTATCATCGCAACAAAGGAGGAGGATATAACATCTATCCTTGAAAATATGAAGCCATCTCTCCTATTTATAAACTTCGATAAACAAGAAATGGATGGACTAAAATTGATAGATACAGTAAAAAAAAATCTAAATTTGTCAAAAGAAGATTGCTACATTGTAGCTATAACATCCGAAGACAGTGCGGATAAAAAAACTTTCATCTATGATTCAGGCGCAAACGACTTTATAATCAAACCGATTCATATTGAATCCCTTAAACAAATTATTCGCAGAGTATTACAAAGTTAATGGCTTCAACAAAATACTATATCACAACCGTTAGTTGGTATAACCAGTTAAGAATTAAAAGTAAAGCACTAGTGGGAATATCCATCATTTGCCTCCTTATTGTTATTGGTATTTCTCTTTCAATCCATCTAGTAAATAAGATTCATGAAGAGACTCGGGAGATTCATAATAAATGGATAAGAAGCATTTTAAAAGTATCAGAGATGATGGGCCAATTAGATGATATTGTAAAATTAGAATCCAAATATGCATCAGCGATTACGCAAAATGAAAAATCACTGGTTGAGGATAAGTTAAATTATCTACAAAAAGAATTTACCAAGAACAAAACCATTTACGAAACTCTGAGCATTGACAAAGAAGAAAAAACCGTTTACAGTAGATTTTCCGCTGATATGGATGAATACTTTAAAGCACTCAAAGAATATATCGATAAATCGAAATCCTTTGATAAGCAAGGTATCAATGCTTTGTTAGAAAACTCAAAAATCAAAATGGAAAAACTGAGTTCGGACCTACACGAAATGCATGCACTAAATCAAAAAGGTGAATTGGAATCGAATCAAATAGTGGATAATTCTTATTATTCTCTTCTACTTCAAATGATTCTAACTGCCATTTTTACTGTAGTTTTTATTTACCTTGTTATTTATTACACTTTTAAACAATTTGTCTTCCCGCTTCAACTAGCTGAATCAGCTGCAAATCGAATCGCTAAAGGTGATTGGAAAGTAAAAATTGAATATGAATCAAAAGATGAACTTGGTAATTTCATTAAAACATTTAACCAGATGGTAGAAGATCATCGAAAAATCGATAAAGAGAAAATAAAAATTGAAAAGGAAGTTAGAAAAAGCGAAGAACTTTTTAGAACTTTGATCGAAATTTCTCCCGATGCAATTTTGCTCATAGGATTGGATTATTCCATTCTTTGGGCGAACAACAATATGCTTCGAATGTTCGGATACAATTCTATTGAAGAAGTTAGAGAATTGCATGCTGTTGACTTTGCAATTCCATCTGAAAAAGAAAAAATAGCGTCAATCATGAATGCTCTTTTGAGTTCGGATTATAACAGTTATGCGTATGAGAGTATTGCATTTAGAAAAGATAAAACTAGTTTTCCTATTGAAATTCAGCATGCGATCTATCAGAATGAAAATGTAAATGTGGGGATACTTACAAATATCCGTGATATAACAGAGCGCAAGCTAGCAGAAGAAGCTCTCGTTGAAAATGAAGAGCGATACAGAATCATTACTGAAAACATGGCAGATGTTATACTCGTCATTGATACAATCTCGACGAAGTTACTCTATATTAGCCCTTCAATCAAAAATTTAACAGACTATTCTGTTTTAGAAATCATGGCTCAACCACTTGAATTTTTCTTAACGCCAGCCTCCTTAACCTATGCAAAAAAAACTTTTCCGCGGAGATTAAAAAAAATTTCATTAGGCAAGAAATCTATGAATGGTATCTATGTCGATGAGCTTGAACAGTATAAAAAAGATCGAACAAAAATATGGACAGAAGTTGTATCAAGATATATTGTAAATCATGATACTGGAAACCTTGAAGTCCATGCCGTTATGCGCAATATCACAGAGCGAAAAAAAATACAAAAAGAAATAAATGAGAAAAGTCAAATGCTTGGTGGAATCCTCGCAAATATGCCTGTTGTAGTTTTTAGAGTTGACAAGTATGGTATCATCACTCAAAGCACGGGAGCCGGTCTAAAGAAGATGGGTTTATTTGACAACCAAGCAGTCAATATAAATATTTTTGAGGTATATCATGAATTTACCGCTCAGTTCAATCGAGCACTGGAAGGTGAGCCACAGGTTTTTATTTCCAATGGACTTTACAATGATGGAGCTGAATGGTTTTTTCAAAATTATTTTTTTCTCGATGAGTCGACGGATGGTCTCATAGGATTTGGTCTTGATATTACAGAACAAGTGGTCGCAAAAAAAGCAGCAGAAGTAGCGAGTAAAATCAAAGGAGAATTTTTAGCCAATATAAGTCATGAAATTAGAACTCCAATGAATGCCATCATAGGATTTACAGAAATTCTCAGAGGCTCTATCTCAGATGAAATACAACGAAAGTATTTAGAGAATATTGTTTCAAGCGGAAAAACGTTATTAGCCCTAATCAATGACATTCTTGACCTATCAAAAGTTGAATCAGGGAAACTTGAGCTTGATTTATCGCCCGTAAACATTGGGGATGTATTCGGAGAACTCCGTGATATTTTTTCTCAGAAATTGCAGGAGAAGGAGCTTGATTTTCAAATTGTTGTTGACCCTAGCCTTCCCAAAGAGATAATTCTCGATGAAATTCGTTTTAGACAGATTTTTCTAAATTTACTCAGCAATGCAATTAAATTTACGGATAAAGGTTATATTCGATTAACCGCTACATATCAAACGAAGAAGGAAACTATTCAATATATGGATTTAATTTTTACTGTAGAAGATACAGGCATAGGAATTCCAGAAGAAGAGCACGATTCGATTTTTGAGGCGTTCACCCAGCAAAAAGGACAGAGCCATTCCAAATATGGGGGAACGGGTCTTGGACTTGCCATTTCAAATCGATTGGTTCAGCTTATGAATGGCAGTATTTCGGTAAAAAGCCAAGTAGGCAAAGGTAGCGTTTTTCAAATCATTTTACAAAATTCACTTGTCTCAAAAGAATTTTCTCACAAAAATCCAAAGTCGATTAGTGGAAGTAAACAATCAGTTGCCGCAATACTTCCTGAAAAAGTTGAGAGAATCCAATTGGATGAAGAAGAAATTAAAAATTTAAAACCATTACTCGATGAAATGGAAACAGATTTATATTCTGAATGGAAAAAATTATCTGACATATCTAGCATTAACGAGATTGAAGAATTTGCCTACAAAATTAAATACCTAGGAGATAAGTATAATTATCCCCCTTTAGAAAAATTTTCAGAGAACTTACAGGCAAAAGCTTTGCTATTTGATATGAATTCCCTTTTAAGCTTGCTAATGACCTATCCAAAACTTTTAGAGGATCTAAGGTCAAACTATGTTGGCTAATATAAAAAGTGCCTATATATTGATTGTCGATGACACTCCAAAGAATATTCAATTACTAGGGACCGTATTGAAAAATGTCGGCTATAAAATTATTGTTGCATCGAACGGCTTACAAGCATTAGGCATATTAGAGAAAATTAAGCCAGACTTAATTCTTTTAGACGTTATGATGCCTGAGCTAGATGGATACGAAACTTGCAAGAGAATCAAAGCAATCGAAAACCTAAAAGATATTCCTATCATTTTTTTGACAGCAAGAACACAGCCCGAAGACATTGTAAAGGGCTTTGAACTCGGAGCAGTGGACTATATCATTAAGCCATTCAATTCTAATGAATTACTTGTTCGAGTAAAAACTCATTTAGAGCTTAAATTCAATCAGGAATTACTTCAAACTTTACTTAATTTTCAAAGAGATATGGTTCTCATGACGGACGGAGAAAAAGTAATTGCGGCAAATTA
>Ga0075160_10002073_pt1 | contig 12044 bp, 28 predicted proteins | sample JI91814C2DNA_FD_70969 | JGI IMG/M metagenome (GOLD analysis project Ga0075160, IMG submission 70969) | Wastewater effluent complex algal communities from Wisconsin, to seasonally profile nutrient transformation and Carbon sequestration -... | ecosystem: Engineered > WWTP > Effluent > Algae...
ACGGGCGCGGCCACCGACTCACCTACCGGGACGGGCACTACGAGGCCGGCTGTCGCCGCTTCACGCACGCCGAGGCGGTCGCCCACTGGTCGAACCCTGAACACGCCGCCCCGAAGTCGGCGGCGCTGCTGCTCGCCGCCGTCGAAGCCCACGCTCAGGAGGCGTCATGACCACGCTCGATCCCATCGCTTTCGGGCAGGCTGCCGCCCGCGCCACGCTCAACCAGGACCGGCGCCCGTTCCGTGTGCTCACCGGTGGCGGCGAAGCGACGTTGCGGTACGAGCAGCGCTCCCACGTCGCCAACCTGCGCCCGTCCGACGTGCAAGCCGCCCTCGCCGGCCACCCGTCCGCGCTGCCGCCGTACGATCATGCTGCGGACCCTGACCGGCCGGTGTTGCCGCTGCTGGTTGCCACGTCGCTGTCGGTGTTGCTGCGGTCAGTGGACGCGCCTGGGATGGTGGACCGCCCGAATGCGTGTGCTGCCGCTGAGGTGGTTCGCCGCTACTTCCTCACTGGTGCCGGCGCCGACGACTGCCCGCCCGCCGGCATTGAACGGCCGGTGTCGTGATGAATCGCCTACTCACCGACCCGGCCACCTGGGAGGCGATCGCGGAGCGCATCACCACCGAGCGGGACTACCACTATGACTCGTCGGATCGGTCGCACATGACCGACATGGCGCAGATCGTGTGTCAGGCGCTCAACGAACTGAACCGAGACACAGCATGAGCACCCCCGACACCCTCCCGTACCCATTCGTTGCACTCTGCTTCCACATGCTCGGCCACCGCAACCGCCACCAATGCGACTGCGTGTGTGTGCGCCCCAAAGGCCACGACGGCGCGCACCAGTGCTCCGCCACGTTCGTCGCTGATGGTGGCGCGACCGAGATGAGGAAGCCATGACCCCGAACCCGTGGCTGCTCGCTGCGCTGATCGTGACCGCCATCAGCGCCGCAGTGTGGGTGTGGCTGGCCGAGCCGTGGCTGGCCGAGCACACCCGACCCGAGACGCCGGTGGCCGATGCCGTCGAGGCGTGGCTGCAGGAGACGACCCGATGAGCCGCATGACCAGAGTCACTGCGCTCGACATCGACAGCGGAGAGGCCGAGAGCGTCGAGTTCGGGCCACACAACTACGTCGTGATCTGCGGAGGCGATCGGTACGTGGCGATGGAGGACACTCACGCCAACGGCACGACCATCGTCACGATCAAGACCCACCGCGACGGCGGAGACTTCCGATGAGCGCACGCGACGACTACCCGCTGGTGCGTGCGCTCGACGCGCTCAACGGTGGCCCCTCCGCGCTGGACGAGATCGACCGCCTGCGCGCCGAGTTGACCGTGGCGAACAACCGGCTCGGCAACGCTGTCGGCGCACTCATCGACGCCGGCACCTTCTGCGCCGGGCCAGACGACGTGACCGCGGGCATCGACCGACTGCGCGTGGTGCTTGAAGACCTGCGCCGGGTGCGGCCATGACGTGCACGCACGGTGCCCCGCACATGACCCATGCACCCGGGGCGCGCTGCCCGTGGTGCCTGTCCACAATCGCGACGGATGACGTGCCCCGCACGGTCGTCAACGTTGCCCGCGACACGGGAACCGATCAGCGCGCCAACGCTTCCGGTTCCCGTGTCGCCACCATCGCCCCGGAGGTGTGTGGTCCCCCTGTACCCGCCACCTCCGGGGTTCCAGTCGCCCGGGCCACCGATCCGCAGCCGGCATGGAACGCTGCTGTGGACGCCAAGTCGGCGGCGGCGCGTAACCGGGTGCGTTGCATCATGGCGCACGCCAACGCCGGCGACAACGGGCTGACGGGCGACGAGCTCGAACGGGAGACGGGTGTGGCCTACGAGACGATTGGGCCTCGCCGCCCGTGGTTGGAGGACAACGGCTTTCTCGTCGCTGCTGGCACCCGCCCGAACAATGGCGGGCGCTCGGTCGGGGTGTACGTCATCACCGCCGAGGGTCGCCGGATGGTGGCTGATCTGCGGGCTGCTGGCTGGCTGGACGACGGCACCCGCGCCGAGGTGGCCGCGTGATCCGCCAGGCCACTCATTGCTCACGCAAGGCGCGGCGCTGCGATTCATGTCGGGGTTCAATCTCTGCCGGACAGCACTACATCGAGAGCGTCATCAGCCCCGGCCACGGCGACGTAGGCAACGAGACGTGGTGGCGCGCCGCCGAGTGCCGCGAGTGCGCTGAGCGCTACGGGCGCGGCCACCTACTGCCCCGCGCCGAGGTGGCGGCGAGGGAGGCGGGCGATGGACTCGCCTCCCTCGATGATGTGGATGCGTGGCACCTGTGGCGCTCGCAAGGGATCGGCGGCTCCGATGTCGCTGCAGCGTTGGGGATCAGCCCGTGGAGCAGCCCGTACGCCCTATGGGCCGAGAAGGTTGGGCTCACCACCCGCGAACACTCGGCCACAGAAGCCCAAGAGTTCGGGCTCCGCGCAGAGAAGATGCTCGCGGAGTGGTTCCACGACAAGACCGGGCTCTACGTGCTCGGCCAGCAGCAGTGGGCCGTCCACCCGGACAAGCCGTGGATGCGAGTCACCCTCGACGGGTTCGTGGGCGAATCACCGAACACACCGCTCGACCTGGCGCTCGGCGCCTACGAAGCCAAGACCACCCCGGACAGCCCCGCCGAATGGGACCAGCAGGTGCCGGTGTACTACCAGTGTCAGGCGGTGTGGCTGATGCTCGTCACCGGGACCACCCGCTGCTGGTTCTCGGTGTTGCATCACGGGTTCGCGAACCTGTACCGCATCTACGAGTTCCAACTGGACGAAGCCGACGCCGCGTACGTGGCTGACAGGTGCGAACGGTTCTGGCTTGACCATGTTGTCGCCGGCATCCCACCCGACACGGACGCACATCAGGCGACCACCGATGCGCTCAACAGCATGTGGCCCGACGCAACCGGCCAAATGGACGCCGACGACAACCTCGTTGCGCTGGCGTCCGAACGGGACCAGTGGAAGCAGACGATCGACACCGCAACCGAACAGGTGGAACGCATCAACAACCTGTTCCGCCTCGCGTTGGGCGACGTGCAAGACCTCAAGTACCAGGGCAAAAACCTTGCCACCTGGCGATGGGGAAAAGAGACCTCGAAGTTCGACCTTGCCGGTTTGCTCGCGGATCATCCCGAGTACGCCGACCTCTACAAGACCCCACCAACCCGAACCCGGACGCTTCGTGTGAACGTCCCAAAGACCGGAGAATGAACATGCCAGGACAGATCGAACAAGCCGCTGACACCGCCACCAAAGCATCGGTGCCCGCGGTTGTCACCCCGAAGCAGCACCTCACCAACCTGCTCGCCAAGAACAAGGACGCGTTCAATGCGTCGCTCCCATCCGGAATGTCAGTCGATCGTTTCCAGCGCCTCCTATTGACCGCGGCGAACACGAACCCGGAGCTGTTGAAGTGCACCCCCAACTCGTTCCTTGCTGCCGGCGTCACCGCCGCCCAGTTGGGGTTGGAGCCGAACGACCCGCGTGGGCTCGCCTACCTCGTCCCGTTCAACGACTCCAAGCGCGGCAAGATCGTCAACTTCATCATCGGCTACAAAGGTCTGCTCGACCTCGCCCGCCGCTCAGGCATGGTGTCGTCCATCAACGCGTTCGCCGTGTTCGAGGGCGACGCGTTCGAGTACCGGCTGGGGCTGGACCCGCACCTTGAACACATCCCTGCTGAGGACGGCGACGACGACCCGGCGAAGCTCACGCATGTGTACGCGGTCGCGAAGGTGCAGGGCGAACCGCAGTTCGTGGTGCTCACCCGCAAGCAGATCGAACGTGCCAGGGCGTCGTCGCAGGGCGGCAAGTCGCCGTACTCGCCGTGGGCCAAGCACTACGAGGAAATGGCGAAGAAAACGGCGTTGCGCCGGCTCGCGAAGTATCTCCCGCAGACGGTCGAGATGGCCGCAGCGCAACGCCTGGACGATCGGCCCCTCCTGCTCTCACCGTCGATGGTGATGGAGGGCGAAGTGCTCTCCGGCATCAGCGCCGACTACGACGACGACGACGTGATCGACGCCGAACTGATCGACGGTGACCAGTGATCGGCAGGCTCCCGTACAAGATGCGTGTGTGGGTGTGGAAGCGCAACCCGCGGCGCGGCGTCCGATGTGACGACCTCGCCTGCGTCTGCGCCACCTGCACCACACCCGGGTGCCCGTGCTCGGCGGTCGCGTCGTGAGCGGCCGGTGGTCGTGGCGTTCGGCCGGCACACAGGAAGCGCCACGCACCGAACTGCTGCGCGACGGCAAGGTGGCCGGCGAGATCACGTTCATCGTCAAGGGCCATCACCCGTACCCGGGAGTGTTCAACGATCATGTTGTCCGCGGGCTGAATCGTGGGGTGACGATCTGCGACGAGTGGGCGCAAGCCGACGTGGATGCGGAACGAGCACAAGAGGACGCCGAGCTGTGAGCCGCCTGTTCGCGAACAACACCGAAGGCGGCGCATGGGAAGGCGTGTGGTGCGGCCACTGCCAAGCCGACATCAACGACGACTGCCCGATCCACACGGCGCTGCTGCTGACCGACGACACCCCGCCAGAGATCACCGAGCAACCCGAAGGCGAGTTCCACCTGCCACCGCTGCACCTCTGCGCCGGGTTCACCCCGATGCCAGAAGGCGACCCGTTGGCCGACATCCGCACCCGCGTTGTCGCCCATGTCACCGCCGCCCGGGCGGCGCGCGGTGGTGCCGCATGAAGGCGCTCACCATCCGTCAGCCGTGGGCGACGCTGATCGCGCTCGGCGTCAAGACCATCGAAACCTGGGAGTGGAAGCCATGACCCCGACCGTCACCCGCCTGCGGGCCAAGACCTACGAGGAATCGTTGGCTCTCCGCGTGCACGCCGGCTACACGCCGCCCGCCAAGTGGCAGCGGCGTATGGCGTGCACCGGCCTGCAGGATCACCCGCGCCCGGAACTGCTGTGCAACGACTGCCCGGTCCGACTCGCCTGCCTCACCAACGTGATGCACGTCGAACAACACTTGGATTCGGGGTACATCGTCGGCCACGCCGCCGTGCGCGCCGAAGTTCGACTCACCCTGCGCCTACCACGCCCCCGCCGCTCCAAGTGCGGCACCAGCGGCGGCTACCAGGCGCACCTCCGCGACGGCGAGGACGCCTGCGATGGGTGCAAGGAAGCCCACGCATTGAAGCGGGCCATGTGGAAAGAGAGCGTGAAATGACGTGGTACTACATGCCCTTCACCTCTGCTCCGGATACGGCGGCTTCGAGCTCGCCCTCGGAGACGCCGCCCGAACCGTGGCTCACGTTGAGCGGGACGCCTACGCAGCGGCCGTTCTCGTGGCCCGGATGGGCGAGGCGCGACTGGATCAAGCTCCTGTCTGGTCTGACCTGTGCACCTTCGACACTGGCCCGTGGGTTGGCCGCGTGGACATCATCACTGCCGGTTTCCCGTGTCAGCCGTTCTCCGCAGCCGGGAAGCGTGCCGGAACTGACGATGACCGTTGGCTCTGGCCAGACATCTGCCGGATCATCGGTGAGGTTCGATCCCGTTACGTGTTCTTGGAGAACGTGCCAGGTGTTGTTCGACATGGATTACCCCATGTCCTCGCTGACCTTGCCGAGCTCGGGTTCGATGCGGAATGGGGTTTGCTCGCCGCGTCCGCCGTTGGTGCCCCGCACAAGCGTGAACGGTTCTGGCTTGTGGCCCACCGCCAGGGCGCAGGACGGCACGAGCGGAGCAACGGCGCACTCCCGTGCGGACTTCCGCCCGACACTCAAGCAGAAGGCGCAGGACTGGCCGACGGCGACGGCGGCAGACGGCCAGCGGTCCTCGGAGACGATGATGGGGGGCAACCCGACACTGCTCGGAGCGGCGCGCATGTGGGGCACGCCAGTAGCACGGGACGATCAGAAGTCACCCGAGGCGCACATGGCGATGAAGGCCCGCATGGACCGCAACACGCCCACGTCACTGACCGTGCAAGCGAAGATGTGGCCGACACCCAAGGCGTCCGACCAGTTCAGCCAGACGGGGCCAGGGGATCGAGCCCGCAACACACCGAAGCTCCCAGCGGCCGTGGCCATCGCTTTCCACCACGACCCGACGACCACGACGGGTGGGCCAACTGGCAAGGTGCTCAACCCTGCGTTCGTCGCAGCCCTGATGGGACTCCCCGATGGCTGGCTGATGGCGGAACCCGATACCTCGCTGACCAACTGCACCTTGGAGGAAATGGTTTGGTCCCCCAATGTGCAGCCGAAGCCTGGCGGCAGCTCACGGAAAGGCTCGCCCGATGAAGTCGCTACGTGATCGCCTGTACGGACGATCCAAGTGGGTTGGTGACTGTCTTGTGTTCGTTGGGTCAACCAACACCCGGTCGGGGCATGGTCGTATCTCGGTTGACGGCAAGATTCGTGGGGCGCACCGAGCGGCTTGGGAGCTTGAGCGTGGTCCGATCCCCGATGGGATGGATGTGTGCCACGTCTGCGATAACCCGCCCTGCGTCAACTTCAAGCACCTGTTCCTCGGCACACACGCCGACAACAACAGGGATCGAGCAGTAAAGGGTCGGTCCAACAATCAGCACGCCGGGAAGTCGCACTGCAAGCACGGCCATGAGTTCACTGCCGAGAACACCCGTTGGTATAAGGGCGCTCGTTGGTGCCGTCAGTGTGATCGCGAGCGGCGCTCCACCTCGGCGGCAACGGACTCGTACCCCAAGCCGCCCGCCACGCGTGGGACCAACTCACCGCACGACTCGAAAGGAACTGACCTGTGACCGTCATCATCGGCATTGATCCGGGGCTCAAGGGTGCGATCTGTGTGCACCGCGGGCCCGACAGCATCGAGGTGTTCGACATGCCCACCGTCTCGCTCATCGTGAACGGCAAGGTTCGCAACACGGTGGACCCGTACCTGTTCCGCGACATCATCATCAACGCCGGCCCCTGCAACATGGTGGTGCTTGAGAAGCTGTCCACCAGGCCGGGTGAGTCACCGATCGCAGCGTTGTCGTATGGCATCGGGTTCGGCCAGATGATCGGCGTCCTCGTGGCGCTCGAGCGGCCGTACACGACGGTCACCCCGCAGGAGTGGACGAAGGTGTTGCGGGTGGGTGCGGACAAGGACGTGCACCGGCTGGTTGCGATGCAGAACTTCCCGCACGCCGCGGACCTGTTCAAGCGGAAGAAGGATGATGGGCGGGCGGATGCTGCGCTGATCGCACACTGGGCGTCACGCCATGAGTGACATGCAGCTACCCGACATGGACGTGGCCGACCGGGTGTTCGCTGAACGCCTCCCTGCCGAGTTCATCCACCACATCGGCAGCCAACCACCCGACCCGACGTGCATCTACTGCGACGCCGAGCTCGTGGACTTGGACATGGCCGAGGACGAGGACGGACGCCAGTACGGGACCGGCCGCTGTCCGGACCCTGAGTGCGATGCCAACCTCGCCAACCCCGAGTGCGTTGCATTCAGCGTCGCAGCTCGCCGGCCGATGAGCCGAAAGCTGTGGCGCCCATGCTGACGTTCCTTCACATCCACGCGTTCAGCCTCCATGGGCCCGTCTGGCGGTCAGACGCCTGGCAGGCACGCACCGGCCCCGACCGGCACCTCAACATCACCCCGCAGCCCGCCAGCAATCAACTCACCCTGTTCGGAGCATCCCAGTGAACGATCCCCGGCTGCAAGCGAAACGCGAATGGTCGCGCCGGCATCGCGAGGCGTTGCGCGAGATGGGCTTGAACGCCCACGGCGAACCCTACGCGGTCCCCGACACCGACACCCGCCGAGGTGGCGCCGGTACCCGCTACGTCAAGGTTAGGGTGGACGACGCCCGCCGGCTGCTCGAGATGGCGGCGTTGACCGACGATCAGTCGCCGGGCGAACGTGCTGCTGTGCGCCGTGTCGCGAGCGTGATGCCATGACCGTCCTGCCCAACGATTTCGTGCGGCTCCACGGACCCGCCGCCGACGTGGACTTGAACTGCGTCGAGCACAACTTGCCGTGGCCCCCACCCGACACCATCACGAGCATCGGCGCCGAACAACTCGACGTGCCGTTCGTCTTGGTGACGATGAGCGAGCTCACCGACGACCAGGCCAACAACGAGCACATCGCACGGGGCGCCTACTACCTGCCGATCACCGACATCGAACCCGGAGACCCCGAATGAGTGCACGCACCTCGTCCTACGTGAAGCTCATCCGGACGATCTGGCAGGACGCCGACTTCCTCCGTCTGCCCCTGTCGTCGCAGCGGCTCTACATGCTGCTCATCAGCCAGGCGGACATCACCCACGTTGGGATTCTGCCCCTCATGCCGACCCGCTGGGCGCGCCTCGCGCCCGACACAACGGCCGAATCGGTGCGCGATGACCTCGACGCGCTGGCTGTGGACAACTTCGTGGTTGTGGATAACGACACCGAGGAAGTGTTGGTCCGCACCTACCTTGTTCACGACGAGGCGTTCAAGATTCCGAACGGCAAGAAAGCCCTGGTCGCGGCATACGGTCGGGTGCTTTCCAGGCATCTTCAAACCGTCATCGCCGGGGTACTCGGAACTGTTGGCGTAACAGTTGCGTCAACCCTTCCAGCAACAGTAGGGCCATCCCAGCAGCCAGCAGCCAGCACCAGTAACCATGAACCAGCAGCCAGCAGCCAGCACCACGACGTGCCCGACGACGCCGACGACTTCGACGGTGCGATTGCACATCCCGCTGCTGCTGCCGCGTTGGTGATGTTGCTCCGACTGCGGGTAGCGACAGCACGAACCAACCCCGCCGGCCTGAAAGCAAAGCTGCGCCGAGACCTCCCAACCGAACACGGCCCCGCTCTCGACCGCTACCTGAAAGCCCACCCCGATGCCACCGCTCACCAACTGGCAACCGAAGTGCTCAAGGTGCCCGGGGTGTACGCCGAGCCGATGTCGGAAGCTGCGCTCGAGGCGGCGCAGGTGATGTCGGGTGCCGGGTATGGGCGTGCGGTTGCTGAGGCGCAGATCGACAACGAGTTGGTGGACGCTGGGGCGTTTGAGGCTGAGATTGCTGATCGGCCGCAGGTGTGGCGTGATGCTGCGTTGGTGGCGTATCGGGCGTCTGTTCATGCGGTTCCGTCGAACGTGGTTGAACTCAGGAGGCAAGGATGAACACGAACGGTTGGCACGCCGAGACCAGCAACGAACTTTCCTGGCGGCAGGACGACGAAGCGCCGTCCTACCCAGAGGAATTCGCCTACGAGCTCGGTTGGGTTGCGCTCGGCGCGACGCTGGGCGACGACGATGGTTGTGAGGCTGCTCGTGCGATGGGCGAGTCGATCGTCGGTTGTGACGAGATGCAAGCGATCAAGGCCGTGGTGCGCCATCTCGCCGCCAGACAGGCCACCGAAGCCCAGGCTCCGACGGTCGACGTACTGCGTCTGCTTGGCCTGCCTGAGATCGTCGTCGACTGGGTGTTGTCGTGAACGCCCGAGAGGACTACCCACTATTGGCGTGGATGGAGGGTTCCGCACCCTGGCCCGAAGGCGAGAAACCGACCCTTGCCGAGTCCGTGACCGGTGCGCTTGACCACATCATGGTGCCTGTCTGCCGGGACTGTGACGGCGACGGGTGGGTCCATGTCTGGTCGCAGGACGGCGAGAATATCGTCGCCAACATCGACTGTGTCGTGTGTGGCGGCACCGGGGTACTGGACGATCCTCGAGGTCAACCACGTCACCGTCCGCAACGCTCTGCAGAAGCTGTCGTGGCGAATCGCCAACGAGAAACCGCCCGATGACAAGGAGGGAAGCACCGGGACGGGCTGACAGTCGCGCCGCCCACTCGCGGCCAGATGGTCCTGGACCTCACTCATGACACCAACCTGTCCTGACAACACAGCTAGCCGATCAGACCGGCCAGACCAAGCATCCCCCGCGGCGGTGGATGCCCAGCGCGCTCAGCCGCACGCACGATCACCCGGCGGCACCGGTCGTCCTCTTCGTCACCCCACTGATCGCAGATGCATCCGACTCTCGCGTAGGGGTCGCGGCAACACGGCGTCCATTCAGAGCCGGGCAACAGAATGTGGGCAGACTCCAAGCCGACCGCCCATGCGAGCATCGGCAACTTTGGGCCACAGAACATCGGGAAGGCATCAACACCTTCGGCAGCCCCATGAATCGTGACGATCTCGCCGCTCATGTTTGTTCCCCTTCTACGAATCGTTGCACAGTGAACGCACTGTGCCCCTCGATCACCACCCTGGCCCTGTTGTACCGCTGCGTCGTCGCCGGATCAGAATGTCCCATCGAATCCTGCACCCGTTCCAACGGCACACCCTCACGCAACGCCACCGTCGCGTGCCAATGCCTGAACTGGTGAGGATGCAGGCGAACCCCCGCCCGCTCACCCACCCGACGCACCATGTACGCCACCCGATCACGAGGGCGCCCACCCACGTACCCCTCCAACGGCCACCCATCCACCGCAGCAGCCTCCACCACCAACGGCGGCAACGGCACCAGCTTGTGCCCCCCACCCTTCGACAACACCGACGCGACCGGACCCCACGGCGACTCACGCACTGTGCACTCCACCACCTGAGCCGCCTCACTGGCCCGCAACCCCACCACGCCGAGCAGCAGCAGCAGCGTGCGATGCCGGCCCCCGAGCTCGGTCGCCGCCCGCAGCGCACTGTGCACTTCATCATCGGTGAGCGGAACCGTCGCTGACACGTCGTCCACCTTCGGCTGACGGCACCGGGCGAACGGATCACCACCAACGCTCAGCCCCTCGAGCATGAGCTCGAAGATCGCGCCGCGCACCGCGACCATCCGCAGCCGGCGCGTGGAACCCGATAGCCCGGCGCGTTCCATGTCCGCCAACCACGCCGCGCCCAGGCCGGCGCGAGGCTCGAACCAGTTTTCGCCGTGATCGACACACCACTTGCACCACGCCTGCCACGCGGCACGGTAGGTGACGCGCGTGTTCTGTGTCGGTTGACGGATCAGCCACGCCACCAACGTCGTTTGCACCTGCTCGCTGTGCCTGTCGATCAGCTCGCCGCGCTCCCCATCCGTCAACGGCACCACCGGCGGAGGTTCGCAGAACTGCGGCAGAGGTTTCGCGATCACCTCCCCCGCAGCCTTCCGCCGCCGATACTCCTGCTGCCGGGCGCCAGCCTCAGTCTGCCCAGGCTCCCGAACCCCTGCCCACTTCGTCACCATCACCGACACTCCCATTCACCCAACGCGAACGACGACGCACCCCGCGACAGGCCACGGGCGCCCACCTGGGCGGGCGTGTGCTGCGCGATCGCCACCCGCGTGGCCCCACGGGCCACACCCTTCGACTGAGCGAACGGAACGAGACCCGCCGGCAACCGGTAGCCCGTCTCGGTGGCCTTCCACGGCTCCGCCTCCACGAACAACTCAAGCGAGCGTCCGCTCATCGGGTAAAGGCATTTGTCAAACTCCAACCGGTACAGCATCACGCCACCTTCACCAACGAGAGAAACAGCATCCCCGGCGCAGGATGCCCGGACCACGACACCACGCCACCAACCTCGACCAGTTCCGCCGACCGCGGCCACTTCAACGTCTCGGCACGAGCGTCGCCCAAAGGAGCGAACCGCAGCCCCGACGTATTCACAGCCTCGACCACGCGGCGAGTCGTGCCGAAACACGGGTGATCCACCCGCGTGATGTAGTGATTCTCAACATCCCAGGACTGTCCCGGCTCAAACAGCCGGCGAACCTCAACGCCTTGCCTTGCGTTCATCGTTGGCACTCCCTTGCTCAATCGGTGAACCCCAACGGCCCACCAGTGCGCTAGCCGGGACTCGAACCCGCACGGTGCCCACCATCCGCACCACACCAACGCCACACCGCTCACACGTACCCGACCACCACCGCCCCCACCTCAGCCAGCTCGGCGGCGAACTTCACACGCTCGCTCTCCACGTACTGGGCGACCGTCTGCACGATCTGCGCCCGCGCCCCAGGTACAGCCGCCGGCGCCCACCCGTGCGAACGTTCGGCACGCTGCGCCGCGTCCACCGAATCACGA